>Ga0302156_10002727_pt1 | contig 14169 bp, 11 predicted proteins | sample I_Bog_N3_2_FD_193503 | JGI IMG/M metagenome (GOLD analysis project Ga0302156, IMG submission 193503) | Peat permafrost microbial communities from Stordalen Mire near Abisko, Sweden - I_Bog_N3_2 | ecosystem: Environmental > Terrestrial > Soil > Wetlands > Peat | place: Sweden: Abisko, Stordalen... | reverse complement strand
AATCGTCCAGGATCAGCAGGCGCGTCCGGGCCAGGGTCTTCAGCGCCCGCGCCTGGCGGCCATGCAGCCGTGCCACCGCCAGATCGTCGAGCAGCCGCGACAGGCGCTTGTAGAGCACCGAGACCCCATCGCGGGCCGCCTGGTTGCCCAACGCGCAGGCGATCCAACTCTTCCCGATTCCAGCCGCACCGCTGACCAAGACGTTGCGATGCTCGCGAATCCATTGCCCGCCCGCCAGCGCCTGCATGGTCGAGCGGTCCAGCCCACGCGGGGTGCGCAGGTCGAGGTTTTCCATGCAGGCGGACTGACGCATGCCGGCCCGGCTCAGACGCTGCTCCAAGGCGGCGGTGAGCATTGCGCTGTGCTGGATGTCGACCAGCAGCGCCAGCCGCTCCGAGAACGGCATCGCATCGATCTCGGGCTGCTTGAGTTGGGCGGTCAACGCATTGGCCATGGCCCCAAGGCGCAGGGCATGCAGCTTCTCGATGGTAGGCTGGTACATCGGTTTTCCTTGTGCTGGATCGGCGGCGCCGATCGTCAATGGTAATAGCTGGGACCACGAACGTTGCGGTGGTGCCCAACGCCGCCCTCGGCGACGGTGTCGGCGAGTGGCCGGCCGCTCTTGAGCAGATGCTCGACAAAACCCGACGAACTGGCGCCCGCTGCCATCGCCCTCACGCAAGCTGCCTCCAGCTGTTCGCTCGGGTAGCGGGTGGCCAGGCGCAGAATGCCGAGGCAGGACCTCACGCCTTGCTCGATATGATCGCGCCCCGTCAGCAGTCGCTCGACATAGGCAGCGGTGGCCACGCCGACCTTGGCCGCCTGGCCGCGCACCCAGTCCGGCGTCCGGTTGGCCACCGCGCTGTGCGCCGGCGGCATGTGCTCATCCAGCGTCGCCCATTGATTGTGGCCGCCCCGCCGGACGTGGCTGGCCGCCCGCTCGCCGCGATGGAAGATCTGCACGCCGGTGCGCGTCACGAAGACATCGACGCGTTTGCGGGCCAGCGCATAGGGCACCGAGTAGAAGTTCGGTCCGACCGCGACGTGGTAGTCGATGTTGACGGTCGCCCCGATGGCCCAGCAGCCCACCACGTAGGGCTCGGTCGGCAAGGATTTGAGAGCAGCGCGCTCGACCGCCTCGAACAAGGTGCGCCGGCTGTCCTCGCGCGGCGGCGCCATCGGCTTGTCGTTGAGCTCGACCAGCAGCAGCGCGATTGCTTGGTTGAGCTCGGCCAACGAGAAGAACTGGCGATGGCGCAGCGGCGCCAGAAGCCACCGGTAGGCCTGCAGCACGCCATTTTCGACCCCGGGCTTATCTCGCGGCTTGCGCGACCGTGCCGGGACCACGGCGGTGCCGTAATGTTTGATCAGCGCGGCGTAGCTGGCGTTGATCACCGGGTCATAATACGAGGCGTGGGTGATGCCGACCTTCAGATTGTCGGGGACCACCTTGGCGGTTACCCCGCCGAGGAAGGCGAACAGCCGGACATGCGCGCCAAGCCAGTCTTCCGACGTTTGTGTCCAGCTTGCCTCCGCGTAGATCAGACCCGAACAGGGCAGGCAGGCCACGAATATCTGCGCCTCACGAGCCGTCCCACCGTCCACCACCGTGACCGTGTCGCCGGCGTAGTCGACCTGCACCGCCTCGCCAGCATGATGCACCTGACGCATCGACAGGCCTCGTCCCGAGGCCTTCTGCCATTCGCTCAGCCGTTGTTTGAACTGGCTGAACCCCAAGCCGTCCGGCTGGGCGGTCTTGTATTCCGTCCAAAGCAGCTTGCGGGTCACGTGCTTGTAGCGTCGCAGCTCCTGGTCGACCGCGGCCCAATCCGGCACCGCGCGCCCTTCGGCTGCTGGCGCCGGCGGGAACAGCGCCGCCTCCAGCGCCGTGTCCGACAACCCTTCGGCGGCCGCGGCGTCCAGTCCCGCTGTCGCCGCTCGATCCAGATACCTCCGGACCGTCGAGCGCGCGAGCTTCGCGCCCGCCGATATCGCGCTCAGGTTCGGCCCCAGCTCCGCACGCAATCGCAGCACTTCCCTGATCCGTCGCATCTCCGCCCTCGGTCTCGGCACTACCAACCCCGCCCAAAAAGGCCGGACAGTAGTCGCGATTACTCAGACGTCAGCGGCAGCCACCTCCACCATCAGGGTGGCGATTTCACCGGCCTCAGGTGGCGGTTTCCTCCGGCCTCAGGTGGCGGTTACAATCGGCCTCAGGTGGCGATTACCTCCGGCCCGTGCAGGTAGAATCGGAAATCCGGCTCAGTCTTCGCCTTTCCGTAGAGTTTTCTCTGCAAAGTCCGGATAGCTTCAGGTGTTTTCAGGTTCATCACCAATCACCGCACCTCATCCGCTTCGAAAACATACCAGAAGTCAGGGGCCTTCCCTCCACCGGCATTACCCGGTCTCAACGGTACTACTACCCTGTCCGAATCCCGCGCCGACCGGTGCCTCACAGCACCGTTGAGGCCGCTACCCTCGCCCAGCACGGGCCTCCCCCGCTTGCGCGCTCCCCTGTCTCGACGTGCCGTGCCCATTACCCCGGTGGACCGGTCCAGGTGCATCCGTCGGCTGCTTCCCTGGACCGTGCTGCCTTCCCCGTCTCGTTGGCGGGTCGGCGTCCACGACTTCCCTTTCGAGGCCTGCTCAGGCTTCACACGCGTTACGGCCCGTCGATTCGCTCGACCGCCCGGGCGGCCTTTGTCGCAGGGCTCAGACCCAGCCAGTTACCCAACCAAGCCTCCTGCCAGCTACCGGGCCAACCGACCATTGCCCGGGTGGGACTTGCACCCACGAGGTGAACGCGCCCTTCGGGGCGCACAACGGGAACACGGACGGCATTCCTAGCCCGTCTTATCCCCCCTTATTCGTCGTTACACAAAAAGTTCACTTGTACTTCCCATAATTCCCTTCAGAATCAGCGTGTTGCCGTCGTTACCACGCTGCGAAGGAGCCGCACCCGATGGGTGAAGCGTCGCCGATGCTCATTCCGATCTTCAACCGCGGGCTGCACATCGAGGCGCGCCCCGATCGGCTGAGCTCCGACGGCGGGTCAGTACTGCTTCGGGAGATGCTCGAGCAGAGCGGCATCATCGACTGGCTCACGGCTCAACTCGCCGACTGTCGTGCGCAGGACCACATCGATTATCCGCTGGCGGAACTGCTGCGCACCGTGCTGGTGCTGTACGGCCAGGGTTGGCGCGACCAGGACGACGCCGACGCGCTTCGTCTCGATCCCGCGCTGCGACTGGCAATTTCCGAAGCGACCGGCACCACGGCGCTGGCCGACGGGCACCATCTCCCCTCGCAGCCGACGCTGTCGCGCCTGCTCGAGATGCTTAGCCAGCCAGCCAATCGCCGCCTGCTGCAGCAGGCGGTGGCCGAGATGGCGAGTCGCCGGGTGCGGGCGATGCGCCGCGGCCATCGCCTTCGCCAAGTCACCCTCGACATCGACGGTCTGCCCATCGAGGTCCATGGCAACCAGCCAAAGTCCGCCTACAACGGCCACTACCACCAGCAGATGTACCATCCGATCGTGGCCTCGATTGCAGAAACCGGTGACATGCTCGACGCCCGCCTTCGTGCCGGCAACGCCCATACCGCCGAGGGAGCGCTCGACTTCGTCCTCGACCTGGTCAGCCGCGTCGAGACGACGCTCTGCCAAGTGGCGCTGGTGCGGATGGACGCAGGCTTCCCCGGTGAAGCTCTGCTGGCCGGACTGGAAGCCAACCGGACGCCGTATGTGGCGCGCATCAAGAACAACAAGGTGCTCGACCGGCTGGCGGCGCCGCATCTGGCCCGCCCGGTCGGGCGACCGCCGGCCGAGCCGCGCATATGGTTTCACGAGAAGAGCTACGCCGCCGGCGTATGGACGCGCGAGCGACGCGTCGTGCTGGTGGTGCTGGAGCGACCGGGCGAGTTGCTGCTGGACCATTTCTGGCTGCTCACCAATATCGAGACGACAACCCTGTCTGGCGAAGCGCTGCTGGCGCTGTATCGCGAACGCGGCAAGGCAGAGGGCCATATGGGCGAGCTGATGGATGTGCTGGCGCCGGCGTTGTCCGCGTCCTCGCGCGCCCGCTGGCCGCACACCTCCGACGCATTCGCGCGCAACGAGGCGTTGCTGCTGTTGCACCTGCTGGCCTACGAGGTCCTGCATAGCGGGCGTTGCGTGATGGAGAAGATCACCCGCACCGGCTGGAGCCTGCGCCGCTTCCGCGAGCGCGTGCTCAAGGTCGGCGCGCGTGTCGTGTTGCACGCCCGTCGCGCCACCCTGGTGATCGCCGAGACGGCGGCGCCCTATTGGCGGCAGTTCTGCCGAGGGCTCAAGGGGCTGGCCTGGAACACCGCGTAGCCTCCCTCTCTGCGCCGCTGCCGCCGACATCTCCATCAGGCTTCTCGGTCCCTGCCGTTACCACGGCAGTGACACCTGTTGTACGTAGCTGGTTTGTTGCCATGTGCGAGCGGCATAGTACCGCCGAATTGGCGGTTCGCGCTCGCCTGATGGCGCCAAAAGCTACTTGCAGACACGCCAAGATTCGCAATCAGCCGCTAACACGGTCCGGTTCAGCAATGGATGCGCGGCGCGACGAATAAGCCGGGTCTACAGTTCGTTCATCAGCAGCGCCCGGCGCCTGCCCAACGGCAACACGCTGATTGACGAGGGTATGACCGGCCGCATCTTCCAGGTCACGCCCAAGGGCGAGATCGTCTGGGAATACGTCAATCCGCATTTCGCCGCCACCGGGCTGCGCGGTGGACGGACGGCGCAGAGCAACTGGGTCTATCGGGCCCAGCCGGTTCCCTACGACTGGGTGCCGGCCGGCACGCCCCATTCGGAACAGGCGGTGGTGCCGCCGTCCCGGGCCGACTTCCACATCCCCGTTGCCAGGTGACGCAGGCCAGGGCCCGCGCCGCGGAGCCGGCCTGACCTCGGCAGGCATTTGAAATCCGACATAGAGCGCACGTGTGTCATAGGGTATAACCCATCGCGGCCGTGATTAAGGCCGCGCGACCGCCCACCGCCGACGGAAAGAGCATCCTGCCATGTCCACCAGATCGCGCCTTGTGTTGTTGCTGCTCGGGGTCGGATGCGCGGTCGGGTTCGGCCTGTACTATGGCACGCAGGCGACGCAGGCCGACGCGCCGGCGCGTGCAACCGTCCCTGCCGTGCCGGTCGGTGCCGCCGCCGCGGCAAGGCGGGATGTTCCGGTCTATCTCTCGGCCATCGGCACGGTGCACGCCTACAACACCGTCGCCATCAGGCCGCAGGTCGATGGCCAGCTCGTCTCCGTCGGTTTTCGGGAAGGCCAGGAGGTCCATACCGGCGACATCCTCGCGCTGATCGACCGCCGCGCCTACAAGGCGGCGCTGGACCAGACGGTGGCCAGGAAGGCGCAGGATCAGGCGCAGCTCGCGAACGCCCGCCTCGACCTGCAGCGCTACGCGATCCTGACGGAAAAGAATTTTGCCTCGCGGCAGCAATTGGACACCACCCGCGCGCAGGTCGCTCAGTTGGAGGCAGCGGTGCAGGGCGACGACGCCGCTATCGAGAACGCCCTGGTCAATCTCGACTACACGACCATCCGATCGCCGCTCGACGGCCGGACCGGAATTCGACAGGTCGATGTCGGCAATATCGTTCATGCCAGTACCACCGCCGGAATCGTCGTGGTCACGCAGACCCGTCCGGTCGCGCTGCTGTTCACCCTGCCCGAAGACGTGCTGCCGCGGGTCGTGGCGGCGATGAAGCGCGGGCCGGTCCCCGTGGTGGCGCTCAGCCGCGACGGCAAGCAGCAATTCGACGCCGGAACGCTGCTGCTGATCGACAACGAAATTGACCAGACGACCGGCACCATCCGGCTCAAAGCCACCATGCCCAACGACGCCGGCCTGCTTTGGCCCGGGCAGTTCGTCAACGCGCGCCTGCTGGTCGAGACCCAGCCGCAAGCGGTGACCATTCCAGCCGCCGCGGTGCAGAGCGGACCCGAGGGCGCGCTTGCCTTCGTGGTCAAGCCCGATACCACCATGGAGGTGCGCAAGCTGAAGGTCGGCGAGACCAGCGGCGGCTGGACGGTGGTGGAAAGCGGGATCGCCGAGGGCGAGACCGTGGTGACCAGCGGACACTACCGCTTGCAGCCTGGAACCCGCGTCGAGGTGAGGGGCGCCGCCGTCGCCGATGCGCGCACAAGGCCGGACCAACAGCGTTGAGCGTCTCCGCGCCCTTCATCAGGCGGCCGGTCGCCACCACGCTGCTGATGGTCGCGGTGCTGCTCGGCGGTCTGGTGGCGTTTCCGCTGCTGCCGATCGCGCCGCTGCCGCAGGTCGATCTGCCGACCATCCAGGTATCGGCGAGCTTCCCCGGCGCCGATCCGGAGGTGATGGCGGCCACCGTGGCAACGCCGCTGGAACGCCAATTCTCCCAGATTCCCGGCGTCAACCAACTGACCTCGACCAGCGTGCTCGGCGGCGTGACGATCGCGCTGCAATTCGATCTGGAACGCAGCATAGAGGCCGCAGCGCAGGACGTTCAGGCGGCGATCAATGCGGCCGCCGTCTCGCTGCCGAAGAACCTGCCGGGGCCGCCGACCTATCGCAAGGTCAATCCCAACGATTTTCCGATGCTGATCCTCAGCGTCTCGTCCGACACACTGCCTCTGACCACCGTTGACGATTACGCCGACAATGTGCTGGCGCAGAAGATCAGCCGTATCTCCGGCGTCGGTCAGGTGATGATTCAGGGCGAGCGCAAGCCGTCCATCCGGGTTCAAGCCGATCCGGTGAAGCTCGCGTCGCTTGGCCTCAGTCTTGAAGACGTGCGCGCGACGATCGCCAATGTCACGGCGGCGGCGCCGAAGGGCACCGTCGATAGCGACAGTCGCAGCTTCACCATCTACGCCAACGACCAGTTGACCACGGTCGCGCCGTGGAACGACGTCATCATCGCCTACCGGAACGGTGCGCCGGTGCGCGTCCGCGATATTGGCCAGGCGATCGAGGCGGCCGAGAACGCAAAGAGCACCGCGTGGCAGACCGGCCACCCCGGGGTCATCCTGGCAATCTTCAAGATGCCGGGCGCCAACGTCATCGACACGGTGGCCCAGATAAAGGCCCTGCTTCCAAGCATCCAGGCTTCGATCCCGCCGGCGATAAAGGTCGACATCCAGATCGATCGGACGGTCACCATCCATGCGTCGGTAGCGGACGTGGAGCGGACCCTCCTGATCACCGTGGTCCTGGTCGTGTTGGTGATCTTCCTGTTCCTGCGAACGGTTTGGGCGACCGTGATCCCAAGCGTCGCGGTGCCGCTTTCCCTGCTGGGCACTGTCGCCCTTATGTATGCGCTCGGCTACAGTCTGGACAACCTGTCGCTGATGGCGCTGACGATCTCGGTCGGCTTCGTCGTCGACGATGCCATCGTGATGCTGGAGAACATCTACCGCCATCTGGAGGACGGCCTCGATCCGATGGCGGCGGCGCTCAAGGGAGCGGCGGAGATCGGCTTCACGATCATCTCGATCAGCCTGTCGCTGGTCGCGGTGTTCATCCCGGTCCTGCTGATGTCGGGCGTCGTCGGACGCCTGCTGCGCGAGTTCTCGATCACCGTGGCGCTGACCATCCTGGTGTCGGTCGTGGTCTCGCTGACGCTGACGCCGATGCTGTGCTCGCGCGTGCTGAAGGATGAGCACACCACGAGGCACACCCGGTTTTACACACTGTTGGAGTGGGGGTTCGACGCCTTGCTTGCGGGCTATCGCGCGGGGCTCGATCTGGTACTGCGGCACCAGCGGCTGACGCTCCTCAGCTTCGTGGCGACGGTGGCGGCGACGGTCTGCCTGTTCGTGGTGATCCCCAAGGGCTTCTTCCCGCAGCAGGACACGGGGGTCATCTACGGCACCACCGAGGCGGCGCAGGATATCTCCTTCACCGACATGGTCGATCGGCAACTGGCCGTGACCGACGTGGTGGGACGCGATCCGGCGATCGGCCACTGGGTATCGACAATCGGCGGGCTGGGGACGAACCCGCCCAATACCGGCTATGTCCGCATCGGCCTGAAGCCGCGCGGCGAGCGCGACGCGGTCGGGGACGAGATCATCGCCCGGCTGCGCGAGCCCCTGGCCGGCGTTCCTGGCGTGAACTATTTCATGCAGGTGCCGCAGGACCTCAATTTCGGCGGGCGATCCAGCCGGACGCAATACCAGTACACCCTGCAGGCAGTGGAGCTCGATGAGTTGAATGTCTGGGCGGCACGGGTGATGGCGAAGCTGAGAACGCTGCCGGAGATCCAGGACGTCGCCACCGATGCGCAGTCCAAAAGCGCCGCGCTTCGCCTCGTCATCGACCGCGATCAGGCAGCGCGGTTCGGCATCCAGCCGCAATTGATCGACGATACGCTGTACGACGCGTTTGGCCAGCGGCAGGTTACGCAGTTCTTTACCCAGCTCAACTCGTACCACGTGGTGCTGGAAGTACTGCCGGAATTCCAGCAGGGGACGACGGCGCTCGACAAGATCTACATCCGGTCTCCTGTCACCGGCCAGCCTGTGCCGCTATCGACCTTTGTTCAATGCGATTCGACGCATTCCAGCTTTCTGTCGATCAACCATCAGGACCAGTTCCCCTCGGTCACGCTGTCCTTCAACCTGCGGCCCGGCGTCTCGCTGGGCCAGGCGGTCGATGCGATCAACAGCGCGACGGCGGCGATGGACATGCCCGGATCGCTGACCGGCAGCTTCCAGGGAACCGCCAAGGCGTTCCAGAAATCCCTGGCCTCCGAACCGTATCTGATTCTGGCCGCGCTTGTCGCGGTCTACATCATCCTGGGCGTGCTCTATGAGAGCTTCATCCATCCGCTGACGATTCTTTCCACCTTGCCCTCCGCCGGTGTCGGCGCGCTGCTGTTCCTGATGCTGTTCCACAAGGACCTTTCGCTGGTCGCGGTGATCGGGATTTTGCTGCTGATCGGCATCGTCAAGAAGAATGGCATCATGATGGTGGACTTTGCCATCAGTGCGCAGCGCCAGCTCGGCATGACTCCGGTGGCGGCGATCCGCCAGGCCTGCCTGCTCGCTTCCGGCCGATCATGATGACCACGATGGCGGCGATCCTGGGCGGGCTGCCACTGATGCTGGGGTCCGGTACCGGGTCGGAACTGCGCCAGCCACTGGGGATCGCGATGGTGGGCGGGCTGGTGGTTAGCCAGGTTCTAACCCTGTTCACCACGCCGGTGATCTATCTCGCTTTCGAAAGCATGAACGAGCGCCGTCTTTCACACAAGAGCCGGACGGCGCCGGTTCGGCATGCGGCGACCGAGCCCGCCGAGTGATGCATTTGATCCCGGTGAGTGGTAATAGTTTCGAGATCGTTCCGGTGCTTGGAGACATGACGTAGGTCAGGACTCGATCGCCTGCGTTGCTGAATCGGACTCCGCGGCCTTGCGCAACAAGTCTTCCCCGGAGCCCGCCTTGTGATGCGGTGAAAGCTTAGGATGGCCCGGTGCCCGCCGGCACAGCTGCTCCGGACGAACCCTGGCGGGCGGTCGGCTCTGCCGCCTGGGATCATGCGCGTTTCGAGAATACCAAGCAGCGGACTGCCATGGTGATCGCCGCATTCATTCTCGACTGCGCTCATGAGTATATGCTCGCCGACTGGCTGCTGTGCGCGCGGCCGGAGCACGCGCGCGAGGTAGCCACCATTGTCGCTGTCAATGCTCTCCGCCGCGATGTCCCGGCGGCCTGGGATGCGTTTGTTGCCGTCGAAACTATGGATCACCGGCAAGCCGCTGAATGGCTTGACGTTGATGAGGTCTTCACACTGTCGCCCGCCGACGACCGGCTGGCCGTGAGGTCGGTGGCAGAGGATGGAGGGAGTGCAGCCTATGCCCGCTGATCCGATTCCCGAGACGACACGCAGCTTGTCTGATGTCGAACGGGCGATTTTGCGCGATATCGGCAGGCGCGGTGAGGGCGCTGCCGGACCGAGCTGCGAGCTGTTGATCACCTGATTGAACGCGGCACGCCGCCTCTTTCCGTCTATCCAGGCCACCCCAACTGATGCTCGGGGAGCTCTTCAAGAACCACGCGACGGCGTCAACGTCCACGGTAGGAGGCATCGATGAGGTTGCGGATCGTCCTTGCAATCACCCAGATCGTCGGTCTTATCGTTTTGTTCCAGGTGGTCCGACACCTGTAGGCGAGCCGTCGGTTACGCCAGCCGCCGCCGATATCGTTCCGGCTGACAGTTTCTAATGTATTGACTTTAGGGCGTAAACTCCGCGAGACTACATAATTTTCCTTATGCGGTACAAAACAAAAACCGGGACGTTGCGGGAGTGAAGGTCATATCATTTCTCGTTCCGAGGCATGTGCTGGCGTAGCACCTCGTTCATGTGTGCCTGCCAGCCCGGGCCTGCCTGCTTGTAGGCATCCAGCACGTCGGGGTCTAAGCGAAGCGTTTGGTTGACCTTGCGGTCAGCCTTTGGCGGACGGCCGCCACGCCGCCGGATTGCCTCTGCTGCTTGCGTACCGAAAATCTCCCCGATCGCTTCGATCGCGGGCCGCGCAGTGCGGATTTCCTCTCGGGTCCATTCGGGGTTGTCTTCGTCCGGGCTGGACGCCGCATCATCCTTTTTCTTGCTCATACCACTCCACCTCCTTGCGGTTCGCCTTTCGAAAACTGATGACGTGGACCGCTTCGCCCCGCATCGTGATGACTGCTACATGCAGCCGCTGTCCTAGCCGCGCTAATACCCGCACACGTGTCTCGCCGTAATCTTTCCGCCGGTCTTCCTGCAACACGGCGGTTTCCCATACGAGTTCGGCCACACGTTCGAACGGCAACCCGCGCTCCGCGATGTTCTTGGCATTTTTGGCGGGATCGAACGTGACGCGCATATAGGTTTCCGCTACTGCAAAAACCAGCCGTCGTCAAGGCAATTCGCTGTAGCGAAAACCTTCGCCGGGCAGTCTGCGTGCCGGTGCAGTTCGTCATCACCGGCCTGCGTCATCCCGCCTCCTGTTGGTCGTCGCGCCGCACCGTGCCAGGCACACAGGCGCGGGTCGCCACGGGCGACATCGTTCCGCGTCTGTAGCCCATGCTTCCGACGGCTCCCCGGCAGCGTGCGACAGCGCGCAGGCAGGCAGGCAGGCAGACCGATGGTGAGTCCGCCTTTGTCCCCTCGTTGACGTCGTTGACATGGCAAGTCGGCCCAGCGAGGCTACATAACAAACCTTCTGCGGTAATCACTTTGCAAGCAATTTCAGTATGTTATGGCCGGCGGCCCGGCAGGATTCCGATCGGCGCGTGGCAACTCATGCTGCCTGCTGGTGTCCCAGTGCGCGCAATGCAGCCTTCGGTTCGCGCGCCAGAATAGTCATCAACGAGCGCGCGCTCGGGTCCATTGGTGTCCGGCCCTGTTCCCAATTCTGGAGCGTTGCCACCGGCACACGGATGGTTTCGGCGAATTGTCGCTGCGACATGCCAAGCCGCTTGCGGATGAAAGCCGGCGAGATGATGTCCTCAGCCCGAACTTCCTCGTCGGGATCGTAGCCCTCTTCGCGCATGTGCCGACGGATATCCTCCTCCGTCGTGGCATCAACCTTGGCAAGATCGACATCCGGATTGCGAGCCATAAGGTCCGCCAGGGTCACTCTCGGCTTTGCCATATCCTGAGGTCCTTTCCACTCGCCTTCCATGCACTGATGATCCAGCGGACCCCACCACGATCAGTATAGATTACCACGAAGACCCGACCATCGATTTCGCCGATCGCCCGGATCCGCTCCTCGCCGTAGTCCCGTCGCCGGTCAATGGCTTCAACCGTCGGCCCCGCGAATACCCTGGCGGCATAGTCGAAACCAAAGCCGCGCTCCCGTCGTGTCCGATCGTGCTTTCGAGGGTCCCAATCGAATTCCACGCCTTGATATAGGCCACGAGGATATCCGCTTCAAGCGGACTTACCCGCGGAAGTTGTCGAAGCGGCACCACCCGTGTTGACCCGCTGGGATGCCGGGTCGGCGCGACAGCAAGAATACCCCGCGCGCGGGGCCAGTTGCGGCGGCCGGTGCTGATCCGCTGCTGGGCGTCTCGGCGGAGCCGGGCGCGCCTGGCCAGCGCGCCCGGCGATTCGCTCAGCGGACCGCTACGCTGGGATTGACGAACCTCCCCTCGGAATCGGAGGCCCGATCAGCCGTGACCGCCTCGCCGGCCCTCCGCGGCTTCCGCCCCGTCCGGCACCAGGCCGCAGCTGCCGCCTGTGCCTGAGGAGGAGCGACCAGCGCAGGCGTCTTGTTTCGCGCCCGTCCGGCCGGCTTCGGTTCATCACGCGATTGAGCGGCGGTTGGCTCTGACCCAGCTTGCGGCAAGGCCCGCGCGGCGGCACCACGACGCCCCCGCGGTGTGAGCGTGTGGACTTCAGGTGCAACGACATCAACCGGCGTCGGCTTCTCGATGCGGCCTACGGTGGCAACTTCGTCCGAGGTCGGCAACGCTCCGACAGGCTCCGCCACGAGCGGCTCGGACGGTGGAACGGCCACCTTCGGAGCGAAGCGGCCGGCTTCGCCCTTCCGCGGCTGCCGCGACACCGTCCGGCGCAGAGACACAGGTTCTGCCAGAGGCTGACCGGCAGCAATCGGAACGGCTGACTGGCCGCCCCGCTTCGGCCTATCCGGCGAGAAAGCGGCGGCCGGCTCTGCCGTGGCCAGCTCGACCGCCGTCTCCTCCGCCGTCTTGGCTGGCAACCTCGCTCGCTTGGCGCCACCCTGACGCGGGATCGGTCCGAACTGGTCGCCGGGCAGGACCTGAACCGGCAGTGGCATTTCGATTGCGTCCTCGACGGCAGGCGCGGTGGGCGTCGCTGTGACAGGCTCAGCAACGCGCAGCTCTGCCTGTGGGAGGCCCTCCGGCAGCCCGACAATCTCCGGTTCGACCGTCGGCGCGGGCGCCGGCAGCAGCGCCACCGGCCGCTGCGCTGAGCGACGGACCGCCGCCGCGGCCAGCTCTGGCGTGATGAACCCGCTGAACGCCAGTCGAAGGTGGTCACGCGCCTGGGCCGCCAGGTGCCCGAGCAAGCCGGCGCGCAGGCGCCAGCGCGATGTGCTAGCAATGTGATTGGTCATCAATGGAATGCCCTCAGTGTTTCTTTGAGTGGCCAGGTGCGGCGGGTGCTGGAACACCCGCCGCGCCACCCTTCTGCCGGGAACCGCCCGGCGCGGATCCGCTATCCGGTCACCTCCCGCTCCAGCTCGGAGCGGTTGCGCTCGACCAGATCGGCGATCACGGCCGATACCGACGGACGTCCGCCGTGCCGATTGGCCCGCTCCACCGCCACCCGGCGCAGCAGCGCCAGCGCGGCTTTGGGAACATGGATCGCCGTGGTGGTCATCTCCTCCGAGGCCGCGCGGCGGGCCGGCCTGCCGGGCGCCGAGTCGCGCTCGGCCTGCGCCGGCGCGTCACGCCGCGTGGCTTGCCGTTCGGCTTCGACGCGGTCCCTTGCGACCTTTGCGAAGGCGATCAGGCTGCCCTTGCGCGGTTCGGCCATCCGTTGCCCCCTTCCTGCTCAGTTTGTTCGCGACCGCGGCCAGCACGGCGATCTCCTGGTGCCCGACCGAGCCGGGCGCAAAGCCGCCGACCCAATCGTAGACCGTGCTGCTGTCCACGAAGGCGGCGCGTAGCCCGATCGCCGGTCCGACCGGCTCACCCATCTCGTGCAGCGCGGCCTCGATCTCCCGGCCGGCCGCCATGCGCCGGTCCACCCTGGACGGCACCAGCAGTGCCGCGGGTTTGCCGTCGCCGCGGGCGGCGCGAGCTTCCTGCAGCATGGCGAGGGCCTTGCCGGCGGCGCGCAGATCGAGCCCGGACGGCGTGACCGGCACGACGAACAGATCGGCCAGGATCAGGGCGGCGGCGGTTGCCGCGCCGCTGTGCGGCGGGAGGTCGATCACCACGAGGTCGGCGTCGATCGCGGTGACGCGCTTGATCCACGCCTGCGCGTCACGTTCGTCGTCGAGCGGCAGCGCCTCGCCCTCAATCGGCAAATGGCCGGCGGCCAGCCACTCGGCTGCTGTGGCCTGGGCGTCAGCGTCGATCAGCCGAACGCGGCAGGAGCCTGCGAGCTGGCAGGCGAGGTTCACCGCCAGCGTGCTCTTGCCGACGCCGCCCTTGAGATTG
>Ga0302156_10002716_pt1 | contig 14203 bp, 11 predicted proteins | sample I_Bog_N3_2_FD_193503 | JGI IMG/M metagenome (GOLD analysis project Ga0302156, IMG submission 193503) | Peat permafrost microbial communities from Stordalen Mire near Abisko, Sweden - I_Bog_N3_2 | ecosystem: Environmental > Terrestrial > Soil > Wetlands > Peat | place: Sweden: Abisko, Stordalen... | reverse complement strand
GCTGATTCCAGAGACCCTCCAGAAAATAATAGTAGGGGGTGGGTCGCTACTTGGCCTTGGTCTTCAGCTTCTTCTTGGCCTCGGTGAATGCAGTTTGCGCCTCGACGATCTTGGCACGCGCAAACGCTGCGTCCTTCCAGCCATGAACCTCGACGCGCTTGCCTTCCAGGTCCTTGTAGATGGCGAAGAAGTGCGTAATCTCCTTGAGCATGTGCGGATAGATCTCGGAGTAGTTCCACACATCCTTGTAGCGCGGATTGCCTTCGCCCACGCACAGGATCTTCTCGTCGGCAACGCCCTGATCGGTCATCTCCAGAACGCCTATTGGACGCGCTTCCACCACGCAGCTCGGAAAGCTCGGTGTATCCACCAGCACCAGCACATCCAGCGGATCGCCGTCCGCGGCCAGCGTGCTGGGAATAAAGCCGTAATCGCCCGGATAATGGACCGGCGAGAACAGGTTGCGGTCCAGCCGGAAGACGTGGAGCTTCTTGTCGTACTCATACTTGTTGATTCCATCCAGCGGAATCTCAATCACAGCAGTCACCAGCTCTGGTGCTTTGTCGCCGATGGGAAGTTCAAGGTAATTCACCATAAGGAGGTTTCGTCTCTTCTCAGTCGTAAAGTTTGGTAAAGATTGAAAACACGTCACATCCGAAACCGCTCAGCGGACGACAAGGACGCTTCTTCCAGTTTATAGTCATGGGCAGGAATTGATAGACCATTGACCTGTTCAGGACCTCTTGTCTTCCATGGTCACGATTGGCAAGTTCGAATGGAGTCCTGTGATGCGATCCCTCTGCAAGTTTTTGCTGGCCGCCAGATTCCTGTTGCTGGCCATGCTTTTACCGGCCTCGCACGGCTTCGCGCAGGCTATTTCCACGGCCTCCAGAACACTGGATATCGCCGGTTTCGGTGGCTATTCCGCAGGCTTTACCGACTACGCTCAATATAAGGATCAGGGACTGGTCTTCGGCGCTGACGTTACCCGCTACTTCAACCTGCCGATTGTGCCCTCGCTGGAAGTCCGCGGAAATGTGCTCCACAGCGCGGTAATCGACGAAACGACCTACCTCATCGGAGTTCGCATCGAGCTTCCGCTGAAGCAGCGGCTGCATCCTTATGGAGCCTTTCTGGTCGGACCCGGAACACTGCACTTCAAGTTCACGCCAAGTCCTGGTTACACCGCGAGCAGCTCCAAGGTGCTCTCTTACGGCGGAGGTTTGGATGTGGACCTTTTCCACAACCTCCAGCTCAAGCTCGATGCGCAGTACCAGAGCTGGAACCTGGGACCGAACGGCGCCATCGTTCCGCAGGGCGGTAACTTCACCCTGACTCCCAGCATCTTCATGGTCGGCGTGGAATACCACATTCCATTCCGTACGCTGAACCGGCAAAGGGACTTTTACCACTAGCGCGAACGGTGACCGCAATCACGGCCCAACCTGCAGTCGTCAGTGCTAGGCTGAAGAGCAGGAGTCCTCATCCCTTGCTCGACACCGCATCAAACTCTGGACCGCAATCTGAAGGAAGCAGCCGGTTCGTTCGCGCGTGCCTTCGCCTTCCGGTCGATCGCACGCCTGTCTGGTTCCTGCGCCAGGCTGGGCGTTACATGCCAGAGTACATGGCAGTGCGCAAGCACCACTCGCTGCTGGAGATATGCCGAACTCCCGAGATCGCCGCCGAAGTGACCATCACCGCGGCAGAACGGCTCGACGTGGACGCAGCCATCATCTTCGCCGACCTGCTGCTGCCGTTCACACCGATGGGATTGGACTTCGAGTTCCTCGCCGGCGAAGGTCCCGTTGTGCATCAGCCGGTTCGTTCGCTGGAACACGTACAGGCGCTGCGCACCGACCGAGCCGACGAGCTGGCGTATGTTGCCAAGGCGATTGAGCGCGTAGCAGCCCACTTTCAGTCGCCGCGCACGGACGGCGATCGCCTGGGCATCATCGGCTTCTGCGGAGCACCGTTTACGCTAGCCAGCTACATGATTGAAGGCGGAAGCTCGCGTACCTACATCGAGACCAAGCAACTGATGTACTCCAAGTCCGCAGCTTGGTCGCTGCTGATGGAAAAGCTCGTCACCGTCTTGGTCGCCTACGCGAAGCAACAGGTGGAAGCCGGAGCAGACGTCATCCAGATCTTCGACTCGTGGGCCGGAGCGCTCTCTGTCGCGGACTATCGGCAATACTGTCTCACCTCCACGACAGAGCTGGTCCAGCGTATCCGAGCACTCGGCGTTCCAGTCATCTACTTCGGCGTCGACACCGCATCGCTGCTCCCCGCGATGCGCGAGACCGGAGCAGACGTCCTCGGGCTCGACTGGCGAATCCCGCTCGACGAAGGCTGGCGAGCTGTTGGTCCAGGCTGCGCTGTGCAAGGCAATCTCGACCCCATCACGCTCTTCGCCCCGGAAGACATACTGCGGGCCCGCGTGCGCGAGATACTCGACCTCGCGGCAGGACGCGCAGGACACATATTCAACCTCGGTCACGGAATCGTCCCCGGAACGCCAGTGGAGAACGTGCTCCGAGTCGTCGAATGGGTCAAGCAGTTCGGAGTCGCGCGCAGGCCACAGGCCAGTCGCGAAGCCCTCAGCGAATGGGCGGTGCGCGCGTGAGTGACAAAGGGCAATCCGTAATCCTGCTGCTCGCGCACGGAACTCCCGACAAGCTCAGCGAGATGGCAGCCTACCTCGACAAGGTCACCGGCGGTCGTCCGATGTCGCCGGAGATCGTCGCAGAGTTGCAGCACCGATACGCAGAGATTGGCCTGCGCGAGGAGCCGCTGCCCGAAGGCCCTCCGCTGACGCGCTGGACGCTGAAGCAAGGTGCGTTGCTGGAAGAGCAGACAGGCGCAAAGGTCTATGTCGGTATGCGCAACTGGCATCCGTACATCGTGGACATCGTTGCACAGATGAAGGCCGATGGTGTCAGCCATGCTCGCGTGCTCTGTCTTGCCCCACAGAACTCCCGCACCTCGACCGGACTCTATCGCAGAGCGCTGGAAGCCGCCGTAAACGGAGCGTTCGAGTACGAGTTCATCGCCGGCTGGGCCGACGAGCCGCTGCTGGCTCAGGCCTTCGCTGAGCGGTTGTGGCCGATTTGGGCCGAGGCCTGCGCAACGCTGGGAACCCGCATTCCAGTACTCTTCACGGCACACGCCGTTCCCTGCCGAACCATCATGAGCGGCGCGATGAACAACCCACAGAGCCCTTCGGCACGGCCCGGAGCTCCAGTGCCGGAGAACGGTATCCAGCACTATGGAGAGGTTCAGACGCCAGATCCTTACCCCGTCGAGTGCAAGCACACCGCGATGCAGATCGCGGAGGCGATGCGACCCGTCGGAATGACCGACGCCGATTGGTACTTCGCCTTCCAGAGCCAGGGTATTGCGGGCGCGCCGTGGATCGGCCCAACTGTTCCTGACACCCTGAAGACGCTGGCAGAAATGGGACACAAGGGCGTGGTGCTGCAGCCAGTGGGCTTCCTCTGCGACCACGTGGAGATCCTCTACGACATCGACATCGACTTCAGGCAGCAGGCCAAAGACCTTGGGATGCAACTATGGCGTGCCGAGAGCCTGAATGATTCACCCACGCTCATCCGCGCAATCGAGCATGTGTTGGATCGCGGCAACGCGGTCTCGGCTTCGCGCGAAGAGGCTGTCGGAGCCGCTGGATGAAGCGCATCGCGATCATCGGTGGCGGCATATCTGGTCTCACCGCCGCGTATGAGTTGGAGAAGCAGCGCCGAAATGGCGCGTCGATTGACTGGCAACTCTTTGAGGCTACTGACCGCCTCGGCGGAATCATCCAAACCACGCGTCGCGATGGCTACATCCTTGAAGGCGGTCCCGACGGTTGGGTGAGTGAAAAGCCCTGGGCACGCGAGCTTGCGGTGGAGTTGGGCCTCGAATCCGAGCTCATCTACAGCAACGACGCGACGCGCAAGACGTACATCTTGATTGACGGCAAGCTGCAACCGATGCCGCAGCGGATGCGGATGATGGTGCCGGAAGACCTTGCCGCGCTGGAGGGTTCGCCGCTGTTCAGCGCAGAGGCTCGTGCGGCCTATGCGGCTGAACTCGCACACGCCGCTGAACTCAAAGCCTCCGCTCCGGACCACGACGAGTCCGTGGCCAGCTTCGTTCTCCGCCACTTCGGCCAGGAGGTCCTCGACAAGGTCGCCGCTCCGCTGCTTTCCGGCGTCTTCGGCGGCGATGTCGCTAAGCTCAGCGTCCGCTCGGTGATGCCAGCGTTCGTTGCCATGGAGCGCGAGCATGGATCGCTGATCGCCGCGCTGCAGACGAAGACCGCGACCAGTGGCGACCAACCGCAACAGCCGATCTTCACTAGCCTGCGGAATGGGATGGGGTCGCTGGTGGACGCACTGGTCGCCAAGCTTCCCTCCGAACGTATCCATCTGACGTGTCCGCCCAAATTCATTGCCGACTCCGGAGCAGATTATGAGGTAGTCTTTGGCGGCTCCAAATTCATCTGGACGCCGTGTTATTTTGCTGACCACCTCATCCTCGCGCTTCCACTCGATCAGGCTCGAGAGCACGTCCAAATGAACCCCAAGGTGAGCGACCCACTTTTGCCTGTCCAAGCCAGCTCTGCAATCTTGGCCGCGTTCATCTGGCCCGCCGAAACTGCAGGGAAGTTCACTGTGCCGCCCGGCTTTGGGTTCCTGGTGCCCCCACCTTCAGAAGCTTGGTATCTGGATCCTGGCTCCTCACTCCTTGCCTGTACCTTCGTTGACCAGAAGTTCCCGCACCGAACCCCGCCCGGTGCGCGGATTCTCCGCGCATTCTTCGGCGGAGCGTCGGCTGAACGAATCGCCGATGCTTCAGACGACGCCGTCGCGGCGGCTGCTCTTACCCAACTTCGCGCCATCCTCGGCCCGATGCCCGATCCACCGCACACCGAGGTACGCCGCTGGCCACGAAGCCTGCCTCAATACGAGGTCGGGCATATGGAGCGAATGGCACAGCTTGACGAACACATTGCCAAGATTTCGCGACTGACCCTGCTCGGCAACTCTTATCGCGGCGTCGGCGTCCCTGACCTCGTCCGCGAAGCCCGCAGCGCCGCCCGCGCGCTGGCAGTGTAACCCCATCAACAAAATCCATTGCGTACATTGCGCCAACTTCGCGCCCTTCACGTTCCCGCTTTTGGCTTTCCCCGCGCAGGCGTAAACTTACCGTATGGGTATCACCCTCCAACAAGCTCTAGACTGCTTCGCCACCGACGACCTTATCGGCATCGGCATGGAGGCAGACGCCGTCCGCCGCCGCCTGCATCCTGAGGGCGTCGTCAGCTACATCATCGACCGCAATATCAACTACACCAACTTCTGCACCGAGTACTGCACTTTCTGTGCCTTCTACCGGCCACTGAAGGGTAAGCTCGCCGCCGAAGGCTACATCCTCGACTTCGACACCATCTACGACAAGATCCGCGAGACCGTCGAGATGGGTGGAACTGGCGTATTGATGCAGGGCGGCATTCATCCCGATCTGAAGATCGACTGGTTCGAAGGCCTCTTCACCGGCATCAAGCAGCGTTTCCCGCAGATCTGGCTGCACTGCCTTTCGGCTAGTGAGATCCTCGCCATCGCCGAGTACTCCGAGCTCGACCTGCGGACCACCATCAGCCGCCTGCGTGATGCCGGTCTGGACAGCATTCCCGGAGGAGGAGCCGAGATCCTTGACGATGAGGTCAGGCATCGCATAGCTCGCCTGAAGTGTAAGACGCAGGACTGGGTCGATGTCCATCGCACCGCGCACTCGCTTGGAATGCGTACGACCGCGACAATGATGTTCGGCGTCGGCGAGACCATGGAGCAGCGCGTAAACCACTTTGAGGTCGTCCGCAAGCTACAGGAGGAGACCGGCGGTTTCACGGCATTCATCCCGTGGAGCTTCCAGCCCAACAACACGGCCCTTGGTGGCCATGGCTGGGACGAGGCCACCAGCGTGGAGTACCTCAAGACACTCGCCATCAGTCGGCTTTACCTCGACAATATCGAGAATGTGCAGAGTTCCTGGGTCACGCAGGGCCTCAAAGTCCTCCAGATGGGCCTGCGCTTCGGTGGAAACGACGTAGGTAGCGTGATGCTGGAAGAGAACGTCGTCAAGGCCGCAGGAACCGCCAACTGCACCACCGAAGAGGAGCTGAGGCGCATCATCCGCGACGCTGGTTTCAAGCCAGTGCAGCGCGATACACTCTATCGGACCATGTTCCTGAACTAAGCGTCGCTAGACCGCCGGAAACCTGCTACCTATCGCGTAAAATCAGAGACATACTGCACGGCCTGGAGTGTCCTCTGCTCAGTTCGCTCAACGCGCTTGCGCTCTTTCTCGCCTCAACCCGCGGGCTAAAGTACTACTGGAAGACGCACTACACAACGCAGATCTATAACTTCCACGGCGAGTACCGTTGGAACGCCTTCGACATCTCCCTGCTGGTTCCGTACTTCGTTGTAATGGTGATCCTTGCGTTTTACGGCATCCATCGCTACCAGTTAGTTTGGCTCTACTATCGCAACCGCCGCAAGGAGGCGCGCTCCAATGAGCCTCCAGCGCATTTCGCCGAGACGGAGTTGCCCTACGTCACCATTCAGCTTCCTATCTACAACGAGCAGTTCGTCATCGACCGGCTGCTCGATGCCTGCTGCCGCCTGGACTATCCGCGCGACCGATTTGAGATCCAGCTGCTTGACGATTCCACCGATGAGACGGTCGCAGTAGCTTCGGCGGTTGTGTCGCGTTACGCGACCGGCACTGAAGGCCTCGCGCCACAGCCAGTTCACTACCTCCATCGCACCAATCGCAGCGGCTACAAGGCCGGCGCGCTGGAAGAGGGCCTCAAGTCCGCCAAGGGCGAACTCGTCGCCATCTTCGATGCTGACTTCGTTCCTCCGCCGACTTGGCTTCGTCAGGTGGTGCATCACTTTGCCGAACCCGGCGTAGGAATGGTGCAGACTCGGTGGACGCATCTCAATCGCAACTACAGCTTCCTGACCCAGGTTGAGGCCATTCTGCTCGACGGCCACTTCGTGCTGGAGCATGGTGGTCGTTCGCGGGCAGGCGTCTTCTTCAACTTCAATGGCACTGCTGGAATGTGGCGTCGCGAGGCCATCGACGAAGCCGGCGGCTGGCAACACGACACGCTCACCGAAGACACCGACCTGAGCTATCGAGCCCAACTGAAGGGTTGGAAGTTCAAGTATCTTCAGGACGTCGAGTGTCCCGCTGAGCTGCCCATCGAGATGACCGCCTTCAAGACCCAGCAGGCGCGCTGGGCCAAAGGACTGATCCAGACCGGCAAAAAGATTCTGCCTTCCGTGATGCGTAGTGATGCTCCGTTCCATACCAAGCTTGAGGCGTGGTATCACCTGACGGCGAATATCAGTTACCCGCTGATGATTGTTCTCTCCGTGCTACTGATGCCGGCGATGATCATCCGTTCCTGGCAAGGTCCACTACAGATGCTGCTCATCGACCTGCCTCTCTTCATGGCCTCTACGATGTCAGTCTCAACGTTCTACCTTGTCAGTCAGAAGGAGCTCTTTCCGCGCACGTGGTACAAGACTTTCCTTTATGTGCCGTTTCTGATGGCCCTCGGCGTGGGACTAACCATCACCAATACCAAGGCTGTTCTGGAAGCACTCTTTGGCATCAAGAGCGCGTTTGCGCGCACACCAAAGTACGCCGTGCAAAAGAAGGGCGAGAAATCCCAGGCCCGCAAGTACCGCAAGCGCCTCGGCATCATTCCCTGGATCGAATTGCTGATTGGCTGCTACTTTGCCGCAACTGTCTGGTACGCAGTCACAACTGAGAACTACTTTACGGTTCCCTTCTTGCTTCTCTTTGTATTGGGCTACTTGTACACAGGTCTGCTCAGCATCTTCCAGGGTCTCTTTGAGCGCCGTGGAGATCGAGGCGATGCCATTCACGAGAAGCCTTATCCAGTCGGAATCTAGCTGCAATCACTGCGACAACTTGCAATAAGAAAGGCCCGCAGACGCGGGCCTTTCTGGTGATTCACGAGACTTGTTTATTAGAACCGCAGACCGAACGTCACGGGAAGATAAGTCGTCCGATTGCTGTTAGCCGGAAAGTCATTCGTCAGAAGATACGTCGTAGCCACAGGCGAGTTTACCGTTACGCCAGCGCGATGCGAGTTATCGACAAATACATAACGAACCTCACCATAGAAACGCTCGTTGGAAAAGCGAGAGAACTTGTACGTTATGCCAAAGCCGCCGCTAAATCCGGGCGCGTTCGAGGTGTAGTGGTCGATGACCTGGTTTGCTGTGTACTGATAATAGCCAACGAAGGGGTCATAACCGACTCCAGTCGATGGCGTCGTAAAGTTCGTCACCTTATGGTAGAAACCAACACCAGCGACTGCATAAGCGCCTACTGAATCACCCTGGAAGAAGGTGTACGTCGGATCAAGCGAGAAGGACCAGACGTGTGCATTTCCATCCAGACTGGTGTAATCCGTTATACCGTTCGCGGCGCAATATGTCGCATTCAAATTGCAGTAATAGTTGATGTCGTTATTATATAGAGCAAACTCATTCGCAATTGTCTGTCCCGTCAGGCCCAAGTGGTCGTAATCAAAGTCGAGCGTCAAAGCGAAGTGTCCGCTGAACTGGCGTCCGCCACCGGCCTGAAAGCCCCAGCTTGGCGTGTAGTAATGCCATGTGTTCCCTAAAGGCTGCGACAACCCAGCGCCGGCAAGGAATGTCCATTTGCTCGACCCGTCCTGATTGCTGTTTCCTCCGCGATAGCGCGGCCGGCCATAGCGGCGTTGGCCGCCTCCGTACTGCATGGCATTGGCGAAGTTCACTGGAAGCGGGCTGAGCGAAGCCTCCAACTGATTGCCCTCCTGGGTCCGCAGGCCCGCTGCCTCTGCGGTACTGGAGGAGAAGAGCGAAGCTCCACTGGTATCAACTACAGGCGCTTGCAGGTTCACTGACGGCTGCGCCTGGACCGCGGCGGGCTGGCTCGGCGTCTGCGCGCTCAGGGTAACTCCTGCTCCAAGGATGGTCGTCAGCACCAATATGCGGTGCACAAATCCAGAGGGACCGTTAGGTGTGGACATCGTATTTTCAACTCCTGATCTTGAGTCTGTGCTGTAAAGCGGTATCAGCCGAAAGCTGTAACCCGGAAGTTCCCCATTTGTTGCGTTCGGGGCCTGTTTCCGGGCGAACTCTGGGCCTCGTAACCGTAGGACGTGGAAAGTCGGCAACTGGATGCAAGTCTATCGCTCCAACCCAAAAATCCCCACCTTTTCTGGCTCCTCGTACACTGGATGCAACATGTCTCTCACCGTCAGTTCGATATCCGCCAATCTGGAGCGCGTCCGCAGCCAGATAGCCGAAGCCTGCGCCCGAGCGTGCCGTTCGCCCGGCGATGTGGCGCTAATCGCGGTAAGCAAGATGCATCCTGCGGAGTCCATTCTCGAGGCCTATTCGGCCGGACAGCGCCTCTTCGGCGAGAACCGCGTGCAGGAAGCTCAGGCCAAAGCACGGCAGATTCTGGGGCTCGAAGGCCTGGAGCTGCACCTGATTGGGCCACTGCAGAACAACAAGACCAACAAAGCCGCCGAACTCTTCCACGCGGTCGACACGCTGGACTCGCTCAAGACCGCTGAGCGGCTGAACTCCGCTGCTCAGGTGCTGAGCAAGCGGATCGACGTTCTGGTCGAGGTGAAGCTCTCGCCCGAGGAGACCAAACACGGCCTCGCGCCGGAGGAACTGCCCGCGCTGCTCGCCGCGCTGGCCTCGCTGCCTAATCTGCAGGTTCGCGGGCTGATGACCGTTCCGCCGTGGAGCGAGGACGCCGAAGCCGCGCGACCGACCTTCCAACGGCTGCGCGAGCTGCGCGACCAGAACCTCGCCGCGCATCCCACGCTCACCGATCTCTCGATGGGCATGAGCAACGACTTCGCCGTGGCCATTGAAGAGGGCTCGACCTGCGTGCGCATCGGAACGGCTATATTCGGCAAGCGGAACTACGCACAGACCTAACCGCGCTTGCGTCCGATCCAGAGCATCGCAATCCCTGCCAGAACAGCCGCTGCGCCTCCGGCGAAGAGTGCTGCCATCGCCGCAGCCAGCCGAACCTCAGGCAATGGCGTTCCGGCGACCGCGCGCGCTATTGCCATGTGCGCAGCGAGCCACGCAACGCCGGCGAACACCAGCAGCAGTACCAACACTCGCAGCGCCAGACGCATCGGCTACTTCCCGGTGACGGTCGCTGTCGGCGAGACCTGGATTCCGCTGCCGTCCGCCGCGACGACCTTCACGTTGTCGAAGGTGACCTGCGCGTAGGCGATCTTCATCCCGGTTGCGGCGTGGATGTCTACGTTCTTCAGCACCAGGTCCTTCACCAGCGACTCGGGCAGACCGACGATTACGCCCGCGGTTGTGCTTCCCGTTGCGTGGAGGTTCTCAATCGTGAATCCATGGAAGAACGGTGTGAGTCTGCCAATCGGCGCGGCGGCTACATCGCCTTCGGGATAGACCTTCGGGTAGTACTCGCTGATCTGGATCGCGGTCTTCACGTCCACCATGTCGAGGTCCTTGAAGCTGATGTTGGACACGTCATGTCCGCGGTCGCGGTTGGCCTTGATGCGAATGCCCTGATCGGTCCCCTTGAAGTGGATGCGTTCCGCGTGCACGTTCTGCACACCTCCGGAGATCTCGCTGCCGATGGAGAGGCCATGACCATTCTCAAAGGTGCAATCGGTGATGGTGATGTTGCGGCTCGGATCGTCAGGTCCGGGCGAGTCAATCGCACCGGACTTGATGGCGATGTTGTCGTCTCCGACCGAAGAGAAGACGTGGTCGATGATGATGTTCGACGAGCTGAATGGGTCAATCGCATCCGTGTTCGGCGACTTCGGCGCGAGGATGCGCAGGTTTCGGAACTGCAGATCGTCCGAATAGTACGGAACAATCTGCCAGAAGCCCGAGTTCTGCACCGTGATGCCTTCCACGCGGATGTGCTTCGAGTGGTCAAACACCAGCAGCATCGGCCGCGGATGATCGGTGCCGAGAACGCCGGAGTTGTGCACACCTTTCACGTAATCCCACCAGAGTTGGCCGTTGCCGTCGATCGTTCCTCCGCCAGTGACGACGATGTTCTCCGCGTTGAGCGAACTGACCAGCGGCTGAACTGTGGGCAAGTGCGCAAACGTTCCGGCGGGAAAGTCGGCGCGGTCGGGCGAGCCGAGCAGCGTTGCGCCCTTCTCCACGTCGAGCGTGATGTTGGACTTGAGGTGAATCGGGCCGCTGACGAAGGTTCCGCCTCGCAGCCTCACGGTTCCGCCGGTTGCGTTCGCCGCGCAGGCGTCAATCGCGCTCTGGATTGCGGCTGTGTCTTTGGTCTTGCCATCGCCTTTAGCGCCGAAGTGCCGCGCGTCGCAGGTCATTCCGGTTGTGCCCGTAATCGCGTGCGCTTGCGGCACGAACGCCGCGAGTGAAGCTGCCAAAATCCAACTGGCTGAAGTTGCAAGACGCATCTGTTTCCCCTTGTTTGAATCTGTCAGACGAACTCGCAGGTTATCTTATCCTCCGCTCTGGAACTCTGGCTCCTTCGGTGGGTACCCCCTACTATGAATTTCCGGAGGGTCTCTGGAATCAGCGGGATAGCGGGTGACCTCGGGGGCAAAGTATTGATTTGGGAGACTTTATCGGCAAAGTATTCAAAAGATACAAGTTAACAGCGAACAGTCAACAGCGAACAGCGAAAGACGAGAAACGGATCTTGTTCAGTTCAGAGTTCCGAGTTCGTGAGTCTAGAGTTAATGCCGGTATCTGTTGAGCGTAGAGCCTAGAGGAACGACTTAAATAGAAAAGCCGCAAGCGGCTGATGCCGGTTGCAGCTTGCTCACTTCTCTACCTTGACCCTACTTCTTAAGTATATCGAATTGGAGAATATAACTACGCCAAGATTTTGAAAGTTTTATTTCGAATGGATTGAGTGCGTTAGGCGATTTGGGGGCTCTTAGGGGGCTTGACAAGCGGTTTCTGGGCTGTTTTTGAAGAAAATATTTTTGGGGTGGGGTAAGTGGTTGGGGATGAGTGGTTTGTGGGTGCCCAGGTAGTGCTCAGAGGGTGGACAGGAAGACAGGGGCAATCATAGATATGTCTTGCTTAAGGGCACGGCTTCAGCCGTGCCGTCAATTTGGTCAAGAGATTCTGGGCTTCAGCCCCTGAGGGTGCTTTTAGAATTTCCTCCATGGCAATTCCTACCCGCAGCGCACGACCGGGAACTTTCTTAGTCAGCAGTGTGACCTATAATCGGCGTCGAATCTTTCAAGTTGCGGCAAATGCAGAACTCTTCCTGGAGACACCCCAACACTATCGTCACGCAGGGAACTTTCTGCTCCACGATTTCGTCCTGATGCCCGACCATGTTCATCTTCTGATCACGCCGCAGGGCATAACGCTGGAACGAGCGATGCAGTTGGTCAAAGGAGGGTTCTCTCGCAAGTTAGGGTCGAAGTTTCCAGTTTGGCAGCGGGGATTTACGGACCATCGGGTGCGTGACAGGGAGGACTTTTTGGCAAGGCGGAAATACATCCATGAGAATCCAGTTGAGGCCGGACTCGTGCAGTTCGATCAGGATTATCCGTACTCCTCGGCGTATTGCAAAGCACCCTCAGCGGCTGAAGCCGACTGAATATGCGACTGGTACGGCACGGCTGAAGCCGTGCCCTTAAGCACGACGAAAAGCAGATCCTCGCTCCGCTCAGGATGACAATTCTGGAGTGATGTCGGTGGGGACCGTGCAGGGCAATGAGCCTACTCCCACTCAATCGTCCCCGGCGGCTTTGAGGTGATGTCGTAGACGACGCGGTTGATGCCGCGGACCTCGCTGACGATGCGGCTGGAGATGGCGCGGAGGACCTCGTAGGGCAGCGGGGCCCAGTCGGCGGTCATGCCGTCTTCGCTCTCGACGGCGCGGATGGCGCAGGTGTAGGCGTAGGTGCGCTGGTCGCCCATGACACCGACGGTCTTGATGGGGAGCAGCACAGCGAAGCTCTGCCAGACCTTGCTGTAGAGGCCGGCGCGGCGGATCTCGGCGGTGCAGATGGCGTCGGCCTCCTGGAGGATGGCGACGCGCTCGGGGGTGACCTCGCCGAGGATGCGCACCGCGAGGCCGGGGCCGGGGAAGGGCTGGCGGTCGAGGATGGCCTGCGGCATCTTGAGGTCGCGGCCGATGCGGCGGACCTCGTCCTTGAAGAGGTCGCGCAGCGGCTCGATGAGTTTGAGCTTCATGTCAGCGGGCAGGCCGCCGACGTTGTGGTGGCTCTTGATGACGTGCGAGGGGCCGTGGACGCTGGCCGACTCGATGACGTCCGGGTAGAGCGTGCCCTGGACGAGCCACGCAACTTCTTCTCCGGCGGAGGCGCTGGAGGATTTCTCGGCTTCGAGGATTGTCTTAGCTTCGTCGTCGAAGACTGCGATGAACTCGTTGCCGATGATCTTGCGCTTGGTCTCGGGGTCGGTGACGCCGGCGAGCTTGGTGAGGAAGCGCTCGCCCGCGTCGACGGCGACGACGTTCAGGTGCAGTTCGTCGCGCATGGTCTTCTGCACGGTGGCGAACTCGTCTTTGCGGAGGACGCCATTGTTGACGAAGATGCAGGTGAGGCGGTCTCCGATGGCGCGGGCGACGAGGACCGCGGCGACGCTGGAGTCCACACCGCCGGAGAGGCCGCAGATCGCGTGGCCGGTGGGCCCGACCTGCTCGCGGATGCGTGCGACCGTGGTGGCGATGAAGTGCTCGGGCGTCCAGTCCTGCTTGCAGTGGCAGATGTTGACGGCGAAGTTTTTGAGCAGCGCCATGCCGTGTTTGGTATGCGCGACTTCGGGGTGGAACTGCACGGCCCAGATGCGGCGCGCTTCATTCGCGATGGCGGCGACGGCGTTGGAGGTGGTGGCGGTGATGCGGAAGCCGGGGGCGAGCGACTCGGCGTGGTCGCCGTGCGACATCCAGACTTCGAGCTTCGAAGGCAGGCCGTGGAAGAGGAGTTCGGGGTCGGTGACGGTGACCTCGGCGTGGCCGTATTCGCGCGCAGCGCCGGGGACGACCTTGCCGCCGAGGTGGTGCGTGATGAACTGCAGGCCATAGCAGATGCCGAGGATCGGGAGGCCGCAGTCGAGGATGGCGGGGT
>Ga0302156_10002715_pt1 | contig 14205 bp, 13 predicted proteins | sample I_Bog_N3_2_FD_193503 | JGI IMG/M metagenome (GOLD analysis project Ga0302156, IMG submission 193503) | Peat permafrost microbial communities from Stordalen Mire near Abisko, Sweden - I_Bog_N3_2 | ecosystem: Environmental > Terrestrial > Soil > Wetlands > Peat | place: Sweden: Abisko, Stordalen... | reverse complement strand
CCTGGCCTTCGGCGACACCTCGGGCGGTTTCCGTCGGCTGATCCAGATCGTCTTCGGCCTGTCGATTGCCTTCGCCGCCAGCTCGTTCTTCCTGTCGTTCTTTTCGTTTTCCGGCGGAGTGCTGGTGTGATGACCGGCAATGATCCCATCGCCGGGTTTTCGGTCCCGGTCCACCGCTCCCTGACCGATCCGATCCTGCTGGGCGGGGCGCCCCGCACGGTGGCCATCGCCAACGGCACTCTGGCGGCGGCCATCGCCCTCGGCCTGCGCCTGTGGATTCCCGGACTGCTGCTGTGGGCGCTCGGCCAGGGCGCCGCCGTGTGGGCGGCCAAAAGGGACCCGCTGTTCGTCGATGTCGGCCGCCGCCATCTCCGCTATCCAGCCTATTTCGGGGTGTGAGCGATGATCAACCTCGCCGAATACCGCAGCCATACCACCGGCCTCGCCGACTTCCTACCCTGGGCGGCGCTGATCGCGCCGGGCGTCGTGCTCAACAAGGACGGCAGTTTCCAGCGCACCGCCCGCTTTCGTGGGCCGGATCTCGATTCCGCCACCCCGGCCGAACTGGTCGGCGTTACCGCCCGGCTCAACAATGCCCTCCGCCGCCTCGGCTCCGGTTGGGCGATCTTCGTCGAAGCCCAGCGGGTGGCAGCCACCGATTATCCCGAGAGCATCTTTCCCGATGCCGCCTCGGCCCTGGTCGATCTCGAACGCCAGGATGGCTTCGAACAGGCCGGGGTGCATTTCGAGAGCCGCTATTTCCTGACCTTCCTGTGGCTGCCGCCCATGGAGGACACCGCAAGGGCCGAAAGCTGGCTCTATGAGGGCCGCTCGCAACGCGGTGTCGATCCCTGGGAACTGCTGCGCGGCTTCATCGACCGTACCGACCGGGTGCTGCAACTCATTGAAGGCTTCGTGCCGGAAGTGGCCTGGCTCGACGACGGCGAGACGCTGACCTTCCTGCACTCGACCATCTCGACCAAGCGCCAGAAGGTCCGGGTGCCGGAAATCCCGATGTACCTGGATACCCTGCTGGCCGATCAGCCGCTGACCGGTGGGCTGGAGCCACGACTGGGAACGGCTCATCTGCGAACCCTGACGGTGGTTGGTTTCCCCACCAGCACCCATCCCGGCATCTTGGACGAGTTGAACCGGCTGGCCTTCCCCTATCGCTGGGCAACCCGCGCGCTCCTGCTCGACAAGACCGAGGCGGTGCGGCTGCTGACCAAGATCAGGCGGCAATGGTTCGCCAAAAGGAAATCCATCACCGCCATCCTCAAAGAGGTGATGACCAACGAGGCCTCGGTGCTGGTGGATTCCGACGCCGCCAACAAGGCCGCCGACGCCGATGCCGCCTTGCAGGAGTTGGGCGCCGACGATGTCGGCCAGGCCTATGTCACCGCCACCATCACCGTGTGGGACGACGACCCCGGCCTCGCCGCCGAAAAGCTGCGGCTGGTCGAGAAGGTCATCCAGGGCCGCGACTTCACCTGCATGGCCGAAAGCCTCAATGCGGTGGAGGCTTGGCTCGGCTCGCTGCCCGGCCATGCCTACGCCAATGTCCGCCAGCCGCCGGTCTCGACGCTCAATCTCGCCCATATGATCCCACTGTCGGCGGTGTGGGCCGGGCCGGAACGGGATGAGCATTTTGATGCGCCGCCGCTGCTGTTCGGCAAAACCGAGGGCTCGACGCCGTTTCGCTTCTGCCTCCACGTCGGCGACGTCGGCCATACCCTGATTGTCGGTCCCACCGGGGCCGGCAAGTCGGTGCTGCTGGCCCTGATGGCGCTGCAGTTCCGCCGTTACCCGAAATCCCAGATCTTCGCCTTCGATTTCGGCGGTTCGATCCGCGCCGCCGCCCTCGCCATGGGTGGCGACTGGCATGACCTGGGGGGCGGCGGTTCTGTCGCCCTGCAGCCGCTGGCCCGCATCGACGATCCCACTGAGCGCGCCTGGGCCGCCGAATGGATCGCCGCCATCCTGGCTAAAGAAGGTGTCACCGTCGATTCCACGGTCAAGGATTACGTCTGGTCGGCCCTGGCCTCGCTGGCCTCGTCGCCGATCACCGAACGCACGCTCACCGGCCTCGCCGTGCTGCTGCAATCGACCCCGCTCAAACGCGCCCTCCAGCCCTATTGCGTCGGTGGGCCCTTCGGCCGCCTGCTCGACGCCGAAACCGAGCGGCTGGGCGACGCTTCGGTCCAAGCCTTCGAGACCGAGGGACTGATCGGCGCTGGCGCCGCCCCCGCCGTGCTGACCTATCTGTTCCACCGCATCGAAGGCCGTCTCGATGGTCGCCCCACCCTGCTGATCATCGACGAGGGCTGGCTGGTGCTCGACGACCCCGCCTTCGCCCAGCAACTGCGCGAGTGGCTGAAGACCCTGCGCAAGAAGAACGCTTCCGTTTTCTTCGCCACCCAAAGCCTGTCCGACATCGCCAACAGCGCCATCGCCCCGGCCATCGTCGAAAGCTGCCCGACCCGCGTCTTTCTGCCCAACGAGCGCGCCATCGAGCCGCAGATCACCGCCATCTACCGCCGCTTCGGCCTTAACGACCGCCAGATCGAGATCATCGCCCGCGCCACCCCCAAGCGTGACTATTACTGCCAGTCCCGCCGTGGCAACCGGCTGTTCGAGCTGGGCCTGGGGCCGGTAGCCCTGGCCTTTTGCGCCGCCTCCGGCAAGGCCGATCATGCCGCTATCACCGAGGTGCTGGACGAGCATGGGCGGGACGACTTCGCCGAGGTCTGGCTGCGCAAGCGCGGTCTCGATTGGGCGGCGGATCTGATCCCTGAACTGACCAATCTGGAGGTGTCGCCATGAGCCGTCGTTTGTCGGGCTGCCGCCCGCACCCGCTCGGGGCCTGGAGGCCCCGAACCCCCATGATTTTGGCTTTGATTTTGGCCTTTGCAACGATCCCGGCGCGGGCGCAATGGGCGGTGTTCGATGCCGCTAACTTTTCCCAGAACGTTATGACCGCCGCCCGCGAGCTGGAGCAGATCAACAACGAGATTCAAAGCCTGACCAACGAGGCGCAGATGCTGGTCAATCAGGCCAGGAACCTTGAGAGCCTGCCACTGTCAACGCTTTCCCAGCTTCAATCCTCGACCCAGCAGACCCAGGCCCTGCTGGCCCAGGCGCAGAATATTGCCTTCGATGTCCAGCAGATCGAGACCGCATACTCCAGTACCTATGGCGCGGCTTCGACCACGGCGTCGGACGCCACGTTGGTGGCGAATGCTCAAACTCGCTGGCAGACCTCGGTTGGCTCCTTCGAGGATTCCTTGAAAACCCAGGCCGGGGTGGTCGGCAATATCCCAGCCAACAGCAGCGCGATGTCGTCGCTGGTATCCGCCAGCCAGTCGTCAAGCGGTGCCTTGCAGGCCGCCCAAGCCGGCAACCAACTGCTCGCCCTGCAATCCCAACAACTGTCCGACCTGACGGCGCTGGTTGCTGCCAAAAGCCGGGCCGACGCTTTGGAGCAGGCGCGCAATGCCGCTGCCGAATCCCAGGGCCTGGAACAGTACCGCCGCTTCTCTACCCGTAGCGGCTACGTCCCCCATGACGTCAGCATGTTCGGGGAGTGATCCGCCATGGGCAATGTCGGCGTCATTGACACCTTCCTCAACACCTTCACCACCTATATCGACAGCGGCTTTGGCCTGCTGAAGGGCGAGATCGCTTACCTGTCCTCCACCCTGATCGTGCTCGACATCACCCTGGCCGGGCTGTTCTGGGCCTGGGGCGCCGACGAGGATGTGCTGCAGCGGCTGGTGAAGAAAACCCTGTCGATCGGCTTTTTCGCCTTCATCATCGGCAACTTCAACGGCCTCGCCCAGATCATCTTCAAGAGCTTTTCCGGTCTCGGCCTGCTGGCGGGCGGCTCGTCGATCACCACGGCCGAATTCCTCCGCCCTGGCCGCTTGGCCCAGGTCGGCCTTGACGCCGGTCAGCCGCTGCTCGACGCCGCCAGCAAGATGATGGGCTTCACCAGCTTCTTCGCCAACTTCGTCCAGATCGCCGTCTTGATGGTCTCCTGGCTGATCATCCTGGTCGCCTTCTTCATCCTCGCGGTTCAACTGTTCATCACCCTGATCGAGTTCAAGCTGACCACCCTGGCCGGCTTCGTGCTGGTGCCCTTCGCCCTGTTCGGCAAGACCGCCTTCCTGGCCGAGAAGGTGCTCGGCAACATCGTCGCCTCCGGCATCAAGGTCATGGTGCTGGCGGTCATCGTCGGCATCGGCACCGGGCTGTTCTCGCAGTTCACCACCTCTTACGGCGCTAACCAGCCGACCATCGAGCAGACCCTGTCGGTGGTGCTGGCCGCCCTGGCCATGCTGGGCTTGGGCATCTTCGGGCCGGGCATCGCCACCGGGCTGGTGTCGGGCGCGCCGCAGCTTGGCGCCGGAGCTGCCGTCGGTACCGGTCTGGCCGCGGCCGGTCTGGGTGTCGGCGCCGCCATGGGAGCAGGAGCCCTTATCAGTGGTGGTGGGGCGGCGTTGGCCGGAGCCGGTCGGGCCACGGCTGCCGCCGCCCGCGGTGGCGCTCATATGGCGGGAGCCGCCACGACCGCTTACAGCCTCGCCTCGGCGGGTCAAAGCGGCGCGTCCGGTGTCGCCTCCGGTCTGGCGGGTGTCGCCAAGGCCGCTGGCAAGGCGACAACCGGATCGGCCAAACAGGCGGCGAGCCAGGCCGCCGATAGTCTGAAGCAGCGTTTCCAGGCTGGCGCCCGTTCCGGGTTCGCCGCCAGCGGTGGTTCCTCGACCATGGGTACGGTCGGCGCTGGTGAAGCCGCCGACAGCGCGCCTTCCAACACATCGTCACCACCGGCCTGGGCCCAGCGCATGAAGCGCAATCAGGCCATGAGCCATGGGGCATCCGCCGCCGCCCATGCCGTCAGGTCAGGCGATTCCCATGGCGGCGGCCATTCCGTCGATCTGTCCGATAAGGAGCGCTGATGTCGATCTTCCATCGCCCTTCGGTGCGCTATGGCCGCACCCCCGAACCCGAAACACCCTACCAGAAAGCCGCTCAGGTGTGGGACGAGCGCATCGGCGCAGCCCGCGTCCAGGCCAAGAACTGGCGGCTGATGGCCTTTGGCAGTCTGATCCTGTCGGCCGGTCTGGCTGGCGGCCTGCTGTGGCAATCGGCGCGCGGCACCGTCGTTCCGTGGGTGGTGCAGGTCGACAAACTGGGAGAAGCCCAGGCCGTCGCTCCAGCGCAGGCCGACTACCAGCCCAACGATGCCCAGATCGCCTGGTATCTCGCCCGCTTCGTCGAAGAGGTCCGCAGCATTCCGGCCGATCCGATCATCGTCCGCCAGAACTGGCTGCGCGCCTACGACTTCACCACCACCGCCGGCGCGGCGGCCCTCAACGATTACGCCCGCGCCGATGATCCGTTCGCCAAGGTGGGTCGTCAGCAGATCGCCGTGGATGTCTCCAGCGTCATCCGCGCTTCGCCGGGCAGCTTCCGCGTCGCCTGGGTCCAGCGCCGTTACCAGGACGGCACCCTGGCCACCACCGAGCGGTGGACCGCCATTTTGTCGGTGTCTCTTCAGTCGCCGCATGACGCCGACCGGCTGCGAAAAAACCCGCTCGGCATCTATGTCACCGCCATCAACTGGTCAAAGGAGTTGGGTCAATGAGACACAGCCTGTCGAGCCGCACATTCCGCAAAGCCGGACTTCCGGCTCTGTTGATCTCCGCCATAGCCTTGGCCGGTTGCGCCGCCAAGGCGCCGCCGCCGGAGATCCAATATGACAACGTCGCACCGGCAATCCTGGCCGCCGATCCGCCCGCTCCGGTCACTGTCGTGTCGGTGCCCGAACTTTTGCCGCTGCCTGGTCAGTTGAAACCTCTCCCAGGAGAGAAGACTCCGCCGCAACCGGCCAGCCCGACCCTGCGCGTCACTCAGGCCAATGCCGCCGCTCGGGTCCAGCCCGAGCGTGACGGTTTCATCAATGCCGTGCAGGTCTACCCGTTTTCCGGCGGGGCGCTCTATCAAGTTTATACCGCCCCCAGCCAGATCACCGACGTCGCCTTACAGGAGGGTGAGCAGTTGGTTGGTTCCGGCCCGGTTGCCGCTGGCGATACCGTGCGCTGGATCATCGGCGATACCGAGAGCGGCAGCGGTCCCACCAAGAAGATCCACATCCTGGTCAAGCCGACCCGGCCCAGTCTCGTCACCAATCTGGTGATCAACACCGACCGGCGGACCTACTTGTTGGAACTGCGCTCGACCGCCAAGACCTATATGGCCTCGGTGTCCTGGTTCTATGCCGAAGACCAGTTGATCGCCCTGCGTCGGCAAAACAAAGAGGCCGAGGCTCAGCAACCGGTTGCCTCCGGCATCGACATCGCGGCGCTGAATTTCCGCTACGCCATTGAGGGCGACAGCCCGGCCTGGCGGCCGCTGCGCGCCTTCGACGATGGGGCCAAGGTCTATATCGAGTTTCCCTCCGGCATCAAACAGGGCGAGATGCCGCCGCTATTCGTCGTCGGTCCGGCGGGCGGCTCCGAACTGGTCAATTATCGGGTGCGTCAGAACTATCTGATCGTTGATCGGCTGTTTGCCGCCGCCGAGTTGCGCATGGGCGATGCCGACAGCACGCGGCATGTCCGCATCAGCCGGTCCGATGGAGTGAGAAGCGGTCCATCCTCATGGATGCGAAGCTCCAGTGGAGCTTCGCAAGCGACGAACGCCCGCAGCGTAAGCGAAGGGCAGCGGCCATGATCACGGGAGAAACCGAAACTGTTTCGCCCGTGCCGCAGACACCCGACCTGCGCCTGCGCGCCGAACGGCCACGGGTGACGCGGCTGTCACGCAAGGTGCTGGTCGGACTGGGCTGCGTTTCCGCCCTGGCCATCGCCGGAGCGCTCGGCTATGCGCTGCAGCCGCACCGGGGTACCGATGCCGGTAAGGAGCTTTTGGGTGCCGAGAGTCGTCCGGCGGCGGAGGGTTTGGCTGGTTTGCCCCATGATTACGCGGGTGTGTCCAAGCTGGGACCGGCGCTGCCCGGCGATCTTGGCAAGCCGATCCTCAATGCCCAAGGCCAGTCGGCATCGGTTCCCGGCCAAGGCCTCAATCAGATTGAACAGCGACGGATGCAGGAGGTCGAGGCAGCGCGGATCAGCCGGTTGTTTGCCCAGACGGAGCGGCAGGGCAACAGCTCTGGGCCGACAGCCCGCACTGCTGGAACAACGACTGCCCAGCCGACCGAGACGCCGCCGGTCGATGCCGGCGCCGCCCAGAATATGCAGGATCGCAAAACGGCTTTCGTCAACGGCGCGGTCGACCGCCGCACTGTCAGTCCCGACCGGCTGGACAAGCCGGCCTCGCCCTATATCGTCCAGGCCGGCACCGTCATTCCGGCGGCGCTGATTACCGGCATCCGCTCCGATCTGCCGGGACAGATCACCGCGCAAGTGACCGAGACCGTCTATGACAGCCCCACCGGACGGTTCCTGCTGATCCCGCAAGGGGCGCGGCTGATCGGCCAGTACGACAGCTCGGTCGCTTTCGGCCAGAGCCGGGTGCTGCTGGTGTGGACCCGGCTCATCATGCCGGACGGCAAGTCGATCGTGCTGGAACGCCAGCCCGGTGCCGACACCGAGGGCTATGCCGGTCTCGAAGACAACGTCGATTACCACTGGGGCACATTGTTCAAGGGGGCGCTGCTCTCCACACTGCTGAGCGTCGGTGCCGAGGCCGGATCCTCCGGGCAGGACAACGACGTGGTGCGGGCTTTGCGCCAAGGTGCTTCCAACAGCGTCAGCCAGACCGGCCAGCAAATCATCCAGCGCCAGCTCAATATCCAGCCTACTCTGACCATCCGGCCGGGATTCCCGGTGCGGGTCATCGTGACGCGGGATCTTTTGCTATCTCCTTATGGAGGTTGAGACATGACCAAGCTGAAGCTGAGTGCCATCCCGGACGACAAGGCTGTGAAGCTGACCATCGAACTGCCGGCCGCCGTGTATCGCGACCTGACCGCTTATGCCGAGGTAATTGGGCGGGCGAATGGGCAGGCCGGACCGGAGCCGGTCAAGCTGATCGTGCCGATGATCCAGCGTTTCATGGCAACGGATCGGGCGTTCGTGAAAGCGCGGCGTGAGCGAGCTCAGTCCACACTCTAACGTCTGAAAGATCTGGATAGCGTTCACGAAGCATGTCCAAAAATGAACGCAGGGCCGGATTGCTATTCGACTGCCTCCAACAGGCACAGAATCCCAAACGAGTGGGGCCGCCGTCGTCATGTACTTCACGAAAGGTTACGCCTGGGAACGTCGCGCCGGTTGCGCCCTCCAAGGCGAGCAAGATCCCCCAGCCAGCACCGACCAAAGTCAACAAACGATCGAGACCGGTATCGTGCCGTACCACCTGACAGGAATTGGGATAGCCTGCCTTGACCGCAAGCAGCTTCAGGAATTCGGGCCCAGGTCCGCGATAAGGAACAAGCAATCGCTCGTTCCGTAAGTCGTACCAGTGCACTGTCTCATGAGCGCTGAGCGGATGATCAACCGGGATAGCGACAACGACCCGTTCACTCCAAACGGAAAGCATTTTGTTGTCCCATCTCGGATGGTCCTCAGCGACAAATGCGACGTCTATCGTTGAGTTGGCAAGATCGGAAAGCAGGTGCTCACTGGAGCCGTCGACGATATACGTCTCGACATCTGGAAAGCGATGACGGTGATCCACAAGCATCGCTCGGAGGTTGCCGGCAATTAGCGAAGCGTGAGCCCCAATCGTCAAACGACCGCGCTCTCCTCGAGAGTGGCTCTTAAAGCGTGCGGCAATCTCTTCAGTCTCATCGAGGATGCGACGCACCGCCTCCAAGAACTCTTGGCCCGCCACTGTTGGCTTGGTGCCGCCGTTGGTTCGCTCAAACAGGGAGGCTCCCAGTTGATGCTCGAGATCACGAATGCGACGGCTGAGCGTCGACGGACGGACGTTGAGCGCCTCGGCAGCACGACGAAGGCTTCTGTGCTGAGCGGTGATGATCGCCCACCTCAGTTTGCGAAGCTCGACTGGCATGGCGCCGCTCCCTCCAATATTAGGGCCTTAATTGCCCGGCTTTGGTGTCCGACAGACGGAGAGATGGCTCCCGGGCGACCTAGGACGGTAAGAGACTTCTGTCCGACGCTCAGCAATTGGCTCTCCGTCTGCGGCCGAGCAGAGTCAGACTGATCTTCACCACAAGGAGGCACGGGACCGCGATGACGAAGAGCAGGGCAAACGACAGGAATGCCTCGTTGAAGGAAACCGCTGCCGCTTGGCCATTTACCAAGCGATCAAAAGTGGTAAGCGCTACGGACTGGGCTTGCTGCGGTGACAAACCGCGGCCTGAGAACTCACGGACGATCTCGGACTGGGCTTGCTCGAGCACCCAGTTCCCAGACCCAAGATGGGTGACGAGCGCCGTGCGGCTAAGCGCCATGTGGTGTTCCAGGAAAGTCGTCAGAAAGGCAACGCCGATCAACCCTCCCATCTGCCGCCCAAGGTTGAATAAGCCTACGCCGTGCGGGATCTCGGCTCCGGTAAGATCGCCGAGGCATATTATCGTAATGGCGATGAACAACAGACCCATTCCGAACCCGCGTAGCACCAAGGTCGGCAGAAGATCGGGATAGCCGCTTTCCGCATTAGAACCTGACAGGAGCCACATGGCGGTCATGAAGATGCCGATGCCGAACGGCAAGATGACCGCTGGCGGCGCTCGCAGGAACTGGATGACAGAGCCGCTCGTCAGAAGGCCCAATCCGACGGTCAGCGCGCTCGGAAGCAGTACCAGGCCGGCATCACGCGCTGGGAACTGCAGGACTTGCAGGGTGAAGGCTGGGATCAGGAACGCGCTGCCGAACAACGCGAATCCGGCGACGAAGCTCACGACGAAGCCGAATGCGAATTCCTCGTGTCGCAGGATTCCCAAGTCGATCAGCGGCGAGCGGTTCCTGGAGCTAAGTTGCCAGAGCAGGCAAATTGAAAGCGTAGCTCCTGCGATCAAGCTCAATCCGATGATTTTCGTGTCCTCGAACCAATCCCATCGGCTCCCCTCGAGAAGCACGTAGACCAAAGCTGGCAAGCCTACGCAGATCAAGGTGATGCCGAGCCAATCCGACCTGACGGTGGTCACGGAGCGTCGCGGCCCGATCAGCGGCATGGCCACGAGCACGAGGAGCCCCATGGGCAGATTGAGCAGAAGGACGGAGTTCCAGGAGGCCGCGTCGGTGATGACGCCGGCGATGGCGGGAGCCGCCGTGGTCGGCGCCATGATGGCTCCCAGGGCGAAGATGGCCTGGATCAGGCCCTGCCGGTCGCGCCGGAAGCGCCCGAACAACCAGCTTTGGCCACCGACGAGGATCGCGGCCCCGGCACCCCCCTGCAGCGCGCGGCATATCACGAGCAGGCCGAGATTCGGAGCCAGCCAGCATCCGGCCGAACCGACCATGAGGAGGATGATCGCCCAGCTCAGCAATCGCCGCGTTCCCAGGCAAGTAAGCAACAGCGCGGTCATGGGCAGTCCGCAGACCTTGGCCATGAAGTAAGCCAGGTTCAGCCAAGCCGCTTCGTCCGGTGTTGCGGAGATGGAGCCCGCCATGTGATCGCCCGCTATGTCGAAGATCGTCGCGTTCAAACCGTCCATGACGGCCGCGACCGTCAGCGCGCCGACCGCGATCATTGTCTGCGTGCGCGTAGTACCGCCCTGGTTGGCGGAGGCGGTCGCTACGCCTGTAAGGGGAGGATAATCGCCGCCCTCATGCCCTCTATCGCTCGCCGGCATCTCAGTGCGCTCCCGAGAGGTCGATCGTAGCATGCATCGAGAGCCCGACGCGTAGCGGATGAGCTCTGAGTTCGGCGGAATCGAGCTGGATGCGCACCGGGAGGCGCTGAACAACCTTGATCCAGTTTCCGGTCGCGTTCTGTGCAGGAATCACCGCAAATGCCGAGCCCGTGCCCCCCGCAAAACCGACGACGCGGCCACGATAGACGACATCGGCCCCATATAGGTCGGAGGTAAGTCGCACAGGCTGGTCGGGCCGAACGCGGCTGAGCTGAACCTCCTTGAAGTTTGCATCGACATACATGTTCTCGATCGGCACCACGACCATGACCGGGGCACCCGGCTGCACGCGCTGCCCAACATCGACCCTGCGTTGATCAACGACACCCGCGACGGGCGCGCGGATCACGGTCCGTTCCAGGTCGACCTGGGCAGCGTGGAGCCGCGCCTTCGCGGCCAGTACCTCCGGGTTGGTCTCAATTGTCGTGTCGTCGAACAACACGCGGTTGGCGGTCCGCACCCCACCCGCAACCGAAGCGGCGGCCTCGGCCTCGTTCAGCTTGGCCTTGGCCGCGGTGCCCCCCGCCTCGGCGTCACGCTGCAGGGTGAGGGCGTCGGAGAGTTCCTGCGCGGAGATCGCACCCGGACCCGCCAGGATTTTCCGCCGCTTCATGTCGAGGTTCGCCTTGTCGAGAGCGGCCTCGGCCTGAAGCAGGTTGGCGCGCGCCGTTCTGATCACGGCCTCCTGCATCGCAACCTGTCCGGCGAGACTGGTGTCGTTGGCCATCACCTGACGGACCTTGCGGCGCGCGGCTTCAAGTGCTGCAGTGGCTTGGTCGATGGCGATCTGCTGATCCGTATCGTCCAGAACGAGCAGCACCTCGCCCGCCTGGACCATCTGGCTGTTGACCACGTTGACGGCTTTCACCGGCCCGCCGGTCAGCGGAGTGACCTGGGCGACCTCGACGTTGGTATAGGCGTTGTTGGTCTCTTCGGTGCCCGTCGGGGCGAGGAAGGCTATCCAGATCCACCAGAGCAGTCCGGCGGCGGCGAGGATCGCGGCGAAGCCGATGAGGAACCGCTTGTAGCGCTCGGCCTTCTTCGGATCGCGCACGGGCTTGCTCCCGCTGTTGGCGTTAGCGAGCGGCCGCACTTGAGGAGCAGTCTCTTCGGTCATCACGGGGTCCTTTGGGTGGGAGGCTCGTCGCTGAAGCCGCCGCCGAGAGCCTGGGCCAAGGCGACGTCGAGTTGAAAGCCACGAAGACGGAGCGTAGCGGCCTCGTCACGCGCGGTGATCAGGGCGTTTTCGCTGATCAGCACTGAGTCGTAGTCGGCGAGACCGCCTTCATAGCGGAGCCTGGTCAGATCGTAGGCGCTCTGCGCCTTTGCCTCGGCCACGGCCGCGGGTTGGCTTTGATCTGCTAGCGCCTTCAAAGAAGCGACTGCGTCCGCTGCAGCCTTGAGGGACTGCAGCAACACGTCCCGGTAGCTGGCGACGGCGAGATCGTATTCTCCGCGCGCGCCGCGATAGCCTGCCTCGAGGCGGCCACCCGAGTAGATCGGAACGCTCACGGCGGGTCCAGCGGACCCGAGCTCTGAGCCCTCTTTGAACAGATTGTCCAGCCCGAACGAGACGACGCCGAAGACAGCCATCAGGTTGACATTCGGATAGTAGGCCGCCTTGGCTTGGTGGATTCGCTGGCTGGCCGCCTCGGCGCGCCAGCGCGCCGCAACCAGCTCCGGCTTACGTCCGACCAGGGCCAACGGCAAGTCTTTCGGAAGCCCCGGACTACGCCGGCTGACGAGGACCGGCGGCGTTAAGTGGTCGCCGCGGTCCGGTCCCGCACCAACGAGCGCGGCGATCATATGCCGAGCCAAGACGATGGCTTCATCGACCGACCGGAGCCGCACAGTGGCGGACTCCACGGCAGAATCGGCCTGCTCCAACGCCTGCTTCGGGCCAGTGCCGGCCTCGAGGCGAACGGCCACCAGGTCGCGGGTCTGAGTGCGGATCTTCAGCGCGGAGGCTGCCAGGTCTCGGCTAACCTCAAGCCGGGCAAAATCGACATAAGCCGATCCAACCTGCGCAGCGAGGGTGAGCCGGGCCGCTGCGGCATCAGCCTTGACCGCCATGGTTTCAGAAGTCGCCGCCTCTAGGCCAGCCCTGTTCTTACCCCAGAAGTCGATCTCGAAACTGCCCGTTAGCAGCGTCGCGCCCAGCCAGCCCCAATCACCGTTTGACGCCAAGCCGATGTTCTGCGAGATGCGGGCGCGCTGGACGGCTCCCACCGCTCCGACGCTCGGAAGCAGCGCGGCGCGTGCATTGATGACCTGGGCTTTGGCAAGATCGATGCGTGCCGCCGCCGCCGCCATGGTCGGGGAACTCGACACCGCCTCGTCGATCAGCCGATCGAGCTGCGGATCATCGAAATCACGCCACCAAGCCTCGGCCGGCCAAGGTTGGTTGCCGGCCGGCAGGGCCGCCGAGCTCTCAAATTGCGTCAGAGAGGGGATGACTGGTGCAGGACCAAGGTCGGGTGTGCAGGCCGCCAGAACGATGCCACAGCACACGACAGAGAAGAACACGGCTTTTGGCTTTGCAGACCAGCATTTCATGACGAGTCTCGTTCTCTCCGATTGAGCAACCAGCTAATCGAACGGCCCCTCGACATTCCGACCGAACGGTTCGGTCAGAACCTTGACCCAACCGAACCGTTCGGTCAAGGTTGTTTTGTGGTAGGTTTCTCCCTTAGTCTGGCGATTCAACAATCGAGGTGTTGCGATGCAGAGTGAAACGGCGGAGAGCGATAAGCGCTCTCACATCCTGAAAATAGCCGGAAAGCTCTTCCTGGAACACGGCTTTGCCGGAACTTCAATGGGGAAGATCGCCGCCGCTGGCGCAGGCTCAAAAGGGACCATCTATGACTACTTCCGGAGCAAGGAAGAGTTGTTCGTAGCCTTCATGTCCAAGGAGATTCAGGCACGGGCGACCCTGACGTTCAATCCGCTCAGTGACGCTCAAGAACCTAAGGAGACCCTCATGGAATTGGGCTGTCGGTTCGTCCGCCTATTAACGGATCCGACAACTTCCGCCTTGTTTCGTGTCGTAGTCCACGAGGCACCACACTTTCCCGAGATAGGCCGAATGTTCCATGAGGCGGGGCCCAAGCCGGCCAAGCAACGCCTAGCCGATTACTTCAATCGGTGCATCGAACAACGCACACTGAAGATCGCCGACGTCCCCATGGCTGTCGAGCAGTTCCTGCTGATGTGCCAGGCGTGCATCTGGCAGGATTTCTTGTTCGGCCTTCGTGGTGCTCCAACCGATAAGGAACTCAACAAGACCGTGAAGGCAGCCGTCTCGACCTTCCTCGCGGCCTACGCAACAGATTGCTGCGATTGATTATTGGCACTCCACT
>Ga0302156_10002713_pt1 | contig 14213 bp, 10 predicted proteins | sample I_Bog_N3_2_FD_193503 | JGI IMG/M metagenome (GOLD analysis project Ga0302156, IMG submission 193503) | Peat permafrost microbial communities from Stordalen Mire near Abisko, Sweden - I_Bog_N3_2 | ecosystem: Environmental > Terrestrial > Soil > Wetlands > Peat | place: Sweden: Abisko, Stordalen... | reverse complement strand
TCAGCTGCGTGGTGATTGCCACGCCCAACGACACCCATTTCGCACTGGCGCAACAAGCGCTGGCCGCCGGCAAACATGTGGTGGTCGACAAGCCGGTCACGTTGTCGGCGCAGGAGGCGCGGCTGCTGGCGCAACTGGCCGCTGCGCAGGGACTGCTGTTGGCGCCGTTTCACAATCGTCGTTGGGACGGTGATTTCATGAGCCTGCGCAGCTTGATTACCGCAGGGCATCTCGGTCGTATTACCCACTACGAATCGCATTTTGATCGCTTTCGCCCAGATATCCCCGAGCGCTGGCGTGAGCAAGCCGCTCACGGCGGCGGCTTGTTGTTCGATCTGGGACCGCATCTGATCGATCAGGCACTGGCGCTGTTCGGTCCGCCGCAAACGGTTTGCGCCACCTTGCGCCAGCAGCGTAAGGGAGCCGAAGTGCCGGATTATGCGCATCTGCAATTGTCTTATGCGCACCACGAAGTGGTGTTGCATGCCAGCGCTCTGGCGGCCCTGGCGCCGCCGCGCTTTCGCGTGCATGGCGAGCGCGGCAGCTATGTCAGTGATGCACTGGATGTGCAGGAAGATCAGCTTAAGGCCGGCTTGCGTCCAGGGCAGTTGAGCTTCGGCAAGAATGTGCCGGGTTGCTTGCGCAGCATTCAGGCCGGCCAGTTGGTAGAGACCGCGCTGCCGACGCAGGATGGCGACTATGCCGGTTTTTATCGCGCCCTCGCCGACAGCGTGCTGGACGGTCAGCCATTCCCCGTCAGTGCGCAGGATGCCGTGGATGTCATGACCATCATCGAGCTGGCTGCGCGTAGCGATGCGACGGGCCAACGCCTGCCGTTTGTGCGGTAAACCTGTTGCATTCGCGGTCATTGCTGTTTACGCTAGTTCTAGCACGAAATAAATTGTGTTAAAGCTAGTAAAAATTTAAAGCAAGATAAACGCGATAGCCAGCGAGGCGTGTCATGAAACAGCTCTCGAATATGCGTATTTCCAGTCGTTTGATCGGTGCTTTTACCATCGTCTTGCTGCTAGCGACATTTTCCACCGCAATCAGCATGTACGATGCCCAGCGCAATGCCGAGGCCACGCGCGACATGATGGCCTCGCCGCTGACCAAGGAGCGGCTGGTTGCCGATTGGTTTGTACTGACCTATTCGGCCATTGCCCGCACCTCGATGATTGCGCGCAGCAGCGACGCCAGCTTGTCGGATACCTTCAAGGACACCATCGTCGCCAGCGTTGCGGCCGGCAGCGCGATCATCAAGAAAATCGAACCCTTGCTCAGCAGTGATGAGGAAAAATCCTTGTTCAAGGAAATCGTCAACGCACGCAATCAATATCAGCGCGCCAAAGAAGTGGTAATGAATTCGCGCAAGAATGGTGACGCCGCCGGTGCCGAAAAGGCTTATACGGACGCCTTTGATCCAGCCGCCAAGCTTTATTCAGCCAAGGTCCATGAGTTGGTCGACATGCAGCGCCAGGCGATTGACCAGATGGCCGTGAGCATAGACCGCAACAATACGCGCGCCAGACACCTGATGCTGGCCCTGGGCGCCTTGCTCATCGTTATCAGCGTCGTGGCGGTGGTGATCATCTCACGCAGCATTACGACACCGCTGCAGCGCGCCTTGCAAGTGGCCAGAATGGTGGCAGCAGGAGACCTGACTGCGCACATCGAAAAGCAGGGCAAGGATGAAATTGCAGAATTGATGCAAGCCTTGTCTGAAATGAACGAGGCCTTACGCAAGATCGTCACCGATGTGCAAGAGGGTACCGAGTCGATATCCCTGGCCGCCAGCGAAATCGCCTCCGGCAATCTCGACCTGTCCGCACGTACCGAAATGCAAGCCGGTTCGCTCGAAGAAACCGCTGCGGCTATCGAAGAATTGACGTCGACGGTCAAACAAAATGCCGAAAATGCCCGCCAGGCCAATGTGCTCGCCATCAGTGCTTCCGACGTCGCGGAAAGAGGGCGTGGTGTGGTCGCACAGGTGGTCGGCACCATGGGTGAGATCAATGCGTCTTCGGGCAAGATTGTCGACATCATCAGCGTGATCGACGGCATTGCTTTCCAGACCAACATCCTGGCTTTGAATGCCGCCGTCGAAGCCGCTCGTGCCGGTGAGCAGGGCCGTGGTTTCGCGGTGGTGGCCTCAGAAGTACGCAGCCGGGCACAACGTTCGGCCTCCGCTGCCAAGGAAATCAAGACCCTCATCGACGACTCGGTCGACAAGGTCGGCTCCGGCAGCAAGCTGGTCGAGCAGGCCGGCACGACCATGGCTGAGATGGTCGAAAGCGTCAAGCGCGTGACGGCGATCATGGGCGAGATTGCCACGGCCAGCCATGAGCAAAGCGCTGGTATTGAGCAGATCAATCAGGCGGTCACCGCAATGGATAGCACCACGCAACAGAATGCTGCATTGGTCGAGCAAGCAAGCGCGACATCAGAGTTGCTGCAGTCGCAGGCCGACAAGTTGTCACATGCCGCCCGGCGGTTTACGCTGACGGCGACAGCACACTAGAACATAGAGAGAGAATAAAAACGGGCGCCTGAATCAGGCGCCCATTGTCTTTGTGGCTTCAGCGATAACGGTCCGGCGAGCTTAGAAGGTTTCCCAATCAGCATTGTCGTCACCGGCCGGCAGGCGCGCCGGTGTCGGTGCATTGAGCGCAGCAACGGCACGCGGCGCAGCTTTATTGCCAATCGCCCGTGATCGCATTGGGCTGGCGATTTTCTGCAGCACTGGTGACGTAACCAGGCGCGTCGGTGCTGTGATCAACGGGTGCTGCTGGTCTAGCTTGAACATGCCTACCACCTGTGCCAGTCGGCTGGCCTGCTCTTGCAAGGAGCCGGCTGCTGCAGCAGCCTGTTCGACCAAAGCAGCATTTTGCTGGGTGACCTGATCCATTTGTGTGATGGCACGATTGACTTCGCCGATACCGCTGCTTTGCTCCTGCGTTGCCGCACTGATGTCGGCCACGATGTCGCTCACGCGTTTGACGCTGGCGACCACTTCCGTCATGGTCTTGCCGGCTTGTTCGACCAGCTTGCTGCCGGAATCGACCTTGCTCACCGAGTCGTCGATGAGAGATTTGATTTCCTTGGCAGCGGAGGCCGAACGTTGTGCCAGGCTGCGCACTTCCGAGGCCACCACCGCAAAACCACGGCCCTGCTCACCGGCGCGCGCGGCTTCGACGGCGGCATTCAAGGCCAGGATGTTGGTCTGGAAGGCAATGCCGTCAATCACGCTGATGATGTCGACGATACGGCGTGACGATTCATTGATGGCGCTCATGGTGCCGACGACCTGATTGACGACGGCGCCACCATCGACGGCTACTTGTGAAGCCGACAGTGCCAGTTCATTGGCATTGCGAGCATTGTCTGCATTTTGCTTCACGGTCGAGGTCAGTTCTTCGATGGCAGAAGCAGTTTCTTCGAGCGAGCCGGCCTGCTGCTCGGTGCGAGCCGACAGATCGAGATTGCCGGAGGCGATTTCAGAGGAAGCCGTTGCAATGGTGTCGGCACCCTGACGTACTTCGCGCACTGTTTTCAACAGATTTTGTGTCATGCGCTGCAAGCCTTGCTGTAGCTCGCCGATTTCGTCACCACGATCAACGACGACCTCAATGCTGAGATCTCCCGCGGCTACCGCGGCCGTGGTGCGCACAGCACGTTGCAATGGTCGAGTGATGCCTACCGACAAACGCCAGGCAGCCACAATGCCCAGCAACAGTGCCAGCACGCCGCCGCTGATGAGAATGATGCGGCCGGAGCGATATTGCGCATCGACGATGGCGCCGCTCTGGTCGATGATGGCACGTTGATGTTGTGCGATGGCGTTAGCGCGTACGCTGTATTGCTCAATGGCAGGGATCAGCTTGTCGTTCAAGATGGTCGCGACGGCGGCTTCGTCACCTGCTTCCTTGATTTTGAAGGTGTCGTTGCGCAGGTCGCTGTAGATCTTGCGTTGCACCAGCAAGGCGTCGAACAGCTTGTGGCCTTCTGCCGACTTGATCATCTCATCGAGTTGTTTCTGGATGGTGCTGGTACGGGCAACCGTGCCGGCGATCTGATCCTTGAAATATTTCTGATGTTCTGGGTTGGCACTCTTGAGCATCCCCACCGTGCGCACGCCGTTACTTTCGATATTGGCGGCCCATTCCGAGGCCAGGCGTTCTTTGACCAGATCTTGCGCAATCATGTCGGCGGTGCGGGTACCGATATCTTGTAGGCGCCATACGCCGATGACGGTCATCAAGACCAGCAGCGACAATATCACTGCAAAACCTAGTCCCAGGCGCGAGCCTATACGTAAATTTTTCATTTTAGTGTGTGTCTGTTTGTTGTAGTTTTGATATGCCGCACAGAAACTTTGCCGGCAGGGAATTTTTCTAGTCTACAGGAATTGGCTGTGCTACGCCGACGCGCCACTGGTGGTTGCATTGATCACCTAGCACATCCTGCAAGGCTGGTGCGTTGTTAAAAATGGCCGAGAAAGTCAGCTGATGCCGCCTGCGTCGTTGAACACAACTTGATTGCGGCCCTGAGATTTGGCCAGGTACATGGCCGCATCGGCCATGCGTAGCAAGGACTCGGCGCTGGTGTTGTCGTCGACGGCCACCGCGGTCACGCCAATGCTGCAAGTGACGTAGCCAAAGGTAGATGCCGCATGAATCATATGCAGTGCATTGATGCTCGTCAGGATGTGCTGCGCCAATTGCACGGCGCGCTCACTGCTGCTGTCGACCAGAATGATGGCAAATTCTTCGCCGCCATAGCGCGCGGCGATGTCGGTGGCGCGGCGGCTGTGCTCACTGAGAATGTGCGCTATCTTGCGCAAGCATTCATCGCCGGCCAGATGGCCGTAGCGGTCGTTGTAGTTCTTGAAATAATCGACGTCGAGCATCAGCAGAGCGAGGGTTTGATGCGAACGTGCCGCACGGCGCAGTTCGGTATGCAACGCTTCGTCGAAACGGCGCCGATTGGCAATGCCGGTCAGACCGTCGGTCGCGCTCAATGCTTCCAGTTTCTGGTTGGCCAGCTCCAGCGCATGGGTACGTTCGGCCACCAGTTCTTCGAGCCGCTCGTTGTGTTGATACACCTTGCTGGCCATGTCATTGAAGCCTTGTGCCAGTACCGCAATTTCATCTTTACCATCGTGCTCTATGCGCATCAGATAATTGCCGCTCTGGGTCGCTTGCATAACGCTGATCAGCTTTTTGAGCGGCAATGAAATACTGCGGGCAATGATGAACGACAGGGCAAACGAGCCAATGAAACACAAGACGCCGATGAGGATGATTTTATTGCGGATGGAGCGCACTTCGCTGTTGAGGGTATTGAGCGGCGTGGTGCTCACCACTAGCCAACTGGTGTGCTCAATGGGTGCAAAGCTTGCCAGTTGTTGTTGCTTTTTCTGGTCGCGATAGGCGACAAAATCATTGTGTTCATCATCCTGGCTCTGCGCTCGCTTGCGCGCAATGGCCTCAATCAATGCTGTCTCGGGCTGTTCGATGTCTGTTAGCGGCTTGGCCTGGACGGCATCTGCGCCAGCATCGACCACGATATGGCCATCCTTGCTGTCGACGACGAAAATGCGTGAGTCATAACCCAGATGGACCGATTCGAAAATGCGTGAAAAATGTGATGGCTTGAGCCCGATGAACAAGGTGGCCGCCAGCCGGTTGTTACCCTTGAACAGAATATCGCGCAGCATCACCATGTTGTTCTGGCCGGCGCCGGTGCGATAGAGATGCCAATAAGGCCGCCCTTTGAGATCGGGAGCATTGGCAGCGAAACGCGTCACATTGTTACCCAGTTCGGCAAACACTTGCGCATCGATGATCCGATGATTACGGTCGAGCAGATACTTCTGGTTGACGTAGGAAAAGGAACCATAGTTTTCCAGCAGCATGCGGGTCAGGTCGGCATGCGCTGCCGCGCGCTGCGGCTCGTCGTTGCTGTAGTTTGCTGCCAAGGCGCTTTGCATGCGCGCCGACACGGCCAGCTCTTCACTGGAGGATTCAATCACCTCCATTTGCTGCAACATGTTTTGCGCCACTTGCTTGACCACTTCGCCGGCAAAGATGCGGATTTTATCCTGTGAGGCCTGACTCGATTCGCGATAGGCGATCACCCCGGCGATGAGCAAGGGCAGCAGCGAGACCAGTACGAAAGAATTGATCAGCCGGTAGCGAATCTCAATCTTGCGCAGTATCTTCAACGACAACAGGTCCAGCAAATTCTTCATGAGCGGCGTTTATTTGTTTTCAGTACGAGCTTCGTTGTGAATCGACCGACTCAGTGCCAAGGCAGCTTGCTGCGGCGTCTTCTTGTTGAACAGCACATCTTGCAAGAGCGGATGCAGCATATCGATGGTATTGGTCGGTAGGTAAGAATAATACGGCCCGGTCGTCAACGGTGCATGCATGGCATGCTCTACCAGATCGACGATTTGCGGATCATTGATTTGCACGTCGCCGTGTTGTTTGAGCGGAGAGATATTTTGACGCTTGTTCTGTTGCAGTGCAAAACCTTTACCGTAGAGGAAGGCAAGAAACTTCAGCGCGGCTTCTTTGTTGCGGGTTTCACAAACGGCAAAGCCGGTTTCGCTGCCGATGACTGGCACAGTATCTTGGTGTGGTGCATTCCAGGGCGGTATGAAAATACCTGTGGAAAAACCCTTGCCGTGCATGAGCTCACCGGCTGACCAGGTGCCCTGGATTGTCATCGCTGCGCGTCCTTCGGCAAACCAGCGAATGCCTTCGTCATAGCCGGTGCGCATGTAGCCACGCTGCAGGTAGCCGCGCTCGGCAATGCGTTTCATCTTGGCAAAGATATCAACTGCGGCAGCGTCGTTGAGCGTCAAGGTACCGTTGGCAATGCGTGCTTTCCAGTCGTTCGGATAGCGCACGGCTACCGCATTGGCAAAGCCGGCGCTGAAAGGGCCGTTGGCCAGCAGATTGGGAAATGCTCCGGTCCACGCCATCGGCGTCAAGCCGGCTTTTTTCAACGCGGCGCAGACGGCCAGGAATTGTTCGAAGTTGGTCGGCAGTTTGGTAATGCCAGCCTGTCGGAACATCTCGCGGTTGTAATACACCAGCGGTGCAGCAACACCGCCGGAAATGCCAAAGTGGCGGCCCTTGGGACTGGTCCAGTCCGACTTGAGCGTCTCCCGCATGTCGTCCCAGGTAGATGTCTTGCCCAACTCAGCCAACAGGCCCTGATCTGCCAGTTCGGCAGCGTAAGCATTGGGATTGATCGAAATGATGTCGGGCAGGTTATGGGTGGCAATCTTCGGCTTCAGGTTTTCTTCCACCGAATTACCGATCATGAATTGCACATCCACGCTAATGTCAGGATGCTCGCGATGGAAGGCATCGGCGATCTCATGCATCTGTTGAGACCAGTCGGGCGCCCATACCAGGGCCGTCAGTTGGGTTTGCTGGGCGGCGTAGGGCAGGCTGATGTTGGCATCGGATTGATTGCAAGCGCTCAGCAAACAGGACAAGACCAGGGCGGCACACATGGTCGCGCAGGCGGCGGCCGTCTTTCTTGTTTTTGTAAAAACCATGAATCTTCCTGGCGACTAACAAAGTTGAGGCTTAACGAAGCGGCGAAACATACCTATAAGTATGCCGGGCGTCGATAGTTCAATTCAAGAAGAGTGTGCCATCTTTTTCTTCGCTTGCTGGCATATCTTACTGAGGGCACCGAAAAATTCATGATTCCGATGTCATTTCGATATGATTAATGTGGCCAGAGGCAGTCGCGTAAGCCGGCATCGGAATGTCGCGCGCGGTGACGGTATAATCCCCGCAGCACCGGTTGTACTCACGCAGGTCTCCTTCATTGCCGCAACGCCGGCTTTTTATCATTTTTCATGCAAACAGATTCCTCGCCCATCGCGGGCAAACGTCTTCCCGGCTGGTTGATTCTGATGGCAGCCCTGACAGCAATGGGTGCCTTGGCCATCGATATGTACCTGCCGAGTTTTTCCTTCATTGCCAAGGATCTTGGTGTGGCCAGCAACATGGTCCAGCTGACCCTGTCGACCTTTCTGATTGGTCTGGCCACCGGACAGATGTTTTACGGTCCCATCAGCGATCGTTTCGGACGCAAGCCGCCGTTGTACTTCGGCATCTGTCTATATGTGTTGTCGGCGCTGGGCTGTATTTTTGCCAACAGCATCGAGGCATTGCTGGTGCTGCGCTTTTTTCAGGGCCTCGGCGGCAGTGCCGGTATGGTTATTCCGCGTGCTGTGGTGCGCGACAAAATGGGCGCTGAAGGTGCCGCGCGAGCGTTTTCCATGCTCATGCTGGTATTCGGCCTGGCGCCGATTCTGGCCCCCTTCATTGGCGGCATGTTGCTCACGGTGTCGACCTGGCGAGCGATTTTTGTCACTCTGACCGTGTTCGGTGCGGTTTGCCTGATCTGCACCCATCGCGTCATGGAAGAAACACTGGATCAGCGCCATGTGGTGCCCTTGCACCTGGGCCGCACGCTGCGTCAGTACTTCGATTTGCTGCGGCACCGTCAATTCATGGCCTATGTCTTGTGCGGCGGACTGATCCAGGCCGGCATGTTTGCCTATATCACTGGTGGTCCGTTTGTGATCATCGAACTGCACGGCATCAAGCCGCAACACTTCGGGTTTGTCTTCGGCGCCAACGCCATCGGTCTGATTGCCTGTTCGCAGATCAATGCACGCTTGGTCATCCGGCGCAGCGCCGACCGCGTGCTGAGCAAGATCATCTGGGTACCGGCCGTTGCCATGAGTATCGTTGCCGTATTGGTCGCTTGCGGTTATGAAAGCCTGCCCTTATTGCTGATCGGTTTTTTCATCTTCTTGTCCTGCCACGGCTTCGTCGGCCCCAATGCCTCCGCCATCGCGTTGGCGCAGCAAGGACGTCAGGCCGGTACGGCGGCAGCACTCATGGGCACGCTGCAATTTGGTCTGGGTATGTTGTCGGGGGTGGTCATGAGTATCTGGCACGATGGCACGGCCTTGCCGCTGGTGACCATGATGGCGGTGTTCGGGACGCTGGCGTTGTTGTTGTATCGCTATGTCGCACGTCATGCGGCGCCGGGGAAGTTGCCGGGATAGTGGTTCAGCCCGATTTACATCGGCGCACATGGCCATGGGAATGACTCTCAGACAGCCGACTTTGTCCTTGGACCAGATCGGAACAATTCGGCCAAGACCGAACTGAGTAAATTTACTCAGTGAAAATCACTGCACCGTGGCATGTGAATTTCTGGTGCCGTTAGCTTGGTCTAGCCAATAAATACATTGACGCTCCACTATTGCGCGGACGATAATTTCAACGTCCCAGACAAAGATGGGACCGGGTTTAGAAGCTCGAATTGCATACGGCGGACAACCGCCGTCAGGCGGTAATTTTTCGTCCGTACCATGTTACGCTTTCTTTGGGTGGCAGTGGTGGGGAGGCTTCTGCCTGCCGGTTTCCGTATGCGCCGGTCTTCTAATCCCATCATTTGCCGCCCACCTCGTTTAGAAGCGAGGCGCGGTTCAACCATCGCATACGGAGGCTCACATGCCAGGCACCAGCACGTCCAAACCAATCCGCAACACCAAGTCAGAAAAGTCAAAGACCGTAACGCGTCCATCTGTCGGCGTGGATGGCGATCAACTCAACCAGCAGTCCGGTTTTCTCGCACTGCCTTTCGTTCATCGTTCAAAATGCGACGGCAAAAACAGCAGCAACTGGCATGTGCCGCCAACCAAAGACTACGAACAGGCTTGCCAGCGAGGCCATGAATATGCCGCGCATTTCGTCCGTTACCTCCAAGACCCTGCCTACGCTTTTGGCGTCAATGCGCTTGGTCATATCGTCAAGGACATCGACTTCAACGACAACGGCCACGCCAAGGGATATTGGGTCGGTTTCTTTTCTTATCTGGAGCGCTTGCTGCATGCCCAGGACATGGATGTCTTTGCCGATGTGGCGCAGATCAACGGTCACTTAACCATGCGCAGCAAGTTGTAGACATAGTGACTGACGCGGCCTGAGTGTGACGTTTAACACCGGCTCTGGTGCCGCCATGCCCTGCGGTACCTGCAGCTCAAAGCGCTGTAACAGCATGGCGGCGATAACCGTCATTTCCATCATCGCCAGATTCTGTCCCAGGCACACGCGGGGCCCGGCGCCAAAAGGGAGATAGGCCCCGCGTGGCGCTGCGTTTGCATCACGCTCAAAACGCTCCGGACGAAACGCTAACGGTTCAGGAAAATACGCCGGATCGTGATGCATCAACTGCACCGGTACCATTACCATGGTGCGCTCAGGCAGTTGCCATGGGCCCAGGCTGATCGCTTTGGTGGTGCGACGGCTGATGAGTACCGGCGCGGCCGGATACAGGCGCAGCGTTTCCTGCAGCGTCTGGGTCAGATAGGGCAAGTTGGACAGACTCTCCACCGTTGGTGGACGACCGGACAAGACTAGCCGCACTTCTTCGCGCGCCTTGGTCTGCGCGTCGGGATTGGCGGCCATGCACCAACTCCACCAGTTCAGGGTGGCGGCCACGGTTTCATGGCCGGCCAGGAAGATGGTCATGCATTCGTCGTGCACCGCTTGCAAGGGCCAGGCCTTTTTATCTTGCAAGTGCAGTTGCAGCAGATTGGACAGCAAGTCGTCCGGCCAGGCCGCCTGCGGCATTTGCAAGCGTGTCTGCACTTGCTTATTGATCAGCGTTTGCAAGGTGGCGAGGGCCTGGCGTTTGGCGCGCTTCCAGGGAACCCAGTTGGGCCAGCTCACGGGCCAGTAGAATTCGCCATTGGCCGCTACGCTCAGGAGATGCACGGCGTGCTCGGCGCTACGCGCATCGGCGCCGATTTCTCCTGAAAACACCATGCGCACGATTACGTCCATGGCCAGCGAAGTGAGTTCGCATTCAATCGGCCAATGTTGCTCTACCTGTGGCCAACGTGCGAAGGCTTGTCCGGCGGCCGCTGTGATGGCAGGTACAAAGGCGTGCACAGGCTTGCGCGCAAAGCCGGGTTGCAAGGCGTGGCGTTTGTCTTGCCAGGCCTTTCCCTCGGCGATGAGCACGCTATGTCCGTGCAACTGGGCAAAGATGTTGATGCCACGTTCCCAGCGCACCAAAGCCTCGTGATGCGTGATCAGCAACTCGCGCACCAGCTCGGGATCGGTAACGACGATCTGATGCTCCGGCCACAGACGCAGATGTACCACGGTGCCAAATTCCTGCTTCCACGACGACAGCGCATCGAGCAGGTTGTGCGACATGCGTCTGAGCAGACGCCAACCGGTCAGGCCGGCGTGCGGACCGGGCGGCCATGCGCCTGAGGCTTGATGGGACTGGGAGGTGGCGGCTGGCGCATGAAATGGGCAGCGTGGAGGAGTTGGTGAGTTCATGGGAGATATTATTGCTGCTTGTGCCCGTGCTGTCTTGAACGCAAACGACATCAAACGACATGTATGACACTGCAGCCAGGTTTGCCTATACTGGCGCGCATGCCTCACGATTCTCTCTCCACATTGCCACCGCATCCGCACATGCGTGCACCGCGTCTGCCTGATGCTACGTTCGATGATCATGGACATTTGTACCTGGCGCCGCCGGCCTTGCAAGGTGCGGTGGCCGCCATCGTCATCCGTGACACACGTGGTCAAACGCTCAATAGCGCGCAACGGCTGACCCATTATCCTGCTTCGCCATTTTGGTGTCTGGCCTGGTATCAGGGGGCTACGATGGGGCATGTCGAAAACACTCCCGACGGTCCGCATTGGCGTCCTTTTGCGGCGCAGGTAGTGGTGTGCGGTACGCAGTCGCAACCGACGGTGAGTTGGGCGCCGGGCGCGGCGCGTGCGGGCATGATCTGTTTCACGGCTGATATTGCGCAGGCTTTGTTTGGACTGGATTTGAGCGGGATCAATGACCGTGTTGTGGATGCGTACCAACTACTTGGTACGACATGGCAACCCCTGCTCGACGGTCTGCTGCAAGCGGCCGATGATGCCGCCACGCTGGCGTTGCTGGAACAACATTTGGCAGCGCCGTGGCAGGCTTGCCAAGGCCGCAGTTCGGCCTCTGCTTCTTTGCGCCAGATCGGCCGTTACTGGGTCGAACGTCTGGCCAGGCAGGCGCATGAATGGCAGCGCGGGCATAGTACACGCCAGGTTGAGCGGCGCATCAAGGCACACAGCGGACGCTCCTTGCGTCAGTGGCAGTCGCTAGTCAGAACGGAGGGCGTATTTTTCCGCGCGCGGGACCGTTTTGAAGCCGGACTGCCCTTTGACTGGGTGCAGATTGCATTGGACGAAGGTTTTGCCGATCAGGCGCACTTGAGCCGCAGCGCCAAACGCATCACCGGCTTTGCCCCCAGCGATTTTGCACAGCGCTTTGTCGAAGACGAATCGTTCTGGTTGTATCGTTTGTGGGTATGACACTGCAATAAATTTCATCGTTGCGGTCACAGACGGCAATGGCAATTCCTGCAATAATGATCTTGCTGCCGCGAAACTTGGGTTTGTTTTCCTGAGTGCGCGGCTTTCTTTTTTGACTACTGACTGTTGGGCTGCCATGTTCTATGCCATAAGCTGCTTCCTGCTCTGGGGGCTGTTTCCTCTGTATTTCAAGTTGCTGCATGATGTCAATTCCTTCGACGTCGTCCTGCAGCGTATTTTTTGGTCGCTGATTTTCTTGCTGGCCGTGCTGGGCTGGCGTCGTCAATGGGCATGGTTGGGTGAGGTGGCGCGCCGGCCGCGCGTGCTGCTGGGGTTTCTGGCCAGCGCCTTGCTGTTGTCGGGCAACTGGACGTTGTATATCTGGGCCATCAACAACGGCCATATCGTTGACGCTAGCCTGGGCTATTTCATGAGCCCTTTATTGAGCGTGCTGCTGGGAGCGTTGATACTCAAAGAGCGGCTGCGCTTGCTGCAATGGCTGGCCGTGGCGCTGGCGCTGGGTGCGGTGCTGTGGCTGACCTGGATGAGTGGTGTCTTGCCCTGGATCGGTCTGTCGGTGGCGATCACCTTCGCCTTATACGGCTTGTTGCGCAAGACCGCACAGTTGGGGGCCTTGCAGGGACTGGCGCTGGAAACCATGTTGTTGGCGCCGCTGGTGCTGATCATTCTGGCGGTGATGGCATGGCACGGCCGTAATGCTTTCCTGCAGGCATCGTCCTTGTCGCAAGTGCTGCTGATGTTATCGGGGCCGGTGACGGCGATACCTTTGCTCATGTTTGCCCGCGGCGCGCGTGCGATTTCCTTGTCGCTATTGGGTTTGTTGCAATACATCACGCCCACCATGCTGTTGCTGACCGGGGTGCTGATCTATGACGAACCCTTTAGCGGACCGCGTCAGACCGGATTCGTGGTGATTTGGTTGGCACTGGCTGTATACTCTGCCGAAGGACTGTGGCGCTTGTGGGGGAACAAGACCCGCCCGGCGCAAACCTGAGGTTTGCTGTCCGCCCGTCATCAACATTCATTCATTTTCATTACTGGCATCTACACATGGCTCAATACGTATTTACTATGAACCGCGTCGGCAAGATCGTGCCGCCCAAGCGGCAGATCCTCAAAGACATTTCCTTGTCCTTCTTTCCTGGCGCCAAGATCGGCGTGCTTGGTCTGAACGGCTCGGGCAAGTCGACCTTGCTCAAGATCATGGCTGGCATCGACAAGGAAATCGAAGGCGAAGCCATTCCGATGCCCAATCTGAACATCGGTTATCTGTCGCAAGAACCACAGCTTGATGCGGAAAAAACCGTGCGCCAGGAAGTCGAGAGCGCATTGGGTGAAGTCTTTGAAGCGCAGGCCAAGCTGGATGCCGTGTACGCCGCCTATGCTGAAGAAGACGCTGATTTTGATGCGTTGGCGACCGAACAGGCGCGCCTGGAAGCGATCATCGCCACCGCCGACGGCAACAGCATGAACCAGCAACTGGAAATGGCCGCCGACGCTTTGCGCCTGCCGCCGTGGGATGCCATTGTGGGCGTCTTGTCGGGTGGTGAAAAGCGCCGCGTGGCACTGTGCAAGCTGTTGCTGTCCAAGCCCGACATGCTGCTGCTGGACGAGCCGACCAACCATCTGGACGCCGAATCGGTGGACTGGCTGGAGCAATTCCTGCAACGCTTCCCCGGCACCGTGGTGGCGATTACCCATGATCGCTACTTCCTCGACAATGCGGCCGAGTGGATTCTGGAATTGGACCGCGGCCAC
>Ga0302156_10002706_pt1 | contig 14235 bp, 13 predicted proteins | sample I_Bog_N3_2_FD_193503 | JGI IMG/M metagenome (GOLD analysis project Ga0302156, IMG submission 193503) | Peat permafrost microbial communities from Stordalen Mire near Abisko, Sweden - I_Bog_N3_2 | ecosystem: Environmental > Terrestrial > Soil > Wetlands > Peat | place: Sweden: Abisko, Stordalen... | reverse complement strand
TATAGCGGATCGTCGGCCCCCTTGCGCACGCGGGCGGCGCGGTCGAGCCAGCCCCAGGCTGAGATATCGGCAATGGTGTAGCTGTCGCCGACGATATAATTCCGCCCCTCAAGGTGATCGTTGAGGACCTGATAGTGGCGTTCGGCCTCACGCCGATAGCGGTTTACAGCGTAGTCCAGGCCTTGTGGCGCGGCGAACTGGAAATGCACGGCCTGACCGGAAAAGGGACCAAGGCCCGAAGCGATAAACAGGAGCCAGGAGAGCAACTCCGGCCGATCGTCCGCAGAGCCCAGAAACTTGCCGGTCTTCTCCGCCAGATAGATCAGGATCGCCGTGGAATCGAAAACCCGAGCCTCCCTGCCGCCCGGCCCGTCGCTATCGATAATGGCGGGCACCTTGCCGTTGGGATTGATCGCCAGGAAGGAGGGAGAGTGCTGCTCACCCTTGCTGGTATCGACCGGAACGACCTCGTAGGCCAAGCCGGCTTCTTCGAGAAAAAGCGCGACTTTGGCGGGGTTCGGGGTCGGATGGTAATAGAATCGAATCACGGCAAGCTCCTCACAATTTGTAGTGATCTGGGCTGTCGAACGGGGCTTCTTGTATTTTAGTGCGGTCGTTCTAAAATACAAGAAGGCAGACAGGATGGTAAGTTGTCTTTGTTGCGGATCAGCAGGACGTGTGATGGCCAGACCCCGAGAATTCGATGAGGACGCCGTGCTTGACGCCGCGGTTCAATGCTTCTGGAGCCGAGGCTTCGAGGCGACCTCGATCCGCGATCTGGTCGAGAAAACAGGCTTGACCTGCGCCAGCTTGTACAACGCCTTCGGCGATAAGCGCGCCTTCTATCAGCGGGCGCTCGACCACTATGTGGAGGGCGGCGTTGGGGCGCGCATCCGTCGCTGCGAGGTGATGGAACCCCGCGAAGCGATCGAAGCCTTCTTCAACGATATCCTGATGCGATCACTCAACGACACCGACCATAAGGGGTGCATGCTGGTGAATGCCGCCCTTGATGTCGCCCCGAAGGATCCGGAATTTCAGGAAATCGTCGATGGCATGCTTCGCCGCATCGAGGCCTTCTTTCTGCAGTGCACAAGCCGGGGGCAGGCCACGGGCACCATTAGCGACGTGCTGTCGGCAGAGGATTTGGCCCGGCATCTCCTCAGCACTCTCATGGGCGTTCGCGTCTTGGCCCGTGTGCGCCCGGATCGATCTTTGCTCGCGGGCGCCATAAGCTCGGCCCTCGCCCTTCTCGATACCGGCGTGAAACGCCCCAGCGGCCAGAGCTAAGATTCCCCCTAACCTCAACCGACACCGGACGAGGCCAAAAACGTCTCAAGGGCTTCCTTCAGCCGTAAATTCTCCAGCGACAACGTCTCTGCCGCGGCGACCGCCTGAGAGGCCAGATCATCGGTGGCGCTGGCCGACTCGCTGACCACGGCGATATTGCGCGAAGCTTCGCCGCTGCCGTCCGCCGCCGAGCGCAAGGACTCTTTGATCCGGGCCGCCGCATCCTCCTGCTCTTGGGCAATACCGGCCACTCCGGTCACGGTCTGATCTATTTCCAGAATGATGCCGTTAATCTGCTGGATGGCCTCGACGGCCCGGTGGGTTTCATCCTGGACCGAGGCGATCTGATCGGTGATCTCCTTGGTGGCCCGCGTCGTCTGGTCGGCAAGATTCTTGACCTCGCCGGCCACCACGGCGAAACCTCGTCCCGCCTCGCCGGCGCGAGCGGCTTCGATGGTGGCGTTCAAAGCCAGCATGCGGGTGCGAGATGCAATATCGACAATCAGTCCCACCACCTCGCCGATCTTGCCGGCAGCGTCGGAGAGGCCACGGATATTCTGATCGGTTGCCCGCACCTGATCCGCCGCCTGACTGGCAATGCGGGCCGTGGCGGCGACACGATCCCGAGTATCTCCAGCCTTTTCCGCCAATCCGTCGGCTTCGTTGGCTACCGTCCGGACACCCCCCGAAGCCGTTTCGGCTCCTGAAGCGGCGGTCAGACAACTGCGGGCGGTGGAGGCGGCCATGTCGGTCAATTGCATGGCAATGGCATTGACCTCGGCCAGGGCCACCTCGACATTGCCCAGCATGCGCCGCCCCTCGGCCTCGAAGCTGCCGGCGGCCCGCTTGAGGGTGCGTTCCCGCTCCTGCTTCTCCAAAGCCACCCGTTCTTCCTTCAGGCGTTCCACCTGCAACATGCTTTCCTTGAAGGCCAGCACGGCCCGAGACATGGAGCCGATTTCGTCGCCACGCCGGGTATGGGGAATATCGGTGGAAATATCGCCGCCCGATAAAGTCAGCATGGCCCCCTCGATCGCCTTCAAGGGGTTCACCACCGAGCGGATGACCACCGCCATGGCCGCCAGCAGAACCAGCAGGACCGCACCGGCGGAACCGGCCAGCCACAGCATCAGCCGGCTATTGGCCTCGCGGATCGCGGCGTCGGACTGCTCAAGCTGGCTGAGCACAGCATGGTACTGCTCTTGAAAGACGCCGTTCAGCCGTTCGGAATGGGGCTTCAGGCCATCGATCATCTGGTCGAAGGCCACGGGATGCCCCTGGCTTTTCTCGTCGAGACGAGCCTCGACATAGCCGCGGAAGGCCGCCATGGAGGCCTCGAATTCCGCCTTCCGCCCGGCCCGCTCCATGGAATCGGAGACCGATTGGACGATGAAGTCCAAATTGGCCCGCACGATGTTCAATTGCTGGGCCGCCTGGTCGGGATCGTTTAAGGCCCAGGCCTCGATCAGAGTGGTGCGGACATCCTGGACCGCGAACCAGGAATCGGTGATGGCGTCGCGGTCGCCCCGCAGTTGGGCCCCGGCCTCGACGGACTGTTCCACCACCCGATGGGCCGAATATCCCGCCGCCAGCACCACGGCGAAGCCAAGGGCGACGATCAGGGGCAAGAGCCACAGGCGAAGGCGGATGGGCAGGTCACGCATGGCGAAGCTCCTGGGAAAGACGATCTTTAGGCCCCCCACTGTTTCACGCCCGCCGTCATCTGTGAAATTCCCAGGGTCTATGGATTTCATAGCCGCCGGGTATTTCCCTTAGCGCGCGCCAGCCCTGATACTCGCAGCATCAATCGGTATCATTAAGGCCAGGGCAATCATGAGCATCACCAAATTGTCGGCGGTCATTCTGTCCGTCCTGGCGGCGGCCATGATGGCCATGGGACTCATCGGCGCCAAGCTGGTGACGGAATCCTCCCTGGTCTCGCAGAGATGGCAGACTTATGAGCTTGAATCCGCCACCAAGGCCGATGCCCTGTCCGAACTGCGCGGCCTGATTGGGCTGGGTGGCGTCATCGATCATTTCCATGAATACCAACTGCTGGGTGACGAGCCCCATCGCCAGGCCTTGCTGGAAAGCCTGAGGCTGACCCGGGCCAATCTGGATGCCTACCGTACCGTGGGCCCCACCAGTCCCGCCGAAGATTCGGCCCTGGACAATATCGCAAGCGACATGAACCGGCTGGAAGCGACCCTGCCCCGCATCGCCGCCCAGCATGCGGCCAAGCTGTCGCCTTTGGAAATCCTTCGCGGCAATCACGCCGATCTGTCCGCTTCGGCGGCGGCTCTGAACCTGATGAATTTGGAACTCAGCCGCTCCAGCGCGCTTCTGACCCAGGCCAATATCGATGGCTTGGACATGCTGAGGACGGTCGTCCTGACGGGGGGCGGCATCGGTTCAGCCTTCATGTTGGCAGCCATGCTGCTGGTGCTCTGGGCCTTCCGCTGGCGGGTCGTCTTGCCACTGAAGGGATTGGTCAGCAACTCTCGAAGGCTGGCGGCGCTGGACCTTGCAGAACCTTACCCGGTCCCGGCCCGCCAGGACGAATTGGGCCAGTTGGGCCGGACCCTGGACGGAGCCCGAGAGAAACTGTCCGCCCTGCTGCATGAGAACGACCAGCATGCCCGTCGGCTGCTGCATCAGGCCACCCATGATCCTCTGACCGAGCTCCCGAACCGGGCTTTGCTGTTGGAGTGGCTGGGCCAGAAGCTGCGTCGTCCCAAGTCAGCTTCCTTGGCCTTGCTATTTTTGGATTTGGACGGCTTCAAGATGATCAACGATTCCCTGGGGCATGGCGTCGGCGATTCCCTGCTGAAAGCCATTGCGCTGCGCCTGTCAGATGATCGGGGAGAGTTTGAGCTGGTATCGCGCCTTGGCGGCGACGAGTTCGTCCTGGCCATGGACGGCGCCGATCTGCCCCAGGCCCAGGCCAGGGCCGAGATCATCGCCGAACGCTTCCGCCATCCCTTTGCCATCGGCAGTATGGAGCTGACCATCGCCACCAGCATCGGCATCGCCCTGGAGGACGAACAAACCTTCGAGCCCGAAGACCTGTTGCGTGATGCCGACATCGCCCTCTACCGGGCCAAGGAAAATGGCCGGGGCCGCAGCGAGGTCTTCGACGTGGCCCTGCGCGAGGCCGTGCAGATCCGCCATCGGCTGCAACGGGACCTTGAGCGGGCCATGCAGGACGGCGAGCTTTTCACCGTCTATCAGCCCATCGTTCAACTGGACAGTGGACGGATTTCCGGCTTCGAGGCCCTGATCCGCTGGCGTCATCCCGATCTGGGGCTGGTCAGCCCGGTCCAGTTCATTCCCATCGCCGAGGAAACCGGCGCCATCCTGCCGTTGGGCCGCATGGTGCTGGATCACGCCGCCAGGGATCTGACCCGTTTCCGCTGCCTATGTGACAATAATGCCGAACTGACGGTAAACGTCAATTTCTCGCCCCGGCAAATGTGGGACGAAGGCCATGTAGACGAGATTCTCGCCTGCCTTACCGTCAACCACGGCATCAAGATCGAGGTCACTGAGAGCATGGCCATGTCAAATCCCGACGCCGCCAGGGCCATCCTGCAACGCTTCCGCCAATTGGGCGTGGAACTCTGCATGGATGATTTCGGGACCGGCTATTCGTCCCTGTCCTATCTGGGAAACTTTCCCTTCAACGTGCTGAAGATGGACAAAAGCTTCATCACCGGCATGTGCTCCAGCCCGACCGAAGGTCAGGGCCCGCTGGTGCGCGGCGTCATCAATCTGGCCCATGACCTGGGCCTGAAGGTGGTCGCCGAAGGCATCGAGACCCTGGACGAGATGGACCATCTGCGCCGCCTGGGTTGCGACATGGGTCAGGGCTTTCACATCGCCAAACCTATGACCGTCGATGATGCCTGCGTCTTTCTGGCTCAAGGCCGCGATTGAGGGCAACTGGGCAGCCACGCCTGGGAAATATAGGGATCGGCTTGAAACTCCTGAGCCAGGAACTCCACAAGCACCCGCACCTTAGCCGGAAGATGGCGGCGGGACGGATAGACGATCTGTATGGGCAGGCGTTTCGGCTCAAAATCCTTGAGCACGCAGCGCAACAACCCCTCTTCCATCTCCCGGCGCAACAGCCAGGTGGGAACCACGGCGATCCCGATCCCCTCCAGCACCGCCTGGCGGATGGCTTCGGAATTATTGGCGCGGAAGTTCCCCTTCACCTTGATCCTGATCGGCCCCTCCGGTCCCTCGAAATGCCATTCGTCCCCCGTCGTCAGCTGGGTATAGACCAAGCAATTATGCTGGGTCAGTTCGCTGGGGTGGCTGGGCATGCCGTGGCTTGCAAAATAGCTTGGCGTCGCCACCGTCAGACGGGTGGTCTCGCTGATCCGCCGCCCCACCAGCGTGGTGTCGGCCAGATTGCCGATGCGGACCGAGACGTCGATGGCTTCCTCGACCAGATCGGCGAAGCGATCATTCATTACCAGTTCCACCGTGACCTGGGGATAGAGTTCGAGGAACCTCTTGAGCCGAGGCACTACATGCAAGCGACCAAAAACCACCGGCACCGCCAGTCTGACCATGCCGCTGGGAGCGATCCGACGGCGTCCAACCTGTGCCTCGGCCTCGTCCACATCATCAAGGATGCGCCGGCAATGGTCGTAATAGCTATGGCCATCGTCGGTCAGGGATAGCATACGGGTGGTGCGGTTGAGCAGGCGGACGCCCAAATGCTCCTCAAGCTGACCGATGCGCTTGCTGATGCTGGGTTGCCCCTGCCCGGTCTCGCGGGCTACCGCCGTGAAGCTTTCGGTTTCCACGACGCGGACAAACAGGCGCATGGCCTCAAGGCGATCCATCGGCCTCTCCTTCATTCCAAAACAGAATGAGTTTCAAGCAATCCCGCACTCTACCGCTCTGTTTGAAATAAGCCACGTCCATATGCACTGAGCATGGAAACCATAGGGGCCGGGCATTTCACAAAAGCCTTTCCCTAAAACACAATAACCCCATCGAAACCCCTTTCGATCCCCCGTTTCTAACAAGGAGAGACCTAGATGCATATTTCCAAGTCCCAGGGTATCGGCATGTTGATCGCCGCCGCCGTCACCGGTGCGATCGCTCTGTCCTCGATTCCGGCCCAGTCGGCGGAAGTCGAAAAGTGCTATGGCGTCGCCAAGGCTGGCAAGAACGACTGCCAGACCCCGACCAACTCCTGCGCCGGTCACACCACCATGGACCGTGACGCCGGCGCCTTCATCGCCGTTCCGGCCGGCACCTGCGACAAGATCGCCGGCGGTTCGGCCACCCCGAAAAAGTAAGACCCAGGAGGGCGCGCGTCATGACACTGGATTTCACCCCAAGGCCTTTGCTCCCCGCCGCCGCCGGCATTGGCCTTAAGGCAAGCCATTACGCCGAAATCCTGGATGCGCGCCCATCCCTCGCCTTTGTCGAGGTCCATGCCGAAAACTATATGGGCGCCGGTGGCCCGCCCCATCGATGGCTGACGGCGATCCGGCAACATTACGGCCTGTCGGTCCATGGCGTTGGTCTATCTCTAGGCGGCGATCAGCCTCTGGACCCCGACCACCTGGACGCCCTGGCCAAGCTGGTGGAACGCTATGAGCCCGAACTGGTCTCGGAGCATCTGGCCTGGAGCGGCGTCGAAGAGACTTATCTCAACGACCTTTTGCCCATTCCCTATACCGAGGCTACCCTCGATCTGGTCACCGACCATGTGGATCAGGTGCAGGAACGGTTGAAGCGTCGCATCCTGGTCGAGAACCCTTCGGCCTATATCAGCTATGCTGAGACCATGATCCCGGAATATGACTTCCTGTCGGAATTGGTTCGGCGCACCGGCTGCGGCATCCTTCTCGACGTCAATAATCTGTTCGTCTCGGCCCGCAATCTGGGTCTGGACGAATGGAGCTATCTGGAAGGGCTGCCCCGTCACGCCGTCTCGGAATACCACTTGGCCGGCCATCTGGTCCGCCGCCGTGGTAATGCGGAAATCCGCATCGACAATCACGGCTCGAAGGTCTGCGACGAAGTCTGGGCGCTTTATCGCGCCGCCGTCGACCGCTTCGGTCGTCATCCGACCCTGATCGAATGGGACAACGACGTTCCAGACCTGTCGGTCCTGCTGGAAGAAGCAAGCCGCGCCAACCAGGAGGCTGCCAATGCCCTCGCTGCATGATTTCCAAAAGCAGATGCGCGACCAGGCGCTGGATCGCATCGAGCGCAGCCTGCTGGTGGGAACTCTGAAGGACGACCATCCCCTCCCTCCCGAGGAGCGGCTGGAAATCTATCGCAACAACACCATCCTTGGCCTGACCGACGCCTTGGCCGCCGCCTATCCCGTGGTGGCGAAACTGGTGGGCGAGCTGTTCTTTGCCCGACTGGCCGCCAACTTCATCCATGCCTACCCGCCGAAGCGGGCGCCCATGCTGATGTACGGCACGGAAATGCCCATGTTCCTGACCGGCTATGGCCCAGCGGCGGAGCTGGTCTACCTCGCCGATGTCGCCCGGCTGGAAGCCGCCTGGAACCATGCCTATCACGCCGAGGAGGCCGAGCCCTTGCCGGTAGAGACCCTGCAATCCTTTCCTCAAGAGGAACTCGGGCAGTTGCGACTGTCGCTCCATCCCTCCTTACGCTATGTGGCTTCGGACTATCCGATTTTGGACATCTGGCGGGCCAACCAGCCCGAAGCCAAAACCGACGGCATCATCCGTCTGGATGGCGGCCCCCAGCGATTGGTCGTCTATCGTCCCGAAGCGGATGTCTTCATCCGCCCCTTAAGCCTTGGAACATTTTCCTTCCTGATGGCGTTGGGGGCCGGCCAGCCCCTGGAAACCGCCTGGGATTCCGCCCTGACCATGGATGACAGCTTCAGCATCCATATGGAATTGACCGCCTTGCTGGCCGGCAAGGTCTTTACGAAGGCGGAATTGCCATGAAAATACGCTGGTGCTATCTCGCCCACTTGAAGGATGCCGCCGAGCGGTTGCCCTACAGCCTGCTGGCTCTGCTCTGTCGCTGGGGCGCCGCCGCCAATTTCTGGCGATCGGGTCGCAGCAAGGTCCACGGCCTGTTTTCCATCAATGAAAGCACCTTCGACCTGTTCCGCGAGGAATATCGGGTGCCGTTCATCCCCTCGGACATCGCAGCGGTAATGGCGACTTGCTCTGAACATGCCTTCTCTATTTTGCTGGTCATCGGCTTGGCCTCTCGGCTGTCGGCTTTGGGGCTGTTCGGCATGACCATGGTCATCCAGATCTTCGTCTATCCCGAGAACTGGCCAGATCATCTGCTGTGGTCGGCGGTATTGATTTCGGTGATCGCCCGTGGTCCGGGACAATGGTCGCTGGATCGGCTAATCTGGCCCCGGCTTTATAAGTCTTAGCATTTGATCGGGACGGGCTGATGGAAATGCATCAGGTGCGCTACTTCGTAGCGCTCTGCGAAACCCTGAACTTCACCAAGGCCGCCGAACATTGCGGTGTCGCCCAGCCGTCCCTGACCCGCGCCATCCAAAAGCTGGAAGAGGAACTGGGCGGCCCGTTGTTCAGCCGCGAGCGTGGACTGACCCATCTGACCGATCTGGGCCGCCTGATGCGCAGCCATCTGGAAGCCGTCTATGACGCCAGCGAGGCCGCAAGGCTTGAGGCAAAAAGCTTCGGCAAGATGGAAAAGGGCACCATCCGCCTGGGGGCGATGTGCACCATTGGGCCATCCCGGCTGGTTGGCTTTTTGAAGAAATACCGCCGCGAAGTACCGTCGGTCACCGTCACCATCCACGATGCTCCCGGCCATGAGACGGTCAAGAATCTGATGGAAGGTGTGGTCGATGCTGCCTTGGTGGCTTTGCCGTCCCTGCCCGATCGGGTAGACGCCATGCCGCTGTTCCGTGAACGCTATGTGGTGGCATTCTATCCCGGCCATCGATTTGCCGAAATGGACGTGGTTCCCTTAAGGGAACTGGATAAGGAAGACTATCTGTCCCGGGTCAATTGCGAATATCCCGACCATTTCAACGCTCTGGGCATTCCTGATCCGGCCGCGGTCAATGTCTGCTACGAGAGCGAACGCGAGGACTGGATCCAGGCCATGATCATGGCCGGAATGGGTTGTGCCGTCATGCCGGAATATATGCCGATGAATCCGGGCGTTACCATCCGTCCGGTGGTCGAACCCGAGATCAGCCGCGAGATCGTTCTGGCCACCGTGGCCGGACGCCGCTTCTCGCCCGCTCTGCGCTCCTTCATCTCCATGGCTTTGCGCCATGACTGGAAGAGCTTCGGCTAGCCAACAGCTCCCCCCGCCGGGTTTGCCGGCGGAGGAAGTCATCGTGATCAGAAGGAAGCGAAAAAGCGCTGCAGTTCCTTCGGATCGTTCTGCCATATTTCCCGGACCTGGCGGGCCATGACGTCGGGGAAGATCTCCTCGTCCCCAGCAGCGATACCGTCAAGAATGGCCGTCGCCACCGATAGCGGCGTGGCCTTTTCGGCCTTGAAACTGCGGGCCATATCGGTGTCCACTGGACCCGGATAGATCCCATGCACCGCCACCTTCTCACTGCGCAGATTTTCCCGCAAAGCCAGGGTCAGCGACCATAAAGCCGCCTTCGAGGCGCTATAGCCGGCGACGCCTGGCATACTGGCCAGCGACACCACCGACAGCACATTGGCCACCGCTCCGCCGCCATTGGCCTGGATTACCGGCACGAAGGCCCGCAGCATCGACAAAGTGCCGAAATAGTTGGTCAGCATATCGGCCTCGATCTCGGCCTCGGGGCTTTCCAAGGCCTTGCCGAAGGCGGCGCGGCCGGCGTTATTGATCAGCAAGGTCACGTCCCCAGCCGCCTTGGCCGCCGAGGCGACCTGCTCACGGTCACGAATGTCGAGCTTCAAGGGCACCACCCGGCCATTGGTCCGAGAGACCAGATCGCTCAGGCTCTTGGGATCGCGGGCGGCGGCATAGACCCGCTTGACGCCACGCTCCAGCAAGACATCGACAAGGGCACGGCCAATGCCGCGATTGGCGCCGGTCACCAAGGGAATGGTTTGAGAAATAGACATGAGATGCTCCTGAAGAGGATTGCGTTGGCAAGATGATGGGTCATTACCAAAAGCCGCATAAGCCATGCGAATGGCATTAGCCTCATTCCAAAATGGAATGAGCTGCCAACAGACGGCGCAAACGGCGGTTCTCTTCCACCAGCAGGCCATATACCGCTCGGCCTCGTCGAGGAAACTAGTAAGATTCAGGCCCCCGGAGCCCCGGTGAGAGTGGCCAGTTGATAATCTGCGTCTAGTGCGCTCGTTTAGCCCGGTTAGGCCACTCGGCCACGTCCACAGCTCCTATGCGGGCGATCTTAGCTTCAACTTTTTCCACAGAACCGATCGAATAAGATATCCGATCTCCCTTCAGGGGAGACGCACCACCATTTCAATCTCAACCTTGATTTCCGGCTTATAGAGCGCCTGGACGCCAATCGTCGTGATGCTGGGCGTCACATCCCCGAGCAGTTCACGTAGAGGGGTGGCGGCCTGCCCGAACGCTTCGCTGGTCGCATTCACGACGTAGATGCGCAGCATGACAATGTCTTGCGCAGACGCCCCCAGTTCTTTGAGTGCTGCGGCGAGGCTGGCAGTCGCAAGCTCTGCCTGGCCAGCGAGGTCTTTGGGTACCTCCCCACTGCCAGGCGTCACTGCGACCTGGCCGGACAGGAAGGCGAGGCGGCCCGGTTCCGCAACACTGATGTGCGACCACCCGCGCGATGCCATATCCCACATTGTTGGTGGGTTGCGGCGACTCACCGGCGCTGATGTACGGGACGGAATGCGCGCGGTGACCTTGATCTCGAAGTCGAAGCCCGCAAGCCAGTTGACACCAACAGCGGTCCAGTTCGGGAACGGGGCTTGCGGAAACTTCTCGCTTTTCACCGTCATGACCGCGCCCATTTGCTTTTCCGGATCCGTATGGAACGATGTCACATCGACGATGTCGTCGAATGTGCATCCTCCTGCCGCGAGCGTGGCTTCCAGATTGGCGAAGGCCAGGCGAACCTGAGCTTCGAAATCGGGTTCGGGCGAACCGTCGGCGCGGCTGCCGACCTGACCCGACACGAACAAAAGATTGTCTGAACGCACTGCAGCAGAATAACCGTGTTGCTCGTATAGGGCATGCCGGTTAGCAGGAAACACAGCCTGGCGCTGGGCCATTTCGTCGTCCTTTCATGGGTGGAAGCAATCGCAACCGACCAGCTTGCTGGACATTCCGGCGAAGCCGGGGTAATAACATACGTTGCGTATATGAAAGCACAGACATCCACCGAGCGTCAACATCCATATACGCAACGTATGCGAAATTGGAGATTGCCTTGGCCGCAAAGCGTCGCGCCGAAACGATGGAAGAAAATCGCGTCAAGCTGATCAGCGCCGCGCGGAAGGCATTCGCCGCTTCGGGTTTCGCCAACGCGTCGATGGATGATCTCACCGCGCAGGTCGGCCTCACCCGAGGCGCCCTCTACCATAACTTCGGCGATAAGAAGGGGCTGCTGGCTGCCGTCGTCGCCCAGGTCGACGGCGAGATGGCCGCAAACGCGCATCAGGCGGGAGCATCCGCGGCAAACCCATGGGAAAGGCTGCTGGCGGAAGGCGCAGCCTATATCGAGATGGCGTTGGAGCCAGAAATTCGACGGATCGTCTTGTTGGACGGGCCTGCCTTCCTGGGCGACCCTTCAAGGTGGCCCAGCCAGAATGCCTGCCTGAGCATCACAAAGCAGGCGATCGCCGATTTGATCGCCGAGGGTGTCATGAAGCCCGTCGATATCGAGGCTGCGGCGCGCCTTCTGAGCGGCTCGGCATTCAATGCCGCCCTATGGATTGCCGCCAGCGACGAGCCGCAGATCGTCCTGCCGAAGGCGGTCGAGGCGTTCCGGCTGATGGCCGAAGGATTTCTGGCGAGCCGCGGCTGACCGCTAACATGCGGGTCATGTCTGGTCCACCAGCGTCATGCGCCCCTCGCCCTCCGCTTTCCATTTCTGTCCACATGGTACACGAGTACGTGGGGCCCCTCGTCCGAGACCGCCAAGGTCAGGGCGATAGGCGGTTCCGTGCAGACCGTGATCGTCCTGGACGGTACGCTGGAGCGCGCCTGACTTTGCCCCCGACTGATTCCGATATGATTCCGGAGGCGGGTTTAGCGATCGGGATTTCAGAATCGAAAAACCCGCTATCCTTTTGGAATAGCGGGTTAATTTTTGGTTGCGGGGGCAGGATTTGAACCTGCGGCCTTCAGGTTATGAGCCTGAGATGCTAATTTTCAAAAATCCTAGGTAAACAGCCATTTAGGCAATGTTTTCAATACATTGCGGTGTCGCAAGTTGCGACATTTCTACGCACTTTACCGCAGTTCTACGCACTGATATACCATAAGCGCACGGACACAGTACGGACACGGCGGACACGGACACGAAAACTTTCTCTCAGTGAGACAACTATGATGGAGAACCTATGGTTCTGTGACAGCCGTGACGGAAACCCATAGGCTTTCTGACGGACATATTCACGGACATGGAAACCAGCCCCACCCCTGAGACAGCCGTGACACTGAGACACTGAGACAACCGATTTTTATGGATGCGACATGGCCGAACATTTGACGGAAAAACTGGTCAAGACCCTCCCCGCCCCCATCAAGGGCAACAAGCTCTTTTACGATGACGAGGTGAAGGGCTTCGCCGTTCGCGTCACCCATGCGGGGGCACGCTCATTCGTGGTGAATTATTACGTCCATGGCCGTGAGCGCCGAATCACTATCGGCTCGCATCCTGACTGGACCGTCACGTCGGCGCGTTCCAGAGCCAAGGAAATCAAACAGCAAGTTGACATAGGGGAAGACCCACTCGGCCAGCGCATCGAAGACAGGGAAGCCCCAACCGTCAACGATTTGTGGAAGGAGTACGAAGCCAAACACCTTCCGACAAAACGCCCCCGTTCGGCACAGGACGACGCCAGTATGTGGAAGACCTACATCCTGCCTCGCATGGGATTCATGAAGGTGGGAGACATCACTGCCCAGGACGTGGACGGCTTGCACTCTTGGATTGGCGAAACCAAGCCTGTCAGGGCAAACCGTGTGATTGAGGTTTTGCGGAAAGCCATCAACCTGTCCATCCGCTGGCAGTGGCGGTCGGATAACCCCTGCACTGGCGTCCACCGCAACCACGAGGAAAAGCGCGAGCGATATCTTAGCCCCACCGAAATCGACAATCTGGTGATGGCCTTAAACACCCACCCCAACCAGCGGTCCTGTGACGCCATCAGGATGCTGTTGCTGACGGGGGCGAGGAAATCCGAGGTTCTGTCGGCTACATGGACCATGTTTGACCTTGAAACGGGCGTCTGGGTGAAACCGTCAAGCCACACGAAACAGAAGAAGCTCCATCGCGTCCCGCTGTCCGAGGCTGTGAAAGACCTGTTGCTATATATAAAGAGCGACAAGCCCGACCCCGTATTCGTTTTCCCCGGTCGTGTCGTCGACCACCCCCTGACTGACGTGAAAAAGACATGGACAGCGGTTTGCGAAACGGCTGGTATCGAATTGGCTCGCATCCATGACCTTCGCCACTCGTTCGCCTCCATCCTCGCCAGCAAGAAATTGAGCTTGCCCATTATCGGTGCTTTGCTGGGGCACACCCAGACTCAGACCACCGCCCGCTATGCACATCTGTTGGATGACCCCTTGCGAGAAGCAACCGAACTGGCATCATCGGCAATCCAGACCAGAAAAGGGTAATTTCTCTGATGACGACCGAATCCCAGAACCCAGACATTGACGACGATGAGATTCAGGTTCCAGACGGCTGGGGGCTTGATGGCCCTGACGACGCCGAATTGGCGGGCGTCACCTATGATGACGTTCTGGCTCTGGAAGCTG
>Ga0302156_10002702_pt1 | contig 14252 bp, 13 predicted proteins | sample I_Bog_N3_2_FD_193503 | JGI IMG/M metagenome (GOLD analysis project Ga0302156, IMG submission 193503) | Peat permafrost microbial communities from Stordalen Mire near Abisko, Sweden - I_Bog_N3_2 | ecosystem: Environmental > Terrestrial > Soil > Wetlands > Peat | place: Sweden: Abisko, Stordalen... | reverse complement strand
TCAGATCCCCGACGGCGTTGTAGGCATACTGAGTCGTCGCGCCAGCGATGCTGCTGGAGGCCAGCCAGCCTTGTGGGGTGTAGGTCAGTGTGGTGACCACGCCATTGGGATCGGTGACAGTTTGCGGGTTGCCGTAACTGTCAAAGTTGGCGCGCGTCGAGACCTGCCCCAAAGCATTGGTGACCGTGGTCAGGTTGCCTTGAGCGTCGTAGGCGAAACTGGTGATATCCGACACATCAGTGCGTGGGCCATCGACCGTGGCGATCTGGCCCAGTGAGGTGTAGGTGTAATTGAGGGTTGTGGCCGAGACCGGTAAGGCTAGAAAACCACAGGCCAAGGCAAGCACGCCAAGACGAAAGGCAGCGTGGGGCATTTTCAGGTCCTTCTGGAAAAGAGGGCGGTTCAATTGGCGGTCGTCTGCTGGCTTAATGGCCGGCCTTGGGTGTCGTAGGTGTATAGCGTGATTCGAGTGGGTTCCACCACCTTAGTCTTCAGAAAACGTGACGGGTCCCATTCAGTAGTGGTTGTGCGAGCTAGTGGTGTGCCCGTGGCTTCGGTACGGCTGACTTCTAGACTCCGATCGTTGTAGCTGTAAGTGGTGATCAGTCCCTGGGCGTCGGTCTTGGTCAGCACCTGGCCGGCGGTGTTGTAGGTGTAGGACGAGTTGCTGGCCGAGCAGTTGGGGGAGGGCTCGCCTTCGATGGCCGTGACGCGCTTCACACCGCCCAAATTAGTAAACCGATAGGTTGCGTTCTTGCCGAGTTCATTGGTAACGGTACTCGAGCCGTCGGCGTTGTAGGCCACTAGCGTGCGCTGAGCGCCACCGGCGTGTTCACTAGAAATCGCCCGGCCTTGTGCGTCGTAGGCCCAGGTCGCGAATCGGACCCCACGCTCATCGGTAATGCCCGTGAGTAGGTTTACGTTGCGTGAGTCCTCATAAAAGAAGAGGCGTTGCTGACTGGTCCCCGCTTGCGTACGGGTGAGTTGGGTCAGTCTTTGATTGGTGTTGTAGGTGTAGGCGATCTGCAAGGGGCCAGCGGTGAGGCTGAGGGGCTGATGCGATGCGTCTTCCGTGTAGGAAAGTGTTTGGTCTGTGTCACTGGTGACCGTGACGGTGCCATTTACGTAGGTCAATTGCTGGGTACGACCCACGGCGTCGATTTGGGTGATCAGGCGACCGGTACTGTCGAAGATGAACTGCTCATTGGTGTCCGAGGTGTAGGTCGAGGTGTTGGCCGAAGTGCTGAGGATCCCAGTCTCCGTCGGGTCAGGGGTGACGGTGTTGCCATCCACGGTGAAAAAGGTCTCTCGCCCGTCAGCCCTGACCAGAGAAAGCTTGCCGACCGCAAAGCGGATAAAGGTCGAGTAGTTGTGTCGCCAGGCGCCGTCGAGACTGTTGTAGTAGCGGGTGAAGGTAAGATTGCTGTCTGAAGCTGACTTGAAGTCATTTTCTACCTGGAACTTATTGCCGATCGCGATGTTGATGGGGTTGCCAGCGCAGCTATAGGCAGGAGGAGAGCCCTTTTGCTCTTCGTTGCCGCAGTTACCCGTAGACTGATTGAAAACCGACGGAAGTGGGCACTTGTTCACATAGTATTCGGCAAAATGTGCGTGGGTTCCGGGAGCAGGTGGTTGCTCTTCAAATAGCCAGCCTGATGAAGCTATTACTATCTCCGGACCGCCTATGACGGGCTGTCCACTTAGGACGCAACGATCAGCGCTGTAGCCAAGACTCACCGTAAAGCTTTGGCAGTGCTGCATGGCCAAATCGTTAGTGGGGAAGTTGTCAAGGTGAATGAAGAATCCACTTCCATTGGCGTCCCAGACTATTTCTGCTGAGGCCGTCGCTGAATATAGTAATGCGGTGGCTATGCTCAAGATGATTTTTATTTTTTTGTCGTTTAAGTGCTTGAGAGGAAATATGACGCTCTCAGGTTTGGTGAAGTGTTTGAACATTTTACAGGTCCCTCTGTCGTGATCGGTCAGATATCAGTTTTTGTGGCTTTCATCGGCGACATCAACTGCATCTTCTGCCGGTACTCATCGGTGATGTCCTTCGCTTCGCTGCTGCCGGTGATAACCCGCGGCGTAATCAAGACGATCAGCTCGGACCGACCACGCTTGCGCTCGGTGTTCCCAAACAACCACTGAAGCCCTGGAATCTTGCCCAGGTAGGGCACGCTGTTATCCGTTCGGGAGTCGTTCTGCTGAATCAGGCCACCCAGCAGGACCGTCTGACCACTTTGCACGGCGACCTGAGTCGACACTGCCCGGGTTGAAATCGTGGGGTTGCCATTGGCGTCAACGGTAGTGCTGGCGTCGCTGACCTGCTGCTGAATATCCAGGTACACCAGGCCACCCGGATTGATGCGCGGCACGACGTCCAGGATCACGCCAGTCTGCACGTACTGCACCGTGCTGGTGGTCAGGTTCGTACTGCCGGTGTTGATGGTGGTCTGATTGATCGGGATGTTATTACCGACCTGGATCTGTGCTTGCTGGTTGTTCATGACCACCAGAGAGGGCGCCGACAGCACCCGGGTGTTGCCATTGGTTTCCAGTGCGTGCAACGCCACTTGCAGGTTCTTGCTGACGAACGAGTAGAACAGCGAGTCGGTTGCCCCCAGTGCGGCGCCACCGCTGCCGATTGCACCCTGGCTACCCGATACGTTCTCGATGCCTTTGGTGGTGGAGTTCCCGGCCAGATTCCCCAAGTACCACTGCACGCCCAGGTTTAGCGAGCCGTTCAGGCTCACCTCCAGAATGCGCGTCTCGATCTGGACCTGCATGGGCATGTTGTCGAGTCGTTGAATGGCCGACTGAATCTCCGCCCACTGCGTGGGGCGACTGCGCACCAGCAATTGGTTGCTGGTCTTCTGGGCGGTGATGCGGACCGAGTCGGTAGAGCCGCCTTTCAATCGGTTCCCTGTATTACCCTGAGTCTCCTCCGCGGCGTTGGCTTCTGTTGAGCGGTTGTCACCCATCGCGCCCATGGCGTTGTTGCCCATTGAATTGGCACCGCCGCCGAGCATCGTGGGGCCGCTGTTGGTGCCGCCGCCCATTCCGCTGCTCGACAAGGTCACGGTGCGCAATCCCGGCGCGACCTGAGCCGGCGGCTCATCCGGCACCGCTTCATCGCTGTAGATCTGGCGAAGGTACTTGGCCAGGTCAGTGGCCTTCATATTGCGCACGTCGTAGACGTACATCTGGGGTTCGTTGCCGCCGCCTTGGTCGATGGTGTCGATCCAGCGCGCCACGTCGTTTAAGTACTCCGGCTGCGGTGAGATCGCCACAATGGCGTTGGTGCGCTCGATAGGCAGAAAGCGCAGCATGCCGGCCAGCGGGGTTCCGCTTTGAGGGCCGAACAACCGGTCCAACTCGGGCATCAACTGGGTGACGTTGGCGCGCTTCAACCCAAAGACCCCGATCGACATACCCTTGAGCCAGTTCACGTCAAAGGTGCTGATGGTTTGCTGATAGTTGTTCAGCTCATCGGGTGTGCCGGCCATCACCAGGACGTTGCGCGACGTATCGACCGTGAGGAATGCGCCTTCCCGGGCAAAGGGTTTGAGCAGTTTCTGCATCTCGACAGGGGACATGTAGTCCAGCGTAAAGAAGCGCGCTGTCAGTCCACTGCCAGGTTCGGGTATCGACATTCGCGGTGTGAGCCTACCGGCCACGGCCTGGTTGGCCGGCAGCACCAGGTAACGATCACCTTGAAGAATAATGGCGTTGTTGGTCCAGGACAGCAGGGTTTCCAGGATGGCGAAAGCCTGTTCCTTGTCGACTGGCTTGGAGGTGGAGAACGTCACATCCCCCGTGACGCCTTGGCCAATGCTGAAGTTCTTTTTGAGGACGTCGCCCAGGATGGTGTTGACCACCGCCTGGATCGGAATGCTCGAGAAGTTGAACATGGTGCCGGCTTCACCCGGCGCCGCCGCAGGGGCTGATTTCACCGCAGCATTTTTGGGAGCCGCCAGGCTGCGGGTCCCCCGAATGATTTGATGCTGGGGGGATTGCGGGGGCTGCGAGACGTAAACGGGCTGTGAGCTCGCCATCGTGGAGGGTGTACTCACCACGGAGGGGCGGTCAGAGCCTGTTCCCGCCAAGCCGGCTTGAAGGATGCTGTCATCCCGGGCTTCGTCGGTAGGCGTAGACATGCAACCTGACAACAGAACGAGGCTGGTCATGCACGGGTAGGCGAAGCGTTTGATCACGTTGAGCAATCCTTTGGGTCTTGGCGACGGTAACGATATTCGTGGGGCGCTTGGCGGGTTTAGCGCAGCGCCGAATTAGGGACTTTCAATACAGGGAGCAACAGGTCTTGCTGAGTGGACTTGAAGCTCAGCGAGACTTTCCCGCTTTCAATTTTTTCCACGACCCAGCCATTGGGCAGGGACTCTCCCTTGAGCAGGCCCAGGCTTTTACCCTCGGCGGTCTTGAAGAAGGCTTTGAGCAGTGGTGGAGAAATCACGACCCCTGTCAGCGACAGCCCGGTGAGAGCAGGGATGCTGGTCTCGACATTCAACGCAGCAGCGACGGGGTCGGCGCCCCGGTCCTGATTGAACAAGGAGCGGGTCCAGGTCTCGCTATAGGTTTGCAGCGGCACCGGCGCGGTGGCGATTGAGGCAGCCATTTTCGGTGGTGCGGGTCTTTGCTCGGCTTTGGGGTACCACTCAATCGCGGTCCCCCAGCCCTTGAGCATGGCGACGCCGGCGACGGCCATCAGCACGATCAACAGGGTCATCAGCACGTTGAGGCCGCCAAGTCTTTTTAGGCTCACTGGGCGGTCTCTTTGGGCGCGCCGTTGCGGGCGTAGGCGCTGACGAGAACCTGGGCAGTCAGGCGATGGCTTTGTTCGGGCGTTTGTTGTGGGCTGCGACGTAGGCTGAGCGTATCCACAAACAGTGAGACTCGTTCGTTCTCCAGTTGATAGAGGAGGGCGGCGAGCGGCTGGATGTTGCAGTCTAGATTGATGCTGACTTTGACTTGCTTATAAGGCCCCGACTCGCCAGCGGCGATGGGCATCCGGTTGGTCATGTTGCAAGTGCTGCCCGGAGTGACCACTGCTTGCAGCTTCGACGAGACCAGTTGCATCAGCTGTGCAGTGGCCGCGCCCGTGTCGGAATCTGACAGCAGGCGATCGTTGCCCTGGGGCGCATTTTTGGCTGCGGCCAACTGCGCTTCAATAACGGGGCGTTGGGCCTGAAGGGCCTGGTAGCGTTGCTGATTGGCGCGCAGTGTGTCCATCTCGTCGGCGATGGACTGCAAGGGCGCGGTAAACCACCAGTGGATGCACAGGAAGTAGGCGACCACCAGCGTGCCCGCCGCCAGTGCTAATGCTGCGCCTCGCTGCTCACGGGCTGTCAGGCGCAGACGCATGGAGATCATCCTTGATACGTAATTGGGCTGTCAGGCTAAACCGGTCCAGGCCGGTGCTGCTGTCAGGCTGAATGATGCCCTGAAACTGCAGGCTCTCCAAGCGGGTGCAGGCTTTCATTTTTCCGATCAACTCACCGGCCTGACTGCTCTGTCCACTAAGGCTGACGGTACCTTGCTGGTTGATGTCCAGTTGTTCCAACCAGGTGTTGGCGGGAATGCAGGTGCTGAGTTCGTGCAGCAGCGCAGCCTTGGAGAGCGCCTGGGCCTTTTGATCCTCAACGAAGCGCCCTGCGTCCAGCAATCCAGTGAGCTGCTGTTGCAGCGCTTGGGTCTGTTGCGTGTCAGTGCGCAGCGCTTTGACCTGACGGCTCATTTCCTCCAGGGCGCTCTGACGGTTGTGCACCCACAGCAGCATGATCGACACGAGCAGGACCACGCTGAGTCCCGCCACGATCTGGTGCAGTCGTTGGGTGGGGTGGGTGTTGGCGGGCCGCCGCTGAGCAGGAAGCAAGTTGATGTTCAGGCGCTGCCCTTGATCATTCAGCGCGTCGACCGCATCAATTCGGTGCCCGGCCTGGCTCGCGCTATCGAGCACCGCATCGAGTCGTTCGCGCAGCACAACGATCAGCTGAAGGTCCAGGTGGTCTTGGCGTTTGCTCCCGTTCGGGACGTGCACCTTGTCAAAGTAGACATCGCTGGACTTGAAGGGCGTGTACTTGTCCATCTCAAAGGCGAGCGCGGCCTCGGCGTCTGGCGAGGCGGCCATGGGGAGTTGAACTGGTATCAACAGGATCTGGTCGCGCGGCAGGATCAAGACCTGTCGACGTTGCCGTTCATGAGCGGGCAGAGTGGGGAGGGTGGCCTCGATGCCTTGGGGATTCCAGCTTCCATCCGCACGCCAGTACAGAAGCACCTCTCGGTTCGAGGGTTCCAGCACCTCTCGCCATTGTTTGGGCAAGCAGGCGATCAGTTCTGCGCGCCACCACCGAAAAAAGGCCGGCAACACTGAGCTTCGCCATTGGTAGGACAGCTGACTTTTTAGCGTCCGCAGGGCTGAGGACCCATTCCCTATTGCTGTCTTCATTCTTGCCAACGCAGCACGCGGTAGAGTTGCGTGCCGTCTCCTTGAGGGTTGAGTAAAAAAGCCACGTTCAGCTCTGCTGAAGCCCCTGTGGCAAGAACGGCCTGTGCGTGCACGCTGAGGACGGTACCGGGGTTTCTCCCAAGGGGGGAAGGCCCGAGCTTGAGCGCCGAACGAACGACCTCGGAGGCAAACGACGGATCAGGTTGACCCAGCCCCGTCCACAACGTCAAGTCAGGCGCCAGTTGTTCATAGAGTGTCGGATCCATCCCCGGAAATGACTGGAGTTCTTCGATCGCTTTGAGGGGATTGCTACTCGCCCGCCTAGTGCTTATTTCGGCGGCAATTTGGTTTGCTTGAGCCGGCGAGGCCCCTAAATACTGGGTGAGACGGGCGAGACTGTCGGCGCTCGCAAAGTTCACATCCAGCTTGCCGCGCTCGCTGTAAACCTTGACTGTCAGTTGTGCGTCGTCAAAGGACAGCGCGTAAGGACGACCATCGGCAATGAGGGTGGCGGGAGACGTGGTGAGCGCCTGGATCGCCAGCGCCAGTCCGGCCTCTGCCGCGAGCTGGGCCTTGGTGTGTTGCAGCTCATAGGCGCTTTGGCGGTTTTCCAGGCGAATGGCTTGCACCACGGCGCCCATCATGAGGCTCAGCAGCGCCAGCGCCCAAAGGGCGAGAATCAAGGCCGCACCGCGCTGAGGCTTCATGGCGTTGCCCCGATTGAGTTTTCGGCAGGGCTCAGGGGGATCGCGACCACCAGCGGTGGCCAGTCGATTTGCCCCTGGGCCGCGAGTTCGATTCGCACGTATTGCGGAAGCCGCTCTGGCCATGGCCACCGTTCAAGCCAGCCGGTGGTGTGAAGGCTGTTGTCCAGGCCTCGGTAGCTGAAGCGCAGATGACTCAAATGTTGCAGCAGTGTCTGGGGCGTTCCCCAGGTGTGCAAACCGTCAGCCTTGATCTGCGTAAAACTCACCTGCAGGTCAGCGGCGCCCTTGCCATTGTCCACAAGGGCGAATGAATGCAGCTGGACGCCCCCCGAAAGCTGCGACGGCAGAGGCGCGACAAAACGCATCGTCTGGCGCTCGCCTTCGAAGACCCACTGAACGTTTTTGGCGTCATGCAGAAACGCGACGGGAAGGCTTTGTTGCAGAGCACTGCGCAAAAAGCCTTGAGCCGTTCTGACTTCATTCAGGCGATTGGAATAGCGTTCGCTGAGATCGAGCGTGCGATTGCTGACGGTCAAGGCGGAGGCGATCAGGACCATCAGCAAACCGAGCAAGCTCAGGGCAATCAGCACCTCCAGCAGGGTGAAGCCGCGGCTGTTCGGCTTCATCGCGCTTGCACCGAGCTTCGACCTTGCACCCGTAGCGTGGTGAAGCGTTCTTGGCGGGTGCCTTGCTCCAGGGCCAACTCCAATCGATAGAGCTCTACGGAGGATTTACCCGGGGCCAAGGTCGATGTCAGTTGCCAGTTCACTTCGTCAATCTTGCCTTCCCAGTGTCCGGGCTTGAGCAGCTCTTTGGTTTGCTCGTCAAAGACCGATTTGGCCAGCAGGGCCATTTGGGTGGTTTGGTTGTCCTGGGTTAGCGCCTTGGTGGTGTAGCCCATGGCGTTTAAAAAAATGGCAAACCCGATGCCCAAAAGCGCCACGGCGGCCAGCAACTCCAGCAGCGTAAATCCACTCTGAGTCGGGTGCTTGAGGGGGCTCATGGCTGCTCCACCTCCGTCCATGAGACCTTGCCAGTGAGCCAGGCGATGTCCACGCGCCAGGCACGCGTGCCTTTTTCCAGATAGATATTGCCGCCGCTGGCGCTGCCGTTCGGGTAGAAGGCAATGGCTCCCTGCTGCGGGGACAGGTTCGCCGCGGTGGTCAGGCGCATCTGCATGCCTTGAGGCAGCAAGTGTTCCGCCTGCCCGGGTACCTGATAGCCGTTGCGTAAAAGATCGACGTGCAGCAGGGCGGTCTGGCCACTCATGATGGCTTGGCTGCGCACGTTGCGTAAGGCCAGCGCCAGGTCTGTTTTGGCCTGGCGGTCTCGCGCCTTTTCCAGGCCTTGTGAAACGCCAAAGGCGAGCACGCTGAAGCCGATGGCGATGATCACAATCACAGCCAGCATCTCCAGCAAGGTAAAGCCCCGCTCAGCCGGGCGGCCTGGCTTCACCGCTATTCCCAGTTGCCGACGTCAGCGTTGTAGCCATCGCCGCCGGGTTGCCCGTCTTTGCCATAGAACGTGAGATCAAAGGGGCCATGCTCGCCGGGAGCGCGGTAGCCAAAGGCATTGCCGAAGGGGTCCTTCAGGTCGCTGGGTTTGGCATAAGGGCCATTCCAGTTGCGGACGTTGGCGGGCTTGGTCGTGAGGTCGACCAGATCCTTGGGCGGGGACCCCACATCCAGGCCGTAGCTCTCGACTTTCATGGAGAGGCTGGCCAACTGTGCCTTGCCGGCGCCGTACTTGCCTTTATCGACATTGCCCCCGACCTGTCGCACCACGATTGTGGCCACGACGCCGAGCAACACAATCACGGCCAGCATCTCAAGCAGCGTAAAACCACGGCTGGTAGAAGGAAATGAGCGAACACGTTTCATCTTTCAGATTCCATTCAAATCAAATATTACTGGTCAGACTCATCAGCGGGAGCATGATCGCCAGCATGATCAATGCCACCAGAGCGGCCATTATCAAGGTAAGGGAGGGGACCAGGGCGGCTAGCAAACGATCGATGCTGCGCTTGGCGTCATCGTCATAGACCGAGGCCACCTTGAGCAGCATGGTATCGAGTGTGCCTGACTCTTCGCCCACCTGAATCATCTGGATCGCCAGGTCCGGAAAAACACTTTCGGTCTCCAGCGCTTTGGAGAGTCGGCTGCCGTCTTTGACTTTGACGATGGCCTGTTCCACCGCGCCGCGAATGGCCTGGTTTTTACAGACTTGCAAGGCGATATCAAACGACGCAATCAACGGCACGCCCTGGCTGAGCAAGGTGCCCAGGGTATGCGTCAGTCGGGCCGTCTCCAGGCGCAGCAGCAACGGGCCGGCCACCCACCAAAGAAGTATGCGTTTGTCCCAGGAGAGGCGCCCGGCGGCGGTGCGAAGATGACGATTAAACAACAAGAAGACCGTCACGAGCGCCACGAACAGGTAAAGGCCGTAGTCGCCCAGGAACTGCCCCAGTCCGAGAATGGCTTCGGTGATCAAGGGTATCGGTACCCCGAGTCCAGAGAAGATGGGCACAAACTGAGGCACCACGTAGGCCAGCAGCAACATGAGCGAACCGAGCACGCCAACAATCAGGAAGGCGGGGTAGATCAGCGCGTTGATGACCTCGCTTCTGACTTTTTGCGCTCGCTCCAGGTACGCGGTCAATTGCCCAAGCGTCTCGCCCAATTCACCACCGGCTTCGCCGGCCTTGATCAGGCTGAGGTAGAGGGCGGAAAACTGCGGGCCCTCCAGTGACATGGCGGATGAAAGCGTTTGCCCACCTTTGACGCGGTCACGAATTCGCTCCAGCAGCAGACGCGCTTCGGGCTTGCTGGGCTGGCGCACCAGCGTATTCAGCGCTCGCTCCAAGGGCTGGCCTGCGCCAATCAAGGTGGCGAGCTGTTGGGTAAAACGAGCCAGCTCGACCGCATTGAGCGGCAGGCGCTGGAACCAGTGCTTGAAACTGGACGAAGCGCCGCCGCTGGACGTTTCCAGATGGAGCACCAGCAAACCGCGTTCCTGAAGCTGGCTCGCGGCCTTCTCCTGGCTTTCGGCGTCGAGCCTGCCATTGAGGGCGGCACCACCAGAGTCGAGCGCTCTGTATTTAAAGGACTGCATGCTCACTCGCTGCGTGTAACACGTAAGACTTCCTCAAGGCTGGTGATGCCGGCCAGTGCCTGGCGCAACCCATCCTCATACAGCGTGCGCAGCCCAGAGGCCCGTGCCGCGGCTTCGAGCGTCGCAGCATCGGCATGGCGCATCAGTAACGAGCGCAGCGTTTCGTTCATCACCAGCAGTTCCGTCAAGGCGCTGCGTCCCTGGTACCCGGTGCCGGGAGCACCTTCTTTTGGGCGGTACAGCAGGATCGGCCTGGCATCGGTGTATTGATCCAGTTGGTGTTCTGCGATCAGCTCGGCCGGCGCCTCGAATGCCTCGCGCCATTCAGGCATTAAGCGACGTACCAACCGCTGAGCGAGGATGCCATTTACGGTGGAGGCAATCAGGTAGCTCTCGACCCCCATGTCCAGCAGGCGGGTGATACTGGCGGCGGCACTGTTGGTGTGAAGGGTCGAGAGCACCAGGTGCCCCGTCAGCGATGACTGGATCGCGATCCGGCAGGTCTCCAGGTCACGCATCTCGCCGATCATGATCACGTCCGGGTCCTGGCGCACGATGGAGCGTAGGACGCCAGCGAAGTCCAACCCAATGGTGGGTTTTACCTGGATCTGATTGATGCCCTCCAGTTGGTACTCAACCGGGTCCTCAACCGTGATGATCTTGCGCTCTGCGGTATTGAGTCGAGAGAGCGCAGTGTAGAGGGTGGTGGTTTTCCCTGAACCGGTGGGGCCGGTGACCAGCAAGATGCCGTGGGGCCGTTCCAGTACATCAAGAAAGGTGTCCAGGCGCTCGCCGTCGAAACCCAGGCTCTGGAAGTCGAAGGACACGGTCTCACGGTCCAGTAAGCGCATGACCACCGATTCGCCGAAGCTGGTGGGCACGGTGGATACGCGCAGGTCGAGTTCCTTGCCCTGGATCCGCAGCATGATGCGACCGTCCTGGGGGAGGCGTCGTTCGGCGATGTCCAATCGGGCCATGATCTTGATGCGGGAAATGACCGCCGCCGAGGAGCTCACGGGAGGGGCCTCGGCCAAGTGCAGAACCCCGTCAACGCGGTAGCGGACCTTCAACTGGCTTTCGAATGGCTCGATATGAATATCGGAGGCGCGCTGCTCGACGGCCCGCTGCAGAATCAGGTTCACCAGGCGGATCACGGGGGCTTCGGAGGCGAGGTCTTTCAGGTGCTCAATATCAGCCGTTTGATCACCGGTATCATCTTCCAGATTTTCGATCAGCGTGCCCATGGCGGTTCGACCCTGGCCGTAGTAACGCTCGATCAACTGCTCGATATCACTGCGCAACCCAATCGAAATGCGGACCGGGCATTGGCAGGCATAGACCAGGGCTTCTATGGAGGTGTTCTGCGTTGGGTTGGCCATGAGCACATGCAGCTCGCCATCCGCTGCGGATAACGGGACTACGCCGTGGTGCTTGAGAAAGCGCACGGACAGTTCGGGAAGCGTTTCGTTGATCTCGGGTGCATCAGCGGCCAGCAGCAGGGGAGCACCCAATACCGTTGACCAGGCCAGCGCCAGATCTTGTTCCGACACCAGACCCAGGCGAGACAGCACCTCGGTCGGGTCCTGCTTGTGCTGGCCGACCTGCAACTGCTGCGCGCGCTCGACATCGGTGCGTTTCAAGCGGCCAGCACCGACAAGCCATTCAACAGCGCTCTGCGTGAGGTCAGGAGACGTCAGGGCGTTCATGGCCGCACGCTGCACAGGCCTGCGAAACGTCCCGCCGATGACACCGCGCAAGGTGCTGGCGGGCTGTTGAGATACCGCAGGGAGGAGGGCGGCCGCATGACTTCAGGTCCTTCTAAATCGAGGGGCAATTCGGGTGGCGGGCTTAGGCCGCACCGGTATCCATCGCCAACGGTGCTGTATATCTCAGGTGGGCGAGTACAACAATCCCTAACGTCATAAATAGGGGGGGGCAAGGGCCGTTCAGAGCGTCTCTTGACGGAGGTTTTGGTGGGCGAAATTTCAGTTGTTAGGTCATTAGGCGGAGTAGTTAAATATTTTCTGAGCACGCTGTGAAAATTAATAATTTTCAGTTATAACTGCGACAGTCGTGGAGGAAATGAAATGGAGGGAGCCAGAGTGATTGAACGTTTTTTTATAAGTGAAGACTTGCCCGCGGTGGGGGCTTTTGGCAAATGCAAGGTGCTTGAGTCTATAAAATTTTCCTTACTGGTCTTTGTTGCCGCTTCGAAGTTTGCTGGATCTGTTTTCCATATTTTTAGGTCGAGTGTTTTTTTTCTTTTTGTGTTTTTCTCTTTGGTTTGCCCAAGGGTTGTGCTTGCTACACCTTATACTTGGCACACCGAATTTTTCTCACCGCCTTATCCGTCAGCTATCGCCGCCTGTGAATCCATTATGAATAATTATACGGTTTATGGGCCGATGAAAGATCCGAAAGTATTTCCGTATTCAGACGACGCGCTGAGATGTCATTGGCAAGCTTATTCTCAATTTAGCGATTCGTGGCATGAAGATAATTGGAGTGTGGTTTTTGTTTATCGTCATGGGGATTCGTGCGGGCCTGATGCCACTGCTGATTGTGATACACAGCCGCAGAAAGGAGCTCCTCCTGCGTTGAGTTGTGTCGGCAACCCTATAAATGTTGCGATCGGTAATAAGTATGAAACTGAAGATGATTATGTGTCGACAGATAAGACCAGCAGGGGGTTTTCTCGATACTACAACAGTGTTGATGGGGGCTGGCGGCACACGTATTCAACGTACCTGAGGCTTGCTTCTGATAAGTGGGCATTGGTCACCGCCGATGGTCGGGAATTATACTTCAATCTTGGTACAGGTTACTCTCAATCCGGCTTGAATACCTTGACTCATGTCGGTGGCACATGGTCGTGGCTGTCGGAAATTGGCGAGAAATATGAGTTCGATGCTAATGGGTTACTGACAGGGTGGATGAGTGCGACAGGAGCCAAACAAACAATCACACGTGTGAGTGACCAGACCGTCGTCACCGATGACAGCGGGCGGCAGCTTGCCTTTACAGAGGATGGTCAGCATCAACCCTTGAGTTTGTCAGTGGGTGGTTTGAATATCACCTATGTCTATGATGCAAATCAGCACCTGACTCAGGTGCAGCGCACAGCTGCCGGTGTGACGACGACTCGCCAGTACCTCTACGAGGATACGCGGAACAATGGGCTGCTAACGGGGATTATTGATGAGCGCGGTGTTCGCTTTGCGACCTGGAGCTACGACGCTCAGTGGCGCGCGGTCTCCAGTGAACACGCCGGTGGCGCTCAGCGAACGCTAGTGGCCTACAACGCCGATGACTCACGGACCGTCACCAATGAGCTGGGTAAAAACACGACCTACCGCTTTGTGACAGTAGGCAATGTCAAACGGGTGAGTGCTATTGAAGGGGAGCCTTCCCCGAACTGTTCCGCGAGTAACTCAACCTATACCTATAACAATCTGGGCCAGATGCTGACCAAGACCGATGCCCAAGGTTTGGTGACCACCTACACCTACAATGACCGCTGGCTCGAAACCAGTCGGACTGAAGCCAGCGGCACGCCCCAGGCCCGTACTGTCACCACCGAGTGGGATCCCACACGTGTTCTGAAGACGAAGGTTGTGGAGCCGACCCGAACCACGCTATACACCTACGACGCCCAAGGCCGGCCATTGAGCCAGCAGACGACGCCCAATTGAGCCGCCCATTTTCTCAGAAGGACCTGAACATGCCCCACGCTGCCTTTCGTCTTGGCGTGCTTGCCTTGGCCTGTGGTTTTCTAGCCTTACCGGTCTCGGCCACAATCCTCAATTACACCTACACCGCACGGGGCCAGATCGCCACGGTCGATGGCCCACGCACTGATGTGGCGGATATCACCAGCTTTGCCTACGACGCTCAAGGCAACCTGACCACGGTCACCAATGCTTTGGGGCAGGTCTCGACGCGCGCCAACTTTGACAGCTACGGCAATC
>Ga0302156_10002688_pt1 | contig 14315 bp, 16 predicted proteins | sample I_Bog_N3_2_FD_193503 | JGI IMG/M metagenome (GOLD analysis project Ga0302156, IMG submission 193503) | Peat permafrost microbial communities from Stordalen Mire near Abisko, Sweden - I_Bog_N3_2 | ecosystem: Environmental > Terrestrial > Soil > Wetlands > Peat | place: Sweden: Abisko, Stordalen... | reverse complement strand
CCCAGTTTGGAACAAAGTTCATGCCAGATGCGTAACTTGATAGCGTAAGAACTGGCAACAAGGCCCGTGAGGAGGCAGAAAATGATTTGTTCAGCATGCGGAAATACGTTGGCGCCGGATGCGCGATTCTGCCCTCGGTGTGGCGCCCAAATGCTCGTTCCGCCTCCGCCCGGACCAGCCTACTCTGTGCCACCCGTGCCTCTTCTCGACAACCGTGTCGCCAGAAATATCCACGGCCTGGGAATTCTTTGGCTGGTCTACGCAGCGATGCGCACTTTCTCGGGGCTGTTTGGCGTCATGGTCCTCCATGGTCTATTCGGCAGCCACTTTGGCCACTCCGACTTCAACCTTGGCTGGAGCCCGTTCGGCTCCATGTGGCTCGCCAATCTCTGGCCCATGGCTCTCTTCTCGCTCCTCACCAGCGTCTGCTGCATCCTCTTAACCGGATACGCGCTGCTTACCCGCCAGCCCTGGGGGCGAGTGCTCGCCATCGTCTTCGGAATCCTCGCCCTGATCCATCTTCCGCTCGGAACCGCGCTCGGCATCTACACCCTCTGGGTGCTCGCACCCCGCGCCAGCGGTGACGAATACGCGGCCATCGCGTATGCCCAGCAAAAAAGCTAAACCCCGCCGCCTGTGACCACAGATACCGATTGAAATCCGCGTAAGCCATAGAATGGCAGCATGGAATTCCCCGCAACACGCCTTCGCCGTCTCCGCTCTTCCGTAGCCATGCGCTCCCTCGTCCGCGAGACGCATCTGGAGCCGTCGGCTCTGATCTACCCTCTCTTTATCTGCGAGGGTGAGGGAGTTCGCCGCGAGATCAGCAGCATGCCGGGAGTCTTCAATCTCTCCATCGACGAAGCCGTAACAGAAGTCGAGGCCTGCGCCTCTCTGGGAATCGGCGGCCTTCTGCTCTTCGGCATTCCGGACGAGAAAGATGAGCAAGGCACCGGCGCCTGGGCCTCCGACGGCATCGTCCAGCGCAGCCTCCGCGCCATCAAAAAAGTCCCTCAAGCCGAAAAGCTAGTCGTCATCGCCGACGTCTGTCTCTGCGAGTACACCTCGCACGGCCACTGCGGCCTCGTCGTTCGCGACGGCGAGCATTTCGACGTGGAGAACGACTCCAGCGTAGCCCTCATCGCCAAAGCCGCCTCGTCGCTCGCCGAAGCCGGTGCCGACATCATCGCCCCCAGCGACATGATGGATGGCCGCGTCGCCGCCATTCGCACCGCGCTCGACGAAGCCGGCAAGCAGAACACGCCCATCCTCAGCTACGCCTCGAAATTCGCCTCCGCTTTTTACGGACCCTTCCGCGAAGCAGCCGACTCGGCTCCCCAGTTTGGAGATCGCCGCACCTACCAGATGGACGGAGCCAACCTCCGCGAAGCCATGCGCGAAATCGAGCAGGACATCGCCGAGGGAGCCGACATGCTGCTGATGAAGCCCGCCATGCCCTACCTCGACGTTATCAGCGAAGCGCGCAATCGTTTCGATCTCCCCATGGGCGCCTACCAGGTCTCGGGCGAGTACTCCATGCTCCACGCCGCCTTCCAGCGCGGCTGGCTTGAACCCGAGCGCGCCATGCTCGAAAGCCTGCTGAGCATCCGCCGCGCCGGCGCAGACTTCATCGTCACCTACTTTGCCAAGGACGCCGCAAAAGTCCTTTAGCTACTTGCTCCCAAAAAGCTCGGCCTCGGCGTTGCGCCGTCGCACCAACCCGGCAACAACTTCCCCGCCAGCATGCACCCACAGCGCAAACTGCGCCGAGGCCCCAGCGAAATCTCCGCCATTGACCTTCCGCAGCAGCGTGGACTGCGCAAAATTCCCCCGCCCGGCGTTGAAGCAAAAGTCCACCATCGCATCGAACTGTCCCTGCGAAATCTCCCCGTCCACCGAGCGATTCACGCAAGCAACGGCCTCTGCCAGATCTCCGCGCAGCAACACCTCCGCCTCCATCTCACTGACGGCCTCCCCCGCAACAACGCCCACGCCCGTGTGCCCAAAGCCAATCGTCCAGATGCCCGCACAGTCGCGATACGCCTCCAACTGAAGCCCCTCAAAGCTCTTGGTGAGCGCCAAACCTCTCTCGCTATAACTAAATTGCTGCATTCCGTGCGCACCTCTGAGCGCCTGGGTTAGTGAAAACAAGTTGAAAATCGGCCGATTGAATCGCTCGCCGCGCTCCAACATCGAATGACGTGGGCTGCGGCAACGGCTAAACTAAGGTTTCAGGGAACTCGCGACCACGAGCGCGTGCGATATCGCCGGCCGTGATCGCCCAACGAATGGAGCTAACTCTCTTGGCAGACACTATTTATGACCTGGTCATCGTCGGCGGCGGCCCGGCAGGCTATACCTGCGGCATCCGCGCGGCACAACTCGGCCTCAAGGTCGCACTCATCGAGAAGACCGACAAGCTGGGAGGAACCTGCCTCCACTGGGGTTGCATTCCCACCAAGGCAATGCTCTTTTCCGCCGAAATCTGGGACCACCTGAAGCATGCGGCAAGCTACGGCATCGACGGCGTGACCGCCCCCGTCCTCAACTGGGAAAACCTGCTCAAGCGCAAGAACGACATCATTGTGAAGCACACCAAAGGTCTCGACTTCCTGATGAAGAAGAACAAGATCACGGTACTGCGCGGCCATGCACGCCTCACCGGCCCCGCCAAGGCAGGAGTCTTCACCGTCGACGTCTCCGCCGAAGACAAGGGGAAAAATCAGGGCTCTGAGCAACAGACCGCCACGCAAGTCCTCGGTAAGAAAGTCGTCCTCGCCACCGGCTCCGACGCCCGCATGTTGCCCGGCTACAAGGCCGACGACACGATCCTCACCAACATTGAAATCCTCACCCTGCCTGCGCTGCCGAAGTCGCTCATCGTCATTGGTTCCGGCGCAGTCGGCGTAGAATTCGCCTCCGTCTTCAAGAGTTTTGGATCCGACGTCACCATCATCGAAGCCCTGCCCCGGATCGTTCCCGTCGAAGACGAAGAAATCTCAAAGGAACTCACGCGCGCCTACAAGAAGCGCGGCATTGACGTGAACGTCAGCTGCAAGGTCGACAAGATCGAGAAAACCGCAGCGGGCGTAAAGGTCAGCTTCACCGACGCTTCCGGCAAGCCGCAAGTCAAAGAGGCCGAGAAGGTTCTCGTCGCCGTTGGCCGTGGCCCGCGCACCGCAGACGCGGGCATTGACAAGGTCAGCATCACCCTCGACCGCGGCTTTATCCCCGTCAACGAGTGGATGGAAACCTCCGAGCCCGGCATCTACGCCATCGGCGACATCGTAGCCGGACTACCCCAGCTCGCTCACGTCGGAGCCATGTGCGGAGTCGTTGTCGCCAGCAAACTCGCCGGCAAATACGCTCGCCCCGTTCGCAAAGATCGCGTCCCGGGCTGCACCTACTGTGACCCCCAAATCGGCAGTGTAGGCCTCACCGAAACCCAGGCCAAAGAGAAGGGCTATCAAGTCAAGGTCGGCAAATTCCCGTTCGCCGGCAACTCGAAAGCCACCATCGTCGACTCCCACGACGGCTTCGTGAAGGTCGTCTCCGACGCAAAATACGGTGAAGTCCTCGGCGTCCACATCATCGGCCCGCAAGCCACCGAACTGATCGCCGAGTGCGTAGTCGCAATGGAATTCGAAGCTACGGTCGAAGAGATGATGTTCACCATCCACGCGCATCCCACGCTCTCCGAAAGCCTCCTCGACGGCTTCGCCAGCGTCGAAGGCATGGCCATCAACGTTTAGCGATGAAAGACCCAAACCACACTAACATCATCGAGATGCTGGGACGCAATCATCTGATCGCTCAGCTTGTCGAGGATCGCGTTCATGCAGCAATGCCGTTATGGGATCAAGGAGTTGATCTGATTGCCTACTACAAGGGCACAATAGGCCTTGTGGCAAGACCACTACAGTTGAAGGTCGCCGAGACTTCACGTTGGGGAGTTTACAAAAAATACGCGGGAATTCCGGGTTTGCTCATGGTTCACATTTGGCATGTCAAACAGTCGTCCGATGTTGAAATTTATGCGATGAGCTATTTGGAGGCAGAGGAACTTCTGACCAAGACAAGTACATACGCGGCGACGGACACTTGGAAGAAGCGTATGGGCCACTACGATACCGCTCCGATTCTTCATCAGTCGGCGTTATGGGAAAGATTGCAACCGTTTCGTATGGGCCCAGGGAAGTGGCAAGACCGGCTGGAACGCCCGTAGTGCACATCCATCTCCTCCAACTCGGCCGCATCCCCTACGCCGAAGGCCTGCGCATCCAGTCCGAAGTCGTAGCCGCGCGCAAAGCCGGAACCATCGGCGACACGCTCCTCCTCCTCGAGCATCCACCCGTCCTCACCCTCGGCCGCAACGCCTCCCGCGCCAACATCCTCGCCAGCGACGAACTCCTCGCCAGCCGCGGAGCCGAAATCCACGAGATCAACCGAGGCGGCGACGTCACCTATCACGGCCCCGGCCAGCTCGTCGGCTACCCCATCTTCGACCTCCGCGGCGACCTCCCTGGCAAGCGCGGCCCCCACCTCGGCCCCGTCGACTTCGTCCGCCTCATGGAAGACGCCCTCATCCTCACCTGCAAAGATTTCGGCGTCCCCACCCAACGCATTTGCAAGCTCACCGGAGTCTGGACGCTGCCCGGAGGAACCATCCGCGAGAAAAAGATCGCCGCCATCGGCGTCCACGTCTCGCAGGCCGTCACCTCGCACGGCTTCGCCCTCAACGTCACAACCGACCTCCGAGACTTCGACTGGATCGTCCCTTGCGGCATCACGGACCGCACCGTCACCTCCCTCGAAGTCGAATCGCCGCAGACTCCCGCGCCAAACCTCACCCAGGCAGCCAACAGCGTAGCGACAAACTTCGGCCGCATCTTTCAACGCCAGATCATCGCGGCCGAATCCCTTGACCAACTCCTCAGCACCGCCATACAAACCACCTGATGCTTCTGTACCGAATGGTACGCATCGCGCCATTTCACGCCGCGCATTCTTTTCACAGCCGTATAATTTGAACTTGCGCTAATCCTCGCGCCGCAACTTCTCCTGGAGATTTTCTAATGCCAATCGACGTCGTCATGCCCCAGATGGGCGAATCCATCACGGAAGGTACGCTCACCAAGTGGCTCAAAAAGCCTGGAGACACCGTCGCGCGCGATGAACCTCTCTTCGAGATCTCCACCGACAAAGTCGACGCCGAGATTCCCTCGCCCGCTGCCGGCACGTTAGGCGAAATCAAGGTCCAGGAGGGCGCAACCGTCACCGTCGGAACCGTAGTCTGCGCCATCAACGATGGCAGCGCCGCCGCCGAATCTGCCCCCGCCGCCTCCGCACCCGCTCCGGCCGCAACTAAAGAGGAAACAGTCACTCCAGCCGCAGCCACCACCGCCGCTGTCGATCAGGCCGCTCCCCCGCCAGCTCCCGAAGCCGTCGGCCCTGGCACGGAGATCCTGATGCCCCAGATGGGCGAATCCATCACCGAAGGCACCCTCACCAAGTGGCTCAAGAAGGTCGGAGACACCGTCGCCCGCGACGAACCCATCTTCGAAATCTCCACCGACAAGGTAGACGCCGAAATCCCCTCACCCTCAGCCGGAATCCTCACCGAAATCCGCGTCCAGGAAGGGCAGACCGTTACCGTAAGCACCGTAGTCGCGGTGATCGGCGGAGGCGCAAGTACATCGGCCCCCGCTCCTCAGCCCGCCGCTTCAACTCCCGCAGCTCCGGCGACCACCGCGCCTGCTCCCGTCCTCTCCGCCTCAACAGGAGACGCGCCCCGCTCCTCGCCGCTGGTCCGCAAGATCGCCTCCGAGAACAACATCGATCTCCGTGGAGTCCCCGGCACCGGAGCCTCTGGCCGCATCACCAAGCAGGACATCCTAGGCCACCTCGAAGGCGCGCCAGCCGCGGCCCCCGCCGCTACGCCGGCGCCGGCAGTTTCTCCGGCACCCGTCGCTGCCGCTCCAGCCCCGGCGGCCCCCGCACCAGCCCGTCAGGCACCCGCACCCACCTCCGCCCCACAACTCGGCGAACTCGTTCCGATGACCAAGATGCGCTCCATCATCGCCAAGCGCATGGTCGAATCGAAGGCCACCAGCCCGCACGTCCACACCGTCTTCAAGGTGGACATGACGCGCATCGTCAAGCTTCGCGAAAAAGAGAAAAACAAGTACGAGCAGCGCAACGGCGTCAAGCTAACCTACATGCCGTTCATCACGCACGCGGCGGTGCAGGCCCTCCGCAAGCACCCGATCGCCAACGCGTCCATGCAGGGCGACTCCATCCTCTACAACAAGAACATCAACATCGGCATCGCCGTCGCACTCGAGTGGGGCCTCATCGTCCCCGTCATCAAGCAGACCGAAGAAAAGAGCTTCCTCGGCCTCGCACGCGCAATCGTCGATCTCGCCGACCGCGCACGCCACAAGAAGCTCAACCCCGACGACGTAGCCGGAGGAACCTTCACCCTCACCAACTCCGGAATCTTCGGCGAGCAGTTCGGCCTGCCCATCATCGCGCAGCCGCAGTTGGCCATCCTCGGCATCGGCGGCCTCAACAAGGAGGCCGTCGTCCTCACCGATAAAGACGGTCAGGACACGATCGCGATCCGCAGCATCCAGCGCTTCACGCTAGGCTTCGATCACCGCATCATCGACGGAGCCGACGCCGGCCGATTCATGTCCGACTTCAAGGCCAATCTTGAAAACTGGTCCGAGGATATCGGCTAACGCTTCCCCTCCAGGCAGGCCGGTACTTCTATCGGCCTGCCTAAGACCGTGCATAGTGCTCGATCAAGTAGCCGATGACGATGTGCAGCATCGTCAGAATCCCTCCGAAAACGACGCCCGCCCCCTTCAACCTCTGCACACTGCGCTCATGTTCCTCGACGCGCCCTTCTAACTGATGCAGTCGCCCCGGCTGTCCAATCCCAAGCAACTGCTGCATCTGCACCTTCAGCACGCTCAACTCCTGCAATACCTGCCCCTCAAAATCGCTCATCGCACCCCTCGCTCCCCATAACTACCTCCCCTAAGCCGTCTCACTGACGGGAATATTCACAAACACCGCGCTGGAAAATCGCGAGTAAAGCGGCGGCGTACTCGCGTCGTACATCCGCACAAAGAATCGCTGCACCTGCGCCGCGACAGGTACAGAAAAGCTCCGCACCGGACTCCGCAACACGAGGTCCGCCGCATCCACACCCACCCCAAACTCCCAATCCTTCAGCCGCACTTCAAACCCGCCACCCGCAGGCGGAGCCGTTCCGGCATCCACCTGCATCGCGGCATTCGTCAAGGTCGTCACGGATAGGTGCTGCAAGTTCGCAAGCACCTGCCCGGGCGCGCTCAACGCCGTCTGCGGCAAAATGGCATCCGCCGCAATCTCTTCGCTCAATTTCAGCCCAATCCCTGCACCCCACTCCGCGGCCCAGTCATTGGCAAAGCTCACCTTGTAGTACCGAACCTCTGGCACCGCCCCGCCATCCTGCACCACCACGCCCCGCACCAGCAAAGACGACGTAACCCCCGCGCTCGTGACAGCCAGCACATCCCCCGGCCAAACATCCTGCACCGGATTCACCATCGCATACGTTCCCGCGACGGCCGCCGTCCGACTCGTAGCGAACGCCAGCACCGCCTGCGTAGCACTCTCGCAATCCACGCTACTACGGGCAGCCGGCAGCGTAACCTTGCCAAGCCACCGGCAAGTTCCGGGAGCTCCATTCACCGCCTCGGCCGCCACGCTGGCCGCATCTGCAAGTCGCGCAACCGAGCGCCGCTGATTGCGGTAGCTCACCGTAACGCGCTCACCCGCAACCGGAACCCGCCCCGCCAGAAACGTAACCTTACCCGGCGAACCCGCAGCCGTCCCAGCAGCGACCGAGCAATCCACACCCTGCCCCGCAGCACCAATCAGCCGAGTCTGCAACACGCCACTCGGCAGCGTGCTCACAATCCAAACGCTGCCAGTCCGTGTCACACTCACCGAGCCAACCGAACCAAACATCTGCGCGGCATTGGCAACCACAAACGAGCACGTAGCAGGCGAACTCGCGATGCCAACCCCCGCGGCACCGCTATCGTAAAGTACAGTCGCCGGTGTGTTCGAAGCCGTGCCTTCGTCCACCACCTCAAACGTCACATCCATCGGCGCGGCCACCCCGCCCAGGTCGCCGAACCCCTGCACCACACCATCCACCATGCAGTAATAGCGTTGCCGCACCCGCTGCATCTCAACACAATGCAGCCGCATCCGAAGCGTGTACGAGTGCCCCGCAATCGGAGCAAAAACCGTCCCAACTTCAACACCGTTCACCACCGGCACAATGACCGTAACTCCCCCAGTTCCACTCACACTCTGCCGCACGCGAAACCCCGCAAAGCAGTCCGCCAGCGCAGAGCTCCCCTCATACAAGCCCGCAAGTATTCCATTGCACGCAGAGGAAAGTACAACCCCACCCAACTGCACAACAATCGTTCCGCCCATCTCAATCGCGTCGATCGCCGTCAGCGTAGTCTGCCCATCCGAGCCAGTCCCGCCGCTCATCGTCAGCCCCGCCGAGCTCAGCGAAAAGTGGCTCCCCGAATCAGTCACCATCCACTGCGCCGGATTGAAAACGCCCTCGTTGAAGCTATCCATCACCAACGTGCCATTGCTGCCACGATAGGCCGCCTCGCTAAGCTCGAAGACCGTAGTCGTCCCATCGCCGAAGAAGTTCTCAGAGATATAAGCAGCCGGCTCTTCCTCGCCAGAAAGCGTAACGTCGTTCGCCAACTCGCGCACCGCACCCGTCTGCAGTTGAGAAACCACCAGCGTCCCATCAGCATCGCTCAAGAAATGCGTCACATTTCCAACCGGCTGTATCAGAATCTGCCCGTTCAACGCGCGATAGGCTGCGTAAGCGGAGCTAGCAGCATTTGCAGCATTCGTACTGAACGGCGAAGCCGCGCGCGCCGAGAACGCGCCAGTAGTCGCCACCGTTCCCGCCGCTCCAACGGTGACACCCGCTGACCCACCCGCCTGCGCGCGCAACGCCATCTGCGCCACCAGCGCCGTACCACCCAGTCCGAGCGACTCCACATCGCGAAGCCCCGCACCCGACCCCAAATTATCCAGAAGCCACTCATCGCTCACCGCCGTAATGCGTCCGCGGTACACCGCTCCCTCCGACGCACTCCCGGCATACGACCGCACCGGCTCCGTCGCCAGGTATCCAGTGAACAGTAGCGTAGCGTCAGCCGCAGTCACGGCAACCCTCCCGCGCCGAACCGGCTCAGCCAATCCACCCACCCCGAGAACAATTTCCGCGGTGCATCGCGTAGGCGCATTGAGCAATCGCTGCAATTTAATCGCACCGTCCACAGCCACCGCTTCGGTATAGTCGATCGCCCCAAGTCCATCAAGATTGTCGATCGTAATTCGCACAATTCCCCCTCCGTCGCAGGTCTAGCCCGCCACATAACTCCGGAAACAAAGCACTGTCTCCCCATCCACTGGATCCTTCACGGGCAGCGCACGAAACGCCGCACTCAACTGCACCTTCTCGTACCCCCCGCTCGCACTAGCATTCGTTTCAGCCGCGCCACTCATCGCCTGCAGTCGCGGATAGTGCCAGATCACACGCTCGCCCTGCTGCCCCTCACCGACAAACACAGCCGACCATTCCTGAAAGAAGCCAGACCCCTCGCGATCGCAGAATCCCACCACGCCGCTCACCTTCATCGCCGCAGTCGGCGCGCCCGCAATCAGCGGCCACTGCAGCGTAATCGCGCCCGTCGCCAAGTCAATCCCCGTAACGCGTCCAACGTTCAACGTGACACGACGAACGTAATCCAGGTCCGCAAGTTTCGCCTGGACATAAGCCCCGCTCACCCCGCTGCCAACAAATCCAATCTGCGTGCCGTAGTCCACATCCACCGCGACCAACCCACCGACAACGAAGCCGCTAGCAGCCGCCGCACCGACCTGCAAAACACTCGCAGTCGACCCAGCCTGCAACGCAACCGCGCTCACCGCAGCACCGCCAGAACCCGCTCCCGCCGCCCCCGCCACTACCCTCAGCAAATTCATCTGCTGCGACCCGGCCGACAGCGCAAGCTGCAACTTCCCCCAACTCTCAAACGCAAACGTGACCGTCGCATCCACCTCCGTCCGAGCCTGCATCTGCGCAACCGCAGGAGCTCCCGCGCGCAGAGCCTCAATCTTCGTTCCGCACGCGCGCGCAAACCCCGAGATCCATCCAAGCCCAATCCAAGGCGCCGGAGGACTATCCAACGCGAACGCCCCACTCTGCGCAGGATCAAAAATCGTAGCCGTCTGCGCGGTACGATTTACCGGCGCAAAGTACGCGCGAACAAGCCCCACCATGGGCGCCGTCGTATCCATCGACTCCATCACAGTTCCCCCGCTTCCTGATAGCTCACCACCAGCACCGTCGCCGTTCGTGCCAGCCTGTCATCCTTGATCACCGTTTCCCCAAACCCAACCTGACTCCACCAAACGCTCGTGCTCATTGCCGTCACGGCATGCCCAGTCGCCAGTCCTGCATAGTTCATCTTCGCCACATTCTTCGGCGCGCCATTCACAGCGCTGGCCAACTCCGCATCCATAGCGGCCAGCGCTCGACCACGATCCATCCCACCGATCATCGAGCTGCCAGCCGTCTCGTAATCGATCGCGCACTGCAACGTCACCAGCGGCATCGCGCCACTTGCATCCACCCTATCTAACGACCATCGCAGCCGAAAGCAATCAGGCAGTGCCACAGCCGAAAGCAACTCATTCTCCGCAACTAAAATACCCGGCCTAACCATTCCCCGCAGCACAATTGTCCGCTCTGGATTCAACGCAATCAGCCGACTACGCAACACCTCATAGAACGTATCCTTCGCGTTCTGCAAAATACCCTCCCTGCATCCTCTTTTTCGGGCCTACCGAACCGGCGGCTCCAACATCAACCAGTAGCAATAAGGCATGCCCATCGCCTGCGACGAAAAACTATTCGTGATCTTGTAGAGCACGTCGTCGACGAACACACCCACCGCCGTCTCGAACAGAACATCCGCCGAATCAAACCCCAGCGATCCCACAACGCCCCGCACAGCGCTCGCCGACACCAATAATTTCGCCACGCTATTCGCTTTATGAAATGTTGCCGGCCCCAACACCACATCCTGAAACCCAGGCGTTGCAAGCCCTAACTGCTCCGCGTCAGCACCTGCAACCGCAGGAATCGCCAGCCGCAGCAAAACATCACGACCGCCAACAGATCGCATCAGCGCATCCGTCGTCCGCCTCACTCCATCGCTCGATTGCAATAAGTCGCTCATGCTCAGCCAAGCCTTTCCGCCACATAAGGCCGCAGCAACGCCCGCACCTGGCTATCGATCAGCGAGTCGCTAAAATATTGTGTCTGCAGCGTGTCCATCTTGCTAGACTTCACATTCAGTCCAGGAGTCGTCTGCGCATTCCGAACAATCTGCGCGCACGCCACCTGCACCGCATTCGGCACAGTCGTGAACCCCGCCGTGTACGTCACCTCAGCCTCGTAATACCGCATCCCCATCACGTTCCACAGGAACCGAAACTCACCCGTTGGCACGCTCACGTACAGCGTGGTCGGATCAACATCCACCCACTGCCCCGGCAACCCAAACGCCGCAGCGATCCCAGTCTGGAAAGCCAGGTCTCCCGAAAAGTCTTCCCCGTATCCAGGCCGCGCATACTGCGCTCGTACCGCATCCACGCTGATCAGCGGCCCATAACTCAGCCGCACCATCTGCGCCTTCACCGGAACCTTCATCCGCTCCGTGTAACTAGCCGACATCAGCGACGGTCGCCGGCAATAAGCCTCGATCATCGCCGACGCGGTCGTCACCCACGCATCGGCCGTCTCCGCCGACAACCCATAAGCCACATAATCTGCTGGCAATAAATATCCCATCAGTCCTCTCCCTCTCTGCTCCACCGCACGAAGCCGGAGCGCCCACCACGCCCCGACTCCTTCTCTTTACCGACCAGTTTCTAGCGATCCACCAGCACCTGATAGTGAGCGTAGCTGGCACCCTTCACCACAACCGCGCCGAACTTAACCACCGCATACTGGCTAGCCAGCGAACCCTGCATCCCGAGCTGGAACACGCGAGGATTTTGCTCGCCCAGCCAGTGATACTCGATCAGATCCTCGGTCACAATGTAAGCAGGCAGCACCGCAGATCCCGAACCCGGAACGCCGGTGTACGGCAGAGTCCATTCAGGAATCAGAGGAATATCCCCAGCCTGTGTGCTCAGCGTCTTCACCGTGAGGCCGCCCTCAATGTTCTTCGTATTCAGAACCACATTGAACTCGCTCTTCATCTCGCGATCGATCAAATCCAGCAGCACAGGATTGGCATAGATCGCAGTCGGTCGCACCCCAAAGTTCGAGTTCGCCAGCATCTGCGCAATCGTCGACTTCAGGCCATCCACAATGCTCTGGCTCGCGCCAATGCTGGTCGTATTGCCGCCAGCCACGATCTGTCCAACGGCTCCAAAATACTGTGCAGTCGTCGGCGAACTCAAACTGGTGTCCGTGCCATTCCACAGTGCAACATCATGCGTGCGCAGAACGCCATCGACGGTGTCGGTAAGATCCTTCGCCTGCAGATACGCAAACTGGCTCTGCTGCTTGCCCAACTCAAGATCAAACAAGTTGTAGTTGATCTGCGCAACCAGCGCCTTCAGCGGAACGCTATTCTCAATCCGAGTAGGCTGCACAATCGCCGGGACAATCGCCCTCGGATTGACGAACGCCGAAGAAGCCGACGCCACAGGAATCGCAGTCTCCTCAAAAAATCTCGACGGATGGCCGGTAGCCGGCACCTGCTTGATGCGTTGACCGAAGACGCCGCGACGTCGCACCAGGTCAAGGATTTCGCTCTGATAAATCGGTACTTCAATCGAGCCCGGTCCGATGTAATCCGCAGTTGCATTGATGTTTGTAAATTTGGCGTTCATGTTTATCTCCTGATATTTCCGTAAAAGCAAAAAGCCGGACATCGAGTCCGGCCTTCGCTTGTTCTCATCCACCGCACACGGTCGAACCGACCGCAGCAACCTCACTAACCCAGCAAGCCCGCGCGACGCAGTTCGGTCTTCACAGTAATCCGCTGTTCAATCGCGAGGCTCGTCAAGGCAGCATCCAGTGCAGCAGCTTCAATCGATGCACCCGAAGCTCCAAGTTCCAACGTCACGCCCTGCTTCGCAAGCATCGTCGCCATGCCGGAGGGCAACGTCTTCCGACCATGCGCCAGCAAATTCGCTGGAGCAGCCGAAGCCGTAAGCTCGACGATCTTCGCTTCCGCTTCCGCAAGGCGTCGCTCCAACTCCGCCTCACGCGCCGTCTCGACCGTAGCCACAATGCGCCCGACATGTTCCTCCGCCTCGGCCGTCAACGCCACCTGCCGCTCTTCCATCCGCGACGCAGCCTGCTCCAACGCATTCGCCACCGCTTCCAAACGCTCTGTCGCTTCCATCAAATCCATCACGTTGTTCTCTTCCATTGCTTCCTCCATCGTTGTTTTTCCCGCTCTCACTTGGTTGCGACGGCTCGTGCCGCTCGTTGATCCGCAGCACGACGCACGCGAAACGAAGTACTGCGATACGCCGCCTTCTCCCGCAACAAAATCGCAGCGCCGGTAAACGTCGCGCGAGTCAGCCGCCACACAGAATCCCGCATGTCCGCGACATGCGCATCCGCCAACTCGTAACTCATCCCCATCGCCGTATCGCTTCCGGCCGTCAGCCCTCCAACCCTCGCTTCCATCTCCGGATAATCCCGCGCAAACAGAAATCCACTCACCAGCAATCGAGTGCCTTCCAAATGCGCGGATGTGATGATGCCGCATTTCTGCCGCGCATCATGCCCATCCCATCCAGATTTGAAGTCCACCGCCATTCCCAACAAACTCGGCAACGCCGTCTCTGCCGCTTCTTTCGTCAACACCACGCGATGGCCGCGCGCACCGCTTGGAGCCTTGTCGCTGGGAATATCAACCAGTGTCAAGCACCCCTCAAACGGCAATCGATTCGGATGTCCCGCCACCTCCGGAAAATCGACCGCCATCGCCCGCAGTTCGCGTCCGCTGCAACGTCGCCGCCCTGTTGAACGCAAATGCATCACTCTTTCCACGTCTCCTCCTGTTCAACTTCCTTAGGTCAATTCACACGGGGCAACTCACGCCAACGGTGTTTCAACCAGGGGACTCGCCAACTCTGCCGGAGCCAAGCCACGCATTGCCCTCACCTCCTCCACCGACAAA
>Ga0302156_10002686_pt1 | contig 14316 bp, 13 predicted proteins | sample I_Bog_N3_2_FD_193503 | JGI IMG/M metagenome (GOLD analysis project Ga0302156, IMG submission 193503) | Peat permafrost microbial communities from Stordalen Mire near Abisko, Sweden - I_Bog_N3_2 | ecosystem: Environmental > Terrestrial > Soil > Wetlands > Peat | place: Sweden: Abisko, Stordalen... | reverse complement strand
GCCCGCGAACCGGCAGCGGATGTTCTCGATCAGCGTGCCCTGGTGCGAGAGCGGCTTGGACGCGCGCACCACGCCGTCCACGCGCTCCTTGTGCGGCGTGGTGAAGCACTCCTCGGTGGGGATATTCGGCTGGCAATAGACTCCATTTCCCGCCGTCGTCCCACCGCCCGCCCACAGATGCTCGTCCGCCAAACCCACCTTCAGATCGGTGCTTCCGTCTTTGGATTTGAATCTCAGCGCCGCGAATCGCTTCGCATTCAACGTGTCCACGCGTTCCTTCAGGCGCGCTCCGTGGGCCAGCCAGTCGGCCACGGGATCGTCGCCGGTAATCCGCGACGCAACGAAGATCGCCTCCCACAGCTTCGCCACCGCCTGCTCCACCGGCTCATTGGGGAAGACCAGCCTCGCCCACTCCGGAGTCGCCGCGGCAACAATCGTCCAGTTGATCTGGTGCCGCGTAATCAACTCCATCGCGGGCTTCGCTGCCTTCGACGCGGCAATATTTGCACGCGAGACCTTCGCCGGATCCTGCCCCGCAAGCAGCGCCGGATTCCCGCCCGCAATCGCCATGCGCGCCGCGCCATTCTTGAACGCCGTTGCAATCGCATCCTGCAACCACGCGGGCGAGTAGTCGAAGCTTGCGTCAGGAGCATGCTCGTAACGCGCCAGCACGCAGGGATCGTCGCTGTAGAAGGTCGTCACCAGCAGCGCGCCCGCGCGATACGCGTGCTCCGTAATCCGCCGCACCAGCGGCAGCGCCTCCGTCGGCGCGGTCAGCAACATCTCCTGACCCGCGCGCAGGTTCAGGCCCACGCGCACCGCGACCTCGGCCAGCCGGTCCAGCTTTTCATCGAAAGAGAGCGAGGCAAACGCAGCGGAGTGTGAAGTTGAACTCATGCCATTAGGCTAGGGGGCAGGGAATCGAAACGCAAGTCCAGCCGATCTACGAACGCTCACTCCGGCAGGCCCATGCCGCCAATCTTCCCCAGCTCGCGCTTGATCGCCATCTTATCGAGCGTCGCCAACGGCAGAGCCAGCAGCAGCGAGATGCGCCGATCCAGAATCGTGTACACCCCGCGGTAGGCTCTCGCGATCTCCTCGCGCGTGCCCTCTACAGCCGCCGGATCGGCCACGCCCCAATGCGCCGACACCGGCTGCCCCGGCCACAGCGGACAGCTCTCCCGCGCCGCGTTATCGCAGACCGTGAAGACGAAGTCCATCTGCGGCGCGCCGGGCACGGCAAACTCGTCCCAAGACTTACTGCGCAGCCCATCGGTGCTCAGCCCGGCCAGATCTAATTGCCGCAATGCCTCAGGCCGCACCGCGCCCGCCGGATGGCTCCCCGCGCTGTATGCAGTGAAGTTGGGCGCCCCCTTGCGGTTCAGGATCGCCTCCGCCAGAATCGACCGAGCAGAGTTCCCCGTGCACAGGAACAACACGTTATAGTGCGGCATCCTTGATCTCCTCGAAACCGGCGACTCTGGCTCAGTTGCAAAAACACATACGCTAAGACAAATGTATCTATTGCCAACATATTCGTCAAGGCGTATAAGTAATCCATGGCAAAAAAATCGCCGCGCACCAAGCCAACGCGCTTCAACAAAGAACGCTTCTTTCAGGCCCTGGGCGACACCACCCGCCTGCGCCTGCTCAACATCATGGGCGACCAAGAGCTGTGCGTCTGCTATTTCGTCGAGGTCCTCGACCAGCCGCAGCCCAAGATCAGCCGCCACCTGGCCTACCTGCGCCGCGCCGGAATCGTCGAGGCGCGCCGCGAGGGCAAGTGGATGCACTACCGCATCACTCGCCCGACGGACGCCGGAGCCGCCCAGCTCCTGCGTCAGACGCTTGCCTGGCTCAAGCAGGACCGCGTCATGCAATCCGACCGCGCGCGCCTCACCAAGGCCTGCTGCGCACCAGCGAAATTTGTAACCCTGCAATCAGCCCCCGCGCCCACCGCCGTCGCGCGCACCCGCACCCGGAAGGCCCGCTAACCATGGCGCAGACCGAAGGCCGCACCTGCGCTCCGCTCGCGCGCAAGCATCTCTCCTTTCTCGATCGCTTCCTCACGCTCTGGATCTTTCTCGCCATGGCCGCCGGCGTTGGCCTGGGTCACTTCGTGCCTCACGTCTCCGGCTTCGTCAACCGCTTCCAGAGCGGCACCACCAACATCCCCATCGCCATCGGCCTCATCGTCATGATGTTCCCGCCGCTGGCCAAAGTCCGCTACGAAAAACTCGGCGAAGTCTTCCGCAACCGCCGCGTTCTCGCTCTCTCGCTGGTGCAGAACTGGATCATCGGCCCCATCCTGATGTTCCTTCTCGCTCTCGTCTTCCTGCGCGGCGAGCCGGCCTACATGCGCGGTCTCATCCTGATCGGTATAGCCCGCTGCATCGCCATGGTTCTTGTCTGGAATGAGTTGGCCGAGGGCGACACGGACTACGTCGCCGGCCTGGTCGCCCTCAACAGCATCTTCCAGGTCCTCTTCTACAGCCTCTACGCGTGGGCGTTTCTCACCGTGATCCCCCGCTGGTTCGGTCTTGCGGGCAGCGTCGTCCCCATCGGCATCGCGCAGATCGCGCGCAGCGTCGGCCTCTATCTCGGCGTTCCGTTTGCCGCCGGATTCCTCACCCGATTCATTCTGATTCGCCGCAAGGGAGAAGACTGGTATCGCGCGCACTTCCTCCCGCGCATCGGCCCGCTCAGCCTGATCGCGCTGCTCTTCACCATCGTTGTGATGTTCTCTCTGAAGGGCGATCTCATCGTGCGCCTGCCGCTGGACGTGGCCCGTATCGCGCTTCCGCTGGTGCTCTACTTCCTCATCATGTTTCTGGTCAGCTTCTGGATGGGCAAGCGGCTGGGCGCGGACTACGCGCAATCCGCGGCACTCTCCTTCACCGCCGCGGGCAACAACTTCGAACTGGCCATCGCCGTCTCCGTCGCTGTCTTCGGTCTCAACTCCGGCGAGGCCTTCGTCGGAGTCGTGGGCCCGTTGATCGAAGTTCCCGCCCTCATCAGTCTGGTCAACGTCGCCTTCTGGATCCGCCGCCGCTTCTTCGTTCTCGCCCCGCCGCAGATCTAGCTGCGCCCATCAACAACCAACAACCTTCATCTAGATCTGGCAGCTCACCATGCCGCGCTTTTCCAGGTACCGCTGGTGGAACTCCTCGGCCTTCCAGAAGGCGCACGCCGGCATCACCTGCGTCGCAATCGGCTTGCGATAGGCGCCGGTTGCGTTCAGCTCGGCGATCTTCGCCCGCGCCTGCCACAGCTGGTCGTCCGAATGCGCAAAGATCACGCTGCGGTACTGCGATCCCCAGTCCGGCCCCTGGCGGTTCACCTGCGTCGGGTCGTGCATGGCAAAGAACGCGTCCAGCAGCGTATCGAACGAGATGCGCGCGGGATCGAAGGTCACATCCACCACCTCGGCATGTCCCGTGTGGTCGTTGCACACGTCCTTGTAGGTGGGGTGCTCCAGATCGCCGCCCTCATATCCAGCCGCCGTATCGATCACTCCCGGCATCTCTGCAAATCGGGCCTCAACGCCCCAAAAACATCCAGCTCCAAATGTTGCGTGCTCAATTGCCACTTTGTCTTGCTCCTTTACCGTCCCAAATCCTGCCCCGAGGGGTCTTTCGATCGTCCGTCTGTTCAATGCCTGTTTCTATATCGGCGAATCTCCGTCTGGCTTCGCTCTCAACTTCGCGCTCCGGCTTGTCGCTCCAACCTCTCTCTCTATTTGGACGTATCTCACCCCATCCTGTCTTCCACCGCAGTGTTAATCCGCGTGTATTTCTAGGCTCACCGACCCACTCTCGTCAAACCCTCTTTTGGGTCATGCCCACATTGCCAACCCCACCTCGCCACGCCCCGGGCACACCTTCGCACCAGGCGCGCGCGTAAGTCTCAGTTGTTGGCTCATTCACCGCTCATTTACTGAATGGAACCCGTTGCCGGCGGCGTAGTTGCTCCCGTTAAAATCGTCCCGCCGCACCACCCCAAAAAAATCCTGCCGCAAAACCCACGTCTTCAACCAACAACCAGCAACCGGCAGCTCACAACTGCCTTCGTTTCTTCTTCTCCGGAGCCTTCAACTGGGCAAACTCCGGCAGGCGCTTCTTCGGCACCACCTTTTTGCCCGCCGCCGCCCGCCCCAGCGCCATCACCTCGCCCAGGGTCAGCTCGCGGAACTCGCCCGGCGGCACGTCCAGCCGCAGCGCGCCATACCCAATCCGCCGGATCTTCTCCACGTGGTTCCCAATCTCCTCGAACATCTTGCGCAACTGTCGGTTGCGCCCCTCGGTCAGCGTCACCTCGTACCACGGATTCTCGCCTCCGCGCACCATCTCCACTCGCGCCGGAGCGGTCACGATCCGGTCCCTCCGCCCGGCCCGCACCTCATCCAGCCGTCCGCGGTCGATCACGATCCCCCGCCGAATCTGTTCCAGCCCCGCCGCCTCCGGCACGCCGCTCACCTTCACCAGGTAGGTCTTCTCCACGCCCGCCGCCGCCTTCGACAGCGAATTGGCCAACTCGCCGTCGTTGGTCATCAACAACAACCCCTCAGACAGATAATCCAGCCGCCCCACCGGATACAGCCTCACCCGGTCGCCGTGCGGCCCCGCCTTCGGCTTCATCATCAAGTCCATCACGGTAGCCCGCTTCTGAGGATCGTCTGACGTCGTTACGTACCCGCGCGGCTTGTTCAGCATGTAGTAGCGCTGCTGTTCCGGCCCCTTCAGCAGCTTGCCATCCACCCGGATGTGGTCGCGCGCGGCGTTGTGCTTCGTCCCCAGCTCGGAGACCACCTTGCCGTTCACCTGCACTCGCCCGGCCAGGATGATCTCCTCGGCCTTCCTCCGGCTCGCCACGCCCGCCGCCGCCAGAATCTTCTGCAGCCGCTCACCCTTGGGCTCCGCCGTTGTAGCAGCCCCACCGTCAATCCCCTCAATCGCCTTCGTCATCCCTGCCTCATCCTTCTGACCGCGGAATTGTCATCGCGGTCGCATCCATCGCAAGTGGCCAATGCAAATCGGCCCTACACCATTATCGCCCACCCACCGCTCGGCCTCCGATCCCTTCGAGAGTCGTCATTCTGGCGAAGCCAGAATCTCCGTATTGGCCTCAGCCTTCACCCCCTCCGCAGCATCCTTCTCATACGCCAGCAAATCCCCCGGCTCGCACTCCAGCACCTCGCACAGCCGCTCCAGCGTGCTGAAGCGGATCGCCTTGGCACGCCCCGTCTTCAGCACAGACAGGTTCTGCGCCGTAATCCCCACCAGCTCCGCCAGCGTATTCAGCCGCATCTTCCGCCGAGCCAGCATCACGTCCACATTCACCACAATCGGCATCGCTCGTCCCCTCCCCGTGTACTGAAGCTATCGAAACAACTCGCGTCAACCACAGGTATCGCACTTGCCTTGCTTAAGGGCACGGCTTTAGCCGTGCCATAGGCGTTCATTTGAAACGCGGCTTTAGCCGCTGAGGTCACTCGGACGGTTCTCACACGGTCAGTTCGTTCTCTTCGCGCATCTCCGCCGCCATCGCCATAAACCACGAGATCGCCACGATGACCAGCCCATTCACCACCATGTCGCCGCTCAAATCCAGCCCCAGCCCGCTCGGCGGATGCAGCTCAATCGCGCGGTCAATCAACGGCCACGCAATATTCATCACGCCCAACAACACACACGTCCATCCCCACAGTCGAAGCTGCCTCACTGCATCCCGCGTAAAGACCTCGCCCTTCGCGAAGTCGCCCAGTAGCCGATGCAGGTGGTAAACGCACTTGAACGTGATTGCAAACGTCACTGCGCCCAGTAGGCCCACCACCAGGCGTCCCCGCCCCGTCAGGGCCGCCACCGGAAAAATCCCGTAGTGGGCGCTGATGGCCCCTACCAGGCCTTTTCCTGGGAACAGGATTATCTTTTCAATCCGAAGCCCCCGTAGCACAATCAACCCAAGCACAAGCTTGCAGAATCCACGCAGAATGCTGCTCACCCGCCGAATCTTCCTCAGTCTTGCCTCATTCTCAGGCTGCATAAGAAACTCCTCCCTGGAGAATCTCTCCACGCCCCGATCATACGCAAACGATTCTGTTTGTCAATAGTTTTTTATCGTTTATCAATAATTATTGATTGCTATACACAATCAACAGCCAGACGCCACATCCATCCTCTCTCCCCGCGATGGGTGGGATGGATGCGACTCACAAGCTCTCGCCACCTTGAATAACGTCCTAAGCCGCCGATGGGCCGGACGCGTCATCCTCCGGCTCCAGCGCGTGTGGCTCTGGCTCTTTGGCTGGTTCGGGCGGCGCAGACGGCTCGTGCTCCATCGCCATCTCCTCCTGCTCGGCCAGTTGTCCGGCCATCTTCTCGAACTCCTCGATCGAGGGCAGCTCGGAGACGTCCTTCAGCCCGAACTTCAGCAGGAACTCCCGCGTCGTCTTATACAGGATGGGCCGCCCGATCACATGCTTGCGCCCCGCCGTCGCAATCAGCTTGCGCGCCAGCAGCGAGCCCAGCACGCCGCTCGAGTCCACCCCCCTGATCTCCGAGATCTCGGGCACGGTCACCGGCTGCTTGTACGCCACCACGGCCAGCGTCTCCAGCGATTGCAGCGTCAGCTTCAGCGGTGGCTTCAGAGTCTTCACGAATCCGCGCACCGCGTCGTGGTACTCCGGCTTGGTGGCAAAACGGAAGCCGCCCGCAACCTCGCGAATCTCCAGCCCGCGATCAGGGGTCGCGTATTCGGCGATCAACTGGTCCAGCAGCACGCGAAAGTGCGCGCGCAGCCGGGTCAGACGCGCCCGCTCCGCCCGCGCCGCCGCTGCCTCGCCCGCCGCCGCATCGGTCGCAGAGGAGTCAGTTGCCGAGTCCTCAGCCGAATCCGTCGGCTCCGCAGTCTGTGGATTCGGCTCCGGTACTGGATTCTCCGACGTGGGTTCAGCGACCGCTTCGCCCGCCGCCGCATCGAAGTCCGCCAGCAGCGTTGGGTCTGCCTCCGCCGCTCCCGTCTCGTTCAGCGAGAGCGTCTGCTGGGCCGAGACAGCGCGGTCCAGCTCCGCCTGCGCCTCATCGCCCAGCAGGCCCAGCAGTTGCGCCAGCGTCACCGGCTCTTCGGACGCATAGATAACAGCTTCGATCTTTGCTTTCAGGCTCATGATTAGTGTCAGACGTAAGCATATCAACCCTGCGGCCTGTGCGCTGAGACAAGTGACGCGCGCAGAGAGATTGAGTCGGCGGATTCAACAGCGAAGCGCCACCGGAAAGGGACTAATCGAACGAGATCATGATCTTGGTATACGCCGCCGGGTTCTCGCTCCACGCGCGCAGGATCGCCGGCGCCTCGTCCAGCGGCACGGTCGCGCTGATTGCCTCCGCGGTGGGGAACCGTTTCTGCTCGAACATGCGGATCACCTCTTTGAAGTCCTCGGGCAGCGCGTTGCGCGAGCCGCGAATGTCCAGCTCCTTCTGCACAAACAGCCGCGTCTCGAAGCTGACGGCGTCCTTGGCGTATCCAATGTAGACAACGCGCCCGGCGAACGAGACCTCCTCGACGGCCGCGCGATAGGTCTCGGGCCTGCCAATCGCTTCGATAATCACATCGGGCCCGTCGCCGCCCGTGATCTCTTGTAGCCGTGCGTGGACGTCCTCGCGTGTGGTGTTGATCAGCTCCCGCGCGCCAGCGTTCCTGGCAATCGCCAGCTTCTTGTCGTCGATGTCGATGGCAACAACGCGCGCATCGCGAAAGGCCGCCGCCGCCACCGCGCCCAGACCGACGCCGCCGCATCCATACACCGCAACCGTGTCCTTCGCCGTCACCATCCCGCGCGCAACCGCATGGCAGCCCACCGTGAGAGGCTCTACCAGAGCCAGTTCTTCCAGTGGCAGCGAGGCCGCGTACAACTTCTCCACCGGCATGGAGATGGTGTCCATCAGCGCGCCGTCGCGCTGCACCCCCAGCGTGTGATTGTCACGGCACGCATTGAAGCGCCCCTGCCTGCAAGAGGTACACTTGCCGCAGCTCGTATATGGCGACAGCGTCACATTCATTCCCGCCGTCAGGCCGAGGTCGTTTGCCGGCACATGCTCCAGCGTTGCGCCGACCTCGTGGCCTGGAATCCGCGGATATGTCACCATCGGATTCTTGCCCAGATACGTGCTCAGATCGCTCCCGCACAAGCCGAGGCGGCGGACCCGCATTGTAGCTTCCAGCGGGCCGGCAACCGGACGTTCCATCTCAATGACCCGCGCCTCGCCGGGCCGGTCGATCACAAGTGCTCTCATCAATCTCCTTGTCGCCCTCTATATCTCTTCTGTCGGCAAGAGCTTCACCATTGTCAGTATAGAAGATCGCCAGATGCCTTGAAGCGGCCAGCGATACGACCGCGCGAATCCATGGCGCGCCAGGAAATGCGAATTTCCGGGAACAACCCTCCGTGAATGTGGGAAGATAGGCAGAATGGCTACGGTCGGCGTAATTATCCCTGCGTTTAATGCTGCAAAAACTCTGCCGATCGCACTGGAGAGCGTCGCGTCGCAGACCTTTGACGACTGGCAGATTCTGCTGGTCGACGATGGCAGCACAGACAACACCGCCGAAGTCGTCGCCCCCTTCCTCACTCGCTTCGGCCCCAAGATTCTCTACATCAAGCAGCAGAACCGCGGCCTGCCCGCGGCAAGAAACACCGCCATTCGCGCCTCGTCCGCCGAGTTCCTCGCGCTGCTCGATGCCGACGACGTATGGCTGCCCTGCCGCCTCGAGGAGTCGCTAAAGGTTCTGCGCGAGCGCCCGCAGGCTGGCCTCGCCTATGGCGGCATCACCAGCATCGACCAGGATGGCAGGCCCGGAGAATCGTTCTTGGGGAATCGTCGGTTCGCCGAAGGCCGCATCGCGCCGCGCATCTACATGCGGCAGGTTGAGCTGCCCTGCCCCACCCTTACATTCCGCCGCAAGTGCATCGACGAAGTTGGCTTCTTCGATGAGACGATGCGCGCCACCGAGGACCGCGATCTCTGCCTGCGCATCGCCCTGCGCTACGAGGTGGCGTTTGTCCCCAGGGTCATCGCCTGCTACCGCGTCTCGCCCAGCTCCATGACCACCGATCCCGAGCGCATGATTCACGCCCAGATGCAGTTCATCGAAAAGCATTACGGAGCTCCCGGTTGCGGCTGGGCTGCGCGCCGCATCGCCCTCAGCCAGTGCTACAAACAGCGCGCCGACGCCTTGTCGCTCCGCCGCCGGAGGTGGCCTGCCCTGGCCAGTTCCCTGCGCGCCCTGGCCCTCTCTCCATTCGATATCGGCAACATCCGCACCGCCGCATCCATGCTCCTGCGCGGCTCTGGACTCAGAGGGGCATAACCGGAATCGAAATTGCGTGATGAGCGGGATTCGCGGTTCATACACTTACTGGAGACTCGCTCCTGCACCGTGCGCCGGGCTCGCTGCCGACAGATGAAAGTCGAACCGGTCGAGGTCCTGCTCCCTGGAAAAATGCGGCTCGGAGACAAACTTCGGGTCTCCGCAGCTCTCGTGCATGAATCCGACGGGGCACCCAACGCCTCGTATCCCGTAGTACAGGTTGTTGGTGCGGATCACATTCCCGATCTTCTTCTGGTAGTAAAATCCGCCCGGCCCGCCCGGCTTTCCTCCCAGGTTGTAGGTCCCGGGATTGTCGTATCCCAGAACGATATTGTTCTTGAAGGTCAGCGTGCTGGCGGAGCAGCCGCCATCGTCCCAGCACCCAATGTCGAAGCTGGTCGGAGCATAGGTGACGATCGTATTGTTGGCGATCAGCGCCGTGCCGCCCTGCCGGAAGTTGAACGAGAGCGCATCGTTCGAGCGGCAGAAGTCGCCCAGATGCGCGTTGTAGCTGCCCGGCAGGCCTGCCATCGGCTGAGACATCCTCAGGCAGTTCGCAATCACCGTATTGTTGGTGAACACCGCCGGGTTCTCGTTCGGCCCCCACTTGAACGGCTGCCCATTGTTGCCCCGCGCCGTGGAGTTCGTGATGCTCAACGAGCATCTGCCCGTGTCCATGTGCCCCAGGTCCAGCCCGTCCTGCGTGTTGTAGTTGAACGCCGAGTGGTCGACGTTCGCCGTCAGGCACATCCCCGGCGGCGTTCCCACCCCATCGCCATAGCCCCCATTGCTCTGCCCGTAACAGGAATAGGCCCCGCTGCCGGGATAGATCTGGTTGCATCCGCTCCACTCAATCGTGGAAAAGTTGAAGTTCCACACTCCATGGACGCTCGCGGTCTGCCTGCCATCGTCGAAGTCCCACCCGGCCATGCCGTTGTAGGCAATGTCGCAGCGCAGGCAGCTAACCACCCCTCCAATCGCTCCGATCACTCCCCGGTCCGTGTGCCCATGGATCCATAGGTCCTGCATCGTTAGATCGTGCGTATGCACGTCTGTGGAGACGCCGTCCGAGTCGAAGTCGTCCAGCGGCCCGCCCCGGCTGCAGCCCCTTGGCAGCATCGGATCGCCATGCGACACGCACTGCGCGTGACTGGTCACCTCCAGGCACTGCACATCCACATACTGTGCTCCCGATAAGTTCAGCGCGCTGCCAACTGCAAACCCGCCGAAGATCTGCGTCACCTTCGTCTTATCGACCGTGTTCCCAGCGCTGCAACTTGCGTAGTTCTCGCCCAGAATGCGCGTGTGCCGGCCCGCTGTTCCAGCCGGGATGACTGGGTTCGAGCAGGCGTACGGCCCCTGTCCTCCAAAGCACCAGGTATAGCCCGCGCCCTTGCCGGTCGCGGCATCGAACCCCACCCGCCACGGCCCGCCACGAAGGATCACCGTGTCGCCGCCGGCAATCACCCACGCATCGTTGCCGTAGCTCTGATCATCCCACAGATAGCGGTAGTCCTTGAACGCACAGTGCTGGTTCACTCCCCGGCCGCGATACGCGGCGTCCGCCTTGCCATCGCACTGTCCCGTCGGCGCCTTGGCCGAATAGCGCGTCCCTCCATCCTTGCGCACATACCATGTCTCCCCAAACGCAGGCGCGCAGATCAACAGCAGCAATAACGACCACAGAATATTGCGACGCATTCTCACTTTTCGGTTGCTCCAATCGAGGGCGGATTCACCCGTGAGCGAAGTATAGTCGAAGGCGGCATTCTGCCGTTTGAGCGCAACTGGCGCATGGCGCCACACTCCCGCAGTCGGCACAACCCGCGCCATCTTGATAAAATTGAAGTGCAGACAACGCACAAGGAGATCCATGGCAACTCTTCTCGAACAGCTTCGCACCATGACCACCGTCGTCGCCGACACCGGCGACATCAACTCCATCGAAAAGTTCAAGCCGCAGGATTCCACCACCAATCCCTCGCTCATCGCGGCCGCGGCCCAGATGCCCGCCTACCAGCCCATCGTCGATGGCGTCCTCCAGCAGGCGCGCGCCGAGGCTGGCCCCGCCGCCACCGACCAGGCCGTCGCCGCCGTCGCCTTCAAGTCGCTCGCCGTCGCCTTCGGCCGCAAGATCCTCGCCATCGTCCCCGGCCGCGTCTCCACCGAGGTTGACGCCCGCCTCTCCTACGACACCGAAAAGACCATCGCGCAGGCACGCGAGATCATCGCGCAGTATGACAAGGCCGGCATCGGCCGCGAGCGCGTCCTCATCAAGATCGCCTCCACATGGGAGGGCATCAAGGCCGCTGAAGTCCTGGAGCGCGAGGGCATCCACTGCAACCTCACCCTCCTCTTCGGCCTGCACCAGGCCATCGCCAGCGCCGAAGCCAAAGTCACGCTCATCTCGCCCTTCGTCGGCCGCATCCTCGACTGGTACAAAAAAGATACCGGCAAGGACTACTCCGGCCCCACCGATCCCGGAGTCATCTCCGTCACCACCATCTACAACTACTACAAGAAATTCGGCTACAAGACGCAGGTCATGGGAGCCAGCTTCCGCAACATCGGCGAGATCACCGAACTCGCCGGCTGCGACCTGCTGACCATCGCCCCCAAGCTGCTCGCCGAGCTTGACTCCAAAGAAGAAAATCTGCCGAAGAAGCTCGACGCTGCTAAATCCGCCGCCATGTCCATAGAGAAGCTCTCCATCGACAAGGCCACCTTCGACCGTATGCATGCCGCCGACCGCATGGCCAACGACAAGCTGAAGGAGGGCATCGAAGGCTTCTCCAAGGCCCTCGAAGACCTGGAAATACTCCTTGCCAAGCGCCTCAGCGAGATCGGTGCGAAGCAGCCAGTCGGCGCACACTAAACTCACCGCCTCATCGCAATGTATCCTTAGACCGCGTCCAAACGGGCGCGGCCTATGTCTTTAAGCCAACACCCAGAGGAATGATCGAATGAAGCAGCAACGCGCCGCCGGAAGCAATCTAACGCGCAGGACCCTTCTCACCGATACCGGCCTCATCGCCGCAGGCATGCTTCTTCCCTCCGCCCTGCGTGGCCAGACCGCGTCCGCACCAACCGCGCCTCCGCCCACTCAGCCAGTCCCGCCCGGAGGCATGAACGGTGTTGCTCCCGGCACGCCCATGCCCGCCGACGGCAAAAGCCCTTACGCTTATACGGGCATCAGCGGCCCCGGCTGGCCCGTCGACGCCGCCAGCGCCCACGGCGGCTATCGCTCCGGCAGCGGCGGCCTCGCCTACGCAGGCGAGCACCCCTATCCGTTCCCCACACAGCCGCTCACCGACAGGGACGCCTCCGGCTCGGCCGTCACCGCAGGTCTCATTCCGCCGCTGCTTCCGCTCATCGAAGTGCAGGTGCGCGACACCATCGTCTGCCACGGAGGAGACGGCAACTTCTATCTCACCGGTTCGACCGGCGAGAACATCTGGGCCTACAATCGCGGCGTCGAGCTGTGGCGCTCTCCCGACCTCAAGACCTGGCACTACCTCGGCCTGGTCTGGGACATGGACAAGGAAGGCACCTGGGAGAAGGCCTGGCGCGGCCTCCACGACAAGCCCTGCCGCGCCATCTGGGCGCCCGAGCTGCATTACCTGCGCGGCAACTACTACATCTGCCTCTCCATCGCGCCCACTGGAATCTCCATCCTCAAAAGCACCACCGGCAAGCCCACCGGCCCTTATGTCCACGCCTTCTCGCCGGACCAGCCGATCATCAACGCCATCGACCCCACCCTCTTTGAAGACACCGACGGTAAGGTCTACTTCACCGCCAGCTCCGCCACCCGCATCGTGCAACTGAAAGACGATCTCTCCGGCCTCGCCGGCGACTGGCACCCCATCACGCTCACCGACCCCGACCACACGCCTTCTCACCACGCCGAGCGTTGCGTAGGCCGCGGCTCCAACGACCTCGGCACCGAGGGTGCCGTTCTCTTCAAGGCCAATGGCCGCTACTACCTCGGCGCTGCCGACAGCTACGAGGGCCGCTACTCCACCTGCCTCGCCATCTCCGACAACATCTACGGCCCCTACCACACGCGCCACGAATCCGTCCCCTGCGGCGGCGGCACCGGCTTCTTTCAGGACAACTCCGGCGGCTGGTGGTCCAGCTTCTTCGGCAACGACACGCAGTCGCCCTTCCGAGAAAAACCAGCCATCGTCAAGGTCGACTTCGCCCCCGATGGCCGCGTCATCGTCGCCGCCCACCAACCCTTCGTCCCCACCTGGAAACCCAAACCCTCAGCCTCGTAATCGTCGCAATCACAAAATAAAAAGCGCGGCCCACAAAGGCCGCGCTTTTATCTATTCGCATCGAAGCTACAAGATATAACGGCTCAGGTCCTGGTCCTTCACAATCGACGCCACCTGCTGCCGCACGTACTCCGGATCGACCACGATCACCTTCTCCACCGTCCCATCGTCCTTCTTCCGCTCGATCACCGGCAGCGGCGGCGAGGGCTTCTGTGGCTCGCCGGTCAGCGGAGCAGACGCGCCAACCTCGGCGATCACGCCCTCCTGCGACGCCTCCGATCGTGGGCTCTTGAACAGCTCCGGCGCCTGGAAGCTGATCTCGTCCAGCACGCGCTCCATGATCGTATGCAGCCGCCGCGCGCCGATGTTCTCCGTCGTCTCGTTCACCCGGAACGCGAACTGCGCCATCTCCGCCAGCGCCTCCGGGGTGAACTCCAGCTTCAGCCCCTCGGTCTCCAGCAGCGCTGTCGATTGCTTCACCAGCGACGACTTCGGCTCCGTCAAAATCCTTACAAAATCCTCCACCGTCAGCGACTTCAGTTCCACGCGAATCGGGAACCTTCCTTGCAGCTCCGGGATCAGGTCGCTCGGCTTCGACACATGGAACGCGCCCGCCGCGATGAACAGGATGTGGTCGGTCGAAACCATCCCATACTTGGTGTTGACGGTT
>Ga0302156_10002679_pt1 | contig 14335 bp, 10 predicted proteins | sample I_Bog_N3_2_FD_193503 | JGI IMG/M metagenome (GOLD analysis project Ga0302156, IMG submission 193503) | Peat permafrost microbial communities from Stordalen Mire near Abisko, Sweden - I_Bog_N3_2 | ecosystem: Environmental > Terrestrial > Soil > Wetlands > Peat | place: Sweden: Abisko, Stordalen... | reverse complement strand
CCAGTTCGCTGCAGGTCAGCGCGCGTGGGCGCTCCCCGGGACCAACCCCGGCAGCGAATGGCGGTAGCCCGATTCCACTGGAAATAGCGAAGAACCCAATCTGAAACCGGGGTCGGGAGCCATAATCCGAGCTCCGAAGTGGGTACGGGAAACTCGAGCAACGTCTTGATCGGCAGCGGGTCGGGAAGGCGACGCCGGGGAAATTTTGCACGCGCTGGTGGCCGGCGCGGCGTACACGGAGTGACGCGCCCCACCAACGATGGGCTCGCGACAGGCCGGTTTGATTTCATTGCCCACTTCGGAGTCCGGGTTTAACAAAAAACCAAGGGGTTTTGCGGTTTTTGACGGGCAGCGGAACCATGCCACCCTGCTGGGGCTTGATGTCGATTGGGAGACGATGGGCTATAATCAGGTCGTGACGCTGGCCAATTCGCCGCGGGCCAGGCGGGTCTTCAGGGTCTGGCCGGAGGCGACCTGGGCGGCGTCGCGCAGGACCTGACCGGTGGTGGCGTCGGTGGTGATGGAATAGCCGCGCGCCAACACTTGTTCGGGGCCGAGGGCGTGCAGGCGTTTTTCGAGCTGGCGCAGGGCTTCGCGCCGGGTGGCGAGCCGGGTGGAGGGTTTGGCGCGGAGAAAGCGGCCGGCGAGGTGCTGCAAGGCCTGGCCCCGGCTCCGGGCAGATTGTTTGAGGCGGCGTAACAGGCTGGACTGCAAGTCATCCAGGCGCTGGAGCGAGTCATCCAGGCGGCGGCGGGGATGCAGGCGGGCCAGCCGGGCGGCCTGGGCCGCGAAGTCCGACTCGCTGCGCTCCAGTTTGCGCCGGGCGAGCCGGCGCAGGCGGGACGAGGCGTCCCAGACAAATTCACGGCTGGCGAAAACACCCTCGGTAATGAGTTCAGCGGCCACGCTGGGGGTGGCGGCCCGCAGGTCAGCCACGAAGTCGGCGATGCTGAAATCGATTTCGTGGCCGACGGCGGAGACGACGGGCAACGCCGAATGGAAGATGGCCCGGGCCACGATTTCCTCGTTGAAAGCCCATAAATCCTCCAGCGAGCCGCCGCCACGGGTGACGAGGATCAGGTCGAGGGCGGGCGTGGGGGACCGGTTGAATTCGTTGAGCAACTGGATGGCGGCGGCGATTTCGGCGGCGGCGCCATCGCCTTGCACGCGGCAGGGGACCAGCATGATTTCCAGCGCGGGGTTGCGCCGCTGAATGACGTGCAGGACGTCGCGAATGGCCGCGCCGGTGGGGGACGTCACCAGGCCAATGCGCTGGGGAAAGCGGGGCAGCGGGCGCTTGCGTTCGGCGGCGAACAGCCCTTCGGCCGCCAGCTTCAGCTTGAGCCGCTCGAAGGCGGCTTGGAGGGCGCCGATGCCTTGCAGTTCCACCGCGCGCACGATGAGTTGATACTGGCCGCGCGCCTCGTAAACGGTCACTTCGCCCTGGAGCAGGACCTTTTGGCCGTCGGCGAGCAACTGGCGCTGCGCCACGGGGGTGCCGCGAAAGAGCACGCAACTGAGCTGGGCGGCGGCGTCCTTGAGCGAAAAATAGATGTGGCCGGAGCTTTGGGCCCGGAGGTTGGTGATTTCGCCGCTGACCCAGACGGACCCCAGCTTGCTTTCGAGGAGGCGTTTGATGTCGGCGGTCAGCTCCCCGACGGACAAGACCTTGCGAATTTCAGCCGGCGGCGGGGCGGGCGGGGCGGGCGCGGCCGGAACTTTGGCCGGCGCGGCGGGGGCAAAAAGCTCGCCGAACTCCCATTGCGATTTGACGGGTTTACGCATGCGGCGGCAGGATACCCGAATACCGGAGTTGGGAGGAGGAAATTTGACCAAGTGCAGCCAAGGGCAGCCGCAGGGCCGTTCCAGCCAAGGGCGAACATGCGGACCATCCTGGGGTGGCACGGGCCAGTGGCCTGTCCTGCCGGGCTACCAGCCTGGCTGAGCGGAGAGGACTGGGGGGAGACGGGGTCCGCTGGTAAAAAGAGCGCCTCACCCGTTCCGTCCGGCGGGTCGCCGGACGGTACGGGCCAGTGGCCCGTGCCACCCTTGTTGCCAACGCTCCCAGGTCATATCGAACAAAATGCAAGGACAGTGTCAAGATGCACCCGGCAGGCAGCCAGGTTTGAGCGTTTCACCCGGCAAAGTCTTGCGCGAATGCAATCAGTTCGGTTTCGTTCAAATCCGAGACCGCCCAAAACGTCATTCCGACCGGCGGAGATTGCCGCCTTGGTGGCGTATGTCCAGTCTTTGAAATGACGGGCCGTTGATCGCTTGCAACGAAAATGGAAATGATTATTCGAAGTCTTTTGGCCTGAAACCTTCAACCTGAAACCTTCGTAAAACCCCCGTAATAACACATTATATCACTGCGCGGTTGCCCTTGAAATCCATCGGATAAACTACCGGCTTCGCCCGGCGGCCGTTTCATTGTAAATTCGCGGCATGCAATCCTGTCTGTTCACCACGTTGAGCGGGTGTCTGCTGGCTTCCGGGCTGGCGGCCGCGCCCGTTGCGCCGATGGATCGTCATGCCCTGGTCACGCGGCATGATGTGGTCCTGACCCATTTTGACGCCACGAATCCGTTGTCGGTCGGCAATGGCGGATTTTGTTTCACAGTGGATGCCACCGGGCTGCAAACCTTCCCCGAGGCGTTCGCGACCACGACGCCGTTGGGCACCTTGTCCGACTGGGGCTGGCACACCTTTCCCAATCCCGACGGCTGGGACATTGACCGGTTTGCCTTCAAGGAGTACACCGGCTGGGACGGACGGAAAATCCCCTATGCCGATGTGCCGCACAACCAGCTCACCCCGGAAACCAGATGGCTGCGCGGCAATCCGCACCGGCTGCATCTGGGGCAGCTTGGCTTGGTCCTCAAACACGCCGACGGTTCGCCGGCCACCACCAACGACTTGACCGGCATCCGGCAAACGCTGGATTTGTGGGATGGCCGGATTAACAGCCATTTCCAATGCGAGGGCGAGCCGGTGGATGTGACCACGGTGGCCGATCCCGGTCGCGATGCCGTGGCGGTGCGGGTGGTGTCGCCCTTGATCAAGGAGGGGCGGCTGGGCATCCGGATCCAGTTCCCCTATGGCACGGGGGAACCGGTGATGACGGATTGGACCCAGCCCGAGGCGCATGAGACGGTTTTGCGGCTCACCGGGACCAACACCGGACAATTTTTCCGCAAGCTGGATCAGGACACGTACGCCGTCAGCGCGCGCTGGACCGGCCCGGCGTCGCTGAGGGAAACGGCGCGGCACCATTTCGTTCTCACCCCATTGGGCGATGACACGTTGCTGGAGCTGGTTTGCGCATTTTCCGCGCGGCAAAATACAAACGCAAACAGTGCGACCACTGCGGTGCCGGGATTTGATGCGGTGCAATCCGCCGCCCAGACGCATTGGAACCAGTTCTGGCAGACGGGCGGTGCGATTGATTTATCCGGCAGCCAGGACCCGCGCTGGTTTGAATTGGAGCGGCGCATTGTGTTGTCGCAATATCTCACGGCCATTCAAGACGCGGCGGAGCATCCGCCCGCCGAGACGGGCCTGACGTGCAACTCCTGGGAGGGCAAGTTTCACCTGGAGATGCACTGGTGGCACGAGGCGCATTTCGCGTTGTGGAACCGCCTGCCGCTGCTCGAAAAATCATTGGGATATTATCAGGCCATTTTGCCGCGCGCCGAGGGCACCGCGCACAAGCAGGGATATGCCGGCGCGCGCTGGCCGAAGATGACCAGCCCCAGCGGCGCGGAATCGCCTTCGCCGGTCGGGCCATTTCTGATCTGGCAGGAGCCGCATCCCATTTTCTACGCGGAACTGTGCTGGCGGGAACACCGGGACCGCGCGACCCTGGAAAAGTATCGCGAGGTGGTGATGCAAACTGCCGAGTTCATGGCGGATTATCCGGGTTGGGACACGAACACGCAGCGGTACGTCCTGGGTCCGGTGTTGCAATGCGCGCAGGAGATTTTCCCCAAAGATCACACCTTCAACCCCACGTTCGAGCTGACGTACTGGCGCTGGGGGCTGGAAACCGCGCAGCAATGGCGGGTGCGCCTGGGCCTGCCGCGCGCGGCGAAGTGGGATGCCGTCCTGCACGGCCTGGCCCAGGCGCCGGTGTCCGGCGGGAAATATTTGTTTACCGAAACCACGCCGGATTGCTACACGAATCCCAAATGGAACGCCGACCACCCGGCGGTGCTGGGGGCGCTGAGCTTTGTGCCGGGACCGCAAATTGACCCGGCCACGATGCGGAACACGCTGGACTGGGTCTGGCAGAATTGGAACTGGCCCGCCACCTGGGGCTGGGATTATCCGCTGGTGGCCATGACCGCCGCGCGGTTGGGCGAACCGGACCGCGCCATTGACGCCCTGCTGCTGGACACGCCCAAAAATCATTATGGCGTGAACGGCCAGGTGTATCAGCGGCCCAACCTGTCCATCTATCTGCCGGCCAACGGCGGGCTGCTGTACGCCACGGCATTGATGGCGGCCGGCTGGGATGGCGCGCCTGCGCGGAACGCGCCGGGGTTTCCGGCGAAAGGCTGGCAGGTAAAATGGGAGGGACTGCGCGTCGCGCCCTAGTTAGCCAAGCCGGAGCAATTCAGTAAAATAGATTAAAAACCACGGATGGACACAGATGAACACGGATAAAACGTGATGTCTCAACCGTTCAGGAAGCGCACCGTTTGGTGGCTTGCGGAAAACCGGGCCGGAGCGCCCTTCTGACAATTCTTCATCCGTGTTCATCTGTGTCCATCCGTGGTTAAATAATTCTTTAACGGCATGGTTCCGGCTAAGCCCGGGTGGAACCGGATTCCAGCCGGTAACATCCGGCAGGTTGCCGGATTTCGCCCGGGCCGGCAGCGGGTGGCATCCCGGCGTGGGGTGCAAAATAGCCGTGAACGGTGGCATTGGTGGCAGGTCCAATGAGGGTGAAACTTGGACGTCGTGGAAAATTTGTTTGCGCCTGGGCGCTGGCGGGATTGATTTTGGCGGCCGGCCTGCTCTGGGGCATTGGCGGCGTGCTGGTGGCGCCGGCCAATCATCCGCTGGGCCCGGCCCCGGCAAGCTTGCATGTGGAAAACGTGGAATTTCCCAGTGCCAGCGGCTCCACGATTTCCGGCTGGTTCGTGCCCGGCCAGCCCGGCCGGGGCGCGGTGGTGCTCCTGCATGGCGTGCATGCGGACCGGAGCGTGCTGACGCCCCGGGCGGAATGGCTTGCCCGCGCCGGTTACGCCGTGCTGCTGTTCGACTTTCAGGCGCACGGCCTCAGCCCGGGCAGGCACATCACTTTCGGTTATCTGGAAAGCCGCGATGTCACGGCCGCCGTCCGCTTTGTGCAAACCCGGCTGCCCGGCGAAAAAATCGGGGTGATCGGCATCTCCCTGGGGGCGGCGGCGGCCCAACTGGCCAGTCCGCCGCTGCCCGTGGACGCCCTGGTGCTGGAGTCCTCCTATCCCACCATTTATCAGGCCACGGAGGATCGTCTGGCCGAACGTTTTGGCTGGCTGGGCCGGCTCGCCACGCCGCTGCTGACCTGCCAGTTGCAGCCGCGCCTGGGCATCCGCCTGGAGGAATTGAAGCCGCTGGAATGCGCCCGGAAAATCACCGTGCCCAAGTTCTATATTGCCGGCACGGCGGACCGGAACACGACCCTTCAGGAATCGCGGGATTTGTTCGCCGCCGCCGCCGGGCCCAAGCAGTGCTGGTGGATTGAGGGGGCGGGGCATGTGGACCTGCACGCCTTTGCCCGGCGCGAATACGAGCAGCGGGTGCTGGCGTTTCTGGCGGAGCACCTCAATAAATGAACGGCAGCAGCCGTTTGGTGCGCCGGCAATAGGCGCGGTAGGGCTCGCCCAGGCCTTCGAGCAGGGCCTGTTCCTCCACATGAATGCGCCAGCGGTTGACCGCGAGGGCCGGGAGGAAAATGATGAGCAGGCTGGCCCAGTTGTCAAAGGTCAGGCACAAGCCGAACAGCGTCAACAGGCCCCCCGCGTAGCTGGGATGGCGGACGTGGCGATACGGGCCGGTATCAATGACGCGTTGGTCGGCGGCAATGGCGACGTTGGTGGTGAAAAAACGCCCGAGATAAAGGATGGCATACCAGCGCACGGCCAGGCCGAGGAGATAGAGGCCAAGGCCGGCCAGTTGGACGGTTTCCGGCCAGGGAATCCGGCAGGAGCGCAGGTGGTAGGTGGCGAAAATACCCAGGGGAATGACGAGGGCATAAACCCCCCAGATGAGCCACAAGGAGCCGCGGTCCTTGGAGACAGCGCGCTGGCCGGAGCGCTTGCCGAGGGACAGGAGCAATTCTGATCCGGCCAGAATCGTTCCCAGCACGGCGGGTGAGGGCAGTTTCATAAATTGGGCGGCGGACGCATGGTTGTGAGATACGCCGATGGCGCGCGCTTGGCAAGCCAAAGCCAAAAGCCAAACGGAGATGGTGCTTTGTCCTTGACCAGGGGAAAAACTCCCTGTTAAGTTGGGTTATTATTAGAATAATGCGGTAAACCCTCTCATTCGACTTATGAACCAAACCCTTCGCAAGGCCGGCGCGTTCCTGTGCCTGCTCCTCCTCGTTGCGTCATCAACCAGCTTCGCCCAAGGCACGGCCTTCAGCTATCAAGGCCGGTTGAACAGCGGCGGCAATGCGGCCAGCGGCAGTTATGATCTGCAATTCACGCTCTACGCCACGAACGCCACCGGGACGGCGGCGGCCGGTCCGGTGACCAACGCCGCCGTGGGGGTGACGAACGGGTTGTTCGCCACCCTGGTGGATTTCGGGCCGGGCGTTTTCACCGGTGCCAGCAACTGGCTGGAAATTGCCGTGAGCACCAACCGCGCGAACAGTTTCACGCCGTTGTCGCCGCGGCAGCAGCTCACGCCGGTGCCGTATGCGCTCACGGCCGCCAGCGTCAGCGGCGTGGTGGCGGCCGACCAGTTGAGCGGTTCCATCCCGGCGGCGCAAATCAGCGGCGCGCTGACGGTGGCGCAACTGCCGGGCGGAGTGGTGACCAATGGGGAAGGCAGCGTGAATTTGGCGGGCACGTTCGCGGGCAACGCCTCGGCGTTGACAAATATCCAACTGACGGCGATTGGCCTCGGCGGCACGTTCAGCCAGCCGGGATTTTCGCCTTTCGTGGCTTACCCCGTCGGCCGGTACCCGGTGGGCGTGGCGGCGGCGGACTTCAACGGCGATGGCAAGGTGGATTTGGTCAGCCAGAATGCGGACGCCTATAACTTGACGGTGTTGACCAACAACGGTTATGGCGTGTTTGGCTCCAATGCCACCCTGAGCGTGGGCACCTACTCCACCTGTGTCATCGCGGCGGACGTGAATGGCGATGGCAAGCCCGACATCATCAGCCTCAGCATCAACGGCCCGTTGCTGGTGTTCACCAATGACGGCAGCGGCGGTTTCGGTGCCGGCACCACCTACGCGCCCGGTTCCGAGCCGACCTGGGTGGCGGCGGCGGACATCTACAACAATGGACGCCCGGCCTTGGTCACTGCGGTTTCCGCCAACAATGTGCTGCTGGTCATGACCAACAACGGTGATGGCGTGTTCGGCTCCAATGCCACGCTGAACGTGGGCGGCCTCCCGCTGTACGTCCTTGCGGCCGATGTCAACGGTGATGGCAAAGTGGATCTCGTCAGCGCGAATGGCAATGACGGCACGTTGACGATCTTGACCAACAATGGTTATGGGGTGTTCGGCTCCAATGCCACGGTCACGGTCGGCACTTACCCGGAGGCTCTGGCCATCGCCGATGTGAATGGCGATGGCAAGGTGGATTTGATTGCCGGGAACGGGGCTGGCACGTTGACGATCCTGACCAACAATGGCTCCGGGATTTTTGGCTCCAATGCCACCCTCAGGGTGGGCAGCTCACCGGTTGCGGTCGTGGCGACGAGTTTGAACGGCAATGGCCGCGTGGATTTAATCAGCGCCAACGCCGGGGATGGCACGCTGACGGTGCTCATGAACACCGGCGGGGGCATTTTTGTGTCCAACGCCGCGTTGAACCTGGCCGGTGCCAACGATTTGGTGGCGGCGGATGTCAACGGCGACGGTTTGCCGGATTTGATTGCCGCCTCGGCGGCGAAGAATGCCGTGGATGTGATCCTGAATCTGCGGACGATTTCCGCCGGTGGCGAATGGTCATTCACCAATGCGCTCAATAATTTTGCGGGCAGCGGCAGCGGGTTGACCGGCCTGAACGCATCGCAGTTGACCACCGGCACGGTGCCGCTGGCGCAATTGCCCGCCACCGTGGTCACCAACACGGAAGCGGGCGTGACGCTGAGCGGCACCTTCAGCGGGAATGGCGGCGGGTTGACCAATCTGAACTCGGCACAGTTGACCGGCATTCTCCCCACCAATGTGCTGCCCGGATTCAATGGCGCTGACAATGCCGTGGGCGGCGGCTCCGGCAACACCATCGTGAACGGTTACCAGGCCACCATTGCCGGCGGCCAGAACAACACCATCAATGCCACCAACGGCGCCGGCAACTTCAGCTACCAGCCCACCATCGGCGGTGGCTATGGCAACACTGTGAGCGCCTACTACGCCACCATCGCGGGCGGGGAAAACAACCTCGCCAATGGCTAATGGGCGGTCATCGGGGGCGGCCGGAACAATGATATCGCCAGCAGCGCGAGCGCGGCGGCCATCGGCGGCGGTGGCTTTAACACGAATACCGGCAACTATGCCACGATTCCCGGCGGCAATCAGAACCTCGCCAGCGGCCAGTACAGCCTGGCCGCCGGCCAGCAGGCGCAGGCGCTGCATGCCGGGGCATTCGTGTGGGCGGATTCGCAGAACGCCGCCTTTGCCTCCACCAGCAGCAACCAGTTTCTCATTCGCGCGGGCGGAAATGTGGGCATCAACACCACCAATCCCGCATCCGAATTGACCATCGTGCAGACCAACGCGGGCGGGCGCGGCGCGGAATTAAGCCTGGTCAATCCCGCCGCGTCCACCGTCGGCAACGAGGTGGCCATCAATTTTGGCACCGACGCCAGCACTTACAACGCCGACAATCCGAATGCCCAGGTCAAAACCCGCTTGGTGAATGCGGCCAGCAACGCCTCCGACCTGATCTTCAGCACGTGGAATGGCTTCACGTTCGGCGAACGATTCCGCATCCAGAACGGTGGCAACATCGGCATTGGCAACACCAATCCCACGTCGCTGCTGGTGGTGGGCAGCGCCACCAGCCCGGCGTATTGCAACGGCACCACCTGGGTCAACGGCTCGGACCGCAATGCCAAGCAGGACTTCACCCGCGTCAATGCCGATGAGGTGCTGGCCCGGGTCACGGCCCTGCCGATCACGGAATGGCAATACAAGGCGGATGCGGACGGCATCAAGCACATCGGACCCATGGCGCAGGATTTTCATGCCGCGTTCGGCCTGAACGGCGCGGATGACAAACACATTTCCACCGTGGACGAAGGCGGGGTGGCGCTGGCCGCCATCCAGGGTTTGAACGAGAAACTGGAGGCGCAACGCGCGGAGAACGCGGAGTTAAAGGCCCAACTCGCCGAGTTGAAAGCGTTGGTCAACCAATTGACCCCGCTGCTCAAGAAATAGGCCGGTTGAATTCACGGGACCGCGACGCGGAGTTTTTGCGGTTCGGCGGAGAAGGTGGCCGGCAGCTGCCCCACCCATTCCCCATCCAGTTCAAAGGCGGTGGTGGGTTCGCCGGTCAACACCAGTTGCGCCGCACGGATTCGCTCCACGGCCCCGGGGGGCACCCGGCGGCGCAGCAAGAGGCCGGGAACCAGCCGCAGCATGGCGGCCAGGCTCATGCGCGGGAACACGCAGGCATGCAAGAAACCGTCCGCCAGCCGGGCCTCGGGGAAGAATTCAAAGGGGCCGCCGTACAGCTTGCCGTTGCCCAGCAACACGAGTTCGCCCTGCGCCTGCTGGCTGCCGGCACGCACGCCAATGGTCCGCTGTTTTTCCATGAGGGCCTGGAAGCCGGCGACGACGTAAGCCAGGGGGCCGGCGTTTTTTTTCAGCTTCCAACTGACGAGTTCCACCGCGCGGGCATCCAGTCCCGCGCCGGCGAGTTGGATGAAATAACGCCGGGCCGGCTGGCCATCGGCGGTGAAATCCACGCGGCCAAGATCAATGCGGGCTTCGCGTCCGCGCCGCAGCACGCCCCAGGCCGGGATCAGCTTGGTGGGCAGTTGCAATTCCCGGGCGAAGACGTTCACGGTGCCCAGCGGCAGCACGCCCAAGCGGGTGCGATGGAAGCCTTCGGGCACATCGCCGATGCCGTTGAGCACCTCGTTGACGGTGCCGTCGCCGCCGGCCGCGACGATGACGTCGAAGCCTTCGGTCACGGCGGTGGCGGCGAAGCGGCGGGCATCGCCCGGTGCGGTGGTGGCCTTGAAGACGGATTGCTGCGCCATCTCATCAAGATGCCGCCGGAACCGCCGCGCCTTGTTGCCCCGGGCCGCCGGGTTGAAAATGACACAGATGCGCATCCCCCATGATTTTGTTTCTGCGGCGATAGTCGAGGAGAAAGCTTCAGGAACCGGCGGCCCGTCGCGGCCCGTCCTGCCGGGCTACCAGCCCGGCTGAGTGGAGAGGGGCGCACGGTGGGAAACGGTCTCCGCAGGCAAATAGAGCGCCTCACCCGTTCCGTCCGGCGGGTCGCCGGACGGTACGGGCCAGTGGCCGGTGCCACCCTTCTTTGCAACCGCTCGCTAATGCCGCTTTGGAGCGCCCCTGGCCGGGGTTGAACCTAATCAAGGCTTGGCCACCGCCGCCGCAATCGTCTTTGCCAGCTCAATCGCCTGGTCCACGCCGGCCAGGTCACCATGGTTTGGCTGCGCTGGCCGCTTATTGGGATTATTCGATTCCGCCGCGCTGGCGCAATAGCTGGGCCGTGGCATCCTGCTGCCATAGCTCGGCGCACCCGAGTGGGGTTTTGCCTTGCCGGTTGCGGGCATTGACCGTGGCCCCTCTATCCAACAGCAGCGCGGCCCCAGCCACGCATCCTTGCTGGGCCGCTTCCTGCAGCGCGGTTGACCCATCGTTGGCCTGGGTGTCCGGTTTGGCCCCTTTATTCAAAAGCAGGGTCATGACGTTGGTCTGGCAGGCGGCGGCGGCCAGATAAAGCGGGGTGAATCCAGAGTTGTCCGGCAGTTCAAGATCCGCTGGATTTTGGGCCAGATCCGCGGTCACGGCCGCCACATCACCCGCTCTGGCCGCCGCATGAATTTCCCGATACAAATCATGCTGCGGCTGGCAGCCAAGGGAGCAGAAGGCCATTATGGTGACTGCCACCAATGTTCTGACGGCTTTATGCGATTCCGATTTCATGTCAAGCAGCGGTGCCGGGAGCGGTGGATGGCAATTGGCCAATGAGTTCGCCAAATTTGGGGTGGTTTGCATCCGCGCCTCCCTGTTGCAACTGGTTGAGGGCATTTTGAAATCCCTTTTGCAATTTTGTTTTTGGATCCGGCACCGTCGCTCCCGCAGGCCTGGGCGGCCGCGGTGCCAGGTAGGCGTCCAAGGCCGGCGCGGAAGGCGGCGGATTGATTGACTGGCTGAAATCCAGCACCGCCGACAAGCTCGCCACCGGCCGGGCGTCCACGACCTCTGAATAGGATCCACCCCCGAACCGCTCCCCGATCAGCTTCAAGACCGAGGTGTGATCCAGAATCGCGCGGTTGACGAAGCCAGCTTTGACGAAAGGAGAAATCACGAATCCCGGCGTGCGCACCCCCAGCGAGGCAAAGGGTTGGGTATAGGTCGCGCCGGCCGGCGGGTGGGTGGGAAGCAGCGGCGGCGATACGTGATCAAAGAATCCGCCATGCTCATCGTAATCCACGATCATCACGGTGCGGTTCCAGAACGCCGGGCTGTTGGTCACCGCATTATAGGTCTGCATCAAAAATTCCTGCCCGTTGCTGATGCCGGCCGGCGCATGTTCGTCCGTTGCGAAGCCGATGTGGGGGGCGTCCTGATATGTGGGTTCGACAAAAATCACCTGGGGGAGTTCATCCGGCGGAGTGTTCATGAGGTCATTTTCCAAGTCAGCGAAGGAACGGAAACGGTCGCTGAGCAGGATTTCAGGAACCCATTTCAGCATCATGGTAAAAAACGGGATGCCTTGATGGTACACCCGCCAACTGATCCCCTTGCGATCCAGCCAGTCATAGACGAGGTCTTGGGGTGGAAGCATATCATGGTTTACATCAATCAGGGTGAACCCGCTCATGGACATCAGCCGGTTGGGCTGGGTTCCGGCGGGCAAGGAGGAGAACCAATGGTCGCAGATGGTGAAGTTCTGGGCGAGAAAATGGCTGATGGGCACCTGCGCCGCGCCAAAATAGCCCATCACCAAATTCCGAACCTGCGGATCGTTTGAAACGCTGGCGGGAATTCCGCTCACAAAACCGTTCATCGGGTAGGTGCCGCCTTGCAGCGGGCCCAGGTTGGCGGCGACATTGGAGCGTTCGTGCGGCGGGTCGAAATCATCCGGCATGGTATATGGATTGTCGGACAGAAAAGGCTGGATGACCTGGTCTTGATCGGGATTTGCCACCCGCGCCAACCAGGCGGGATCCGCCTGCAAGCCCTCGACGCTTAGATTAAAGGGGGGCAGGCTGCGATAGCCGAGAATATGGTCGAATGACCGGTTCTCCATCATCAGAATGACCATGTGCTTTACTGAAGTTAGATCAGGCATAAGGGTGTCAGGTTATTGGGCTCGATTCTTTACGTCCTGGTCGGCGCGGCCGGAAAGATTGTCCATTGGGCTGGTGAAGGCATTGGCTTGGGAAATATGAGAATCGCAGCCAATTATCAGCTTTTGAAAATACTCCAGACATGGCCCGACACCCAATATGATAACCATTGTGTTCATCGCATAAACCCTCCCGCCTTCGGATAAGACATTTTTACAACTTTTATTTCATTCCCCGATTTTTGCAAGAACTTTGTTGCGGGCAAAATTGGTCCTTCGCTGTTTTCCGTGAAATCTGTCAAGCGGCCTGGATTTTCACCAAAATGGATGGCAAACCACCTGCGGTCGCGGTTACCCTGCTGGCCGGCAAGGAGCCGATTTCCAAGACCATGTCTCATTTCATACGCAACCGGACGCCGATCATCTTTATTCTGGGCTCGCTGTCCACGCTCAGCCCGTTCGCCATTGACATGTATCTGGCGGCGTTTCCCCAGATCGCCGGGGGATTGCACACCACCACCGCCCGGATTTCGCTTTCCGTGGCCAGTTATTTTGCCGGCCTCGCCGCCGGGCAATTCATTTATGGCCCCTTGCTGGATCGCTTCGGACGCAAGCGGCCCCTCTATGCGGGCTTGATTTTATTCGCCGTGGCCTCGCTGCTTTGCATGGGGTCACATGGCGAAAAATGGCTCATCGCCATGCGTTTTTTGCAGGCGCTGGGCGGCTGCGGCGCCCAAGTCGCGTCCATGGCCATGGTGCGCGATTTTTTCCCGGTGCAGGAAACCGCGAGAATCATCTCGCTGCTCATCCTGATTCTGGGCGTCTCGCCGCTGCTGGCACCCACGGTCGGGGGCTTCGTTTCCATGCACCTCGGCTGGCGATGGGTCTTTGCCATTCTGGCCATGGTGGCGTTGCTAAACCTCGCGATTGTCTTCTGGTACCTGCCCGAGGGCCATCCACCCGATGCCACGGTTTCACTGCATCCGCTCCCGGTCCTCCGGAACTTCCTGGCAGTGCTGAAAGTGCCGCAATTCACCGTCTTCACGCTGGCGGGTTCCTTTGCCTTTTCGGGTCTGCTGGTGTACGTGGCGGGTTCGCCGATCATTTTCATGGAAGTCTTTCACGTCAGCGCCCGGGGGTTCGGCCTGATCTTTGCGGGCCTGGCCGTGGGCTTCATCGGCAGCAACCAGCTCAATGTCCTGCTGTTGCGCAAATTCTCCAGTGTCCAAATCTTTCGCGCCGCGCTGCTGGCGGAATGCCCGTTCACCCTGCTGTTTCTGGTGGGAACCCATTGGCATTGGTTCGGTTTGGGAGCCACCCTGGTCCTGCTGTTCATCATCCTGTCCAGCTTGGGGCTGGCCTTTCCCAATGCCGCCGCCCTGGCCCTCGTGCCCTTCGACCAGCACATTGGCAGTGCCTCCGCGATGCTGGGCTTTCTGCAAATCGGGGTCTCCGGCCTCGCCGCGGCCAGCATTGGCCTGCTGAATTCGCATGACCTGCTGCCGGTGACGGTGGTCCTGGCCTCCACCTCATGGATTGGCCTGGCCATTTTTCTCCTGGGCCGGCGGCGGATTTCCACTCTGCATTTTGTCGAAGAAAAAGACGTCGCG
>Ga0302156_10002678_pt1 | contig 14344 bp, 12 predicted proteins | sample I_Bog_N3_2_FD_193503 | JGI IMG/M metagenome (GOLD analysis project Ga0302156, IMG submission 193503) | Peat permafrost microbial communities from Stordalen Mire near Abisko, Sweden - I_Bog_N3_2 | ecosystem: Environmental > Terrestrial > Soil > Wetlands > Peat | place: Sweden: Abisko, Stordalen... | reverse complement strand
AGAGCGAGCTGCCGCTTGGGGCGCGGGGGCCGCCGCTGCAGCCCAGCCTGCTGTGAACGGGAGGATAAGTCCCGATTTCATTGACCGGTGAGCGAGCCGGTAGGGGCCCGCTTGTCCTAAGCTCCAGCGAAGGCCGGAGTGGGCGCCATGCGGGCGGCGCGGCTCGCTGGCTTGGTGGCCCGGCAACGGCCGAGGGCTCTGCGCAGAAGCCTACTGGCGGCCCAAATAGCCCAAGCAAGCCACGCGGCCCCTAAGCTTGGACGCAACATAAGGCTGGTTACGCGCAACAAGGTGGTGGGCAGCCTTGAACCGGACGGGCGTTTGAAATTCCTATCCGCAGTTGCTTATCTATTCGCTTCTCCGCTCCGACCGATCCTCTCCGAGTTCGCTCCCGTGCGGCGGAGAGGTCCGCAGGGCCTGGTCCCGTTCGAGCCCGGTACCGCTGGCTAATGTCGGTTGGTCAAACGCAGGATCTCCCAGGTTCCTGGAGAATCCATCCCATATCTTTGCCCCGCTCTCAGATCCCGGCCGGTTCATCGGTCCTCACCCTGTCGGCCCGATGATGCTGCCCCCAACTTACCGACGATGAAGGCACCAGCGAAAAGGGTATGTCGAGATTCAATCACGCGGCTTCAATATCCGCTGCCTACGCTTCACGTGGTGCGTTACCGCACCCCATGCAAGGCTCGCTTCCGGCTGGTGGTTAACCTTTGCCGGGTGGGAGTCGAACCCACTGGACTCCATCGAAAGTTTCCGTCCGTTACATCGAACTTCCTCCTTTCCCAGGCTTATCCTGGCACTACGGGTAAACACCCCTAAAAAGGCCAGCCCTGCACTTTGAATCCGAATGTCAACAAAATGTACGGGGCCGTCCATTATATAGACGGTGCTGTACAGTCTAGCTATCATAGGCGCAGCTCCTGTCTGTTCCTGGAAGGTTTAGCTTCATGTCAGCCGATCCGCTTCTGCAGCCGTACCAGCTGAAACATCTGACCCTGAGAAACCGAATCATGACCACGGCACACGAACCGGCTTATCCGGAAGACGGAATGCCAAAGGCACGATATCGCGCCTATCACGTGGAACGGGCCAAGGCGGGGCTTGCCTTGACGATGACGGCGGGGTCGGCAGCGGTTTCACGCGATAGCCCGCCGGTGTTCAACAACATCCTGATCTATAAGGATGAAGTGGTGCCGTGGCTGAGGGATCTTGTAGATGCCTGTCACGAACATGGCGCAGCGGTAATGATCCAGGTGACACATCTCGGCCGGCGCACGCGATGGGACAAGGGCTTTTGGCTGCCTGTAATCTCTCCATCCCACAAAAGGGAGGCCTCGCACCGCGCGTTTCCCAAAAGACTTGAAGACTGGGACATCGAACGCGTCATCAAGGACTATGCGGATGCCGCGGAGCGCATGCATGCCGCGGGGCTTGATGGGATTGAGTTGCAGGCATACGGACATTTATTGGACCAGTTTTGGTCGCCACGAACCAACGACATGGACGCTCCCTATGGTGGGTCGCTCGACAATCGACTGCGCCTCACTTTTGACGTGCTGGCGGCTATTCGCAAACGAGTGGGATCGCGGTTTATCGTCGGGGTCCGTTACACGGCCGACGAGGTGATCGCGGGAGGCCTCACCAGGGAGGACGGCTTTGACATTTCGCGACGTCTCAAAGAAAGCGGAATGGTCGACTTCCTCAATATTATCCGCGGACACATTGATACAGACGCGGGCCTTACCGATGTAATCCCAATACAGGGCACCCCCGGATCGCCCCACCTGGATTTCGCCGGGGAAATCCGCGCGGCCACTTGCTTTCCGACCTTCCATGCGGCCCGAATTCAGGATGTGGCCACCGCGCGCCATGCAATCGCGACCGGGAAGGTCGACATGATAGGGATGACTCGTGCACATATGGCCGATCCGCACATCGTGCGCAAGATCATGGAGGGCCGCGAAGGGGAAATTCGTCCTTGCGTAGGCGCCACCTATTGTCTCGATCGCATCTACCAGGGCGGCTCGGCATACTGTATCCACAACGCGGCTACCGGACGTGAGTTGACCATGCCGCACGAAATCCGGCGGGCGGACATCAGGCGCAGGATCGCTATCGTCGGCGCGGGGCCGGCCGGACTTGAGGCCGCTCGGGTCGCATCCGAGCGGGGACACGAGGTCGTGGTGTTTGAGGCGGCGAGTAAGCCCGGTGGCCAGGTGCGTCTGACAGCCCAGAGCCCGCGGCGTCTCGAAATGATGGGCATAATCGACTGGCGCATGACCCAATGCATCGCAAACGGCGTGGTGTTCCATTTCGACACATTAGCGGAAGAAAATGATGTCGTGACGGAAAGGCCAGATGTGGTGATTGTCGCGACGGGGGGGCTGCCACATACTGAAGTCCTGAAGGCCGGCAATGATCTGGTGGTTTCCACATGGGACATCATCGCAGGCACCGTCCGACCCGGATCCAATGTCCTATTGTTCGACGATGCAGGCGATCACGCGGCCCTGCAAGCGGCTGAGGTCATCGCGGCGACAGGGGCCCGGTTGGAGATCATGACGCCGGACAGGTCCTTTGCTCCGGAGGTGATGGCGATGAATCTTGTGCCCTATATGCGGAGCCTGCAAAAGCAGGATGTGACGTTCACCGTCACCTTTCGCCTTAACCATGTAACCCGAGACGGCGACGAGCTCGCCGCCCTCGTCGGCAGTGACTATGGCGGTGTGAGTAAGGAAAGGCGCGTCGATCAGGTCGTCGTCAACCATGGCACCATGCCGCTGGATGATCTTTATTTCGCCCTCAAGCCGCGCTCGCGAAATCTTGGTGCGATCGATTACACACGCCTTATAGCTGGTTTGTCGCAGGACGCTCTCAGCAACCCGGCAGGCGAGTTCCAGCTCTTCCGGATTGGGGACGCGGTTTCCGCACGTAACACCCACGCGGCTATTTACGATGCGCTGAGGCTCGTGAAGGATTTGTAAATTGCTTCCGAGGCGGCGCGAATCCTGCCACCGACATCGCCACCTCGGCGTGCTCGCTTCAGCGGGGCCATCGGGCTAGTGCCCGGGAAGCCACTGCTCTATCATGTACAGACATGTCCAATTTACTGACCATAATGCCAGTACGGCACCCTGTTCTGGAGCGAAGGCGTACCCGTGGCGCAGCGAAATAAGGGCGAGACGGGCTGGCGCGGATCGGCGGGTGGCTGGCTGGATGGCGCCTATGAGAATCTGATTGAGGCCGGGGTCGACGGTGTCCGAATAATGCCCCTCGCGAAGCGGCTTCACCTGTCACGCACGAGCTTTTATTGGTTCTTCAAGGACAGAGCGGCGCTCTTGAGTGCCCTCGTGGATCGATGGCGCGCGAAGAATACGGCGAATATCATTAAGCAGGCAGATAAGTACGCGGAGAGTATTTCGGAGGCAATTCTCAACGTATTCGATTGCTGGCTAGATTCAGATCTATTCGACTCCAGGTTTGAGTTCGCGGTTCGCAGCTGGGCGCAGCAATCTGTGACGGTCACGCGAGACGTAAAGGTGGCAGATGCCGCGCGCCTGAAGGCCTTGACCGATATGTTCCTCCGCTTCGGCTATAAGCCAATTTCCGCGGATGTCCGGGCCCGAACACTCTATCTTACCCAGATCGGGTATATATCGATGAAGACGAAAGAAGATCTGGCCACGCGAATGATGCGCATGCCGGCATATGTGGCTTGTTTCATCGGAAATGAGCCCCAACAACGCGAAATGGACCGCTTCTACTCTCGCCACGGCTATTCCACCGGCCGGCCCGCGACTACCCGGACAAAGGCCAAGCAGGTGTCTTGACCTGGCCAATGATCAACATCGTTCGCGGTTAGCATCACCCGGGCGATAAGGCTGTCCCTTTCGTCCATTAGGACTGGAGGGTGTCACGGCGCGATCAAATATCGTCCTGTTTTGGCCCGACCTGGCCCACTTCCCGCGTTTGGTGGAACAACTGTACATTGATGTCGCCACACTTGACACCGTTGACTGAGAACTAGCAAACGGCTTTAAGTGCAATCTGCAATTCGTGGCCGCAAAGCGTCAATATCTGGCTCTGGTGACAAATTGGTCGAAAATATAGGCACTTCCGATGAATCACCACGAATTTGGTGATGCTGTGCACCAGTGCGCTTCGCTCGCGCGAGGCCGTGATGTCGGCCCAGATGTCGGAGGGTTTCGCATGGTCATCCTGTTGTGGCGGGAACCGGACCCTGCCGGTGCAGCGACGCAAACTTCCCTACGCTGGCATGACCTAGAACAGGTTCAAAGCGTATCTCTCAGCCACCGGCGGTGGTACCGCTAGCAGTGGGATTATCGCTTAGGTGTCGGACGCCTCCGCCACCAACCAGTCCTTCAGATACGCCACATCCGGCCGCAGCATCTTTCCCTTTGGCGCGGTAATGAACAGCGGCCGGTCGGTGGTGACTCTGTGCTGCACCGGGCGCAACAGCAGGCCCCGCGCAATCAGCGGTTGCACGATGTGGCGCCAGCCTTGCGCCACGCCCTGGCCCTCGATGGCGGCCTGCAGCACGATAGAGTAGTCGTTGAAGCGAAGCAGCGTCGGCTTGCGCGGCAATCGGGTGTTGAAGCGGGCCAGCCACTCCTTCCAGTCCATGCGCGGGCGGTAGCGTTCCTCTAGCAGCAGCAGCGGGCTATTGGCCAGGGCCTGCAGGTCGGGCAGCGGGTTGACCTTTAGAAACTTGGGGCTGCAGACTGGGAAGATTTCTTCATCCACAAAATGCCATTTCTGGTAGTTGGTGAATTCGTCTGCCCCTAGGGTGATGGACAGGTCGATACGCTCGCGCGCCATGTCCAGATCGGTGTCAGTGGTGATTACGCGCAGCTCGATATCCGGGTGCTGCTGCTTGAAGCGCGCAATTCGTGGCAGCAGCCACCAGGTGGCCGTCGCCGTGGACACCGCAAGTGTCACCTGGTGCGCCTGCATGCTGCGCACCTCGCGCAGGGCCTGGTCGATCAGCGACAGGCCCATGCCCACCTGCTCCAGCAGGTACTGGCCGGCATCGGTGGTGCGCACGCCCTGGTGCTGGCGCTCGAACAGAGCCACGCCCAAACCGGCCTCCAACAGGCGCATCGCGTGGCTTACCGCAGGCTGGCTGATGTGCAGGTCTTCGGCGGCCCGCGTGAAGCTGCCGCGCCGGGCTGCGGACTCAAACACCAGCAGGTTGTTGAGCGACCGGTTGGGTTTCACCCTGTGGGCTGGTCGGGTAGATGGTGTATTGGGCATGAGCTGAGTTTATGGCAAGTATGAGGTGCGCTGCCATTCAAAGCCAGCCCCTACTAGCATATGGTTGCGTAATGTCCACGCCCTTTCACTTTCAGACAAACCTTGCGCACTCTGGCGCTGGTGTTCGGAGTCACATTGTGCGCCGCTTGGTTGCTTGTGGCTGGCGTCGCTGTTCGCGCAGGACTTCATTCGCCTCGCACCGCTTCACGCGCATGCAGGGTATTTGGCATTCCCATGGCAAGGGCAGTAACGCTAGCCAGTCGCCGGGGCTGAGTACACCAGCAGGAAAGTAAAGAATGACTGAAACGACAAGGACGGCAACATCCGAAGAAACTGCCATGCAAGAAGTGTCCCCTGCTACGCCAGGACACAAGAAACATCGGCGCGTCGGTGGCAGAGAACGCCGTGACCCCAAAGCTAGAATCAACGGGCCGCCCTACATCCAAAGAAACATCCCCACCTACGACGTCATGGGCGAAGAAAACTTGCTCAAGATCGAAGCCGTGACCGACAAAATTCTGGCCGAAGTGGGGCTGGATATTCGCGACGACGACGCGTGTTTGGCACTATTTAGAAAGGCCGGCGCCAAGGTCGACGGCATGCGCGTGAAGTTCGAGCCCGGCCACCTGCGCGAGATCCTCAAGACCGCTCCCAAAGAGTTCACCCAGCACGCGCGCAACCCCGCACGCTCGGTGCAAATGGGCGGGCGTAACGTGGTGTTCGCCCCGGCCTATGGCTCTCCTTTTGTCATGGACCTGGACCGGGGCCGGCGCTACGGCACGCTGGCCGACTTTCAGAACTTTGTGAAGCTGGCCTACGCGTGCCCCTGGCTGCACCACAGCGGCGGTACGATCTGTGAGCCCACCGACATCCCGGTCAACAAACGCCACTTGGACATGGTCTATGCCCACATGCGCTACTCCGACAAGGCCTTTATGGGCTCCATCACTTCAGAGGAGCGCGCTGAAGACTCCATTGCGATGTCGCGTATCCTCTTCGGCAATGACTTTGTTGACCAGAACTGCGTCATCCTGGGCAACGTCAATGTCAACTCGCCGCTTTTGTGGGACGGCACCATGACCAAATCGGCGCGAGCCTATGCGCGCGCCAACCAGGCCGCCGTCATCGTGCCCTTTATCCTGGGCGGGGCCATGGGGCCGGTGACAAATGCCGGCGCCATCGCCCAGGCCCATGCCGAGACCATGGTGGGTTGCGCCATCACGCAGCTGGAGCGGCCGGGCGCGCCCGTCATCTATGGCAACTTTCTGTCCAGCATGTCGCTGCGCTCGGGCTCGCCCACCTTTGGCACCCCCGAGCCGGCCATAGGCTCCATGGTCATAGGCCAGTTAGCGCGCCGCCTGAACCTACCGCTGCGCTGTGCCGGTTCCTTCACCACCTCCAAGCTGCCCGACGGCCAAGCCATGCAGGAGAGCGTGATGTCCATGCTCTCGGCGATCCACTGTGGCGCCAATTTCATTTTGCATTCGGCCGGTTTTTTGGACGGATTGCTTTCCATGAGCTACGAGAAATTTATGATGGACGCCGACTTCTGCGGCGCCCTGCACAGATATCTGGCCGGTGTGGTGGTGGACGACAATGCTCTGGCGCTGGATGCCTTCAAAGAAGTAGTGCCCGGCGGCCACTTTCTGGGCTCGGCCCACACCATGCGCAACTACATGACGGCGTTTTTTGATTCCACGATTTCCGACAACACACCGTTTGAGTCCTGGAACGAGGGCGGCAGGACCGACAGCGCTACTCGCGCCAACTCGCGCTGGAAAACCGCGCTGGCCGATTACGTGGCCCCGGCCATGGATGTGGCATTGGAGGAGGCTTTGCAGGACTACGTGAACCGCAAGAAGAGCAGCATGAGCGACCAGTTGTACTGAAGTCAGCTCTTTGGTGTCGCCCTGTACCTGCCCCTTGCACCACTGAAGCCGACCACAGGCGCCATTTTTAAACAATCACGCCAGCCATGTCACCTGAAAACGACCGCTGGCTACAGCCCGCCCAGCTCAAACACGCGCGGCCGAAAGGCCGCATGATGGGACCTCCCCTTGATTTACGCGCCAGAAGTGTCGGTAGGATTTGTCGGATATTGTCGCCGCCTGCCAATGAATCAATCTCCAGTGAGTGTTGCTATTCGCATCGCAATGGCTCCGGTGCATTGCAGGGCAAGCGGTAGAATGCGCGAACCATTTTCCGAGGTGTTGAATTACGCAGCCGATCGCCCGTGACCCCATCTACCGCCAGCGCGCCTTTGATGCCGGCATTATCGAGCTGTGCGTGCGGTGGTATATCACGTATCGGCTGTCCTACCGGGACCTTGTGGAGATGATGGCCGAGCGCGGCGTGAAGGTGGCGCACAGTACTATTCTTCGCTGGGTCACGCGGTGCGTGCCGGAACTTCAGAAGCGCTGAGATCGGTTCTCCAAGACGGTGGGCACCTCGTGGCGTGTGGATGAGACGTACGTCAAGATCAAGACGAAGTGGCACTACTTGTATCGCGCGGTCGACAAGCATGGAAAGACAGTCGACTTCCTGCTGCGACGCGGCCGCCGAATTACGGCCGCGCAGGCGTTCTTTCGCAAGGCACTGGCGACCTGCCTACCACGCGTGCCGCGCAAAGTGACGCTCGACGGGCACGTCCCCAGTCATCGCGCACTCTGGTTGCTGCGACGAGAACATCCGTGCTGGCGCAACGTCAAGGTGCGGACGATTAAGTACCTCAACAATCTCATTGAGCAAGATCATCGGGCGATCAAGCGACGCTGTGTATCGATGGCCGGGTTCAAGTCGTTCAAGAATGCGGCTACCACGATTGCCGGCATTGAGATCGCCCACCGTATTCGCAAAGGACAATTCTCGTTTGGGCGCGGCCGATCGCGCCCCGGCTGGTCGCGGAAGGACGAATGTGCGTTTGCGCTCGCATAAGACGCCACTGCGAGACGTCAATGGCAACATCTCGGTCGTAGAATCCCGCAATGCACCAGAGCTAGATCAATGCGGCGCCTTCCATACGCTGGCAAACGGCTTGTCTCTCGATGACAATGCATTCGCGCTTGATGCTTTCCGTGAGATCGGACCCGGCAAACACTACCTGTGCGCTGCGCACACCCTTGCGAACCACACGATCGCCTTCTACGACTTCATGCTCGCGGACAACAACTCCTTCGAGCAATGGAGCGCCGAGGGAGCGCACGACCAGTTGTGGCGCGCAAATCGACGCCGGAAGGAGCTATTCACGGCCTTCGTAGCACCGCCGCTCGAGACTTCCATTGATGAAGCTCTGATCGCATATATGGCGCGCCGCCGCGCTTCGAATCCTGCCTAGCGCCCTTGGTTTGACGGGGCATTTTCAGGGGCTTCGGCTGTGGCGCCAAGCCGGAGCGAAGACGTGCATGAAAACGTAACTTTCGCGCCCGCAACACGTGCATGCTTACCATTTCCATATGTGGGCGCTAGCGTGGATATGTACAGCCCTGTCGAGTAGATTGACTATGCCGTACAGTTTTGGCATTCTTGACAAGGAGGCGTGGACGGTGGGACCTACGCACCTGCCGTCCGCTAGATCGCAGTATTTATCGTGAAAACCAAAAAGGGCAAAGAAGGGGAACACCTTGACCACCACGCTGCGCCAATCGATGACGGCCCTGCTTGCCATTGGCAGCATTCTTACTGGTGCGAGCGCGTGGTGCGATGCCGCAACGCCATCAGCGACGCCCGAAGAATCGACTTCGCGCGTATCCCGGGAGGACTCACAACTTGAGGAGATCATTGTCAGCGCACGCAAACGCGACGAGTCACTGGCCACGGTGCCGGTTAGTATCACTGCGTTCACGTCCGAGAACCTGCAAAACTACAATATTCAGTCGTTCAATGACTATGCGACGAAGACGCCAAACGTATCCTTCAGCTACGGCGGCGGTCCCACAGGTGTTGCCGACGCCCGGACCGTAGCCGTTCGTGGTATTACCGGCCAAAACCTATTTGGAACGGCCGGAGCTACGGGTTTTTATATCGATGACACACCTATCCCGGGTTCAGTCGATCCCCGCGTGCTCGACATCGACGATATCGAGGTATTGAAGGGGCCCCAGGGAACGCTGTTCGGAGAAAGCTCTCTCGGCGGCAATGTGCGGCTTATTACGAAAAAGCCCAATCTCAGCGAGAACGAATTGAGCTTCATGGCCCAGGCCGGCGGCACGTCTGGCGGTGGAAGTGCCGATGGTGGCGGCAGTTTAGTGGGCAATCTTATCCTCATTCCGGACACGCTGGCAGTGCGCGCCGTCATGTTCGCCAACCATGACGCGGGCTACCTCACGCGCACGTTTCCCGATCCCTCAAGCCCGGGGGCAACAGATCCGTTCCTCACGGCGCCACGCACAAGCGTCGGCAACCAGGGAGCGGTGGATACATTTGGCGGCTCGCTATCGGCACTGTTGAAAGTCAGCGATCAATTCGAAGCCAGACTCCGCGTCATGTTTCAAAACTCCGCGGACAACGGCTTTCCAGCGACCTTCGCGCCATTACCGTCGTTTACGCCGATTTACACACTTGATCGGGCCTTTGACGTCCAGCCGAAGGCATCCGATGTATGGGCGTTGCCGTCCCTTGACCTGACATACAAGGGCCAAGGCTGGACGTTCGTCTCCTCGACCAGCTATTTCTATCGCCATACGCGCGACCTCGAGGATTCAACCTACGGCACGCAGCAGATCCTTAACAGCTATTATGGCGTGACCAGCCTCCCCGCACAGCCCTACCTCTGGGACGGTGAACACTTCCACAATCAGGTTACCGAGGAGATGCGGGTATCGTTCGACCCGGTTCATAACTTGAGCGGGACGGTTGGGGCCTTCTACTCGCGGACACACACCCTGTTTGATTTTCCGCCGGTCTACGCGAATGGCCTGGTCGCAGCGACTGTCGACAACAAGGTGGTCGGCCCTTGGCCTAACGATATGCTCTGGGTGTCGGCGTGGCCTGGCATACAGACCGACAAATCGGTATTTGGCGAACTTTACTACAAGTTCCTCGATCGGTTTACGTTGACGCTCGGCGGCCGCCAATATTGGCTTGCGCAGGATGCGGACTATACGGCCGATGGATTCATGAACTTTGGACCGACTCCCAGCGCCCCACAGCATAACACGCAATCGGGTTTTAGCCCGAAAGTGGGGCTGGCCTATCAAGCAACTGACGAGACGATGGTCTACTCCTCCGTCTCCAAAGGGTTTCGAGCAGGCGGTGCCCAGGCATTCTTGCCTTATTGCGCTTTCGCGAACCTGCCCATTGCCGACATCACGCACCTGCAGTCAGACACCCTTTGGAATTATGAGGTTGGTGCGAAGATGCAGCTGCCCCACCCCGGTGTGCTGATTTCCGCAGCAGCCTTCCATATCGACTGGGAAAACCCTCAGCAGCAGGTTGCCCTCCCGTGCGGCTCGTATTTTGACATCAATGGTGAAAAGGCAACCATTAACGGTGCCGAGCTCGAGGTGTCCGGGCACCTTACACAATCGTTGCAGATACGGTTTGGCGCCGGGTACGAAGATACCAAGATCATACAACCCGGAGCTCTGGCCATTGTTGGTATGCCTGTCGATTCGCGCATCGTGGGAACGCCAGCGTGGACCGCATCCATAGGTGGAATTTACAGGCGCACGATTACCGGGAACATGGATGGGTTTATCTCTGCCGACTACAGTTACACGGGCAATAGCATATCTTTACTCAATGGCGGCGGCGGCGCCGAGGCCACGCGCCCCGCCTTTTCCCTCGTCAATTTGCGCTTTGGCGTTGATCGCGGCAATTCGGAGCTTTCGCTTAACGTCCATAACTTGACCAACGCAAAGCCCAATCTTGGCGATGTCGGATATCTGGGATATGCCCAATACGATGCTGCCGGTACGGTAATACCGCAAGTCGCGACGCTTCAGCCGTTGACCGTGATCGCGCAGTACAAATGGCACTTCTGAGACGCCCGGACGAGGTGTTGCCGCGGATCCAACGTTCGCAACGACGCGGTGGCGAGCTGATTTGAGCCGGCCGATATCATTGATCGCCATGGCCGCGCTCATGGTCTTTGCCGCAACACGAATCGCCGTTGCGGCCCCCGTCCCCATACGATTGGATCTTGATGAATTCGACCGCGCGAAAACGACCGCTGTGCTGCCAAACGGCATTATGCTTGCGTACGTCGACCTCGGAGACCGGCGCGGACCGCCCGTCGTGCTCATTCATGGCTATACGGACAGCGCGCGCGACTGGTTCCCGCTCATCCCTTTTCTCGATCAGGGATCTCGCCTGATCATCGTCGACCTCCGGGGTCACGGCCGATCGAGCAAGCCCGAGTGCTGCTATTCGCGCACCGACTTTGCCTACGACATCAAGCTGCTGTTAGACGAACTGAAAATCGAGCGGGCTGACATCCTCGGTCACTCGCTTGGCAGCATCGTCGCCCAGAGCCTCGCGGAATTCTGGCCGGAGCGCGTGCGTCGCGTTGTTCTGATTTCATCCACGGGCGCGTCTCACTCGCTGTGCGCGCCTCCACCCGCCCGATCAAAGGAGCCAGTATTTAACTGGTGCTCGGAGATCGCGAACCTTCGTGACCCGATCAATCCGGACTCCCCCTTCATGATCGCCTGGTACGCATCACCGCCGCCAATCGACGAGGATTTCCTAAGCCGTCAGCGTCGCGACGCCGCGGCCATTCCGGCCAAGATCTGGCGCGCCGCCTTTGACCAGGGCCTCATGGATTTTAACCTACAGAGTACACTACCGAAGCTGCAAGCCAGGACATTGCTCATTTGGGGCGGCAAGGAGTCGATCTTTCTCAAGCGTGATCAGGATGCACTGCGCACGGCCCTTCCTGGCGCGCGCGTAAAGATATTCCCGGAGCTTGGACATAACTCGTTATGGGAAGATCCGGCTGTTGTCGCGGCAGTGATCAATCCATTTTTGCGCGAAGAGCCGTAAGAGGCCCACGTGACGGATCGCCGGGATTCCATCACACAGTAGCTTTGCGATGACCAGCTCCTCCCTCGTAGAACAGCGCTCAATCGACTACATCCCGCTAGCGGAACGCCACGGCAAGGTGTGGCACTTGTGGCCCGTATGGTTTGCCGGTGGCGCGCATCTGGCGACTCTCGCGGTCGGTGTGCTGGGGATCGCGACGGGCGGTAATCTGCTTTGGACTGCTATCGCCGTGCTTACAGGTTGCGCGTTCGGGACCTTCTTCATGGCAGTCCATTCGACCCAGGGACCACAGCTTGGATTGCCGCAGATGATTCAGTCCAGGCCGCAGTTCGGCTACATGGGAGCGCTACTCGTATGGGTCGTGGCGCTCATCGCATATATTGGCTACAACGCATTCAATCAGGTACTCGCGGCACAAGCCATTCGGGAGTTGGCCGGCGCAGCGGCCGCACCGACGCCCGTCGTCATTGTTCTGTTTGCGCTGGCTGCTACCAGTCTGGCTACAGTCGGCTACGATTGGATTCACGTCGCACAAAGATGGCTCGCGTACGCACTGATACTTGGACTAACAGTCTTTTCCCTTGGCGCCATGATTTTTGTCCGCTTCCCACCCGAACAGCTGGATGCGCACGGATTTCGCGGAGTGCCGTTTCTCGCGCAGTTCTTCGCTGCCGCAGCGTATCAACTCAGCTGGTCCATCTACGTTTCTGACTATTCTCGCTATCTTCCGCGTAACGTCGGTGTTCGCGCATCTTTCTGGTGGACGTATCTCGGGGCATTGATGGGGACGGCGTGGATGATGCTGGTCGGCACGATTGCGGCGGCACTCTATCCGACCTCGGACGTTGCCGTAGCGGTGGAGACGGCCGTTGACGGTGTTGTCCCCGGTCTCGGCAAGCTGCTGTTATTCGGCGCACTACTCGGCCTCGCGACCGCGTCGGCGCAGAACTTCTACGGAGCTTCGTTGACGTTACTTAGTATTGCAGATTCGTTTAAGCCGCTGCACTGTACGGTCGCGAAACGCCTGGTGTGCATCGGGCTGGCAGCCGGTGTGGCAACCTCGATTGCGCTGTTGTCCTCGAAGCATTTTGTCGATCGCTTCATCGATCTGCTCTCACTCCTTCTTTACCTATTCACGCCGTGGACCGCGATCAACCTGGTCGATTTTTATTTTGTTCGCAAGGGGCATTATTCTGTTCGCGAAATATTCAACCCCGACGGTATGTACGGGCGCTGGAACTGGCGCGGGTTATTGGCGTACGGCGTCGGGTTCGTGGCCATGATTCCGTTTTTTAGCACAGGCCTTTACACGGGGCCGGTTGCTGCCACACTCGGCGGCGCCGACATCGCAATGCTGGTAGGACTCCCCGTGTCTGCGATCGTATATATCGTCGCTTGCCGTTCCCTGGATGTCGAGGTCGACCGGCGACTTGCATACGCAGCCGACGTGGGCCTCGACCCAGACATGGCGGAAGACGTTCAACCCTAAGGTTGAGCGTCGAGAAGCTCATTTAAGGCACCGGCAACGCCGGCCGGATCTTCCCAGAACGGATCGTGCCCGAGCCCGTCAAAGACTTTGACCTGTGCATTCGGCAGCGCCTTGCGTAGGCTATCGCGTACCGGCGGTTCCATGATCGGGTCCCTGCTTCCCCAGATCAATAAGAGAGTAACTGAAAGCTGGGAGTGTGCAGTGCAACCAAACTACTTCGCCCGCGCCGCAGTTTGCGATCGCCGTCGGGTTCCCGGCAGTAATACTTAAGCCGGAAACGGCATCGACAACACGACGCAAGTCATTGTGTGTCGCACACCCCCAGCTTTCAGTTACTCTCCGAATTGGGGGCGGCGGCCTGGTTAAGCGGCGACACCGTCGAACCGTTGACCGGCCGGTGGCGTTCAATGCTCGCCGCTTATGGAGCTAGCGCAAGCCCATGGTGACGATGCCCACACCGGTCTCGGGTCCGTTTTGTCTCTGAACCGCCTCGGCTTCTCCGGAGACTCCCGAGTGTGAGTCATGCCGCTATGGCAAGAGGCTGGTCGAGCAGATCGCCGGACGCATTGGACGCGCGCTGGAACGTCGCGGCCTGGTCGA
>Ga0302156_10002672_pt1 | contig 14365 bp, 14 predicted proteins | sample I_Bog_N3_2_FD_193503 | JGI IMG/M metagenome (GOLD analysis project Ga0302156, IMG submission 193503) | Peat permafrost microbial communities from Stordalen Mire near Abisko, Sweden - I_Bog_N3_2 | ecosystem: Environmental > Terrestrial > Soil > Wetlands > Peat | place: Sweden: Abisko, Stordalen... | reverse complement strand
ATCCCCTACGAATCCGACGAAGTCACCCGGCTGATCGTCGACACCCACGACAAACAGGCCTTCGCCGTCGTCAGCCACCTGACCGTCGGCGGCCTGCGCGACTGGCTGCTCAGCGACGCCGCCGACGAACAGAGCCTGCGTGCCCTGGCCCCGGGCCTGACCCCGGAAATGGCTGCCGCCGTGTCGAAGATCATGCGCGTTCAGGACCTGGTGCTGGTGGCGCAGAAAATCCGCGTGGTGACGAAATTCCGCGGCACCCTGGGCCTGCGCGGTCGCCTGTCGACCCGCCTGCAACCCAACCATCCCACGGACGACCCGGCCGGCATCGCCGCCAGCGTCCTCGACGGCCTGCTCTACGGCAACGGCGACGCGATGATCGGGATCAACCCGGCCACCGACAGCCTGACCTCGATCTGCGACCTGCTGAACATGCTCGACGCAGTGATCAAGCGCTACGAAATCCCCACCCAGGCCTGCGTGCTGACCCACGTCACCACCTCCATCGAGGCGATCAACCGCGGCGTTCCCCTGGACCTGGTGTTCCAGTCGATTGCCGGCACCGAAGCGGCCAACGCCAGTTTCGGCATCAGCCTGAGCGTCCTGCAGGAAGGCTACGACGCCGGCCTGAGCCTGAATCGCGGGACCCTCGGGCAAAACCTGATGTATTTCGAGACCGGCCAGGGCAGTGCCCTGTCGGCCAACGCCCACTTCGGCGTCGACCAGCAGACCTGCGAAACCCGCGCCTACGCCGTGGCCCGGCATTTCAAACCTTTCCTGGTCAACACCGTGGTCGGCTTTATCGGCCCGGAATACCTCTACAACGGCAAGCAGATCATCCGCGCCGGCCTCGAAGATCACTTCTGCGGCAAGCTGCTGGGCGTGCCCATGGGCTGCGACATCTGCTATACCAACCACGCCGAAGCCGACCAGGACGATATGGACACCCTGCTGACCCTGCTGGGGGTGGCCGGGATCAACTTCATCATGGGTATCCCCGGCTCCGACGACATCATGCTCAACTACCAGACCACCTCGTTCCACGATGCCTTGTATGCCCGCCAGACCCTGGGCCTGAAGCCCGCGCCGGAGTTCGAACAGTGGCTGGCGAAGATGGGCATCTTTACCCAGGCCGATGGCAAGGTGCACTTTGGCAACAGCCTGCCCCCGGCGTTTCGCCAGGCACTGGCGCAGCTCGGATGAACGACATGGCCAAAGAGATCGACAACGACAACCCCTGGCTGCAACTGCGCCGCCTGACCCCGGCGCGTATCGCCCTGGGACGCACCGGCACCAGCCTGCCCACCAGCGCGCAACTGGATTTTCAGTTCGCCCACGCCCAGGCCCGCGATGCGGTGCACTTGCCGTTCGACCACGCGGGTTTGAGTGCCCAGCTCGCCGAACGCGGTCAGGAAACCCTGCTGCTGCACAGCGCCGCCGATGACCGCCACAGCTACCTGCAACGCCCGGACCTGGGCCGCAAGCTCAACAGCGCGTCGGCCCAGCAGCTACGCGAGCATGCGCAGGCTTACCCCGGCGGAGTCGACCTGGCCATTGTCGTCGCCGACGGCCTGTCGGCACTCGCTGTACATCGCCACACGGTGCCGTTCCTGACCCGCCTGGAAGAACAGATAGAGGCCGAAGGCTGGTCACGGTCGCCGGTCGTCCTGGTGGAACAGGGCCGCGTGGCGGTTGCCGATGAGGTCGGCGAACTGCTGGGGGCGAAAATGGTGGTGATCCTGATCGGCGAACGCCCGGGCCTGAGCTCGCCGGACAGCCTGGGTTTGTATTTCACCTATAATCCCAAGGTCGGCCTGACCGACGCCTACCGCAACTGCATCTCCAACGTACGCCTGGAGGGCATGAGCTACGGCATGGCCGCGCACAAATTGTTGTACCTGATGAAAGAAGCCTGCCGCCGACAATTATCGGGGGTCAATCTCAAGGACGAGGCTCAAGTGCAAACGCTGGAGAGTGATTCGGATGTCCATTCGAACGGCAACTTCCTACTGGGCCCGCCCCAAGACTGACCGTCATCCGGATTGCGCTTTTCCCGCGCTTTGGGCAGCATCGACGCTGCGGCTGCCCGAGTGAACCGTTTGCCGTCATATCCACGAAGTTGAGGCCTGATCTATGCGGATTACTCAAGCGACCCTGGAACATCTGGACCTGCTGACGCCCCTGTTCGTCAAATACCGTGAATTCTACGGCGCACTGCCCTTCCCTGATTCGTCCCGCAGCTTTCTGGAAAAACGCCTACGCCGCAAAGAGTCGGTGATTTACCTGGCGTTGGCCGACGATGACGACAAAAAGGTGCTCGGTTTCTGCCAGCTGTACCCAAGCTTTTCTTCGCTCTCGCTCAAGCGGGTATGGATTCTCAACGATATCTACGTCGCCGAGGACGCCCGTCGCCAGCTGGTGGCCGACAATTTGATGCGCGCGGCGAAGAAAATGGCCCGTGACACCCACGCCGTTCGTCTGCGCGTATCCACCAGCAGCGACAACCTGGTGGCGCAGAAAACCTATGAATCCATTGGTTTTCGCGAAGACAGCGAATTCAAGAACTACGTGTTGCCGATCGACGAAAAGTGATCACCAGACGCGCCCTGTAGGCGCTGGCTTGCCAGCGATAGCGGTAGTGAATATCACATCGCAATCACTGGCAGTCGAGCGTCGACCGGCGCTCTCACAGACGTGTGCATAACCTTCGCCCGACATCCCCCGCTACAAACTCAGCAGGCAGAAATCTCCCCAACTCTTATAATCCCGCTTTCCCACGGAATGTACGAAAAAACTACATTCCTTGTAGTTAACTGCGCATATCTATTTTCCTTGCACGGGTCCGCCGAGTCGGACCGTCCACACAGGTGCCACCCATGGATTTCAACCCGATCGACATAGTCCTGCATCTCGATGTCTACCTCGACATGCTGGTGAACAACTACGGGCCCTGGATCTACGCCATCCTGTTCCTGGTGATCTTCTGCGAAACCGGCCTGGTGGTGATGCCGTTCCTGCCGGGCGATTCGCTGCTGTTCATCGCCGGCGCGGTGGCCGCGGGCGGTGGCATGGACCCGGTGCTGCTGGGCGGCCTGCTGATGCTGGCGGCGATTCTCGGCGACAGCACCAACTACATCATCGGCCGAACGGCGGGCGAGAAACTCTTCAGCAATCCGAACTCGAAGATCTTCCGTCGCGACTACCTGCAAAAGACCCACGACTTCTATGACCGCCATGGCGGCAAGACCGTGACCCTGGCGCGCTTCCTGCCGATCCTGCGGACCTTCGCACCGTTCGTCGCCGGCGTCGGCAAAATGCCATACCCGCGTTTCTTCATGTTCAGCATCCTCGGCACCATTCTCTGGGTCGGCGGCCTGGTGACCCTGGGTTACTTCTTCGGCAACGTGCCGTTCATCAAGAAAAACCTGTCGCTGCTGGTGATCGGCATCATCCTGCTGTCGCTGTTGCCGATGATCGTCGGCGTGGTCCGCAGCCGCTTCGGCAACACCACGTCCAAAGCCGGCACCCACTGATCCCGTGTGGTCGCTGAGTGCCTGGCGTCGCCGGCGAACCCTGGCCCGCCATCCGGTTACCGATGAAACCTGGCAACGGGTCCGTGAACACCTGAGCTTCCTCGACGGCCTGAGCGCCGCCGAGGATCGCTGGCTGCGGGAGCACAGCGTGCTGTTCCTCGACGACAAGCACCTGAGCGCCTTGCCAGGCGTGGAACTGGACCAGGAAAGCCGCCTGCTGCTGGCGGCCCAGGCGCAACTGCCGCTGCTGCACCTGGGGGACTTGAACTGGTACCAGGGTTTCCATGAAATCGTCCTCTACCCGGACGACTTCCTCAGCCCCCAGCGCCATCGCGACGCCAGCGGCGTGGAACACGAATGGGATGCCGAGCACAGCGGCGAAGCCTGGCAACAGGGCCCGATCATCCTCGCGTGGCCCGGGGTACAGGCCAGCGGTGGCTGGGAAGGCTACAACCTGGTGATCCACGAGCTGGCGCACAAGCTCGACATGCTCAGCGGCAGCGCCAACGGCCTGCCACCGTTGCACGGCGACATGCGCGTGGGCGATTGGGCCAAGGTCATGCAACATGCCTACGACGACCTCAACCGCCAGTTGGACCGCAACCCCGACGCCGACACCGCGATCGATCCTTATGCAGCGGAAAACCCGGCGGAATTCTTCGCGGTGACCAGCGAATATTTCTTCAGTGCCCCGGATATCCTGGCCACCGCCTACCCGCAGGTGTACGAGCAATTGCGCGCGTTCTACCGCCAGGACCCACTGGCGCGGCTGCAACATCTGCAGGCCCACGACCCGCGCTACCAGCCCGAAGCACAAGGCCCCGACGCCACACCGCACCTGTAGGAGCCGGCTTGCCAGCGATAGCGGTCACCAGACTGCTGGACCTCCCCTCCGGCAAGCCGCCCCCGACCAAGGTGCTACTCCGCACGTCCCGCCGACCGTGGCATCGCCCCCGGAATATGCCTATAATCCCCGCCACTTTTTGGTCAAACCGGCCAAGTTTTCTGATCAACCAACGGGGGCACCGCCCAATGAGCTACAGCAAGATTCCGGCTGGCAAAGACCTGCCGAACGACATCTACGTCGCGATCGAGATTCCGGCCAACCACGCGCCGATCAAATACGAAATCGACAAAGACAGCGATTGCCTGTTCGTTGACCGTTTCATGGCCACCCCGATGTTCTACCCGGCCAACTACGGTTTTATCCCCAACACCCTGGCTGACGACGGCGATCCCCTCGACGTGCTGGTCGTGACCCCGTACCCGGTCACCCCAGGCTCGGTCATCCGTGCCCGTCCGGTCGGCATCCTGCACATGACCGACGACGGCGGCGGCGACGCCAAGGTCCTCGCGGTCCCGCACGACAAGCTGTCCCAGCTGTACGTCGACGTGAAGGAATACACTGACCTGCCACCGCTGCTGCTGGAGCAGATCAAGCACTTCTTCGAGAACTACAAGGATCTCGAAAAAGGCAAGTGGGTGAAGATCGAAGGTTGGGGCGATGCCGAAGCCGCCCGTGCCGAAATCATGAAGTCGGTCGCCGCTTACAAGGGCTGATCCGCCGCGCCCTGGCGCGAATTGAAAGACCCCGGCTTGCCGGGGTTTTTTTGTGCCTGTTTACCAATAAACAAACAAGAGCTTTAATGGGTAAACACGACGATTCAGATTCAGCTATTTGAGTGTAGGAATTCTGAACAAACCCAATCAGTTCGTGTGCTGGCGGGGACAATTTTTGAACACCTCGTTTATTTAAACAGGTGTAGCACGCCAGTAAACTCTGTGTTCATGAATACATCAGGTGATCGCTTAAGGGCCCTCCTGCGGGAGTGCCACCTATCTGCTTCGGACTTCGCTGCCAACCGGCAAGTGACGCCGCAGCACGTCAATAACTGGTTCAAGCGCGGCATTCCCATGGCGCGACTGGACGAGATAGCCGAGCTGTTGTGCGTCAACAGCCGCTGGCTGCGCACCGGCGACGGCCCCAAGCACCCCGGCGGTTCGGCCAACGAGGCGCAAGGTGAACACGAAGGGATGACGCTCCATGACAGGGAGCCCTACTCGTCCCGTGACGATCTGGCAGCGACCGAGCGCAACGATGTGCAGGTGCCGCTGTACAAGGAGACGCCGACGGCCCCAGGATCGAGCCTGACCCAGGTTGCGATCATCCCCGGGCGCAAGGTACGCCTGCCCTATCGCATCCTGCAGGCCATGGGCGTCGAGCCGGACCAGGCGATTTGCGCGCCCATGACCGGCACTGGCATGGCGGAAAAGATCCAGGACGGCTCCACCATTGCCGTCGATCGCAGCCTGACCCAGGTGGTGGATGGCGAGATCTACGCGCTGGAGCACGACGGCATGTTGCGGGTGAAGTATGTCTATCGCCTGCCGGCGGGGGCCTTGCGGCTGCGCAGCCACAACAGCGCCGAGTACCCGGACGAAGTGTTCACGGCGGAACAGATCGACGAGCAGAACATCCAGATACTGGGTTGGGTGTTCTGGTGGTCGACATTAAACAAACGACGGCCGCCGGTGCCCTCAAAATAGGGGACAAGACACTTCTTGTCTGAAAACGACAGCTCTGGAGTGAGGTTTTCGCTGGGAATCTGTCGTAAATGCCGGTATTCTGCGCGGCACATTTGGGCAGCGTCCTGCTTCCAGCAGGCCAGATTGCCCACGACGCGGCGCGAGACAACTGCGCGGCGTCCCACAACCAGATTTATTCTGGATGTACATTTTGAAGGCGAGCGAGGCTTACCAAAAATAAGCCAAACCCGTCCCCGAGAAGCCGGCCACAAGCCGGCTTTTTAATGCCTGTTGGAAAGCTGTCTTATTTTCTGAAAGCCGCTGCGAGCTCGCTGGATCGAGGGTTTCGATTGCGCCGGGTCATTGCGAGCCCTCTTCCATGGAGGCGTCATCACCGGCCAGCTCGCGCTCGATCTGCTCGATTTCACGCTCCTGCGCATCGACGGTCAGGCCGAGGAAGTCGAAACGGTAAGGGTCCTTCAGCGACTCACGGACCAGGTCGGAATGCGGTTTGGGCGGGAGACTCTTGAAGTTACTGACCACCTTGCCACTGCGTTCCAACAGACCACTCTCGACCTGCATCACCAGAATGTTGCGCGACCAGTTGTGTTCGATGGCCTTGGCGACATACCAGCGGCGGGTTTCGGGGCTGGGCAGCTTGTCCAGCAGCACCAGATTGTGGCCCCAGGGCAATTGTGCAGCAGCCTGTTGCACAAATTCCGCGTCCGGCCACGCCTCGGCAAACGCGCGCATGTATTTGAGATTGCGTGGTGAAAAACCCTTCATATCGGGAGAGAACTGCGTGTAAATCTTGCGCCAGGCGCTCGATATCCTTGGTACCCCAGCCCTGCTCTGCCTGACGGGTCAAAATATCGTGGCCGATCTGCCAGTAGAGCAGAACCAGCTCACGGTTCACTGTCAGCGCGGCGAGCTGCTAGGCGTTGTGGATGCAGCCTTTGAGGTCGACCAGTGAGTCGCTGTAACCTTCAGGTGGCGTGCTCAGGCTAACAGGAGTATCGCTAATGTCTTTTTCTCGTGTTTTTTCGATTCAGACTTCTCTGCGTTTACCGTCCTCTTCATGACTCCAGATTCAGGCCTTACACAAAGTGACATAAACCTCACCCAACTCCTCCTCGAATAGAACTTTTGAAATAAACCCCGACTCGGGAAATGCCCTAACCAACGTGGCATTCCAACAATCACTGACAACGTTTGCCAATGCGCCAGCCTCCTCATAGGACATGTCCTCGAAGAGAGCAGTAATTTCCACTAAATTTAGCCAGCCGGCGATTTCTGAGCTTGCCTGCCCCTGAGCAATGCACTCTTGATAGCGATCACTATCAAAGTTTTCCTCTATAAAATAGCTCTCCCCTTTTACAGCAATAGTCGGATGGAACAGCTTGGTAAAAAACAAATAAAAATCACTACTTATGGTGTTAGTCTTCATCACCATATAAAGATATTCGAACTTCGAAAGACCTCGCCCTCCATTGTCCGCCAGAAAACCCGAATAGCCTTGAGCACAACCTTGATCATCATTCACCCAAGAGCCATCTCCAACTTTAACTTTAAAGACCCCTTTAGACCCCACAAGAGTTTCTCACTCGTATATTTACACCCTACAGCGATAGGTAGAAGATACTTTACAAGGGCATCAACACCGCCCTAAGGCTCCGCAAATCGAATGACTTGTTTGGCACCCTACCAGTCCGCCACTCAATCAGGGTTCTAAGTACAGGGCAACGTCTTCAGAACGCAACGCAATCTGAACAATGGTTTCCCCTTTATCATTTGAAAACTCAATTTCATACACTAACTCCGACGCTGGAAACTCATAAATCACGGTCCCTACTGCCCCTCTGAGCAAACCATGCTCTGGATAATCCACAAGAAGCTTAACAACATCCAATAACTTCAGCACGAACTCGACCTCACCGTACAAAAAGAGTAGTTAATGTCGGAGCATCCGCCCCATCTACATAAATCCACCCAGTGCGAACAACTCCATTTCTTTTTGGACCAACAACTGGAATATCCACTGTAAAACGAGAGCCATGACTATCAACCTTGCCAACAATTGACTCCTGCATCAAAACACCTTTCTTTAGCTGTTTCAGTAAATCGTCTGCATGCTCCACTGTGAAGCCGAGAGCCGACTCAAATACACGAGCTTTATTACCACCCGTCGGATGAGCTGGATTCAATGCATAGCTTGTCAGTTTTCTTTTATCAATAATTGCTCGGCTAGCACCTCGTAGAACACCCGCGCTTATTGGCGCTACGCCAACTTTAGGCTTGAGCGCCTTTGGGCGCTCAAGCTCAACAACCTGCGCCCCAGCCCCCTTCCCTTCGGCCCTTCCCGCCTTTTTGATTCTAGCGTTCTTGAGGCCTTGGCCGAGCCGTTTCAGTCCAGTGCCCAGACGTTGCGTCAATGCCAGGTTGCGCACCGACGCCGCGCCTTTCGCCGCTAAACCGGCACCACCGCTGTGCATGACCAAGAGCCCGATCAGCACAATCTCGAAGACCACCGCGCCGCTGAACTCGGCGATCTCTTCGCGGTTCTGGGCTTTTACATAGTCGACCGCAAATCGCGCCAGCAGGTCCCGGCTCGGCCCGTCCTCCATCACGAAGCACGCCGTTTCGTAGCTTTCGGCCAATTGTTCACGGGTGATCTTGCTTGGGTCGAAGCCCAGGGCCTCTACCAGTTCGCGATGCTGCTCCTGGGAAAAGCCGTTGCGAAAGGAGGCGATCCAACTGCCGCCATTGGAGGCATCAGCGTTCCAAGCCGCCACCACAAAATTGGAAAAGGTAACGAAGGGATTGATCAGATCGCCATATTCCTTGACGCTCTTGACCAACCCCCAAGCGCCATAAAGCGCGCCCTTGCCTATCGCTAAATGGGTATAAAACGCGTTGGCGGCAAAACTGCGCTCATCCTGAATGGCCGCCAACGCCGCCGCTTCGGCACGTTCTGCCTCGAGAATCGCCTCCAACGCGGCCTGCACCTCGGCACGGCTGCGGATCACCATCCCTTCGGTGTCGACCTCCGCCAGCATCTGCGCCTGATAAGCCCCATCGGGAATGCTGCCGACAAACCGGCTGTACTCATCCAAGCGTGTCCGAATGGGCTCGCCGCCGGCCGGGATCAGCACGCAAGGCAAATCACACCCCAAGCCTTCGCCGTTATCCCAGATGAACTTCAAGCCGATATGGCAGGTGCTGGTCGGAATCTGGCGCTCAATGGTCCGCTTTGCCTGGCTGTAGAAGTCGCCGTTATAAGGCTCTGGGGGCGGCGCGCGACGCTCAGTATTACGCGACGGCAAAGGAATACACGGGCCGGGCGTGGGCGAATAATTGCCCCTGGAATCGTAATGGCCCACGGTTAACGAGATCCCTGTTTCAACGGTCGTTCACTCCTTGAGAGGGACCGACAAAAACAGAAAATCAGCTATCCGGCCCAGTCGTCGAAGCTTACGGTCGGGGCCAAAAGGAAGTGACCGCATTGCGTGCCAGACAACTCAACGCCAACTGTAGGAATCCAACCTTAAGACCCACTCAACAAGCAGGCAGCCCCATCGAGATACCGCTACAATCCCGCCGAGTGATTGCCCAAGCAGCTCACTAACGTGCCAAGTCCTGCTCTCCACCTCGCGGTGTTCCCTGGCACCCACCGCCGCCGCCCCGGGCTATTTCCGGTGGCTGGCTGAACAGGCTTGCCCGAACATGACGCTCCTGCACATCCCCACCCTGCTGCTGGTCTCGGTCTTCATCTTCTGCCTGATGGGGTTGCTGAGCCTGCACGCCTGGATGCGTGAAACCCGCGAACGCTGCCTCGCCTACCTGGGCAGCATGATGTTGCTGGCGTCCCTCGGCGTCCTGCTGGTGAGCTTGCGCGGCCTGGGCGTCGACTTTGTGCCGCTGATAATCGGCAACGTGGTCCTGTTGCTGAGCGCGGCGATGAACTGGACCGCCATGCGGGTGTTTGCCGGACGCGCGCCCTCGGTTCCGGGCATGCTCGCAGGCGCACTGGTCTGGCTGGCGCTGTGCCCGCTGCCAGACTTCCTGGAGTCGCTGACATTGCGGGTGGCCGCCTACTCGGCTCTCGCGGCCTGCTACGGTGGGCTGACCCTGCTGGAGTTCTGGCGCAGTCGCCACAGCCTCGAAGCCTCCTACCTGCCCGCCCTGACCCTGACGGCGCTGAACACCCTGTTCTACTGCGTGAGGATCTTTGTCGATGCTGGCATGGGCCTGGACCAGGCGCTTGTGGGCAGTGGCGAAGGCGTGCCGTTTTTCTCCTTCATGCTGTTCGAATCCATGCTTTATGTGGTCGGGATCGGCTACGTGACCCTGGCCATGGTCAAGGAGCGCGCCGAACGCCAGCTAAAGGCCGCGGCCTACAGCGATCCCCTGACCGGCGTCGGCAACCGGCGGTCATTCATGCACAAAGGCGAAAAGCTGCTGGCCGACTGTGGGCGTCAAGGCACGACAGCGGCACTGCTGCTCTGCGACCTGGACCACTTCAAGCGCCTGAACGACACCTTCGGCCATGCCGTGGGCGACCAGGCGTTGATCGCCTTCAGCCGGGTGACGACGCACATCCTGCGCCCGGCGGATGTCTTCGGGCGTATTGGTGGGGAGGAGTTTGCCTGCGTGCTGGGTAATAGCGACGAAACCAGCGCGCTTGAAGTGGCGGAGCGGATTCGCGCCGGGTTTGCCGGGCTGACGCTACTGGAACCCGGATTTCTCAGCGTGAGTATCGGGCTGGTCACCACAGGGGAATCCGGGTACGAACTCTCGCGGTTGCTGTCGGTGGCGGATGAGGCGCTTTACGCGGCCAAGGGGAAAGGCCGCAATCGAGTAGAGATTGCTGAAAGCTAGCCCTGCGGCAACACCACCAACCGCTGCCCCTGCACTGTCGCCGTCATCTGCCCGGCGTCGGCCCAGGCCAACAGGCAATCGGCAATCGCCGGCTCCAGCTCGACCCGCACCCTGCGCACCAGGTCGCGGGCACCGAAGCGCGGATCGTGATCGCGTCCCAGCCAGGCACGGGCCGACTCGTCCACCCACAGTTGGCGATGCGGCCCCAGGCGCTGATTGAGTTTGCCCAGTTCGATATCCAACAGTGCGTCGAGCCAGCGACCCTCGATGCGTTCGAACACCAGGATACGATCGATCCGGTTGAGGAACTCCGGCTCGAAACGGCTGTGCAACGCCCGCTCCAGCAGCCGTGATTCAGCCTCGGCGAACCAGCCCAGCAAACGTCTCCAGCCCCCACTCAAACGCTGCCGTCGAGCGTTGGCCTGGCGCGCCCCGATGTTGCTGGTCATGAAGATCAGGCTGTTACGAAAATCCAGGGTGCGGCTACCGCCCGCCAGGGTCAGCCTGCCACTTTCCAGAATCCCCAACAGGCTGCGCAACACCTCGTCGCTGGCCTTTTCCAGCTCATCGAAAAGGACGATGCCCGGACGACTGTAAGTGCCCTCGATCAACTCACTGTCGAACAGGCTGACGCCTTCCTTGCTGCCCACATAACCCGGCGGCGCACCGGTCAGCGCCGCCGCGTAATGTTCCTGGGCCAGGGTCTGCATATCGATGCGGCACATCGCATCACTACGACCATGAATGGCCTGGGCCAGCAGACGGACGATCTCGGTCTTGCCGACGCCGGTCGGGCCCATGAACAGGTTGACCCCAAGCGGCCGCTCGCGGTCGCCGATGTCCGCCTTGAGCACCTTGAGCTGTGCCTCCACCGCCGCCAGCGCCGCGTCCTGGCCGACGATCCGCTTACGCAGTAACGCCATTACCTGCTGCGGTTCGAAGGTGAACCGCGAGGTCAGCGGACGCACTTCTGGCTGCCCCGGCGCGGGGACCTGCTGGATCGATGACATGTTTCAGCCCGCGGTCTTTTCTTTACCGCCGTGGGGCAATTGCCCCACCGGGCAGTCCGCCACGCCCACCGTGCGCCGGGTGATGTTCTCCACATTCTCCCGGGCCTTCTCCGCATCCAGGACCCAGGTTCGATAGAACTCGAACGGGCAGTCGGCGATGCCCTTGTCGCCATCGCCGGAATCGTAGATACCGGTATAGCCACGGTGCAGCAGCTTGAACAGATGATTCTGCGACTGGTCGTTGGCCCGCGCATCACGGATCTGCGAGATCGACAGTTGGGCGTACTGGATGCCCATTTCCTCCTCGCCACACTCGCCCAGGGTCCGGCCGTCGAAACCGATGATCGCCGAGTGCCCGAAGTACGAATACACCCCGTCGAAACCGGCAGCGTTGGCCACCGCGACATAGCAGTTATTGGCCCAGGCCATGCTCTTGGACATCTGCACCTGCTGCTCCTTGGCCGGGTACATATAGCCCTGGCAGCGGACGATCAGCTCCGCGCCCTTCATCGCACAATCGCGCCAGATCTCCGGGTAGTTACCGTCGTCACAGATGATCAGGCTGACCTTCATGCCCTTGGGGCCGTCGCAGACATAGGTGCGGTCGCCGGGGTACCAGCCTTCGATAGGGCACCAGGGAATGCACTTGCGATAGCGCTGGACGATCTGCCCCTGATTGTCGATCAGCACCAGGGTGTTGTAGGGCGCCTTGTACGGGTGTTGCTCGTGGCGTTCGCCGGTCAGGGAAAACACCCCCCAGGTATTGGCCTCGCGACAGGCCGCGGAAAAGATCGCGGTTTCTTCGCCGGGAATGGTCGCGGCGGTGGCCATCATCTCGTCATGGTCATAGAGAATGCCCATGGTGCTGTACTCGGGGAACACCACCAGATCCATCCCGGGCAGTCCCTGCTTCATGCCCTTGATCACCTCGGCAATCTTGCGGGCATTGTCGATGACCTCGGCCTTGCTGTGCAGGCGCGGCATCTTGTAGTTCACGACAGCAACACCGACGGTATCCGGGCTGCTGGAAATATCGCCATGGCGCATGGGGAAAAACCTCGGTCAGTGACTGATCATCCAGGGCCGTGGCCCGGTCTTGCTCTTGAGCCCCAGGGGATTGGCCTTGGTCGGCACCACCGGCTTGCTTGGCGCGCAGCAACCGCAACCCTTGGGGTGCCGCCGCTGCTGGTACTCGGCGATGGTCTGCGGCGCATGGGCGCTGCGCTCGTTGGTGGCGATGGCCTGGCGCTGGCTGCTCGACAGGCAGTTCAAGGCCGGCGCCGAGAGCTGCAAACCACCGCCGGCGCCGCCGCAATAGGGACACTGGCAGGGCTCATGGCGCTGGTTCATGGGCCGCAACATGGTGAAGGTGCCGCAGGCCTGGCACTGGTATTCGTAGGTCGGCATGGTGGGTCCTCCCGGAATGTTGATGACGCCTTACAGATCGTGGGCGATGGGCAGGTCGATGCTGCCGTCCAGGTGCTTGATCGGGCCGTTGGCGTTGGGGTTGATATCGAAGTCGAAGATCTCGGTCGGCAACCACAAGGTCGCGCAGGCATTGGGGATATCCACCACGCCGCTGATATGGCCCTGCACCGGCGCCGATCCCAGCAACGCGTAACCCTGGGCCGGGGAGTAGCCGAACTTGGTCAGGTAGTTGATCGCATTGAGGCAGGCCTGGCGGTAGGCGACGTTGACGTCCAGGTAGTGCTGCTGGCCGCTCTCGTCCACCGAGATGCCTTCGAAGATCAGGTAGTTCTTGTAGTTCGGGGTGATCGGGCTTGGCTTGAACACCGGGTTCTTGATCCCGTACTTGGCCATGCCGCCCTTGATCAGCTCGACCTTCATGTGTACCCAGCCGGCCATCTCGATGGCGCCACAAAAGGTGATCTCGCCGTCGCCCTGGCTGAAGTGCAGATCGCCTACCGACAGGCCGGCGCCATTGACGTAGACCGGGAAGAAGATCTTCGAGCCGCGGGACAGGTCCTTGATATCGCAGTTACCGCCATGCTCGCGCGGCGGCACGGTGCGGGCGCCGGTGGCGGCGGCGTCATCGCGGGCCTGGCCCTTGAGTTTGCCCATGTGCGCGGTGGCGGCCAGTGGCGCGTTGGCCAGGGGCGGTACGCGGGTCGGGTTGGTGTCGATCAGTTCCTGTTCGCGGCGGTTCCAGTCGCCGAGCATCACCGGATCCGGCAGGCAACCGATCAAGCCGGGATGGATCAAGCCGGCGAAGTTGACCCCGGGGATGTGCCGCGAACTGGTGAACATGCCTTTGAAATCCCAGATGGCTTTCTGTGCGCTGGGGAAATGGTCGGTGAGGAAGCCGCCGCCGTTCTGCCGCGAGAAGAAACCGTTGAAGCCCCACTGGGACTCGGCCTTGGCGCCGATGTCCAGCAGGTCGACCACCAGCAGGTCGCCGGG
>Ga0302156_10002669_pt1 | contig 14375 bp, 9 predicted proteins | sample I_Bog_N3_2_FD_193503 | JGI IMG/M metagenome (GOLD analysis project Ga0302156, IMG submission 193503) | Peat permafrost microbial communities from Stordalen Mire near Abisko, Sweden - I_Bog_N3_2 | ecosystem: Environmental > Terrestrial > Soil > Wetlands > Peat | place: Sweden: Abisko, Stordalen... | reverse complement strand
TGATGAACCGGCCAAAACCCCAACCGCCCGTCGCTGCGTTGCTGGTTGATCTCTTCGGATTTTTTGGTCGTGTCCATCAGTGAATCTCCTCGGTTCAGCGTCAATCTCAGGCAGCACGACTAGCGTCATGCGCTGGTTGAGAACTAGGTCGGGAAGAATCGCTTGAATTGTACAATTCTGACTCAAACCAACGACGCAACAACATCCGTCGAAAAGCCGCAAAGCTCGGCCAGACCTCTTGATCGCGCCCGCGTTGTATTAAGATCGAGTTCAACAAACAGGAACCGTTTTGTAAAAAACCTCGGACACAATCGGCGATAGAATTTCCGGAACGGATCGGCGCGAGGCATGCGGGAAATACCTAGTGATATATCGTTCGTCCGGAACGATCCTGCTTCCTGAAGTGGCGTCCGGTGCGGACTCGGAGATTGCTTCCATGGCTACGCTGACAATCGACGACGGACGGTCGTCCTGCGACGCTGCGTCGACGCTCGCAGGAGCCGCACAAACAGCGGGTCCCGCTAACATGGCAGGTGGAAAAGACCGAATTCAGCGAAAGTTGACGGCCATTTTAGCCGCGGATGTCGCGGGTTACTCACGGCTGATGAGTCGCGACGAACGCGGCACGATGAAGACGCTCTCTGCTTATCGGCAGCTCATGGATGACCTCATCGCCCAACATGGCGGCCGGGTGGCCAACACCGCCGGTGACAGCGTCCTCGCCGAATTTCCGAGTATTTTCGACGCCGTAGAATGTTCCGTCAGCGTACAGGTGAGACTAGGCACAGCCGCCGCCGGGCTGCGCGAAGACGCCACGCTACGGTTCAGGATCGGCATCCATCTTGGCGATGTCATGGTTCGGGGTAGTGATCTACTCGGCGATGGCGTCAATATCGCAGCAAGGCTGGAGGGCATTGCGGAACCCGGAGGCGTATGCATTTCAGGCGTCGTTTTCGAACAGATCGACGGGAAAATCGATCTGTCATTCCGATCGCTCGGCATGCAGTCCCTTAAAAACATCGCCAGACCGATCGAGGCCTACGCAATTGAACTCAACAAGGAAGAGCGTTTGCCGCCGGATCATGGCCCCACCTCGGCGTTGTTCCGGCAGGAAATCAAATATTGCCGCTCCGAAGATGGCGTGCGGCTGGCCTACTCTTTGGCCGGCAACGGACCCCCGCTGGTAAAATCTGCGAACTGGATCAATCATCTCGAGCTTGATTGGGAACTTCCGCTCTATCGACACACGCTGACTGGCCTCGCCAAGCACCATACCCTGATCCGTTATGATGCTCGTGGTAACGGACTTTCGGATTGGGACAGCAGCGAGTTGTCGGTGGACGCCTGGGTGAACGACCTGGAGGCTGTGGTAAGTGCCGCGAGCCTCGATCGCTTTCCTATTTTTGGATTCTCGCAGGGTTGCGCGGTCTCGATCGCTTATGCCGTGCGTAACCCGCACCGCGTCACCCGCCTCATTTTATTCGGCGGCTTTGCGACCGGACGATACAAGAGAGCATCAACAACGCCGGAGGATCTTGACCGGTTTCGTGCAGTCGCAACCTTGATGAGATTCGGCTGGAATTCCGAGGACCCTACATTCCGACAAATGATGACGTCCCAATTGATGCCCACGGCGACCAGGGAACAAGCACAGGCGTTCAACGAGATGCAGCGAAAAAGCCTGTCTGCGGAGAACGCCGCTCGGCACTATGAAACCGTCTGCGGCTTCGACATTCGGGAACTCCTCCCGCGTGTTACGGTGCCGACGCTCATTCTCCACATCCGCGACGACCTCATGGTGCCGATTGATGAAAGCCGGCGGATGGCCGCCAGCATTCCAGGCGCCAGGTTCGTCTCGCTGCCGGGCAGGAACCATATTCCGCTTGAGAACGACCCCGGCATGCCTCAGTTCTTCGAGGAGGTTTCAAACTTCCTAAAGAACGGAAACGCCTGATCCGCTCATTCGATGATCGGTCTGAATGAGCGATCTGGGCGGCGAGCATCTGCGCTCATGAAGGCGCCGACAACCGGCAATCGGTCAAACGGTGTGCGATTCCTACAATCGGGGAAGTTTTTGTCCGGCAACAATGTCAGCAAGACCAAACCAGGAGATCACGATGAACACACCATTGCGGGAACGAAATGCTTCGACCGAGACCGACGTTCGATCGAGCGCAGCTCTCTTCAACGATCCCATACGCAACAAGGGTACTGCCTTTACCAGGGAAGAACGCCGAAGGTACGGCCTCGAAGGGATGTTGCCCCAACACGAGCCGTCACTTGGGCGCTCGATATGGCGGAGCGCGTGTTCGCTTTCGAGCACGACTGTAACGTTGACCTTGCATCGTTAATTGACAGGTCTCCGCGGGATCGGAGGAAATATATCGCTTCGACAGGAATAACGACGGCTGGTCGCGACGGAACACGCCCATAATGGCTGGCGGGCGGGAATCTGACCCCTTTTGCTAAAGGTTGTGTCCTCAAGAGCCCCCTCGCACGACCTAATACCTTGGTTTGATCCCGGTGCGATTTCTGCTGTGCTAAGAGCTAGTTATTGTCACGAGTCCCTCACATGCCTCCACGAGCGCGCGATACGACGGTTGTGCATATAGTAGATGACGATGCGTTGGTGCGCGGCGCGTTGGAGTTCTTGTTTGAGTCGGTGGGACTCAACACCCAAACCTACGCGACGGCCGGAGATTTTTTGGCCGCGAGCATCTCCGACAAACCAGGATGCATCGTTATCGACGTTCGCTTGCCCGATATGAACGGGCTAGAGTTCCAGGCTCAGCTGTCCCAAACGGGCTTTTTGCTGCCAGTTGTGATGATGACCGGTTATGGCGATATCCCCATGTCGGTTCGTGCCATGAAGCGAGGTGCGGTCGACTTTCTTCCCAAGCCATTCCACGATCAGGATATGCTTGACGCCGTACTGGCCGCGATCGAACGCGATCGTCAAAGGCGAACAATTGAAGGTGACGTTTCGCAATTGCAGCAGCGATTTGGAACGCTGACCCCCCGCGAGCGGCAGGTGATGCTGTTGGTGACAACCGGTAAGATGAACAAACAGGTAGCGGGCGATCTTGGAATAAGTGAGATCACGGTAAAAATTCATCGAGGCGCGGCTATGCGAAAAATGGGTGCGCAGAGCCTAGTCGACCTCGTCCGGATGGCCGGACTGGTCAAGCCCAAACAATCTAGCACCGATGCATAGCTGACAAGCGGCCCTTGTTGCATCTGAAAGTCGCTAAGGCGGGTCCCCCAATGCCGGCCGCGATATCCGGGGGAAAGGAAGATGTGTGTCAAGACAGGTCTTAATATCGGTTATCGACGACGACGAACTCTTTCGCACAGTTCTCGTAGAGTCTCTTGGTTCTCTCGGATACGGCGCGCAGGGGTATGCGTCAGCTGAGCAGTTCATCGCGGACGATAATCATTTATCATGTGATTGCGTCATCAGCGACATTCACATGCCTGGCATGAGCGGGATCGATCTCAAAGAACTACTCACAGCCAGGGGCTCCAAGATCCCGGTCCTCTTGATAACCGCGCGCGAAGAACCAGGGCAGGAAGCCCGAGCAGCAGCAGCCGGTGCCGTTTGCTTACTTAGAAAACCGTTCGAATCAACAAGCTTAGTCCAATGCCTCTCAAAGGTTCTGAAGGTCTAACGGCGAACCGATGGCTACAGTTGCCCGAGACTTCCATCACCAAGATTAGGAGGCAGCCGTATAGCCTTAACCGATAGGCGGGGCGGCAAGGAGACTAACAAGCCACTGCTCCACTGACGTAGGCGACCAATATGATAAAGAGTGTTAACTCCGTTCTCTTCGTTGTCCGTCGACCCTCCATTGAGGCCACTTATTACAGCCCTACGGAATATGGTGCGGGATGTCGAAATCATGCGCAATCGCGCAGTATCCGGCACCGAACCGATCGCAGCACTTACAATTGTTTAGTTGGCGCTTTTTAGTTAGAACAGTCGAAGCTTATAGCGGCTGCGTTAGCAGGAACATCTCTTGCGAGATCTCTCTGGTTTTACTTTCTCGCTACTGCGCCAGGGAGAGCTGGCGTTGTACGAGGGTCAGGCCGATGGACTAAAGTCGATCCTGCTCGTATCGCCGACAGGAGAGGCAGTATCGCGCCGTTCGCTTGAACGTCTTGACCACGAATATTCACTCAGGACTCACCTTAACTCAAGCTGGGCTGCGTGCCCGGTTTCCCTCACCGATCGCGAGTCGCGGCCGGCGCTCGTACTTGAACATCCGGGCGGCCATATGCTCACGGAGATTCTTGGGAGGCCGCTCGACGTCACACAATTTCTGGACGTCGCAATTCCGCTAACCGCTGCATTGCGTGGTGTGCACGAGGCAGGCCTAATTCACAAAGACATAAAACCAGAAAATATGCTGCTTGACCCGGCCCAAGGTCGAGCCTGGTTGACCGGCTTCGGATTTGCCTCGCTCCTGCCAAGCGAGCGCCAATTGCCCGAGCCGGTAGAGATTATCTCTGGAACGCTCGCCTACATGGCTCCCGAACAAACCGGCCGGATGAATCGGCCGATCGATTCGCGCAGCGATCTCTATGCGCTGGGCGTCACGTTCTATGAGATCCTCGTGGGAGAGCTTCCATTTACAGCAGCAGACCCTCTTGAATGGGTACACTGCCACGTCGCCAGGCAGCCCATCTCACCGAAGCGTCGAATACCGACAATCCCAGATCAGCTCGCATCGATTGTGATGAAGCTGCTATCAAAGCCAGCCGAGGAGCGATATCAGACCGCCGCTGGCTTGGAGAGCGATTTGCGCCGCTGCCTTTCCGAATGGAAACAGCTGAGCCGCATCGATCAATTCCAGCTCGCTACGCAAGACCAATCGGACACGCTGCTGATCCCCGAAAAGCTATATGGAAGAGCCCGAGAGGTCGAGCATCTGCTCGACGCGTTCGATCGCATTGTCCGAACTGGGGTTCCAGAGCTGGTTCTCGTTTCAGGATATCCTGGAATTGGAAAATCCTCGATTGTCAATGAACTTCACAGGGTACTTGTTCCGACACGCTCGCTCTTCGCATCGGGCAAGTTCGATCAATACCAGCGAGACGTTCCTTACGACACGTTGGCGCAAGCCTTTCAAAGTCTCGTTCGTCCACTATTGGGGAAAAGCCAAGACGAGCTGCGAATGTGGCGCGACGCACTTCAAGCAGCGGTCCAGCCGAACGGGCAACTCGTCGTAAATCTCGTTCCGGAGCTCGAGCTAGTCATCGGAAAGCAGCTAGCGGTGCCGGATCTCCCACCGCAAGATGCCCAAAGCCGGTTCCAGCTTGTCTTCCGCCGATTCCTTGGTTGTTTCGCGCGGCTCGAGCACCCGCTGGCGCTGTTCTTGGACGATTTACAGTGGTCCGACGCCGCGACACTCGATGTCATCGAAGACGTACTTACTCAACCGGATGTACGACATGTACTGGTGATTGGCGCCTATCGCGACAACGAAGTTGACGCCACGCATCCTCTGATGCGCAAGCTTCAGTCGATCAGGAACGCCAAGGTCGCGGTTAATGAAATCATGGTCGCTCCACTTAAGAGTGACGATCTCGAACAACTGACCGCCGATACAATCCATTGCGAACGGAAACAAGCCGCCGCGCTCGCACATCTGGTAAGCGAAAAAACTGGAGGCAATCCGTTTTTCGTTATTCAATTTCTCACGAATCTCGCAGAAGAGAAACTCCTGACCTTCAATCGGAGTGATGCAAGATGGCAATGGCAACTCGAAAAAATTCGAGCGCGAGGTTTTGCGGATAATATTGTGGACTTGATGGTCGGCAAGCTCATACGCCTTCCGCCAGCCACCCAAGAATCTATGAAGCATTTTGCTTGCCTCGGCAACCGTACATCGGTCGAGACTTTGAGCATAGCGTTGGCCATACCAGCTGCCGCAATCCGGTCTTCGTTGCGTGACGCTATCAATGTGGGACTCGTCCTGCGCTCAGAAGACGGATTTGAATTTCTTCACGATCGCGTTCAGGAAGCGGCCTATGCGCTAGTGCCATCCAGCGACCGCGCGGCCACTCATCTTGAGATCGGCAGGCGGCTGGCCGAACGGATTCCAGCGGAGAAACTTGAAGCCTCGATATTTGATTTAGTGAACCAGCTAAATCGCGGGTCTTCGTTGATGGTTACGGCCGTAGAACGCGACCAACTTGCAGAATTCAATCTGATTGCCGGAAAACGAGCCCACGCAGCAGCCGCATTTGAATCGGCTCTGAGCTATTTTGCCATCGGCGATGCAATATTGGGTGAGGACCGTTTCGATCGCCGATTTTCGCTCGCCTTCGAGCTCGCACTACGACGCAGCGAAACGGAGTTCCTGACCGGAGATATTGTTTCGGCAGAGGCTAAGTTGGCGACACTCGCGCGCCTCGCCGAAACACCCGTCGACCGCGCCGCGGTCGCTCACGTGCAGGTAGCCCTATTCACGGCTTTAAATCGGGCAGATTCCGCAATTGAGGTCGGCCTGGACTATCTCGGTCAAGCCGGGATTACCTGGCCGGTACATCCCTCCGGCCATCTCGTCACGAAAGAACTCAACCACTTATGGGGCTTAGTTGGAAAGCGTCAGATCGAAGATCTTATCGGGTTGCCGCTGATGGACGATCGGAACTCTGGCGCGATGTTCGACGTGCTCCTCGAGTTGGTGCCCTCCTCCAGTTATCTGGACGAGAAGCTCTCAAGCTTGATCGTCGCGCGTATGATACGTCTTACTCTCGAAAACGGCCTCTGTGACGGCAGCTGCTATGCGCTCGTCTGCATCGGTCAGGCATTTGGCTGGCACGTTAATGACTATCGTTCGGGGTATCGCTTCGGAAAAATCGGTGTCGATCTCGTTGATGCAAGCAACCAGGGCCGCCTGCCGGTCCGCGAATATATACAGGGTCGCACCTATTTTCAATTTGCTACGAGAGTGATGCCTTGGGCCAAGCACTTGAGCGCCGCCGTTCCAAAACTACGGCACGCATTCGAAATATCGTTTAAGATTGGCGACCTCACCTTTGCCGCAGCAGCGTGCAATAACATCGCTATTCTTTTGCTAGCTACGGGAACGCCGCTCGATGAAGTCCGGCAGGAAGCACTCAGCGGATTAGAAATCTGTCGTCGGGTTCGCGTTCCCTTATCGAGAGACATTATATACACCTGCCTTTCATTCGTTCGAATGCTTCAGGGCAAGACCGGACTATTTGGATCGTTGGATAATGTCGAGTTTGGTGACGACTGGGACGAAGACCGGCTGCATCGAGACCCCGCTTTCGCGATAGCGAGCTGTTATTACTGGATATATGAGCTGCAAGCGCTTGTACTTGCGAATCGTTATTCGGAAGCTGCCAAAGCAATGGCCAATGCTGAGCGTCTTATCTGGTCAAACTCGCTCGCTTTCCCCCTAGCCGATTTCCACTTCTACAGCGCTCTTTTACAAGCCTCTCTTCCCGACGCCGATCTTCAGCAGCGGAACGCTCGTCGGGATGCGCTTGCAGCTCACAAACGTCAGATCGATACATGGGCTGATGCCTGTCCCGATAATTTCGCCGATCGCGCCGCACTGATAGGCGCTGAAATCGCCCGTATTGATGGCCAAGATCTTACCGCGATGCGTCTCTATGACGAAGCGATAGAACGAGCTCATGAGCATGGGTTTGTACAAAACGAAGGGATTGCAAATGAAGTCGCCGCCAGATTCTATGCTGATCGCGGGTTCGCCACTATTTCGTTGACGTATCTACGCAACGCTCGAGCCTGCTACGCCAAATGGGGCGCAGACGGCAAGGTAATTCACCTTGAGCAAAGCAATCCTCGACTTCGTGAAGACACCAGTTCGGCGTCGCTTGCAGTTACTGCACCCTTTGTCCGCTTGGATGTGGCCGCCTTAGTCGAAGCGTCGCGGGCCATCTCGAGCGAGTTGAATTTGGACCGTCTTATTGAAACGTTGATGAAGATTGTCGTCGAATATGGGGGCGCCGACCGCGGATTGCTTTTGCTTTTCCCCGCGGGGCAAGCCACGATCAACGCCGAGGCGAGAGTCACCGACGCAGCTATTAAGGTCGATTTGCGGCAGGCCAGTGTGTCGGCCGACGAATTGCCGGAATCACTTGTTCGGACGGCAGTTCGGACACGTGAGAGTATTATTCTCGGCGATGTCCGGAAATCAAATCAGTTTTCAAACGATCCTTACTTCCAGCGCCGCGGGCCACGCTCGGTGCTCTGCTTGGCTCTGGTCAAGCAAGCCGAATTGATCGGCCTACTCTACCTTGAGAACAGCCTCGCGACGGATGTCTTTACGCCTGAGCGAATTTCGGTTCTGGAGCTATTGACGTCGCAAGCGGCCATCTCACTGGAGACAGCCCGGCTCTATGCAGAGTTAATCGCCGAAAACACCAGTCGACGAACCACGCAAGAGCATCTTAGGCAAAGCGAGGCATTGCTGGCCCAAGCTCAGGAGATTGGTCGGGTAGGGAGCTGGCGTTGGGATATAGAAAGGAATGAATTTTATTCATCGAAAGAACTGCATCGCATTTTTGATTTTGACGTCAAAGACACTACCCTTTCGTTTTTTATGATGACGGAAAAGATACATCCAGTTGATCGCCCGGCGTACGAAAGATCGATAGAGCGAGCAATAGAAGATCGGGAACGATACAGTTACGATTTCCGCATCCTACTTGCAGACGGCTCAATCCGGTTTGTCTATTCAGTTACCCGACCGTTTGTCAATGAAGCGGGACGACTCGAATTCATTGGTACCGTAATGGACATAACGGAACGCAAGACCATTGAGGAAAACCTTCGGGCTGCACAGTCCGAACTTGTTCGCACCGCCCGCTTGACGACGATGGGCGAGCTACTCGCTTCGATTGCCCATGAGATTAAGCAGCCGCTGTCTTCAATTGTTACGAGTGCGGAGACCGGCGTACGTTGGCTTGAGCGCGAGCCGCTCGACCGTGGCAAAGTGCGCAAGGCTTTGCTGGCAGCTGCCGTCGCGGGCAACCGGGCTGCTGAAGTCGTGGATAGCATCCGTGCGATGGCAAAAAAGTCGCCCCCTCAATTTGTCAAACTGGACATCCAGACTCTTGTTGAAGGAATTCTCGAACTGGTGCGCGCAGAATTGCAGAGGAACGATGTTACTGTGCGATTGAACCTCGATACCTATCACCAGGAAATATACGGTGACAAAGTCCAGCTGCAGCAAGTTTTTCTAAATTTGATATTGAATGGAATCGAAGCGATGGCGTCGGTTGCGGGTCGCGCGCGAATATTGGAGATATCTGGAGAGCCCGCCGATCAGCACCACCTTATGATCAAGATCGAAGATACCGGCGCGGGTATAGATCCGCAAATGACAAGCCGCATTTTCGAGTCGTTTCATACGACAAAACCCCAAGGCTTGGGCATAGGGCTATCTATCTGCCGATCTATCATAGAAGCGCACGGCGGTCGCATGTGGGCGGCCACGCGGTTGCCCCACGGAGCTACTCTTTGCTTCACTGTCGCAACAAAAAAGCCGGCTTAACGGGTCTAGGCCGCCGCGTTGCTTTATATTCGCGACAGGTTTTACTGTCGAACCCCAAGCGAGGGTCGATACGTGCGAATTAATTTCCTCGCGATCACGGCCCGACTCGCCTCAAGCGCTAGATTCCGTATCCCCCTGAGAACTAAACAATATTTGTGTTGACGTAGTCACGTCGTCCGGTACGTCCGCAGCCGAGCTTAGCTCGAAAAAGGTACATGCCGCTTGACCAACGCCGAAAACACAAAGTTAATAAGCTTCAACAATCAGATACCGATAAGCCGGCGTCGCCTCACCGTTTGAACCTGCTGACCGAGAACTGACGGTTCGTTAGACCGGTCTCCTCCGAACGCGCCAAAAACAATAAGGTTTTTGCATAGGTTAATGCTTCCGACCCATTTGCGCTACCTTCCATCTAGAGCCTCTTTTGGAGTCGAGAAAACAGGTATGTCCGACAGGAATTTGTGCGGCGGTCATTCGAAGCTGCGCGAGCCTGCGTTGGAGCTATTGTTTGACTGAACTTCGAACAACCTTGAGGGAGAGTACGCATGCGGAAGTCTCTGATGGCATTATTTGTGATGCTCCTTACGGTGGCATTACCGCATCGAACACTCGGCCAAGACAAAGCTGTCGCCATGAGCTTCGGCGACTCAACGACCGAGTTGTGGAACGACATCATTAAAATCATGCGTCCGGCGCTCAAGAAGGAAGGGTTTGAACTTATTGTCGATGATCCTCAGTTCAGAGTTGAGCAGCAAGTTCAAGACTGGAAGGCGTGGATCGCTCAAGGGCGAGTTGCTGCAATTATGGGCTGGCCTATCAATGCCGATGCGCTGACACCAGTTACCCGGCAGGCGCACGACGCTGGCATACCGGTGCTGGGTTACGCGGCCACATGGCCGGGGGTTTCGGCATCGTTGCTAACCACACCCGAAGCGGATGGTCGAGACTTCGCGAAATACGCGACCAAGTGGATTAAGGAGAAGTACAGCAACAAGGCCGTCACGGTTGCGGTGCTGACTGATGAACAGAATGATTTGACGCGTTACCGTATTGAAGGAATCGTGAAGGAGTTGAACGAGGATACGCCCAGTGTCGTGATTTATAAACTTTCGAGCTTTACCCGCGAGGAAGGTTTCAACGCCGCCAAACAGCAAATGACGGCTCATCCGGACACTCGAGTATGGCTCTCATACGGGAATGAGAACGTGAAAGGCGCGTACAAGGCGCTCATCACCAGCGGAGTGGCCAAGGACGATCCCGAGTTCTTCATCGCGGGAATGGATGTAACCAACGAAGATATCGATCTAATTAGTATACCAAAAAGCATCTACCGAATGGCCTTCGCTTTTCGCAGTGAAGTATTGGCGAAAGCCAATACCGCCCTACTCGTCGCAGCCGCCAATCGCCAACCGTTGAAGGACGTATATGTTCGGCCGGAACTGGTAACTCCTGATAACGCAAACGGCTTCTACGTCGGCAGGTGACGTTATCGGCCGAACTGAGGTCGCACGATGGGCGTGAATTCGAACGGCGCTGTTGCCAACCCAATTCTGACGCTGGAAAACATACATGTCCAGTTTGGAGGCATCACGGCTTTGCGTGACGAGCATCTGTCTGTTGCGCCTGGGGAGATCGTCGGTCTGCTCGGACAGAATGGTGCAGGCAAATCCACCTTCGTCAACGTCGCAGCCGGTGCTGTTCGACCGAAACGAGGGACCATGTTTGTGGAAGGGCGACGCGTTGATATTCTCGGGAAACCAAGGGAAATAGAGCGCGTTGGTATCAAGGTCATACATCAAGAACCAACCTTGGTGGAATGCCTCTCAGTCGCCGACAACATCTGCCTTGGTCGTCCTGGCGAATGGCGTCGACCTGCCGCACGAAAGCAATGTGCCCGCAAGGCATTGCAACTTCTTGGTTCGGCGATGAACGTCGATCGGCTCGTTTCCTCGCTGGGTTTTGCCGAGAGGAAAGTTGTCGATCTCGCCAGAGCACTGTCGACCGATATGAAGGTTCTCCTTCTTGATGAGCCAACTGGCGCGCTCGGGCAGGACGAGACAGATCATTTACTCAATCTGTTGCGAAATCTCGCGCGGCAGGGCAAGGGCATCGTGTACGTGTCTCATGACCTCAGAGTCGTTCTGGCCGTTTGTACGCGGCTTGTCGTCCTCCGTGGCGGACGAGTCGTACTGAACGAGCCAGCAGAAGCGTTTAATCTTACCAAGCTTTCGAAAGCTCTGGCCCCCACGCCTTCGAAGACAAAGCAGCCAACTACCGGAGCAGAGGCGGAAATTGTTCTCGAGATTAAGCGAGACAACCAGTTACTCCAATTCCCGCGAGGAGGGATAATTGGACTCTTCGGGTTAGCAGCGGGGGCGCAGTTCCGCCTAACCGAACGGCTCTTCGGTCTTGGCGGGTCGATCGAGGCTACACTGGACGGCAAGCGATACGCCCCGAGCGGTCCGCGGAACGCGATTAAGCGCGGTGTCTACTATGTCAGCGCCGATCGCGAGCGAGATGGCTTGCTGGGCCGCATGTCCGCTCTGGAGAATCTTGTGCTTCCCTGGATTGAACGACACACATGGGCAGGCACTTACTCCCGCCCAAGAGCGGCCGTTGTATTCGATAAAGCTAGGCTACATCTCAACATTACTGGCGCCTTTATGGACGGCCCGATATCTGCTCTGAGCGGAGGTAACCGGCAAAAGATTGTGCTTGGGCGTTGGATATTCGGCGATCGCCCCAGAGTGCTGTTGTTATCCCATCCAACGCAAGGCGTTGACGTGGGAGCGCGTCGGGACATCGCCAAAGCGCTTCGTGAACTCGCAAACGATGGGGTAACAGTACTGGTGTCGTCCTCGGAGGCCGACGAGATCGAGTTGATATGTGACACGACCTATATCTGCTTTGGGGATCATTGGCCGCGGTCCGAGGCTGCCCCAGATTGGGCTGAGAGTCTGTTGCAATCTCTGCTCGTGCAGATGGCGACAAACACAGAGACGCGGGTATGACCGCGCGCGCGATCGGATATTTTTTGGCTCGAAATGGAACGTTTGTGGGGTGCATACTTCTCACGATTTTTTTCTATTATTGGAACAGCAATTTCTTGTCCCTTCTCAATCTCCGAAATATTGGAGAGGCATTATCAGCTCTGGGTGTTGTTTCAATACCATTGGCGCTCCTGATGATCGGCGGCGCTGTAGACCTTTCGGTCGGGTCTGTAGCCAGTCTGTCAGGCGTGGTTGCCGCGACCTGTATGATCAACGCGGGCTCGGTTGCCCTAGGCATCATTGCTGGATTGATCGTTGGTCTTACATCTGGTTTGATTAATGGACTTCTTGTTAGCTACTATCGGTTCAACTCGATCGTTATCACATTGGGGGCTCTCTCCGTTTGGGGCGGCTTGGCGCTCAATCTAACAGGCGGACGGACCGTAATAGGGCTACCGGAGTCCTTCACTGGCCTAGCGCTGATCAAGCCCGCTGGTATCCCCTTGGACGTCTTTGTCCTTCTTGCAACGATCCTGTACGGCGTGATCGCATTGGAGATTCTGCCCTATGGACGCCGACTCAGGGCGGCAGGAGGTAGCCCCCGGGCAGCCTTCCTGATGGGAGTACCCGTCGAGCGGACACAGCTCTTGATGTTTGTCCAGGTTGGTCTAGCTGCCGCAGTTGCCGGCATCATGTTGGCCTCGAAGTTGGCGGCCGCTACTCCGATCACCGGTCAGGGTATGGAGATAAACTCGCTAACGGTGGTGCTCCTAGGTGGAGTTGCTTTCACGGGAGGCGTCGGGCGTATTTCAAGGGTATCTGCCGGTCTCCTCTTTGTGGGCATCCTGCGAAACGGGCTAGTGTTTCTGAATACTTCTCAGTTTCTCCAACAGATCCTGATCGGGCTCACTTTGATAGTCGCGATCGTCTTCGACGAGACAATTAGTAAATTGGGACAAGGACGCCCACTAGCACTTAAGCTGGAAAATGAGCACGAGCCTTAGGTATAAACAGCTCACTGAGATGCGCCAAGAATCGACGGCCGTCACCTCAAGGACGGCCCGAGCGGCCGTTCCATATCCATCATTATGCGAACGCGTTTTACCTGCCGGATCGCGCAAAAAGCACGCCGAGATACACGAAACAACAATACACGGAGCGCATTGACATCCTTAGTTAGCCCAACCTTACTTAGCAAGCTTGTCCGAGTGCATCATACAGGTTCGTTCAGTGGATCCCCCTCGCAAGAAAGCAGATCGGCCTATCACGGCAGCAGAGGTAAAGAGCTGGTTTGGAAACACTAAGCAGCAGAAACTAAAGCCAGATATCTACGGTAAAATCGCTGCATGTCTGAACAGGCTTAGATGGCCATCCGATCCTCTCCCCGAAGACGGCTTTAGGCCCACGACAAGCAAAAGTGGGTTATGGGATCTTAAAGCAGCCGCCAAGACCGCGAATACGTTGCTTAACTATATGCCGGCCATGCTTTCGCACTGGCACGAACCTAAGTGGTCTCCCGAACATCGGGCAGCCTATGAGGCCGTAAGCGCTTTAAACGAGGCGCTTACTGCAGCCATGCCGTACGTCGAGCGGCCCCTCGGTGGTCCAAACAAAGCATCAACTGGCAAAAAAGTGCCGAAAGATTGGCACATGCGCTCGCGCGGGGGACCTAACCAGCAAGATCCACGCGGTGTTGGACACCAATGGCTTGCCGGTCCATCTCGCCTCACGCCCGGTGAAGCGCATGACAATCGGCTGCGTTCGGTTCTGCTCAACGCGTTGCTCCCACAAACAATGTTGCTCGCGGATCGTGGATACGACGCAAACTGGA
>Ga0302156_10002664_pt1 | contig 14389 bp, 8 predicted proteins | sample I_Bog_N3_2_FD_193503 | JGI IMG/M metagenome (GOLD analysis project Ga0302156, IMG submission 193503) | Peat permafrost microbial communities from Stordalen Mire near Abisko, Sweden - I_Bog_N3_2 | ecosystem: Environmental > Terrestrial > Soil > Wetlands > Peat | place: Sweden: Abisko, Stordalen... | reverse complement strand
GGCCTGCGGCAATGGGAAGCGGGCCGTCAGGGGTGCGATTCGACATTGTGTGGAGTAGCATAGCGATTCGGCAATCGAGGGACCTCGGACACATGGAAACGTTGAAACTCAGCGACGAAGCGCTTTTGACGTTTTTGCAGTTTCATCCCAGTTTTCGCGACAGATTGGCGTCGATCGTTGGCGCGGTGGGGAACCTGGACGGGAAGCTGGGGGAAGCGGACGCGGCCGAGGAGCGGCTCGTCGAAGAGATGCGGCTGTTGGGCCGCGAAGCGTTGCAAGGTTGGGCAGACGAGCGGGTTGAGGCGACGGAGCGGGACGTTCGCGGCCAAGCCGGGATGCACCGCCAGGGTAAAAAAAACTCTGCTGGCATACGAAATTTGGCGAGATCAGCGTCCTAGAGCCGCAATACAGGCTTAAAACCAACCGCGTTCGCCCGTTTGTTCTCGGTGCGAAGGTCAGTCCTCGCGGGTGTTCGCGGCCGTTGCAGCGGGCGATCACGGATTTTGCGGCGGACGATCCGTTCGCCCAGGTCCCGGTGAAATTGCGCGAACATTACGGCTTTGAGATCGGCGAAAGCACGATTCAGAGGATCGCTCTGGGTCATGCCCAGTCTATTTTCGAGTCCGGCCGCCCTTCGCTGGAATTTCCCCAAACGCCGGGCCGGCACAAGCAGATCGTCGCCCAGATCGACGGCGGCATGATCCCGATCGTGGAGCCGGCGGCGGACCAGAAGGACAAGCGCAAGGGGAAAACGCTGTCGTGGAAAGAGGCGAAGATTTCGCTTGCGCATGCCAAGGGAAGTTGCACGCCGGTGTATGGCGGCGGGATAGAAGGCGGCGTGGAGGTCGCTGGGCGGCGGCTTTTCGACTGCGCGGTTCGAGCGGGCTTCGGGTCGGATTCGCATGTGCACGCGGTTGGGGACGGTGCGCTATGGATTGTCGGCCAGATCGAAGAACAGTTCGGTGCTCAGGGCAGCTATCTAATTGATTTTTATCATGTCTGCGAGTATTTGAGCGCGGCTGCGAAGACCATCGCGCCGGACGCCGCCGCCGCGAAAGCCTGGATGGAAGCGCAAAAGGACGCGCTGAAGACGGGGCGCGCCGACATGGTTCTGGAAGCCTTGGAGCCCCACCGCGAAGCTCCCGAAGTGGACGACGACCAAGCCCCGGTCCGCGCCTGCCATCGTTATCTCGGCGCCCGCAAGGACCAATTGAAATATCGCGAGGCCCTCGCCGAAGGGCTTCCGATCGGCTCCGGAGAAATCGAAAGCGCGCATCGCTATGTCGCGCAAAAGCGCCTGAAGCTCCCGGGCGCCTGGTGGCTGGTCGAGCACGCGGAACACATGCTCGCACTGCGGATCAACCGCCTGAACGGCGACTGGGACGCCTATTGGGCCGCAATCGCCGCCAACCGGCCCGCACCAGCCAATCTCAACGGGCCAAAAGCATCACCAGATGTCGCTGCATAATCGCACAACTTTGGTTCGCACCCGACACGATCCGCGCATCACAGAGGCGGCGGCGTCTTGACGATAGACATCAGTGAACGCTCGAACTCCTCGGTGAATTTGGCGGTATTTCCGATTGTCGCCGCCCATGCTTCGTCGGTGAACAGCGCCTTGTAGGCGGCGTAGCGGGTTCGGTCGGTCGCCAGGGTCACGGCTTTCTCGACATAGTCCCGCACCGTTGCGGCCACGCCGTCCTGCCCCCCCAGTGCGGCCAGCAGCCGACCGGCCATACGGGAGGCGAATGCCCGACCCGACAGGGTAACCAACGGCAGATGCATGCGGATCGCATCACTCGCGATCGTACCGGCATTGTAAGGGTAGGTGTCGAGAAACAAATCAGCGACATTCAGATATGCCAGATATTCCGATGGACCGGTCCGAGGCGCGAATATGATCCGAGCCGGATCGACGCCGGCGTTTCGCGCGGCACGAACAAGATTGCCGCGCGCCCAGGCGTCGTCGGCAATCAGCCACAAAATCCCATTGTCGACCCGGCGGAGGATCTCGAGCCAGGCTGCGAAAATCTCCTCGGTGATTTTATAGTGGTTTGAGAAGCAGCAGAACACGAAGCGGTCCGCGGGCAGGCCAAATTCGGCACGAGACCGAGGAACCGGTTTTGCCCGCTTGTTGTCATTCGCCTGATAGAACTCGGCGACGTAAAGCGGTGCCGGGCGATACTCCGATGCAATTGCGGGGGGGACGACGACCGGATCGCAGAACATATAGTCCAGTTCGGGCAGCGGGACCGGGCCAATAAAACCGAGATACGTGGCCTGGACGGGGGCCGGTCGCCAGCGGAGAGCCTGAAGACGGGTGCCTGAGGTCAGTCCGTTCAGGTCGATCAGGATGTCGATCTCATCAGCGCGGACAGCCCGCGCCGCCTGCTCGTCCGACATGTCCGCGATGCGGGTGAAGTGATCAAAGGCAGCGATGACGCGTTGCCTCGTATCGCTGCCATCCTCGGGGCTCGCGCAGTAGCCGAACACTTCAAACTTACGACGGTCGTGGCGTTCGAACAGTTCGGCTATCAGCAGGCTCATGGCATGCTGGCAGAAATCCGAGGACATATAGCCGAGCCGGATCCGGTCGTGGCGGTATCCCGACGGCGGGCTCAGCCGTTCAGTGACCGGCACCATCTTTCGCTGAATCCAGACCTCGTTGATCTTCCGCTGCTGCGCCACGTCGTCGAACAGAGCGAGCGCGCTCAGCGGGCCTGCGTGCAGGGTCACACTCTCGCGGGAGAGGCCTGGGATTGCATCGGACAGCATGCCCCAGTGACACAGTTTTTGCCGGACATGCAGCCAATGCTGGATCACGTCGGGCTGATCAGGCTGGATCAGCAAACTTTTCACCAGTTCCTGCTCGGCTTCATGCAGACGCTTATTCTGCTCCAGCAGGCGTGCGCGCTGGTTGATCAGTCCGGTTCGTGCGTCGTCCGCCTGCAGCGCGTCGTCGAGCACGGCGATCGCCTCCTTGGCGCGCCCATCAGCCTCCAATAACCGGGCAAGGTTTATTGCTGCGGTCACGAAATTTGGCGAGATGGCCAGAGCGTTCCGATAGGCCAGGATCGCACCAGGTCCATCTCCAATGTTCGCAAGCTCGGCCCCCAGGTTGAACCAGGCGGCGAACAAATGCGGCGTGCCCGGTCCCTGGCCGGCGATCCAGACGCGGTAGAGTTCGATGATACCGGCCCGATCAGCAGCGGTCGCGGCGGCCAGAATCAGATTGCCGAACGAAACCTGCCGAAGGCGGGCGCAGAACTCAACATTGTTCTGGCCGGGAAATCCCAACGGGATGCCGCTGCCCAGGACGGTGGCGAGCCAGGTTGCGTCGGACGGTGACGAACTATCGGTGGCGTCAAGGGGCATGGCAGATTGATCTCCAAGTGCGGAACGCATCACCTCTGCCTGGAATGAGGGGGATGCAGTGATTACGCGTCGGTGTGGACATCAGCCGGCCGGCGTATAAAGCACGGTAGGGTGATCGACGGCCGGAAGCATCTGTGCCTGCGCTCTTGCCACCTGCTCCTTGTCGGGCAGGCTTCGGAAGGCGATGGCAGTCAGACCGAAGGTGGCCGAATCACGCTGCACCATCGCCGCACCGAACCCGGCGTTGGCCAGGGCGGCTGCGAGTGTGGCGCTGGTAAAACCGGTACGGGGCGCTTTGAACCCATTGGCGCTCGCGAGGGATGGCCGATGGCCGTACAGGATGTCGAGTGCCGCGATCGGGCCAGCGGGCGACATATAAAGCGGGTCTTCCAGCTGACCCGCAGCGACGTGACGAGCCACCTCCTGCAAATCGGGCAGCCTGATCAATGCGAAACCGGTTGGCTTGAGCACCCGATGGATCTCTCGCAGAGCCAGCAGTACCTCGTGAGGATAGAGATGCTCGATCGCCTGGGACGAACACACTGCATCGACCAAGCCGTCGGAAATGACATGCATGTCGGTCAGACTGGCAATGAAATCGGGGTGGACGTCAGGGTCGGTGTCCACCCGGATCTCCCGCCAGCCCGTACCGAGGAACATCGACGGCAATTTTGTATGGCCCAAGGCCCCGCAGCCGACGTGCAGCACGGCTGGAATGCTTTGCTGCGCGACGCGGACGGTCTCGGCCAAGCGGTCGCGGTAATCGAGGAGCGCGGCGCGCGCCTCCTCCGATTGCAGCCCCTGCTGCCACACCGAGAGCGCAGCTTCGGGCCGGCCCGTCGCTTCCATCAATGTGCCAAGGTTCATGGCCGCTGGATAGAAGCCGGGTCTGAGCGCAATGGCGTTCTGGTAGGCGTTCATCGCGCCGACTTTGTCCCCCGCTCCGGCCAGTTCGACGCCGAGGTTGAACCAACCAGCATACAGTGCGGTCGAAGCCGCGCTGTTCCGGGCGATCCAGGCTTGGTAACCTGCGATTGCGCGACTCCGGTTGCCGGTTATGGGATGTCGCTCGAGGTCGCCGAGCAGATCCAGAAATGCGTCCGCTTCAGCGGCGGGTCCAGGTTTTTCGACCTTCTCCTGCTCACTGGGAGGAGCCGCCACCTTGTCAGTGCACTTGGGCACGGAGACCGGATTGGCCAGCGAGTCCACGAACCGCTCTAACGAGGTTTCTTCGTACATGGCGTTCTGTTATGCCCTGGGTTTAAAGCCCCAGCATGACAGCACGGAAATTATTAACATTCTCTTAATATGCTCGCTTTTGCACCGAGCATTGGCCGCTGACCCCTCTGGCGCATTAGCCGGAACCTGTCGCTAGCTAGTCAATCTGTCCGCTTCGTTCTTGTTCTGGGCGCCGCGGCCTGATCCAGCTCGCCTGGCGCTTCCTGCTGTTCCAGAAGGTCAGCGCTCTGGCGGAGTGGTTCCGGAGCCGGACCGAGGGTGTCAAAGGGGCGCACAAGGCTCGTATCGCCCCCGGTCCGCGATCCCGGCGAGACGCAAATCCAGCGCGTCGCGGGGGGCGGTGCGGCACCGCTCGGAACCCGTGAACCTGTCCGCTAGTTTAGCCGACCCAGCATGTCGGCGTAAAGCCTCTCAAGCCCGTCCACGTGACGGTCCAGGGTCAAAGGATTAACCCAATAGCGGTCATAGGCCGCATTGCCTAAACGCCTGACGAGGGCATCGTCCCGCAGGAGGCGCAGTCGATCGGCCAACGCGTCGGCATTTCCTGACGGGAAAATCAAACCAGTTTTGCCGTCATCGACGAAATCCACTGCTGCCGTGTTGTCGCTGACGACAACAGGGATGCCCAAAGCGGCCGCCTCGGCGGCCACCAAGCCATGAGTCTCGGGCCACAGGGACGGGAAAACCAGGGCGCGCGACGTTCTGAGGACCTCTAGCGTGCCGGCGTGGTCGAGCCAGCCGAACAGGCGGGCGGCCGGGTTGGCGTCACGGATACTTTGCAGGGTTTCCCCGCTGCCCACAAATCCAGCCGGCACCCCGGCGACCGCGGCCGCCTTGGCAAACACGGCCAACCCCTTCTCGACCGAAAAGCGTCCCGCCGCGACGTAAAGACTGTTACGTGCCGGGTCGGCGCGCGGTGCCTGCGGAATATCGTTCGGGTTGAGCAGGACCCGACGGTCAGCCAACGGCGGAAGCATGGGACTAAGCTTGCGCAGGCTGAAGTCCGATACGGCGACCATATACCAGCGCTGGTTTGGGAACCCAGCCAGGTGGCGCTGGATGACCTGACGGGTGACGCGGAAGCCCTTCATCATCGCAGACTGCTTGTCGCATTGGCGCACCACGCAGGCGGCTGACATCGGTCGCAGCGGACAATTCGCCGCCCGGCCGTAATCGAACAGTCCGCCGGCTGGGCATGCTGCGAAATAATCGTGCAGCGTCACCGCCGCAGGAAAAGGCACATCACTGATAGCACTGAACACGCTCGGCGATAACACCTTGTTCCACATATGCAGGTGGATAACGACCGGACGGTTGCGCAGTTCGGTCAGAAGACGTGAAAGTTGTCGCCTGGAGGTGCGATTCCAAAGATTTTGGATCGCGCCCTTCGACCGGCTCGGGTTGTCGAGGCTCGCTTGCTGACCGAGACTGACGACGCGAACGCCGGCTTCCTGCAGGCGAACGTCGACCGGGCTCGTTCCACAAAAATACACGACGTCGTGCCCGCGTTGCGCCAACCTCCAGGCGCTGTCGATTGCCACTTTTGTCGCACCGCCGTTTATCGTCCCGAAGTCGTTGATGATGACCACCGTCGCCGACCAAGGTTGCATCTGGAGCAGCTCCTATGTTTTCGTCGGCAGTTCGGCGCTATTTTCCGCGCGCAGGCGTCCGATGAGGTCCCGCAAGATGAACCGCGGACAGTTCCTGGTCTCGATTTATCTCGAAAGGGTCCAATAATTTGTTTGGAACATGACAATACTGGGGCTCGCTCTTTCTGCGAATGGGGTTCGTCGCCAAGGACGACTCGTTCACCAAAAGTTGGTGCCGCCCTCGTTTTCCACATCTTGACGGGCTTGTGCTGCATTGTACAACTGTAATCTGATACCATGTCGGCCGGAGGAACTTAAAACATTTACCCTCTGTTCTTTGCTTGCGTCCACAATCGAGGTGCTTTTACGTTCTTGATGATCGGCTCGTTACGGTCCATGCCTTTATCCGCCAGGATGGACAAGTATCATCGTGATGTTTCGCATCATCTCAGCGATCCCTACGGGCAGTTTTAAGCTGCTCTCTGTTTGTCTCCATACCGATTAAGATTCCGCTGGGTCGTAACAGAGATCACGTTCCGCGAGGACCGCGTAAATTATGTCACAACGCAATGGCTCCAAGGGACAAGCGCACGCCATGGGCAAGGTATAAGGTATGAGTGAGCTTTCACTGTCCGGCGATCATTCTGCAAATCCCGGTCTTATGCTGGTAGGCTCGGCGCCCTCCGCGCAGCAGGACGATTCTGCCCGACAGGAAAGCGGTTACTCCGCGCGAGGCATGCTGGCGATTCTTTTCCAGCATACACCCCTGATACTCGGCTGCGTAGCCGCGGTTACTTTGCTGTCTGCGGCCGTCGCGCTCGTATTACCGCGGACATACGTGGCCGAAGCCATCATTATCTTGGACACACGCCAACAGAACATCGTTCAACAGCCGGTGATCCTTTCGAACTTGGTGACCGGGTCGCTGACCGATCAGGCGGTCGTGCGGAGCGAGGTGGAACTGCTCAACTCACCGGCGTATGCACGCAAGATCATCGAGCGCCTCGACCTGCTGCACGATCCGGTATTTCAAGATGAGAACAAACCCAACTATATCGGCGAAAAGGCGAAAAGCCTGTTCCGGGACGTCAGGTCCAGGTTCACGCCGCTGATCGGGCCGCCCGAAGCGATCACGCCAGACCCCCCGATGGGCAGGGCGATCGTCGATCTTAAGCGACATCTCGGTGTGTATAATGACAACCGATCGTACGCCATCAACCTGAACTACGAATCCCGTCACCCCGATTTCGCGGCGCGAGTTGTCAACACCCTGGCAGCTATTTACGAGTCAGAGCAGCTTGACAGCAGAACGGAGGTTTCACGCAGGGCCTCTGCCTGGCTCAAGAGCAGGTTGGGCGGCTTGGAAGCCAACGCTAATGTCAGCGAACGCAAGGTCGCCGAGTTCGAGCAGGAGAACCATATTGAAACGGTGCTGGCCGGCAACGTGACCGAACAGCGGTTGCATGAACTGACGCGGCAATTGTTGGCTGCTTCAGATGATCTGGCGCAAAAGCAGGCTGTGCTGGCACAAGCCACAAGCTTGATCCATTCGCCCGGCGGGGCACTCGCAGCAACACAGGTTCTGTCGTCCCCATTGATTCAAAAACTACGTGAGGAGGAGGCTGCGGCTGCGGCGCACACTGCACCGCTGCAGAAAGCCTATAATGAGGCCTATCCGACGGGCGACCCGCGCGTTCAGGAAATCGACCAACGGATCGGCGCGGAAGTGCAGCGGATTTTGGTCAGTCTCGCGCGCGACGTGAGTGCGGCCCGCGCAAGACAGGACACACTGGAGGAGGCGATTCGTCAGGAGCAAGCGAAGCTGGACACGATCTACAGTGCCCGCGTTCAACTCGTTCAGTTGCAGCATGAGGCAAACTCAAACCGCGCACTCGCCGATAAGTTTCTTGATAGGTCCCAGCAGCTTGAGGTGGACGAGCAGGCTTTGCAAACCGGTGCGCGCGTGGTCCCGGCGGAGCCTCCTGTGAAGCCATCGTTCCCCAACACGTTGCTGTTCATCGGATTTGGCTTCTTTGGATCCCTGTTCACGGGTGTGCTGCTGGCCTTTGTCGTCGAACACATGGACGAAACCATTCGCACGACCGAGAGCGCAGCCCGTCTAACCGGGCTTCCGACCCTGGGCATGGTGCCGAGAGTTCGAACGGGAGCGGACGCCATTGCGGCAATCACCGGTTCGCCGCTTTCTATCTATTCGGATGCAATCAACAGCATTCTGATCGCGATTCGTGCGGGTGACAGGAACAGATCCTCCCGGGTGATAGCATTCAGTTCAGCGGTGCCAAACGAGGGCAAGACGTTGATTGCCTCGTCACTGGCACGTGCCGCGGCGACGGCTGGGATTCGAACGCTTCTCATTGACTGCGACATGCGTCGACCTGGCATCGGAGCCATCTTTGGTCAAAAGTCGTCGTCCGCTCTGGAGGCGATGTTCAAGGAGGGGTCGACCGAGCTCTCACGGTTTGTAGGGACAGATGAAGCGTCCGGTCTTAAATACCTGCCGACCTGCAGGCTGGCCGCCAATCCACAGGAGATCCTGGGGTCTCAATGGCTGAATGACCTTATCGCTCGGGCGCGCGTCGATTATGACCTTGTGGTGATGGATACGCCGCCGTTGCTCTCGGTTTCCGATGCGCTGCTGGTGTCGCGCATAACCGATTCCACAATTCTCGTGGTGCGGTGGGGTCAGACAGCCGGCGCCCTGATTACCGAGGCGATCAGGCTATTGCAACTTCACGGCAAGCTCCCGCTGGGCACGGTACTGAGCCTCGTGGATATGCGAACGTATCTGCGTCGCGGTCGCAGCGGCAGTTACCAATATGGCTACCGGCGACTGACAGCAGGAGATGCCTATTGATCGTCGTTCGGCATGTCGTCGTCATCCTGGCGACGGCCACGCTGACGCTTTTGACCAGACTGCCCGGCACCAGATCGGCGCCGCGGTATTGGTTGAAGGCCAAGGGATGAACAGCTACTGGTGGTATCGTCCGAGCCGGATCGCCTTGGTCCTGATGATGCCGATTGCGTTCTTTGCCTATACGGCGTCTAACCGGTTCTACCAGCAGTTCGGTGCGTTCAACGCGATCACTGGCGAGGACTTTTTCCTCGCATGGCTGTCGATCGCCAGTTTCGCGGCCGCAAGCTGGTTCGGCGAGGTCCTGAACACGGGACCGCGAAAACAGTATGCCTTCCTACGGGGGGACAATTATCGCCCGCTGCTGTTCGTGCTTGTTGCCGTGGCGACTGCGGCGGCGTTGGTCCTGCTGTTGCCTGTGCTCACCGACCCACAGCTTATTTCGCGCATCCTGCAAGGAGACACCGGGGCTGCATACCTCGCGAGGGATAAGGTTGATAAGATTCCTGGGGTCACTTCGCAGCAGAATTTGTTCAGCCTCATCGTCGTGCTTTTGATGTTGAGGCAGCATTTGACGGGTCGCCGTCGTACCAAGGGCGAGAATCTTGTCCTGGGGTTTGTTATTGGCCTTGCCGCGGTGAAGGCTGTGCTTCACAGTGAACGGCTTGCATTGATTGAGCTTCTCCTTCCCTTGGGTATTCTGGCGGGCGGGATGCGCCGGCGGTCCATCGTTTGGGGAATTGCACCAATACTCGGTGTGGTTGCTTTGTTTTTCTTTTTTATGATCACTGAGTCGCTGCGGTCATGGGCCTTTTATGCTGACAACATGGACAGCCTGTTTGAATTCGCACTAGCTCGGCTCATCGGGTATTACATTACGGCGGTCAATAACGGCGCCTTCGTCTATAATGGCGGTCACTCGTATTTTTTTCCCGTATTATCTGCCGGCTGGCTTTGGCGCTTTCCAATCCCCGGGCTTGATACTTATTGGGCGTCGATTACCGGAGCAACAGTTGACCCGGAAACCTTGCTGGCGGGGCTGAACGTTGAATTTGACAACATTTCTGGCATCTTTGCGCCGCTGATTGACTTCGGACCCGTTGGCGGCGTGATCGTCTGGATCATTCTGGGCTACATGTCGGGGCGGTTGTTTCGCCGGTTCGTTGAAGGTGACGTTCTGGGATTGATCCTGTTCCCGACGTGGTATGTCGGCGTGTTGGAGGTATCGAGGGTCTTGTACTGGGGCGACAGCCGATATCTTCCGCCCCTTGTGATCTCATTGCTGGTGACACTGATCTTCAAGCCGCGCGGAACGACTTCTGGCCGCCGACAGGCGACTTCTAATCGGATGTACCAAGGGACTCTGCAGACGTCAGCCAAAACCGGACTACCGGGATGATCTCGCGCGCTAGCGTCGATTCGCCAGCAATGACGAAACGGCCGGTCGATATTGGGCGCACAAGCCCCAATCGGAAACGGCTCGGGATGATGCAACTCATGTGCGGCCTGATGGCGGTTGGGATTTGGTTCGCGTTGGCGAAGTCGGTGCGAGGCGAGGCTGCGCAAAACAGCTTCGTATCGATTATCGACTACGGGGCCGTTGCAAATAGCGGGGTAGATAGCACTGCGGCTATCAAGGCGGCGATCGCCGTTGCCAAGGCGCGCGGGCAGGCCGTCCGTGTGCCAATTGGCACATTCAGCCACCTGAGCTTTGCGCTTGATGGAGTAAGCCTGTCGGGAGAAGGTCCTGGCTCCGTCCTGCTTGCGCCGTCACCGCTGGACAGCAACATCTACCTCCGCGGGTCCGGGCTCTCGATACATAACCTGACCGTCAACGTGCAATCATCTGAGCGTGACGTCAATAATTTTGCGATCTTCATCGACGGTGCCAGTCATTTCAGTGTCGAGGCCGTAACCGTGAACGGCGGCAATGCAGGCGGTATATTCAACTTCGGCGGCAGCGATGGTCGGATCGTCAACAACAGAGTGCAAAATACGCTGGCGGATGCCATTCACAACACCAACGGTGCCCACAACATCCTTGTCGCTGGCAACGTGGTGCGCCACGCGGAAGACGACATGATTGCCGTGGTAAGCTATGAGGGGCAGCCAGTATCTCATGATATCCTGATTGAAGACAACGACGTGTCGGATCAGGCATTCGGGCGGGGTATTGCGGTTGTCGGCGGCCAAAACATCACGATCCAGCGCAACATGGTGGCACGGACGTCGTGCTGCGCAGGCATCTACATAGCTGCGGAAGCGGTACACAGCACTAACTCTGTTCGCAACGTTTTGGTGCGCGACAATACCTTGACCGACAACAGTGGACCGACCTGGCAGGGCGGTATCATGATATTCGCTGATCAGGGATCGGTTTCAGACATACGTATTGAGCACAACACGATCATCAGCGCGAGGCACGCCGCAATAACGCTGCGTGGCGCGGTGGGTGATATCTCCATCATCGATAATCGCTTCACCAACCCGGCGGATGGCGGAATCACGGGGCACGCGTTTAATCTCAATTGTGCCGGCAATACTCAGAATAATGTGATGGTCGTCTCCGCGACCTGTACGGCTCCTGACAAGATTGCTGTAACGGGGGCGACGTTCTCTATCCGGTAACGCGGGCCGTCACCCGAATTGGTCGGCCGCCGCCGGGCGCGAGGGGAAGCCGCAGCGCAAGAATGAGGTGCGCAACGGCCCCCACGATATAGATTGCCATGTAGCAGGCCGTAAAACCGATCAGGCCAGGCCGCGCCACTACATTGTAGATACCTGCGAGGGAAAGCAGTGCCGCCATGGTCAAGGCAAGACGCGCGATCGCGGAGAAGAAGCCAGTGTAAACCAATGTGAAATTGGCGACCGTTTGGAGCCAGTTGGCGGCAACCAGCACCGCTATCAGGACGCTTAGCGCATGCGGGACGATTGCGCTTGCCCCGAGCAGCCGACCGAACATCATGTCTCCAGCCAGAATCAGCAGGGCGCAAACGCCTAGCGCCGGTACCGCAGCCAGCAGGGCTGCCGCTGCGGTGGCGCGTATCATCCCGCGGCGATCTTGTGCCGCATGGGCGCGTGTCTGCCATGGGACCGCGACCTCACAAGCAGCAGCATGCAACAGGTTCGCTCCGCGGAACACTTTGTAGGCGGTGTCAAAAGCGATTGCCGCGGGGCCGAGCCCATAGACCAGCGGTATCAACAGCGGTGGATAGCTGTAGCTGAACAGTTCGGACCCAACGTAGCCGGCGCTCCATGCCAAATCTCGTCGAGACTGTCTGAGGAATGTGCAGAAGGCGCGAACGAGAGCTGACGGGGTCCCGAGTACCAGTCCGCCGGCACGAATAAGCAGGAGGAGGGAGGATCCGAAAACCACGATCCACATGGCATTTCCGAGCGCCAGGCAGAGATTCAAGCCCAGGCCAAACGGAAGGGCGATGATCAACGTGATGTGGACGACGCGCCGTAGCGCCTCTAGCATTTCGAAGGCGACGAAGCAGTCTGTTGCGGCGGAAAGCTGCCGGAAGACATACCAAGGCACGTTCATGGCACAGAACGCGAAGAACATAGCCAGCGGAACCCCCTGATCGAGGCGCCCGCGAACCGCGAAGATGACTGCGGCGCCGGTCAGCACCAGAGCGGAGTACAGCAAGACAACGGAAGCGGCTTGGCGGCCGGTATCCTTACTCCCAGCCAAGGTGCCAGACAGATGTAGTTCGCGCAGACGAACATAAAGGACCCGTGCCAGACCAAGGTCAAACAGCCACACCGTCACTCCGAGATTGCCGATAAACATGAACAACGCGAAGAGATGAGTGTCTAGAACGCGAGCGAAGCTAAAGGTGAGAGCGAAACCATTGGCCATCGCCCCGAATGCCGACATTGCCCGAAGACCCAGGAAGGCGATGGCCACGACGCGGCCGCGTGGCCGTCCAGGCGCGATCGCGGCTGTCACGCCGATCGCCGCTGACGAATGCGCCATTTTCTCCCGGATCGCTTAGACATCACCGACCGTTTACCGGCTGGGGAACCGATCATGCCTGTTCTCTCGTAGTTGTTCGCGGTCACGCGTGCAGGGCGGTTTGGCTCAATCGCTGCATGCCATCAGACGGTAATATTGAAACAAGCCCTCGTTCATCCGAGCGGCGGTAAAGTTCTTGAGGAATCGAGCGTATCCCCTCCGGCCATATTCCTCCAGCACAGGCCGCGAAGCCGAGCGAATGAGCTGGGTGATTTGCTCGACATTCTCAGAATCGAATAACCGGCCTGTGACATTGTCGAGCACCAATTCTGGCAGCCCGCCGACACGGCTGGCGAATACCGGAACACCTGCTCGCATTGCCTCGGCGGCGACGAAACCGAACGCCTCCCATCGGGACGGCACGATTAGCAGGTCTGCGCTCTTGTAGATCCGATGAAGTTCGTCGCGTGAACGCCAGTCGATAAGGGTCACGTTGGCTGGGCAGACGAGCGGCTTGGCTTTGTTCAGGATGAACGATCCAACCGCGACGCCGTCAGCGATGTCCTCCAAGCGGCGCATCACCTCCATATACACATCAAAGCCTTTCTGGCGGTCGAAGCGGCCGACGAACAGCACTTTCAGCTTTCCCCCGCGGCGCCGCGCGATCGGCAATGCGTTAGTCGAGGGCGCATCAATTTCAGCGATCCCGTTGGTAACGACGAAGCATCTCGATGCTGGGATACCGGCCGCAATAGCCTGTTGCCTTTCGTGGTTCGACACGCAGAGAATTCCGTCCGTGGTATTTGCCAGCAGCCGTTCCACCGCGGCAGCCGCGACGGCGACCGCGGTGCTGCCGGGCCGGGTGAAAAACCAGCCGTGAGGACAATAGACAATTTTTGGTCTTTTACGCAATGTAATCAAGCACAGTCGGACAATTGCACCGGCGAGGGTTGAGTGGAGATGCACTATATCGGGATCATTTTCCTGGAGCACCTGCCGCGCTGTGATAGCAAGCCGCCATAAAGCACCAATCGAGCGACGCGTGTAGCGAAACGACTGGATCTTTACGTTTGGTGGCGACACGGCTTGAAGGGCCGCCGAGCTGATGTTCGGGACCAGGGCACAGACACTCTCGATATCGGCGTGGCTGGCCTGTGCGCCCAGCATCTCCTGCAAGCACGTCATGACACCACCGAGCTGCGCCTCGGTGATATGGAGGATCCGAAGGCGGGGCGGTGCCGCCACTACGTCGGAACACGCGAAGGCTTGGTTCAGCTTATGCATAGTTGTCACTGCGCTCACCCTTTTTCTGTTCGTCATCAGGGTTTTCGTCGACACCAGAGGGCTGATGTC
>Ga0302156_10002650_pt1 | contig 14437 bp, 13 predicted proteins | sample I_Bog_N3_2_FD_193503 | JGI IMG/M metagenome (GOLD analysis project Ga0302156, IMG submission 193503) | Peat permafrost microbial communities from Stordalen Mire near Abisko, Sweden - I_Bog_N3_2 | ecosystem: Environmental > Terrestrial > Soil > Wetlands > Peat | place: Sweden: Abisko, Stordalen... | reverse complement strand
GTTGATCCAGGCGGAGGAATTGAATCGCCTGCTTGAAAACAAGAGCGCGGAGAAGCCGCTGGTCCTGCAGGTTGGCTCGCACGTCCTCTTCGCCGAGTCGCACATCAAGTGGGCGGAATACGCTGGGCCGGGTTCGCAGCCGGCGGGCCTCAACCTCTTGCAGCAAAGGGTCTCCATGCTCTCGCGCAAGACGCTGATCGTGCTCTACTGCGGCTGCTGCCCATGGAATCGCTGCCCCAACCTCGGACCTGCATTCTGGCAGTTGCACGACATGGGATTCACCCGCGTGAAGGTTCTTTATCTTGCCAACAATTTCGGTGCTGACTGGGTCAGCAAAGGGTATGCGGTTGAGCAGGGCCGATAACGCAGCCATGCCCGGCGTCCCGGAGAAGACCCGGTGCGGGCGAGACGCGGCGTCCTCGGCGCTTCGCCGGATGCTGCTGGCCGGCTTGCTTTGCGGACTGTCTTTCGGATCAAGCGGGGCGCATCATGTCTTCGCTGCGGAGTCCCTGCTGCACAAACAGGCGCCTGCGTTCGTCCTGAAAGACCTGAGCCAGAAGAATCTAGATCTGGCTGCCTTCAGGGGCAAGGTCGTTCTGCTCAACTTCTGGGCCACGTGGTGCGCGCCATGCCAGGTTGAGATGCCGCGCTTTGTCCAATGGCAAAGCCAATACGGCCCGCGCGGCTTGCAGATTATCGGCATCTCCATGGATGACGATCCCGCGCTCGCGCGGAGGCTCTGTGCAAAGCTGAAAGTGAATTATCCGGTCGCCATGGGAGACGAAAAGATAGGGGAACTTTATGGGGGCATCCTCGGGCTCCCGGTGACCTTTCTGATCGACGCGAACGGCGAGATTCAAGCGGTCTTTCGAGGCGAGACGGATCTGGAGAAGATTGAAGCGCGGATCAAGCTTTTCTTACCGCGGCGCTGAGACTGCCAGGGCCATCCATTTGCAAGTCCCGCAAGAATCCCTCCTGCGGGAATCTCAACCATCCACCTCTATCTTCGGCTTCCAGAGTCAGAGCTTTGGGATGGCGCATCCCCAGGCGTCATGGCTCTTTGATCTCGCGCTCTGGCGCATTTCGTTTCACGATGAGAGCGTCTTCCGGGCGGGCCGGGAACAGGCGGGAAGCTATACTGGTCGTATGGCCGAGAGCAGTGACCCATGCGACCCGAATTAGCCCAGGCTATCGACCTCCTGCGACGCGACACTCCCGAAGCCGTTGAAGAGGCCATCGGTCTGCTGCAGAATACGGTCTACTCTTTCAGCATGAAGGTCTGCGGGCATCCTGAAGACGCCGAGGACACCATGCAGGAGGTGCTTTACCGTTCGCTGAGCCACCTGGCGCGGATTCAGGAGCCGCAGGCGCTGGCGGTCTGGCTTTACACCGTGACGCGGAATCGCTGCTGGCGGATGAGGCGCAAGAGCGCGCATGCTCCAAAGCACACTCTCTCGCTCGATGAGCTGATGCCCGACGATGCGGAACTGGGGCTGCTGCTTGCGGATGCGGCCGCTGGACCGGAAAGCGATCTGCTCCACGCCGAACGGCACAATCTGCTGCACCAGGCGGTTCTGCGCATCCCCGCGCCGCTGCGCATGGTTCTTGTGCTTCATGACATGGAGGAGTTGACCACCGGCGAGGTCGCGCGGATTCTCAATCTGCAAGCGGGAACGGTCCGGGTCCGCCTGCATCGGGCGCGGTTGTGGGTCCGCAAGGAGATGGGCCGGATGCTGGAGGTCGCGGCCGGCCAGAGCGCGGAGCGGGCGAAGCCCAAGGCCGAACGAACCCGAGGCCGCAAGCGCCCCGCCGAATGCCGCAATTTGTTCCTGAATCTCTCCGAATACCTGGATGGAAGAGTCGAGCCGAAGACCTGCGAGCAGATGCGCGAGCATATCGAGGCCTGCCCGGCCTGCGTGGCATTTCTGCGCGACCTCAGGAGCGCCATCGACCGCTGCCGCTCGATGGAGCTGCCCTGCGATCCGGCTATGGCGCCGCGGCTCCGCGCCATCCTCACCCAGGAGTACTTGCGCATGATCGGCATGCCCGAGCCGGAAAAATTGAGCGCGAGCGTGTAACGATTCATCCTGATCGTGGCTTTGTTCTAATGAAGGCGAGGGCCATCATGGAAGTGAAGATTTCGCATCTCGATCACGTCAAGTTCAGCATTCAATCCCGCACCCACACGATTCTGTGCGACCAGCCGGCGGAGAACGGCGGCGAGGACACCGGCATGACGCCGCCGGAGTTGCTGCTTGCGTCTCTCGGCTCCTGCGCGGCCTTCTATGCGGCGCAGTATTTAAAGATCCACGGCCTCGCGGAGAGCGGCGTCGAAGTTTCAGTGACCGCCGAAAAGCTCAAGCAGCCCGCGCGGCTGGGCAACTTCAAAATCCGTGTCGCATCTCCCGTCTCTCTCACCGAAGAGCAGCGGGAAGGCATGATGCGCGCCGTGCATCACTGCCTGGTTCACAACACGCTGCTCTCGCCGCCGGAGATCGCCATCGAGTTGACCACGAAGTAAACAGCCATCTTCCCCGGATGGCAACCTGGGCAGGCCGCGCTCCCCGCGGCCGCCAGCGATGGCAACGTACGGCTGAACGAAAGGGCCTGCCAAATCAACGTGTCCAAGAACATATTCTTTATTGGATTGATCCTCGCCGCCAGCGGCCTTGTCTCGCCGCCCGTCGCATTGGCCGGCGGCCTTATCTACGGCTTCTCTTTCGCTCATCCGTTCCATGTTGAGGCAAAGAAACTATCAAAACTGCTTTTGCAGGCTTCCGTGGTCGGCCTCGGGTTCGGCATGGATTTGCAGCAGGTGATGCAGGCGGGCCGCGCCGGATTCATCTATACCGCGGCCGGCATCGGCTTTGCCTTGCTCCTGGGCTGGGGGTTGGGTAGACTTCTGCGCGTCGGGCAAAGAATCTCGTTTCTCATCTCGGCCGGCACGGCCATCTGCGGCGGCAGCGCCATTGCCGCGGTTGCCCCCATCACCGGCGCCAGCCAGGAAGAGATTGCCGTCTCTCTCGGAACCGTCTTTGTGCTGAACTCGGTTGCCTTGCTCACATTCCCGGTCATTGGAAGCATGCTGCACATGACGCAGACCCAATTTGGCCTCTGGTCGGCGCTCGCCATTCATGACATAAGCTCCGTTGTCGGCGCGACGGCCAAGTACGGAGCGATAGCCCTGGCTGTCGGCACCACGGTCAAGCTGGCGCGCGCTCTCTGGATTGTGCCGGTGTCGATCGGAACCGCGCTGGCGAAAAAAAGCAAGGCGCGCGTTCAGTGGCCCTGGTTCATTCTTTACTTCTGTCTGGCGGCGGTCGCCAACACCTACATCCCGCTCTTCCAGTCCGCCTATCCGGTGCTCAGGCACCTGGGCATCATCGGCCTGACGGCGACGCTTTACCTGATTGGCACCGGGCTCTCAACCAAGACCCTCCGCGAAGTTGGGGTACGTCCCCTCCTGCAAGGGATTCTGCTTTGGATCGCCGTAGCCGTGGGATCTCTGACATTGATTCGCGGCGGCTGGATTCACCTATAAGAGCTTGCGGCCGCTTTGAGGTCCCCGAATCCCATTCCGCCGGCCTCCAAATTGGCAAAGAACCGCCCTCGGTCTTCCGCGCTTTGCGGTCGGGCCGGCTGCAAATCCCTTAAGTAAATCGTTTGCGCACTCTGCCCGTCGGGTGATATAGAGTGAAGAGGGTGGCTACTGAGCCAGGGGCCGATCGAAGATTCGCCTTCTGACGGAACTTCATGAAAATGTTATGTTTGCAGGCCAGTTCCTGAAGTAGATAACGAGATCGTCGCATCGGCATTTCCTCCGCAAGGATGGAGCGGAACGGAACTGTGGCCAGAATGGGACGTTTGAGCCTGGCAGGCACGCGGGGCGTCCGCCGCAGTCAATTCGCAACGAAAGAGTCGCCGAATGGCGGCGTTCGAGGTCAGAAACCGTGATCGTAAGTTGCATGAACCACCTTGGAGCGCCGGCATCGCCGGCTCTTTTGCTCCTTGGCGCCCCTTCGCTGGCCCACCTGAGTGCCCTCGACCTCGCCGTAATCGCCCTCTACTTCGTGATGGTGATCTGGATCGGCTTCTACCTCAAGAGCCGGGCCAACACCAGCGAAGAGTTCTTCATGGCAGGCCGCGAGATGACCGCGTGGATCGCCGGGCTGAGCTTCGTCTCGGCCAACCTCGGAGCCCTTGAACTGATGGGCTGGGCGGGCTCCGCATACCAGTACGGCATTCTTGCGGCCCACTGGTATTGGGTGGGGGCCATTCCCGCCATGCTCTTCCTGGGCATGGTGATGATGCCCTTTTACTATGTCTGCAAGACCCACTCCGTGCCCGGATACCTCAAGCTGCGCTATGGGCAGGGAGCGAGCGTGGTGGCCGCCTTCTCCTTCGCCTTCATGACCGTGCTGATGAGTGGCGTGAATATGTTCGCCATGGCCAAGGTGATGCAGATCGTGCTGGGCTGGGATCTGAACTTCTCCATCATCGTCTCGTCGCTGGCCGTGGCTGTGTATGTGGCGCTGGGCGGCCTGCGCTCGGCCATCTTCAACGAGGTTTTGCAATTCGTGCTTATCTGGGGCGGCGCGCTGCTGGTGCCGATTCTGGGCCTCGTCGAGGCCGGCGGCTGGACCGGATTCAAGGCAAAGCTCGCGCACAACATCGCCACCGGCGCAACCGCCCAGGGCGACTATACCCACCTGTGGAAAAGCATGGGCCACTTTGCCGATAACCCGATGGGCATTCACTGGACCGGCATCGTCTTTGGCCTGGGCTTTGCCATCAGCTTCGGCTACTGGACGACTGATTTCCTGGTTGTCCAGCGCGTGCTGGCCGCCAACAGCCTCCGTTCGGCAAGGATGGCTCCTGTGATCGGCTCCTTCTTCAAAATGGCGGTTCCGTTCATCGTGATTCTTCCCGGCCTGCTTGGCCTGGTGGTGCTACAGAATTCCGATGGCAGCCTGATGCATCTTGTGGGCGAGAATGTGGCCACGGCAAATCCAGGAGCGGGGCTGCACAGCTACAACGACGTTCTGCCGCTGATGATGGTGCGCTACCTTGCCCCCGGCCTGCTCGGTTTGGGCATTACCGCGCTGATTGCCGGATTCATGAGCGGCATGGCAGGCAATGTGAGCGCATTTTCCGCGGTGTGGACTTATGACATCTATCAGCCGCTGATCAACAAGAAGGCCAAAGACGAGCACTACGTCGCGGTCGGCCGCTGGGCAACGATTCTGGGCGTCGTGATCTCCATCGGAACCGCATACATGGTGATGAATGCGGCCGGCATCATGGATTATGTGCAGGCGCTCTTCAGCTTCTTCATCTCGCCGCTGCTCGGCGTGGTGCTGATGGGCATGTTCTGGAAGCGCGCAACGACAGCCGGCGGCTTCTGGGGGCTGCTCATCGGCACGTTGACCTCGATTGTGTTGTTTCTTTGGGTCCATTTTTATCCATGGGCGCTGCGCTATGTGGCCCTTTCGCCCGATGCCAAGGCGATGGCTGAGGATATGTATCGCGCGCTGTGGTCGGTGAGCACTTCGATCCTGGTGTGTTTTGTCGTGAGTCTCTTCGGCAAGGCTCGCCCGCTGGCGGAGTTGAACGGGCTGGTCTACGGCGTAACCAAGTTGCCAGCCGAAGAGCCTGTGCCCTTTTACAAAAACGAGTGGTTCTGGCTGGTGATAGCGGTCATAGCCTTCTTCTCCCTCAACATTTACTTCTGGTAGTGAGGCCGCTCATGCATTCTTCAGGTATCTCGATCTGGTTCTTCATTGGAGTTCTTCTCACCATCTATGGCGCGATGATCTTCGGCTATGGGATCTTTGAACTGGTTACCGGGCATACGGCCAACGTGATTCTGGCCAACCTGCACGCGCCGGTCTGGTGGGGCGGTTTATTGCTTGCGCTCGGCCTCTTTTACGGGGTGCGCTTTCGCCCGGGCCGCAACGGTTAATGGATATGCGGCAAGAAGGAGCAAGGTTAAAATGGCATCACAGCGAACGATGACTTTTGGAATCATAGTAGGCAACCGCGGGTTCTTCCCCGGCCATCTGGCCAAAACGGGCCGCGATGAGATGATCTCCGTCCTCGAAGCCGCGGGAGCAAAGGCTGTTGTCCTGAGCCCCGAGGAGTCGAGGCATGGCGCGGTGGAAACCTACACCGAGTCCCAGCGTTGCGCCGAGCTTTTCAAGAAGCACGCCGAAGAGATCGACGGCATCATTGTCACCTTGCCTAACTTCGGCGAGGAACGCGGCATTGTGGACGCTATCCGTCTCTCCGGGCTCAAAGTCCCGGTGCTGGTGCAGGCCACTCCGGACCGCTCCGACGCCATGACCATCGCCACCCGCCGCGACAGCTTTTGCGGCAAGATGAGCGCCTGCAACAACATGATGCAGTATGGCATTCCATACTCGCTGACCACGCTGCATACTGAGGCGCTGGATTCGCCGGAGTTCAAAGCCGATCTGGAATGGTTCTCCCAGATCTGCCGCATTGTGAAGGGCCTGAAGAATCTGCGCATCGGCGCCATCGGCGCGCGTCCCACGGCCTTCAATACCGTGCGCTACTCCGAGCGCATCTTCGAAACCAGCGGCATCTCCATCGAGACCATCGATCTCTCTGAGATCTTCGGGCGCATCGCAAGAATGAGCGACACCGATGATGCCGCGCAGGCCAAGCTGGCCGCTATCAAGAGCTATGTCACCACGACGGGCATCTCTGACGCCGCTCTGCTCAAGATGGCCAAGCTGGGCGCGGTCCTCGACGGCTGGATGAAACAGACCCACGTTACGATCAGCGCCGTGCAGTGCTGGACTTCGTTTGAGGAGTTCTTCGGCGTAGTGCCCTGCACCATCATGAGCATGATGTCGAACGAACTGATTCCCTCGGCCTGCGAAGTGGACGTGCCCGGTACGCTCAGCATGTACATGATGGCTCTGGCCAGCGGAACGCCCTCGGCGCTGCTTGACTGGAACAACAACTACGGCAGCCATCCCGACAAGTGCGTCTGCTTCCACTGTTCGAATCTCCCCAAGCACTTCTTCAAGGATGTCCGCATGGACTACCAGGAGATCATCGCCGGCACGGTCGGCAAGGAGAACACCTTCGGCACCTGCGTGGGCCGCGTAAAGGCCGGAGCCATGAGCTTTGCCCGCTACTCGACCGACGACCGCCGCGGCGTGATTCGCGGATACGCCGGCGCGGGGAGATTCACCGACGATCCGCTGGAGACCTTTGGCGGGGCCGGCGTGGCCGAGATCCCGCAGTTACAAAAGCTGCTCAGGTACATCTGCCGCGAGGGTTTCGAGCACCATGTGGCGGCCAACTTCAGCGATGTTTCCAGGGCAATCCACGAGGCCGCTACGCGCTACCTGGGGTGGGAGTCCTACCTCCACGGCCAGCCGGAAGACTAGAGCAGGCGGAAGGCCAGGTCAAGCGGAAGGCCGGAGCAAGCGGACGCCTGAGGCAAACCGGAACCTGGGGCATCTCTCGACAAGCGGCTTTGTATCAGGGCACGACTTCAGTCGTGCCGAAAAGGGCCGGGATGCAAGGGGCTTTAGCCCCTGAGGGACCGCGACGGTGAAGGCCTCAAGCCGGAAGAGGTGAACGGTAATGAATCGCTACATCATCGGCATCGACGTAGGCACGGGCGGTACGCGCGCGCTTCTCGTTGACGAAAAGGGCGCCGTGCTCGGGTCGGCGACGCATGAGCACGCGCCGTTTGCCTCGCCCCAAAATGGATGGGCAGAGCAGGACCCGCGCGACTGGTGGAACGCATGCCAGAAGGCGATCGCCAGGCTGCTGCGGGAGACCGGCGCATCCAGCAGCGAAATCGCGGCAGTCGGCTTGGCGGGACAGATGCATGGCGCGGTCCTGCTCGACGAGAACGAAGAAGTCCTCCGCCCCGCCCTGATCTGGTGTGACCAGCGAACCGCGGAGGAGTGCCGCGTGCTCAACGAGACCATCGGTGAACAGCGGTTGGTCGAACTGACCTCGAATCCAGCCCTCCCCAACTTCACGCTGACCAAGCTGATGTGGGTTCGCGCCCATGAGCCGGAGATCTGGAAGAGATTCCGCTCCTTCCTTCTGCCCAAGGATTACGTCCGCTTGCAGTTGACGGGCGTGCGAGCGATCGATGTCTCCGACGCTTCCGGCACGCTGTTGCTCGATGTCGCTCATCGCCGCTGGTCGCGGGAGATGGTGGAAGCCACGCACCTGGACGCGAGGTGCCTGCCCGAGGTCTTTGAATCGCAGGAGATCGTGGGAAAAGTCACGGCCAGCGCGGCACTGGCCACAGGCCTGGCCGAAGGCACGCCGGTGGTCGCGGGAGCCGGAGACCAGGCAGGCGGCGCCATTGGCATGGGTATCGTCAAGGCCGGCGATGTGAGCGCGACGATCGGAACTTCCGGCGTCGTCTTTGCCGCGACAGATCAGCCGTTTCTCGATCCGAAGGGACGCTTGCATACCTTCTGCCACGCCATTCCGAATCGGTGGCATGTGATGGGTGTGACCCAGGCGGCGGGCCTTTCTCTGCGCTGGTTCCGCGACACATTTGGAACCATCGGCAGTCCAGCCGGCGATCCCTATGACAGTCTTTCGCGGGAAGCCTCGGCGATCCCCGCGGGAGCCGATGGCGTGATGTGGGCGCCTTATCTGATGGGCGAGCGGACGCCGCATCTCGACTCGGATGTGCGCGCTGCGCTGATCGGCATCGCCGCCAGCCACGGGCGCGGCCACATCATCCGCGCCATTCTCGAAGGAGTAGCCTTCAGCCTGAAGGATTCGCTGACGATCTTCGCCGAGATCGGCGTCCCGGTGAACGATATCCGCCTTGGCGGAGGCGGCGCGCGTTCCCCTCTTTGGCGCCAGATACAGGCCGACGTTTATGCGAAACCTGTCTCGCTGCTTGCCGCGGAAGAGGGCTGTGCGTATGGCGCGGCAGTGCTTGCCGGAGTCGGCGCGGGCCTGTGGCCGTCGGTCGACGAGGCTTGCGCCCAGATCGTGCGGATTGCCTCGGTTGTCGAACCCGTGGAGCAATCCTCGGCCAAACTCCAGCAACAATACCAGCTTTATCGGGCGATTTACCCGGCGCTCAAACAGATAAGATAGAGATTCCCGCCGGTCTTGTTCTGCCCCGGCAAGGGAGTGGAGAAGAGAGATGAGTACCGCACAACAGACCCTGGAGCTGAAAGCCTCAAAGCCCATTCAGGATGAGATCGGGATCAAGAAGCAACAGTTGATTGAGTTCATGGCGGAGCGCAGCCTCGCCGGCGTCCTGCTGAGCAGGCATGAAAATGTTGCCTGGGCCACGGCAGGCCAGGTGGATATGCGGGTGGGCATTCCCGCGGCCACGGGCAGCGCGGCCGTCCTGGTGCGCGGGGACGGGAGCGGTTTTTACATCACAACGAACAATGAAGCGCCGAGAATGCACGATGAAGAGTTTGGCGGATTGCCTTTCGAGCTTGTCGTCCTGCCCTGGCAGGAGGGGGACTTTGTCACCGCAGCGCATCGCCTGGCCGTGACGGGCTCTCTGGGCGCGGACACTCCTGAAGCGAACTGCGAGGTCGTCAATCTTGCCGGACTGCGCAGCCAGTTGCAGCCGGCGGAGATCGAACGCTATCGCTCCCTGGGCGCGATGACGGCCCGCATTGTCGAAGATGTGGTCCTGCATATCGAGCCGGGCGAAACTGAAGAAGAAATCAGCGCCATAACCGCTTCGCGCCTCATTCAGAAGGCAATCCTTCCCTCTGTGCTGCTCATGGCTGTGGATGATCGGATTCTCAAATACAAGCACGCTCTGCCGCGGGGCAGGCGCCTGCAGCGTTTTGGAATGGTGAATCTCTGCGCGCGCAAGTGGGGCCTTGTTATCTCCATGACGCGCTTTGTTCACTTCGGCCCGATGCCACAGGGGCTGGTCGACGGATTTGAAGCTGCGGCGAAGGTCAATGGCGCTTTGCTTCATGCCACTCGCGCCGGAGCCACCGCGCAACACCTCTACGCCGTTGCCAAGGATGCCTATGCCGCCGCTGGATTTCCCGGAGCCGAAGAATTTCATCATCAGGGCGGAGCCACCGGCTATGGCGAAAGAGAGTGGGTTGCGACGCCCATGGGAGCCGAGATTGTTCTCGACCGGCAGGCCTTCGCGTGGAATCCCTCGTGCGAGGGAGGAAAGGTGGAAGATACGGTCCTTCTGCGGGACGGCGCCATAGAGCTCCTGACCGAAACGACCGAGTTTCCCTCCGTTGAAACGGTGGTTGGCGGCCAGAGCTACCGTTCCGCCGGCGTGCTGCTGCGATAACGGGATGCTTTCACGCCGATCCGCAAGGAAACCCTGAAGAGGCGATAGGCTTGGAACTGACCGACACAATACTCGTTACCGGCGGTGCGGGTTTCATCGGATCCAACTTCGTGCTGGACTGGCTTCACCTCGCGACAGGCACGGTTGTCAACCTGGACAAGCTCACCTATGCGGGCAATCTCAAAAACCTGAAGAGTCTTGCCGGAGAATCCCGGCAAATCTTTGTGCAAGGGGACATCTGCGATCCGGATCTGGTTGACGCTCTGTTGAAGAGCCACCGCCCCCGCGCGGTTGTTCATCTGGCCGCTGAGAGCCATGTGGATCGTTCCCTTCAGGAGCCGGGTGAGTTCGTTCGCACCAATGTGCAAGGCACCCTGAATCTTCTGAAGAAATCGCTGCGTTTCTGGGAGGAGCTGGATGAACGCGGCCGCGCGCGGTTTCGCTTCCTGCATGTGTCCACCGATGAAGTCTACGGCTCGTTGGGACCGCATGACGCGGCCTTTACCGAATCCAGTCCCTATCATCCGAATAGTCCCTATGCTGCTTCAAAGGCGGGCGCGGACCACTTGGTGCGGGCCTACCACCACACCTTCGGACTACCCGCGGTGACCACCAACTGCTGCAACAATTTCGGTCCTTTTCAGTTTCCTGAGAAGCTGATTCCCTTGGTGTTGCTCAATGCGCTTGAGGGCAAGCCGCTGCCGGTTTATGGCGATGGCATGCATGTTCGGGACTGGCTCTACGTCACCGATCACTGCGCGGGAATTCGATATGCGCTTGAGGAGGGAAGGCCCGGCGAGACCTACAACATCGGCGGCCGGAACGAGAGAACCAATCTCGAGACGGTCGCAACCGTCTGCGACATTCTCGATGAGCTTCGCCCCGATCCCGCAATCGGCTCGCGCCGGACTCTCATCACGTATGTGAAGGACCGGCCCGGCCATGACCGCCGTTACGCAATTGACGCCGCGAAGATTCAGAATGAGCTCGGCTGGAGGCCGCAAACCTCCTTCGAACATGGTATCCGCCGGACCATCGAGTGGTATCTCGCCAACATGGAATGGGTCAACGATCTTCGTTCGGGCGCCTATCATGAGTGGCTGCAACTCAATTACGGGGAGCGTTAGGAAAGCTCTGATCAAGTCGATGCTTTGAAAGGGCGCGACTTCAGTCGTGCCGCAAATGCTGCAAAATGAGCATGGGCTTTAGCCCCTGAGGGAAAGCCCGTCGCGTTGTCGAACTCAATCGGAGGTTCCCTGGAGAACATTCGAGGCATTCTCCAAAAGATTTCAGCGGAGGGGCGGCAACATCTTCGACCCGCGCCCGCTGATGCACTGGACAACAGCCCTCGTGCTGGCCGGCTTCAGTTTGGATGCGGCGCTCGGAACGGCCAAAGCACAAGCCTGAGCTGCCAATCGGCGGATCAGCGCTTCGCTATCCGCGGACGTAGTAGAATCCTATGCCCAACGCGAACAAGATCACTCCCCAGTATTTGACGGGGACCAGGAATAGTGAATCGCGCCCGCCGAGCCTGGACTTCTTCGCGGGCATGCGCTGCGTTCCGGGAAGCACCTCATCTTCCTTCCGGGGCAGCAGCCACTGCACGATTCCCGCAGCCACCCAAAACGCGGCCAGCTTCGGCCACCCATGCTGCGAGTAGTAGTTGGCGTCATGAAAATGAAGGCTCGTCAGGAAGTCCGACAAAAGCAGGCACCCCACCGTGACGACGCCTACAAGCCATCCGCGACCGCTGGAAGGAACGAACATGAGCCAGATTATAGCGGAACCAGAATTGGTGTCCCCCGAAACCGTAGCACTCAAGTTGACGCGACCAACAGGGAGCGGCAACCCTCCACGAAATTCAATAGGGTAAAGTCATTCTGGAACACACCGCGGGACTTATCCCAGGCGCCCCGCGGCACATATCCGTGCATCGAGACCAAAAGAAAGAACTGCCTCTACTCCAGGTACGAAGCCACCACCGCCAGCGCGGCGATGGCCGCCGTCTCGGCTCTCAAGATTCGCGGCCCGAGCGATGCGGCTCTCCAGCCATTGGCATCGAAGAGTGCTTCTTCCTCCGGAGCCCATCCACCCTCGGGACCGATGGCAATCTCCAGCCTCGGCGTCTCCGTTTCGGCTGCGGCCATGGCTTCGTCGAGCGCGTGGCGCAGCGTGGTGGTGCGCTCCTGCTCCGCCAGCACGATGCACATCGAGCCGGATATCTCGCGCATGGCCTCTGACGCGGCTCGAACGCGCGCGGCCAACGGCGCCGGATCGAAAAGAATCGGCACGTCGGAGCGCCGCGACTGCTGTGCCGCTTCATGCACGATGCGCCGCCACCGCTCGGCGCGCTTATCGGCCGCCTGGGCCAAGTGCTTCTCCGTCCGCCGCGCAATCACCGGTGCAATCGCGGCTACTCCCAGCTCGGTTGCCTTCTCGATGGCCCACTCCATGTGATCGAACTTGTAGACGGCCATCATCAGCGTGACCGGCAGCGCCGGATCGGCCTCCAGTTCCGCGATCAGGTTGAATCGCACTTCATCGGCGGCGATGGCAGCCACCTGCGCATGAAAAACGTGGCCGCCGGCCACCACGTCGGCCTCCATCCCCGGCTGTGCGCGCAACACGCGCATCATGTGTTCGGCTTGCGCGCCCGTGAGCGTTGCGGTGGCTTCATCCCAATGCTCGGCAATCCAGCGTCGGCGTGTCATGGCTTCCTCCCTGCGGTCCCGCGTCTACCAGTGTAATCCTTCCCCAAAAACACATCAGGGGAACGCTTGATGCGTCCCCCTGCGGTGTTGCCTTGTGGTTGGAGGTGCCGCTACTTCTTCTTTGCGGCCTTCTTTGCCGCCTTCTTCGCGGGTGCCTTCTTGGCTGCTTTCTTGGTTGCCATTTGCCTATTCTCCCTTTTCGAAAAATTTTGTTGCATTCCTGCAAACGATATTGCAGTTGATGAATGTATAGATTCATGAAACGCAAGTGTCAAGAGAAAAACGACATGATGGTGGAAAAATAGGCAACAATTTTTTTCGAGTGCCTGCTCGAAGCTCGTTTGCATCGGATTAGATCACGCGGTTCGGTCTGAAAAGTGCCAGCGCAAAGCCGAAAATCGAATGATGCGAGATGCGCGGAGATGTCCGCGCAGATCAAAGGGCAATGGCGGACAGACATTCGCAAACGCGAAAAATCAAAATCGACAGGTTCGTCAGTTGTGGCAACTCGCGGCGGCGCGCTCCTTCACCCATTGCGCCAGAGTCGCCGCATCGCGCCGCTGTATCAGGTCGTCGAGGTAAGGCTGCCGGTCCTTGGGATTCGACTTCAGAAGTAGTTCATACGTGCGCAGCACGCCTTCGACGCCGGCCTGATATTGCGCGAGAGTATCGTCTTGTCCGCCGGAGCCTTGCAGTTCGTACTCCGTTTGAGCCATGAGCATCGCGGCAAGAAGAGTAGGGCCGTCCTTCTTCTCGCCCTTGTTCATCTTGTCAAGAATCGAGCTACAAAAGGCAACGCGCACATCAGGAACCTCGATGACCCACTCTATGACCCACTGCCTTTCATGAAGAGCGTTGGGTCCAAGCGGGTTTGCCTCAAAATCCTGAATGTATTCGAGCGCCTGCTTCCGCTCCTCGGGCGTCGAAGGCCCGCGAGGAGCGGCGGCGATGGAAGCAACGGGCGCGGCGAGAAGCGCGCAGCCCAAAAGGATGGCGGGAATCGTACGCGAAAGCATGGCTGGAATCCTCGCTAGCGAATGTACAGCATCTCAAGCAGCCTTGCAATCGCGCTCAACCCTCGATCCGGTCCAATGCAATCGCGCCCTCGTGGTCCTCTCATGCAATGCCGTCCTCCATGAAAGATGCAAGCGGAGACCCGGCCCGGTATGGCACTCTAGAGGTTCGGAGGAGTTTGCCAATCATGCCTGCTGAGAACCCATCCGCCGTTGCCGAATCGCAAGAGCTTCACGTCTGGGAGGCGGGCGGAGCCGCTTCCGCCGAAGCGCTTTCCGCATGGGTCGGCGCGCGCCTGGCGGCGCACGAAGCGGCGCTGGCCGCTCTGCTGGCTGTCGAGGGCGAGCGCACGACGAAGAATTCGCTGCGCCTCTTCGACGCGGCCCTCGAGCAACTCAGCCTGGCC
>Ga0302156_10002636_pt1 | contig 14479 bp, 10 predicted proteins | sample I_Bog_N3_2_FD_193503 | JGI IMG/M metagenome (GOLD analysis project Ga0302156, IMG submission 193503) | Peat permafrost microbial communities from Stordalen Mire near Abisko, Sweden - I_Bog_N3_2 | ecosystem: Environmental > Terrestrial > Soil > Wetlands > Peat | place: Sweden: Abisko, Stordalen... | reverse complement strand
TTTGGTCCGTAATATCTTCTCGATAAAGGTAGACCGCGCTGGCCCCCGGTGCCTTCTCATCCGCCGTCATCTGGAGCTCGCTCTTGGTCGGCTCCTGAAATTGCGCAACCAGCGCAAGCGGCGCACACATCGCCACCAGCAACACAGCCGCACTACTCAGCAGGACGAAACGTCGCATCACAGCATCCCAAATTCAATTTCCAAATCGGATGCCCAAATATATATCACCCACGATCGAGCTGCGGTAGAACAGGTCCCGGTCTCTGAGGACTAATCACTAACCACTAATCACTGCTTTCTCACTCCACCACCAGCGCCGTCTCCGCCGTAGCCAGCGAACTCCCCCCCACCCAAATCTTGAACGTCGTCGGTTCCACCGTTCGCTGCATCTCCACGTTGTAGAAATTCAGCTCGTCAAACCCCACCGGAAACTCCACATGCCTGCTCTCGCCGGGCGCCAGCGTCACCCGCGCAAAGCCCTTCAGCTCGCGCACCGGCTGTTCCACGCTAGCCGCCGTGTTGCGTATATACATCTGGACAACCTCAGTCCCCGCCACGCTCCCGGTATTCTTCACGTCCACGCCCACCTTCGCCACCGGCCCGTTCCGCGACCCCAGAATCTCCCCCACCGGAACCTCGCCGCGGCTGATCGTCGGCTGCGAGTAGCTGAACCGCGTATAGCTCAGCCCCCACCCAAACGGAAACAGCGCCGAATTCTCCTCATCCACATACCGCGACATGAACTTCTCCAGCGAATTCGCCGGCATGCGGCTCAGATCTCCATGCGCCGGCCGCCCCGTCGGTAGCTGCGCATAATAAAGCGGCTCCTGCCCCACCGCGCGCGGAAAACTCGAAGGCAGCTTGCCCGACGGGTTCACATCGCCAAACAGCACATTGGCCAGCGCGTGTCCCGCCTCCACTCCCGGGCTCCACGCCTGCAGAATTGCCGGCACATGCCCCGCCGCCCACTTCAGCTCCAGCGGACGCCCGGCCAGCACCACCAGCACCACCGGCTTCCCCGTCCCCACAACCGCCTCCAGCAGCCGCTCCTGCGCCCCTGTAAATCCCAGGTGTACGCGACTCCCCGCCTCACCTTCCATCCAGTTCGTCGGTTCACCCAACGCCAGAATCGCCACATCAGCCTTCTTCGCCGTCTCCACAGCCTCGGCAATCGTCTTATCATCATCCGGAACCGGCAAGTGTTGATCCGCACCCTCCGGCCCACCAAAATTCAGCCGCTTCAAAACGTTGGCATCCTCCCCGCTTAGCAGTTCGCACCCTGGCGCGTACAGCAGCTTATCTCCCAGCCGCTCCGTCAGCGCCGTCTTCAGCGTCACCGCATCTTTAGGATCGCCATGGCCCGCCCACGCGCCCAGCATCTCCAGCTGGTTATCCGCCAGCGGACCAATCAGCGCCACCTTCTTTGCCTTCGCGGTCATTGGCAGCAGCGTACCAATCCCCTCCACGGGCTCATTCTTCAGCAGGACAAACGTTTCCTCGGCCACCTTCCGCGCCGCCTCCCGCCGCTCCGGCGTCGCAACGTAAGCCGGCCCCTCAGGCGCATAAGGATGGTCGAACAACCCCATCGCAAACTTCACCCGCAGCACCCGCCGCACCGCCTCGTCCACCACACTCTCGGGAATCTTCCCGTCGCGCACTTGCTGGGCGATCACCGTCCCATAGAGGTTCCCCTCCATGTCCATCTCCACGCCCGCCTCCAGCGCCTTCCGCGCCACCGTCGGCTTGTCGCCAATCGAGTGGTTCAGCAACTCCCCCACCGCGCCCCAGTCCGAAACCACAAACCCGTTGAACCCCCACTCCTTGCGCAGCACCTGGTTCAAAGTAAACGGATTCGCCGTCGCCGGAATCCCGTTTATCGAATTGAACGAACTCATCAGCGTCGCCGCCCCGGCCTCAACCGCCGCCCGATAAGGCTCCAGATAAACCTGCCGCAGCGTACCCTCACCCATGTCCGTCGCGTTGTAGTCGCGCCCCGCAATCGCCGCGCCATACGCCGCAAAGTGCTTCACGCACGCAGCCACCGCATCCGGCTTGGTCAGGTCGTCGCCCTGGTATCCCTTAACCCAAGCCCGCGCCATTGCCGACCCCAAAAAAGGGTCCTCGCCCGCCGACTCCACAATCCGTCCCCACCGCGGGTCCCGCGCAATATCCACCATCGGCGAAAACACCCACTGCACCCCGTCCGCCCGCGCTTCCACCGCCCCATAGTGAGCCGCCGTCTCGGCCGCCGACGGATCAAAGCTCGCCGCAATCGCCAGCGGAATAGGAAACGTCGTCCGGTGCCCGTGAATCACGTCCTGCCCAAAAATAAGCGGGATATGCAGCCGCGACTTCTCCACGGCAATATGCTGATAGTGGTTCGTCGCCTCCGCTCCCACCACGTTCAAAAACGACCCCACCTGCCCCTTCGCGGCAAGCTCGTCATACTTCAAATTCGACGCATTCGGCCCCGTCGCATACCCCGCTGAAAACTGCACCAACTGCCCAATCTTCTCGTTCAGCGTCATCTGCTTCAGCAGCGCCTCCACCCGCGTGTTCACCTCTTTTGAAGCGAGTTGAGCATTCGAGGGGGCCTTGGTCTGAGCCGCGCCGGTCATACAGCAGGAACCAACCAGAACCATCAACGGAGTCAGGACACAAAGCACAGGTTTCAGAGCAATTTGCAGAGTAATAATCATGGCTCGGCCATCATAAACCGTGGCCCGACCCACCGTCAGATCCCGTCATATTCCAAATTAGGATCAAGCAGGTCTGACAGGTACGCTCGCATGAACCGCGTGAGCCGCTGGTGCGCCAAGAACTCGACTACAACTCAACCTGACAGCCACAACTCGTCTTCGCATGTATCTTGAATTCATGCAACACGATTGGAGTTCGGAGCCGGCTAACCTCCTGTCGCCGGACATCGTCGCGAAAGTCAGCGACGCGCTGGAGGCAGGAATTCTCTGCGGGATCCATGCCTTCTATTGCGCAGGTGGAGGGCCGGAACCGTGTGCATTCGTTGACCTGAATTCTTACATGGTCGCGATCGAAAACAGCCGGCCGGGGGATTGGTTCACTCTATGGTCGGTTCCCATGCTTGCTCAACAGAGCGCTTTGCTGATCCGGAAGCAGGCTGACCGGATCACGGAAATTGAACTTCAAGAGGTCCGTGACTGGCTCGATGGAAATCCAACGCGCGAGTTCATCGCAGCTGGATATCCCGCCGTAGGCGCTCGGGCCGCTGCGACTTGGGGAGACTACAATTCATTCGAACAACTCAAGGAGCTGGCGAACAGTTGCTCCCCCGCAGGTGAATTCGCCGTTCTCCCGTTGACCAACCTGTTGGTGGAAAACGAACTGGGAAGATGGATTCCAAAACTCCACTTGGTGGACGCTAAACGCCCGAATCACAGAGGTGAGGTACCCATCGGCGGATCATATTGATGGGTTCAGGGTCGCTGTCGAGAGACCAAGTCGGTCCAGCCAGAGCAGCCCCATTCCTCCGCACTCAGAAGATGAATCGAAAGGCCGGGGCAGCCTCCCGACCCACGCTGGCATCGGACTTGTATGGAGGTGACGAGATGCAAAAGTCAGTCGTAGACCAAGTCGCGAAAACCCTGGTGGATCAAGCCAACAATGTTGGCGAATCATTCCGCAAAGCTTCGGAGTTCACATCCAGCGTGGCCGGTAGTGTCAACGATGGTATGAAGACAGCCAAGAATGCAGTTAAAGATGGACGTGACGCGGTGGAAGATTTCATCGACGATACGGCCAGGAGCGTCAAGCGCAGCCCGATCCAATCTGTTCTCATTTCGGTGACTATCGGCCTCGCTGTCGGGTTTCTGCTCGGTCGCGGAACCAGTGGAAAATAGCATTTCATCCGCCACACCAGTAAGAACATAGATCATGTAGAGGGGGTCATGCCAGATCGGGTGACTCCTTAAATTTTGCGATTGTAACGGCCTTTATGACGGTTACGGAGATTACCCCCTAATCTCCCAACCCCTGTCTGCCCACTTGAGTGTTTTGCATTTCGTTAATCACGCTCGCCAGATCCTGATGGTCAATCTGGAAAACGATCGACAACGCATCTCCGTTCCCACGCTCCAAAACGTAAGTCGCAAATGTGTCCAAATCTCTGCTTCCGGATGTTTGCTGGAGCGTCATCCTCCATCCCACCTTCGCGAGCATAAATTTGGAATCCAGAGCACTCGCATCAACAGAATGAAGCCGGGTCTCAGACAACCCCAAAGATGAGTAGTGAGACTTCATTTTGGGAACGACTCGGAGGAAGTCCTCCTTTTTAACTGTCTGAACACCTTTCGGCCCGCCAAACATGAACGTATCCGCATAAAGTCCGCCGATCCCCGAAACATCTAAAGAGCCATTCGCTCTCTCGTACCGCAGGAAAAAATCCCTCACAAGCTGATCCATCTTCCCCTCCCTTTGTCTTCTGCCTTCGCTTCGATTTTGCGCAAGATACAGCGAGATCTAGGAGATCACATGCTCGGCGGGGAAATCTCGATTAGTATGGCATGTGAGCAGGTTGGGAGAAGGCATGTTTCGAAGGCCCAGGCTTCGTGTTGCGCTTATCCTGGTGCTTGCCTATTGGCCCGCCACCTTGGCTTTCCCACAATGCAAAAGCCAGATCACACCCGTGCCACTCCGCGCCATACAGACGGCCAGTAAATCTCGGGACTTCGTCCGGTTCAGCTACCCCCTGTCTACCCTCGATTCACTCTCGATACGCTCGCACGAGGATTCACAGACCTCAATCGGACCTTACGACCTTGGCTTTGTAATCGAACGGAATGGTAAGACGATTCAGAGCGTAGCTCTGCAAAATCTGCCAGAGATTCGGAGCGGGGATCCTTCCTTTTCTGAAGCTTTCACCACACTTTACGTGACCCGCGCATGTGCGAACGGTGGGCCCATTTACTTCGTTACGATGAAGTACGTAGGCAACGAAATTAGCCCGGCCCTCGTCTTCACATTGGTTCCTTCCGCGATGGGATATGACATTTCCACGCTTCCGCTAATCTCCGGCGGAATAGTGGATGTTTCCTTGGCCGACCCTCTTCACTTCAGGGTTTGGGACAATCTGCACGAAGGCAGCTGTAATGCCTGCGAAACCGCATATCAGATCACGGATTATGAGATTCAAGACGGGAAACCGATACGAATCAGGCAACACCGGACGCGGCACCTCTATTCTTCCGGGCAATTTGACGAATCACGAATTCGATTCATTCCGTGAAGTATCGTTGAAGGATAGCGATCTGCACAGATCTGCAAACGGAACCCCAAATGCCCACTACCCCAAAACGCCTCGAACCCCGCTGGCCCGCCATGCTAGCCCTTCTGGCAGTCGGCGGCCTGCGCCTCGCCCTCCCGGAATCCCTCTCCATCGGCCCAGACTGGCTCCTCATCACCGTCGTCGCCGTCCTGATGATTCCCACGGAATGGGCGCGCATGCGCGGCCTGCTTCATCTCTGCAAAGTTCTCGGCTATGTGTTGACGTCCATCGTCACCATCGACATGGTCTGGTCCCTCGGCCTGCTCCTCGCGGCGTTGCCTGGCCATAAGCAATCCCCACAAGACCTGCTCCGCTCCGCTGCCGCCCTCTGGATCACCAACATCCTCGTCTTCGCGTCCTGGTACTGGCGCCTCGATGCCGGAGGCCCCCACGCCCGTGAACAGCGCGGCGTCCATACCGACGGCGCATTCCTCTTCCCACAAATGACCCTCAGCCCCCAGCGCAGCCGCGACATGCAGGAAGATTCCTGGAGCCCCGGCTTCGTCGATTACCTATTCCTCGCCTTCAACACCAGCACCGCATTCTCTCCCACAGATTCCCCGGTCCTGTCCGCGTGGGCCAAGGTACTCATGATGGTGCAAGCGCTAATCTCGTTCGCCACCGTAGCCCTGCTGGCAGCGCGGGCCGTCAACATTCTTTAAGCTCTACACGGCGTTGCGGATCATTCCGCCCGCAGCGCCTGCATCGGATCCAGTCGCGAGGCGCGCCACGCCGGAATCATGCAGGCCAGCGTCGCCACCATCAGTAATGTAAAAATCACCACCACATAGACTGCCGGATCGAGCGGTTCGGTGTTGTAAAGCATCGAGCCAATCAGTTGTGTGATCGCTGCGCTGGCTGCCGATCCCAGCGCCAACCCGATGATTGCCGGCCGCAATCCATCGAACAGCATCATCCGCATCACCTGTTCCCTCTGTGCGCCCAGCGCCATGCGCACGCCAAGCTCCGTCGTCCGCTGCGTCATCAGGTAAGAGAGAACGCCATACAAACCCACTGAAGCCAGAACCAGCGACAACACCGCAAAGCCCAGCACCAGCGTGGCGCTCAACCGCGCGTTCCCCAGCGAGTCCCCTATCGCCTGCTGCATCGTCTGCACGTTTGAAACAGGCAACTCCGCGTCCAGCGCTGCAATCTGCTTCTGCACCGGAACCGACATTGCCAGCGGATCAGCATCCGTCCGAACCGCAATCGACTGGCCCTTGTTGAAACCGCCATCCAGAATCGGGAAATACATCGTCGGCAACGCCGGCTTACCCACCTGCCACAGCGTATCCCCGGCCACGCCCACTATTTCGTAATCTGCGTCGTTGTATGCAGCAACATGAATCGTCCTGCCAACCGGATCTTCTCCCGGAAAGTATTGCCGCGCAAGCTCGCTGCTGACGATCACTTTCCTCGACCGGTCCAGCCGGTCGTCGCCCGTGAAATAGCGACCCTTCAGCAGCGGAATCTCCAATGCGCTGAAATAACCGGGGTCAACCCAGCGTGTAATCGCATCGGGCAGCACATCGCCGGGCTTGATCGCGGGATGCTCCTTGATGGTGAAGATATCGTCGCCCCCATATCCCTCTCCAGGCAAACCTGAAGCCAGCGCAGCGCCGCGCACACCGGGCATCGCGCGCAGCTTCTCCAACAGGCCTTCGTTAAATGCGTTCACCTTCTCAGGGCTGCTGTACTTCTCCGCCGGAAGGTTATAGTCCAGCGTCAGCACATTGTTCGTCACGCACCCCACATCGGCACTGCGCAAACGCGTAAAGCTTCTCAGCAACAACCCCGCGCCCACCAGCAACACAACCGTCGCCGCAATCTCCACCGTCAGCAGCGTCTTGCGCAGCATGGCGCGCGAAACGTTCCCACTTGCGTTGCGCGATGACGCCTGCAGCGTCGCAAATACTGCCTTGCCCGTCGATGAAATGGCCGGCAACAAACCCGCCAACAATGCCGCCGAAAACACCAGCGCGCATGCAAACCCAAGCACCACACCGTCCACGTGAATGTTCTCCGCGCTCGGCAATCCCTTCCACGCTGTGGCCAGCCATTCCGTAGCCGCCAGTGACAACAAAATTCCGCCCACGCCGCCAGCCACGCAAATCAGCAGGCTCTCCGTAAGTTGCCCCCGGATCAGCGTCCACCGTTGTGCCCCCAGCGCTCCTCGGATCGCCACTTCCTTCTGCCGCGCCGCCCCACGCGCCACCAGAAGATTCGCCACATTCAAACAGCCGATCAGCAGCATGCAGCCAACCGCGCACATCAACAGCAGCAGCGGTTTCTTCACATCCCGCGCCAGATCGTCATTGATCGTCCGTGGCGCCACATCCTCGGCCACCGGCGCATGCAGATTCTCCATATGCAGCCGATACTGCACCGCCCCCACCTGGCTCAACGCGCTTGCCAAACTTACGTCAGGCCTCAGCCGCGCCACCACGCGTATGAAGTGGAAGTCGTAATGCTTCATCACCTCCGGCGGTACCCCCGACTCATACGGAACCCACAACTCCACCTTCGCGTCGGGATAAATAAATCCCTTCGGAAGCACACCCACCACCGTGTACGGCTTTCCGTCCAGGTGAATCTGCTTGCCCACAATCGCTCGATCCCCGCCAAACCGCCGCTCAAACAGATTCCACGTCAGCATCACCGCGTTTCCGTCAGGACGATCCTCGCTCTCGGTAAACGTCCGCCCCAGCGCCGGCTGCACTCCCAGCAGCGGAAACAGATTCCAACTCCCGCCGCGCGCGCTCACCAGTTCCGGCAAATCGCCGTGCTCGCCCGTCAGGTTGTATTGCGCAAAGCGCCACGCCGCCATGTCTTCGAATCCATGCGTCTGCGCACGCCAGTCGTGATAGTCGCCCGGCGACACCACGTTGTAGTTGAATCCCTCCTGGTTGCTGCGCGCATCGCGAAAATGCTCATAAAGCATCACCAGCTTGTCAGGATCGCGAAACGGAAGCGGCCGCAACAACACCGAACGCACCACCGTAAACAGCGACGTAGTCGACCCGATGCACAAAGCCATCACCACAATCGCGATCAGCGAAAACCCCGGCGTCCGCGCCAGCGTCCTCATCGCATACTTCAAGTCGCGGTTCACCGCGTCCACCAACGCAACCGTGTTCTGCTGCCAAAGCGTTTCGCGAACGCTCTGCGGGTTTCCCAGCTTGATCCTCGCTCTGCGCCGTGCCTCTTCCGGATCCGCTCCCCGCGCAATGTTCTCGGCTGTTTCCTCAGCCAGAAATGCATCCATCTCTTCCTGTATCTCCGCGTCAGCCCGTTTGCGCCGAAAAAATCTGAGCCAGCTCATTGAATGCCTCCATCTGCCGTAGCCTCTTCACCCATCACCAGCCCAATCGCGCGGCTCATCTGCCGCCAGCGGCTCGTCTCCAGCAAAAGCTGCTTCCGCCCCGCCACGGTCAGACAATAAAACTTCGCCTTCCGGTTGTTCTCACTCGGCCCCCAATACGAAGAAACCCACCCGCGATCCTCCAGCCGATGCAGCGCCGGATACAGCGACCCCTGCTCCACCTCCAGAACATCCTCAGAAGTCCGCTCAATCACCTTCGCAATCGTGTGTCCGTGCGCGTCTCCCGTCACCAGGGTCCGCAAAATCATCATGTCCAGCGTGCCCTTCAGCATCTCTGAGTCCGTCTTGTCTTTCCTGGTCATCCGCGCCCCTCCACTAGAACTTCTATGGAAGAACAGCATACACCACTCGAACTTCTATGGGAAGCAGAGCCGTTTATGCGAAGGAGAGCCGTTACTGGCGAAACTGTGCGGAACTGTGCCCCGTTCATCCCAGCACTATCGCGATGAGCGGGACTGTCTCGATGAAGCCAGAGCGAGCCTCCCGCGAGCTTCTGCCGCATCGCTGGTGGCGTCTGTCCCACCGCAGGTGGCGTCCGCCGCACCGCAAGTGGTGCCAAATGCTCTAATCTTGCCAGTGACGAGCATGAAATCCTTCCTCATCCATCTCCGCAAAGCCCTCAGCCTTGCCCTTGCCCACGACGTGATCAACACGGCCAAGGCGGTCGCCTATTCCGGCATGCTCATGCTCTTTCCTGCCGCCCTGGTTCTCACCACCCTCGTCGCTCAAGTCCCTGAAGGAAAGAACATCGCCGGCGGGTTCCGTGCCACGTTCTATCAACTCCTGCCCGCTGACACCATGGACTTGCTACAGCAGTATGTCCTCAGCCGCCACATCCACTCCGCCCAGGTCATTCTCTCCGCCTCCAGCCTCGGCATCTTTGCCGGTCTCGGCATGATGCTCTCCCTCATGGAGGGCTTCCGCCGCGCCAACCACCTCCCGCGCGATACATGGGGCTTCTGGCAGCGCCGTTTCCGCGCATTTCTCCTAGTCCCCCTCGCCCTGCTTCCGCTCTCCCTCGCCACCATCGTGGTCGTCTTCGGCCACCAGATCGAGGACTGGATGATCCTCAACGCCAACCACGAACTGCGTTTCATTGTGCTGGTCTTCTGGCGCATCGTTCGCTGGTCCATCGCTCTCGTCACCAGCGTCACCGTCCTCACCGCCCTCTACCACTTCGGCACAAGTCACAAGGAGTCCTGGAAGCGCGTCGCACCCGGCGCCATCACTGCCACATTTCTCTGGTTTCCCGCCACTCTGGCCTTCGGCTTCTACGTCACCCGCATCGCCGACTACTCCATGTTCTACGGCTCCTTCGGCGCAGGAATCGCCACCCTCGTTTGGCTCTATCTCACCGCCTTCAGCGTTCTCGTCGGAGCGGAACTCAACGGCGCCATGTACCTCAGTCGCCTGGCCAAATCGGATGCCGCCGCACAATCCGAACTCCTGCCCCCTCGTCAGTGATACCTCTCACGGACCAGCGTCCTGTTCGCCGTGCATACTGGAAGAGCCGGATTTTCGGCCTGCGAGGCCCTAACCAACCTGACTTCGCCCGGGAGACCAAGCCCACCCCCGTGTACAATGAAGCGGGTCCCAATCCACTCGCGTTTCATAACGATTTGAACCTTTTTGGAGCAATCCCATGCCCTACCCTGAATACAGCTTTAGCGATAATCCCTCGCAACGCCGCGCAAAAATCGTCGCCACTCTCGGACCCGCCTCCAACACCGAACCCGTCTTCCGGGACCTCGTTCGTGCCGGTGTCGACGTCGTCCGCCTCAACTTTTCCCACGGCACCCACGAGGAAAAGCTGGCCCTCATCCAGATGATCCGCAAGGTGAGCCGCGAAGAGCGCAAGCCGCTTTGTATCCTCGGCGACCTGCAGGGCCCCAAAATCCGCACTTCCAAACTGAAAGATCATGTCCCGGTGCTGCTTAAAGCCGGCAGCCGCCTTACCATTACCCCCCGTGACGTTCCCGGGACCGCGAACCTGGTCGGCACCACATTCAAGACCCTCGCTGAAAACGTTGAACAGGGCTCCCGCATCCTCCTCTCTGACGGCCTGCTCGAACTCCGCGTTCACGAGGTCGACGGCGACGATGTAATCTGCGAAATCATCAACGGCGGCCTCCTCGGCGAAAACAAGGGCATCAATCTCCCCGGCATCCCCGTCCGCGTTCCTTCACTCACTGAAAAAGATTCGCAGGACCTCGAATTCGCCCTCAAGAACGGTGTTGACGCCATCGCCGTCTCCTTCGTCCGTACCGCGGAAGACGTTCGCCTCGTCCGCAATCGCGTCTCCGCCTACGGCAGCGAAACCTGGATCGTCGCCAAGCTCGAGAAGCCCCAGGCCATCGAACACCTTGACAGCATCCTGCTCGCAGCCGACGCCATCATGGTCGCCCGTGGCGATCTCGGCGTCGAAGTTCCACCGGAAAAAGTTCCCGCCATCCAGAAGCACATCATCCGCCGCGCGGCCGAGTACTCCAAGCCCGTCATCACCGCCACGCAAATGCTCGAATCCATGATCGAGAACCCGCGCCCCACCCGCGCCGAAGTTTCTGACGTGGCCAACGCCGTCTATGACGGAACCGACGCCGTCATGCTCTCCGGCGAATCAGCCGTCGGCAAGTATCCGGTCGAAACCGTCGCCATGATGGGCCGCATCGTCACTGAAGCCGAGCGCCACATCAAGGAACTCACCTACTCCGAGCCACGTCAGCGTCAGAGCCGCCTCTCCATCGCCGAAACCATCTGCGAAGCCACGGCCCACGCCGCCGACGATCTTGACCTGCGCGGCATCGCACTCTTCACCGAGTCCGGAGCCACTGCCCGCCAGCTCTCGAAATACCACCCGTCCGCGCCCATCTTTGCGCTCAGCCCGCTTGAAGTCACCATCAACCGCCTCAATCTGCTCTGGGGAACCACCCCCATCCGATGCCCCAAGGTCAACTCAACTGAGGCCCTGGTCGACGTCGCCGAAAGCCTTCTCGAGCAGCACGGCTATGTCCGGCCAAAGGAAGTTATCGCCATCGTCGCCGGAACCCGCACCAAGTCCGGTTCCACCAACTTCCTCCGCCTCCACGTGCTAGGCGAGCACGGCCAGGAAAGCGCTCGCTTCTTCACTCCGCACGACGAGAACGCAGTTCCGGCGCCACCCACCGAGGAAGCAAACCCCATCAAAGAGAAACGTCCCACACCCACCCCCGCCAAAACCACCGGCCGCCACAAGTAACTTTCCGCAACTCAGCACAGAAAACGCCACTCCCATCAGGGGGTGGCGTTTCTTCATGGAACGCCTGTTCGCGCGGCTCGCGGCAACCAAGCACTCGGGTATTCGAGCGGTAGGCCGGGGCTTCATCCCCGGCACAAACCCACCCCCGAAAATCAAGAGATCAAGTACGCGACGAAGTCGCGTGGTTGGTTTCGCTCTAAGTCAGCCACTGACACTCGCATAAGTTACCAAATAACTAACTAATAAATAACAAGCCAGCTAACATCAGTAGGTTACTAAAATTAAATTCCGACTCATCTTCGTATTTAGCTTGACTTGAATCTATGACTCCGGCACACTCCATCAAACATCGACTCGGCTTCCCCAACGCTGGAGGTTTACCTGTGAGACTCCCCTCGCTTCTTGTGTCCCTTATTTTTCTGTAAATGATTTCGAGCGTTACGCCACTATTCGGGGCCACCTCACAGCCGATCCCGATGTCCAAACTCAGCCCCAACACGCCGCAAGGCTTGGAGGGCGGATTCTGGAGAGTAGATAACAACTTCGATCCGGTTATTCGCTTCAAAAACGTACTTCTGAACCAGCCCTTGAGCGTCACACCCGTTCTCTATTTTGCGGATGGAACCGAGTATCAACTGCCCTTGGTCACGCTTGAGGCAGCAGGTACTTGGCAGATCAATATCAGACTCGCCTTGCAATCCGCTCCCGCCAGCGTGGCCAGCCACCTATCTAGCTACGGGATGGCAGGCATTTCTTACAAGTGGTCATGGCCGGCTGTTATCGCAACCATCCAAAACACCGATGAAATTTCCAGCATCACCCACACAAGCTCCTTCCGGGCCGACGTGCGGAAAGTGCATGCGAAACCAGCAGCGAGCCAAGCCCACGTCACTCGCGGCTTATGGTGGCTCCCCACGGCGAATGCCGACGGTTTCCTGGCCCTCGAAAACCCGTCTCTGTCTCCCAAACTCGTGGACGTCCAGTTCTCAGGGCACGCTGGAAACGCTCTTGGGACACAACAGGTCTCGCTGCCAAGCCACGCCACAACGCTCATCCCGTTCTCCGCAGCCTTCGGAGCCGTCCGCGGCACGGAAACGACGGGTAGCGTTGAGATTCATTACACCGGCCCGGAATACGGAGTCATCGCCTATGCCGGCATCGAGGACGATGTCGTCGGATACTCCGCGTCTCCGGTCATGATCGAAGACCATCTCGACCCCGACCGCCCGGTGCATCAAGTTACCCTCAACGCACCAGGGTTGCTGCTGGGCGATGCTGACCCCTCAATGCTCTTTCCGTCCGGGACCTACTTCAAGCCATATGCCTATCTGCATAACGTCTCCGCGAAGCCACTGCAAGTGACTTTGTCTCTGATCAGCCCGGGCAGCTCCGAGGTTCCTCAAACATACCCGCTCGGCCAGGTGAGTCTCGCGCCCGGAGAAACTTCGCAGTTCGATTTCGAGTCGCAATTCGGCACCGCCAACCCGCTCCCCAACGGCTATGGACACCTGACAGCGACGTTTAACGGCCAGGATGGCGATCTGCAAATGTCCACTGGCAGCATGGACCAGAGCCAAACCTACGTCTTTGAAGTAACTCCCTCTCAACAGGCTGACTCCATCAGCAGAACTATCTGCTTCTGGTCGGTGGAGGGCGATAATGACACGATGATGACGGTATGGAACTACAAGCCTACTGCGCAGAATCTGGTTCTGACCCTCTATTACAGCGGCGGGCAATATAAGATCCCAGTCCACCTTGAGGCACGCCAGAGCTACAATCTTGACGTGATGAGCCTGGTGCATAGCCGCATTCCGGACCCGAATGGCGCGCTGATTCCGTCCAACATAAACAGCGGCAGCGCCGTCCTGTCCGGTGCGGGCGGCAACTTCGACACGATATCCGTAGCCGTGGCCTCATCGGTTTATAACGTACGCAACGCCACATGCGGCACCATCTGCACCACCTGCAATGGATACACAGAAGCCTACTTCGACCAGAGTTCCTACACCTTGCCAATCGGAGGAACCGTGCAATCCGAAGTCACGGTGGACCTCAACACAGGCGAGTCGGAACAGAACCCATTCGGATCAGGCTGGACGAACGGATCAAGTTCAGCGTTTTCCGTTAACTCCAGCGGAGTCATCACAGGGCAATCTTCCGGTCAAGGGGGAGTCGGCTATTACTTGAGCAATGTGTATATCGGCGTAGGCCAAATCTGCTCCGAAGTTCCCATCTCATGTCCGGTCGGTGGTTTCAGCGGCGGCGGCGTCCCTGTATACGTTGTGGACGCGACGCCAACGATTAGCGGGATTAGTCCGGACATTTGGCATTCATCGACTTCGAGTTCCACTACGACGCAGGTCACTTTCACCGGCCAACACTTCGGAACCGCACAACCCTCACTTGGCTTTTCTCAGGGCGGCATCAGCGTCACATCCTATGCAAGCTATAGCGACACGCAGATCGTGGCGAATATCACAGTGGCTCAGAACACTCCTACCGAATCGGTGGAAGTAACCGTCACGAACAATGGCTATGGCAACAGCGCATTCAACGGCTC
>Ga0302156_10002624_pt1 | contig 14531 bp, 9 predicted proteins | sample I_Bog_N3_2_FD_193503 | JGI IMG/M metagenome (GOLD analysis project Ga0302156, IMG submission 193503) | Peat permafrost microbial communities from Stordalen Mire near Abisko, Sweden - I_Bog_N3_2 | ecosystem: Environmental > Terrestrial > Soil > Wetlands > Peat | place: Sweden: Abisko, Stordalen... | reverse complement strand
TAAGCGTCGCAATCATCTCCTTGCGCTTCCGGCCTAGAGAGCCATCCGTAAAGATCAACTGTTCCGACAGGTCGATCATGTGCTTGAGCAGCGGCGGATGCGTCGCAAAGCATTTCAAAATTCCTGGGACATCGGGCCTGCCGAAGTGGGCGCGAAAGTGATCGTAGAGCGCGGCCACCTCGCCGGTGGCGGCGCTCTCTTCAACTACAGCCAGATTTAATGGCGCGCTCCGCTCGGGATTCTGGACAAAGCGCGCTATCTTCTCGTACTCGGGCAGCACCATGGGAACCTCTCGCTAGAACTCCAGCCGCGCGGCAAATTGGAAGGCGCGCGGACCGCCTGAGCCGAAGAAACCGCCCGCCACGCTCACCGGCGTAAAGAACTTGGTCTGAAGGGGTGAATCCGCGTCGCATGTCCCCGGCGTGGTCTGCTTGCAGGGGCCGATGGAGATGTTGCGGCCGGAATAGTTGGCGGTATTGGAACCGCGAATGTTCACCTGATTGGCGATATTGAAAGCTTCCCCAATCAAGCTGAGAGAGAGGCGTTCGCCGAAATCGAATTTCTTGCGCACGCGCAGGTCGAGCGAACTGAACGGGCTGGAAAAGTTGATGTGCGATGGAACATTGGCAATCGGTCCGCCCGCCTGGCACGGATAGGCGCCGGGACATACAGGCAATGTATTCCACTGGTTGATCAAGGTGTTCAACTGATCGCTGTTCTTCACTTCGCGCCCCAGCGCATTGCGAGGCAGCAGCGGCAGGCGTGCGCCGCTGGCGCCGTTGATGGCGGTGCTGGGCAGGAAGGTGTCGGCCGGAACGCCGGAGCCGTACGTATAGATGGGCGCAACGGAGAATCCATACGGAAGCTCTGCGTCTCCGTAGAAGGTCAAGCGCTGATGTTCATCGGTGAGCGCATAACCCTTTTCCTTGCGCAGCCCCGAGGTTCCTTCGGCGAGATTGACTTGCTCATCGGCGTTGCCGTTGGTAAGTTGATCGTCATCGGAGTAGTCCAATGTCTTTGAAAGTGTGTAGCTCAGATTGTACTGGTAACCGACCTTGCCAATCTTCGACGCGCGATGAGCCACGCTGACGAGAAGTCCGTCGTACCAGCTCTTGGCGCTGGAATCTATCAACGTGATGTTATCCGAAATGCCGGTAACTGGATCGGTGATTGCGCAGGGCACATTGTCGCCGGGGCAACTGATGTTGGGCGAAGTGGAGTCCGTGGTGCGAAGCAGACTGCCGATCAACTGCCGCTGGCCGAAGACATGCAGGCCGTCCGCGCTGAGGAGCCACCGATTGGCGATCTCCTGCTGCAAACCGAGAGAAAACTGCTGGAAGAGCGGATGATGCGAGTTCGGCCCCATGGCGATGATGCCAACGCCGCCGGTCTGATGCGGGCCGCTGAATGGATTGGCGATGGTCGGAGTGCCGGGAACAAAACTCGATCCCGGCGCAAAGCAGAGGCCAAGGCTGGGCGGCGCCGGAATATGAGGATTCGAGCAGCTCGATCCGGCGTATTGCGTCACCGCCAGCGCGCGATCGTTTTGCACACGTTCCTCGGCTCCTGTTTCCAGAATGATGCGGTCGTAATAGATGCCATAGCCGCCGCGCAGAACCGTCTTGCCACTGCCCAGCGGGTCATAGACAAATCCCACGCGCGGGCCAAAGTTCTTGGTGTCGGGGTGCTTCTTCAGGTCGATGACATTCGCCATCCAGACGCAGGGTTGATCCGGAATGCTGGTGAGATTTGGGCAGGGATCGTGGTCGCTGCTGGTGCCGGTCAGATCCGAATCGTACTCCCAGCGCAGCCCGAGATTGAAGGTAAGATTGGGCCGCGCCCGCCAATCGTCCTGAGCGAAGAAGGCCGTGTAGTTATCGCCGACCTGCGGGATCGGAACCGGCACCACGGGCGCGGTGCTATGGATACCGACGGCCACTGGAATGTCGAGGTCGTTAATGGCTCCGTCACCATTCAAATCGGCAAACCCGAAGTCCGACACCAGAATGGTTGTGCCGGTTCCGAACACGTTGATTTCTCCGTGTGCGGTGTAATGCTGAAACTCGCCGCCGAGCTTAAGTGCGTGCTTGCCGAGCGCAAGCGTGAAGCCGTCGCGCACTTGAAATCGGTCGAGGTGCGTAATCTGCGGCAGGTTGAAGTTTGCGCCGTCGGCCAGATCGGGAAAGATCAACTCGTTTGTAAGGTTTAGCTGCGGATTGGTGAGCGAGGCATTATTTGGGTAGGGAGGAATGTCGTTGTAGAAGTTGTCATAGTGGAACGAGATCTCATTGGTGCGGCTTGAACTCAAGACGCTGGTCCACGCCGCCTCTACGGAGTGGAAGCGATTCAAGGAATTCTGCCGCTCCGCCGCCGTGCTTTGCGGAGTCGATGCGGATGCACTGGCCTGCGCAGTATCCGTGGAACGGTTGAAGCTGTAGCGTCCGCGGAGGCTGTTGGCTTCGCTCAAGCGGTAGTCTGCGCGATTGGACAAGAGAAAATCGCGCAAGGGCGCGGCGGCGGCCGTGTTCTGGATGAATTCCTTGCTGGGGTCGGTGTTGAAGATTCGCGTGCCGGTCTGGATGGATGAATTCTGGTCGCGAAATTCGGCCGAAGAAAACCACCATGCCTTATCTCTCAACAGCGGACCGCCAACGGAACCGCCGTACTGTTCGCGATCGAATGGCGGCTTCTGCTGGCCCGCGCCGAAGGTAGCCGGCAGCGCCTGCAGGTTGCGATTCCGTTCATACAGGAACGCTGAACCATGAAACGAATTCGATCCCGATTTTGTAATGATGTTGATAATGCTGTTGCCCGAGCGGCCCACTTCCGCGGTGAAGCGCGCTGTCGCGATCTGAAACTCGCCAATGGAATCCTCGGGAAGATTCGAAAGTGTTCCGCCGACAACTTCGTCGTTGTTATCGCCGCCATCGATGGTGATATTTCCGCCTCGGCCAAAGCCGCCGGCGGAGCTAACCTCAAGCGTGTTGGTCTTGGTGGGGTCGAAGGTTGGCGCGGGTCGATTGCCGGGAATGAGATAGGCCAGCTCGAGAAAATTGCGGCCATTGAGCGGAATGTTCTCGATAGTCTTCTCAGTGATCTGGCCCTGGAGCATGGACTGCGCGAGGTCGACGGATTGAGTCGCCGCGGTCACATTGACCGTTGTCACTTCGCTTGCGGGGGTAAGGGTTGCATCCAGCGTAAACGTACGGCCGGCCTGAAGCGCGATGCTCGCATACTGCACGGTTGCAAAGCCCTTGAAACTCACTTCGGCTCGATACTCGCCGGGCAGAAGATTTGGTATCGAATAGGCCCCGTCTGAATTTGTCGCACTCTCACGTGTGGTGCCCAGCGCGACGTTTGTGACCAGCACAGTCGCATCCTGAAGAATGGCGCCTTGCGCGTCCTTCACTATACCTGCGACGGTTGAAGTCGGGGTTTGCGCCCGCATCGCCGAGACGCTGCAGAGCAGGAACAGACAAAGTGCCGCTGAGATTTTGCGCATCGATGGAGCCTCCAGAAATGGCCGTGGTGAACGGCCGCAATTGAACTGCCGGATAGATTCATTGGTCGTGGGCGGGCAAGGGGAAGCTTGACCGTGTCGAATCGTTACAGGTGGATATGGTTTCAGTCATCCGCCATTCGGTGGAGATTGTTCTCCTCCTTTATAGGGCTGCGAGGCTTGCCCCCGCCATGTTCTGTTGTTTGTAGAGTGTGCGCAATGTCTTCGCTTCTTCCCTTTGAGCGCCGCCAGTTCGGCCTCCCCGCAGCGATTGCAATCGTGGTGGGCGAGTCTATTGCGCTTGGCATCTTTCTTACTCCGGCAACGATGGCCAAGTCGCTTGGCTCGCCTCTTCTGCTCGGACTGGTCTGGATAGGAATGGCATCGATGGCGATGTGCGGCGCGTTGTGCTACGCCGAACTTGCCATTCGATATCCGGAGTCAGGCGGCGAGTATGTCTATCTGCGCGCCGGTTACGGCGACCGCATCGCCTTTCTCTACGGCTGGATGTCTTCCATCGTGATGTACCCCGGAGTAGCTGCCGCCCTTGCCGTTGGAGCCGCTGCGTATGTTGCGCAGGTGCTTCCGCTCGACGCAAGCGCAATGGCCCTCGTCCCGGCAGGTATTCTTTGCACCTTTGGCGTCGTGAACTTTATGGGAACTCGATTGAGCGGCACACTGATGACCTTCGTCAATATCCTCAAGCTCTTCATCCTCGCTGCGCTGGTCGGGTGGGCTGTCATCTCAGGTCATGCGCACCTGAGCAACTTAGTGCCCCTGGCTGCGCGGCGTCCTGGATCGGAAGCATTGATTCCCGCCGTCGCCGGGGCCATTGTCGCGGCCTTCTTCAGCTTCGGCGGATGGTGGGAGGCAAGCAAGATCGCGGGCGAAGTGCGCAATCCGCGACGCACGCTGCCGCTTGCGTTTCTCTGCGGCGTCGCGCTGGTTACGCTCATTTATCTGCTCATCAGTGCTGCGTTCCTGGCAGTGCTGCCGATCGACCGCCTCACTTCAAATACGGCATTTGTTGCGCAGTTTGGTGAGGTCCTATTTGGCGCGGCCGGAGCAAAGCTGCTCTCGGTCTGCGTACTGGTATGCGTATTTGGCGGAATGGCCGCGCTCACCATGGCCTCGCCGCGAGTAACCCGCGCCATGGCGCAGACCGGCGCATTCTTTCCGGCGTTCGCAAAACTGCATCCCCGTTTCGGCACGCCCGCCAACGCAATTCTGCTACAGACGTGCCTTTCGCTTGCAGTGCTCTTTCTGGGCGCGTTCGATCGCGTCCTGGCTTACATCATCTTTTCGGCCGTTCTGTTTCTGGCGCTTGCCGCGTCCACGTTGTTCCGCATGGCCGATCCGGTGCGGGGCTGGTGGTTCCCTTGGGCGCCGGTCGTCTTTATTGCCTTCTGCGCAGTTGTTGGCCTGCTGATTCTGCTGCACAATCCGTTGCCGGCCTTGATCGGAGTCGGCATTGTTCTCTGTGGATTGCCCGTCCATCAATTCCTGACCGCCCGGCAAATCGCGGTACCGCTACCGAATGAAGGGAGCTGATTCAGCACATGCCACACATTCGTCTTCCAGACGGGCTGCAAGGAATTCGCGCAGCCATGGCCTTTCGCCCGGAGACCGCCAAGCCGCTCAATGAGTTGGCCGAGATACTGCTTCATGCACCTAACTCGCTGACTCCAGCGGAACGCGAACTGATCGCGACCTATGTCTCTTCGCAGAATGATTGTTACTTTTGCCAAACTGTTCATGGTGCCATTGCCGCGGCGCATCTGGAAGGAAATGAGGAACTGGTCCGTTGCGTGAAAACCGACTTCTTGAATGCGGATATCTCCGAAAAGCTCAAGACGCTGCTGTCGATTGCGGGCAACGTGCAAAAGGGTGGCAAATTTGTCACTGCGCGCGATGTTGAAGCGGCTCGAAACGCTGGGGCGACGGACACGGAGATTCACGACACAGTGCTGATTGCAGCGGCATTCTGCATGTTCAACCGCTACGTTGACGGACTGGACACCTGGCAGCCGCACGAAGAGGAACTCTACCGGCAGCGCGGCCGGAAGACCGCTAGAGAAGGATACGTAACCATGAGCCGCGAGTATTTGCCGCACGAGAGCAACACATAGAACGCAGACCCACACCGGTCAAGGAGCCTGAGAATGCCGCATATTCCATTGCCTGAAGAACTGCCGGGAATCAGTTCTGCGTTTGCTTTTCGGCCTGAAACGGCCAAGCCTCTGCGGGAGCTGGCCCACATTCTCTTGCATGAGCCGAACACCCTTTCGCCGGGTGAGCGCGAACTTATCGCGACTTATGTTTCTTCGCTCAACGATTGCTATTTCTGCCAGACCAGTCACGGCGCAGCGGCAGCATGTCATCTGGGTGACAGCGATGTGGTCAAGCAGGTTCATGCCGATTTTCAGCAAGCGCACATCTCGGAGAAGCTGAAGCGATTGCTCGTGATCGCCGGCCAAGTGCAGCGAGGCGGAAAGAACGTAACCAAAACGGCGGTGGATTCTGCACGGGAACAGGGTGCCACGGACACAGAAATCCACGACACCGTCCTGATCGCCGCTGCCTTCTGCATGTTCAATCGCTATGTTGACGGGCTTGCTACCTGGCAGCCGCAGGATGATCGAATGTACGCGCAGATGGGAGCGCACCTTGCGTGTGAGGGCTATAGGACACCGTCCATTCGCCCACGTCTTCAGGACCAATGACATTCAAAGAAGGGGCAGGCATCTCCTAACTATCGGTCTAACCGCTGCAATCCGATAGATTCGATTTCGCGTCGAGAAACCCGCTCTCCTTTTATGGTAGCCATTCGCCTCTGCTTCCGGCGTTTGCGAAGGACAGACAACACATTTCTGGGGATGATCCAACTGTGAGTTGAACGACCCATCGCTCGCATTGCGACAACGATCCGAACCCCTCATAAATAGATTTTGTTTTTGAGGTCTCGACTAACAGCACTCTCACCATAGGGTCGTTCTCAGGCCCATGAAGGCGGATGATGTAGACACGGAATGAAAGTCGGGCGTCGGGAACAGCACTATCCATTGAGGAAACCCGGCCATTCTCTCTTTGAAGGTTCTCTCCCGCCGAGACGATTTTCAACTCTGTTTCACTCGAATGAGCCATGTCTGTCGTGCTGCTCCGGCGGCGAATTGTTGCGGAGAGTGAGCTTCACTGTTTGCGCGGCTCCCCAGTGGGCAGAAATGCGACGCCGGAGATTCCTTCATCTGAAGCCAGTACATTCCTGAGCCGCTCCGAATTTGCGCCGCTGCGGCACTCCGCTGCCACGAGCACCTACGACGGTGATGAGGATATCTATCGCGCCCTTCAGCCGGCGCCCGCGCTTATCTGCTGAAAGCCATGACTTCCGAAGAGTTGATCGCAACAATCCGCACAGTTCAGTCGGGCAAATCGCACATTCCGCCGGCGATTGCCGAAAAACTCGCCGAGCGCATGGGCACCGAAGAGCTAACACCGCGGGAGTTCGACGTGCTGAAGCAGATCGTGCATCCGCACGATCATGAACATTTACGGGGATGTGGTCACGGATGAGATGAGCACGGCGGGCTTGAGGGTTGCTGAACTTGCATTCCAGATAAACGGAGCGCAAGCAGAACGCAAATCTAGCTAAGTTGTTGATTCTATGGTGGACGCGGTAGGAATCGAATTTTTAACCAAACGTATTTTCAACAATATGCAGGTCAGCGGATGACACCTTAGACCATGAAAAGCAGTCGTAATCCGATAAACAGAGCGCATTTAGAGCGCGGAAAAGCCTCTTTCAATCGCCTACATAGTCTTTCTCGGCCCGCGCTTCCCGCTCTTGTAGGGCTTGGGAACCTGAGCGCTCGAAGACCCCGCGATCTATAGTACGCGAGCAGCCGAAATCGTTGAACATGGATATTCCGGGGTCACCGAAGTTGCGGCTGCGCTGGTGCAACGCTGAAATTTAGAGCAGAGACGGATAGGAGCCAAAGGACAATCTGAGAAGGACCAGGCATCTCTTAACTATCGGTCTAAACGCTGCAATCCGATAGATTCGATTTCGCGTCGAGAGACCCGCACGCCTTTTATGGTAGACATTCGTCTCTGTCTCAGGCGTTTGCGAAGAATAGACAACACTTCTCTGGGGATAATCCAACCTGTGAGTTGAACGATCCATCGCTCGCATTGCGACAACGATCCGAACCCCTCATAAATAGATTGTGCTTTTGAGGTCTCGACTAACAGCACTCTCACCGTAGGGTCGTTCTCAGGCCCATGAAGGCGGATGATATAGGCGCGGAATGAAAGCCGGGCATCGGGAAGAGCACTATCCATTGAGGGAACCCCCGCCATTCTTGCTTTGAAGGTTCTCTCCCGCTGAGCCGATTATCAACTTTAATTCAATCGAAAAAGCCATGTCTGTCGTGCTGCTCCGGCTGCGATCTGTTGCGGGGAGTGAGCGTTAAGGTTTGCGCGGCTCGCCCGTGGGCAGAAACGCAACGCCGGAGATGCCTTCTTCCGAAGCCAGTACATTCCTGAGCCGCTCCGAATTTGCGCCGCTGCGGCATTCTGCTGCCACGAGCATCCGCAGCGCAGTGGCTGGAGTAGTATCCGGCTGCAACCGGAATATCCAAGGAATGTTTATTGAAGTTAGTGTTTTGTCGGCGGCCAGCGCCACCACCGGCACAAAGCTCTTCAGAGCAAGTTGCTCTGCCAGGTGGCTTGAGTCTCTATCGAGAGCGAGTATTGCCAGCACGTGGCCGTCCATCAAGGCCTGAACCAGTTCTGTAGATGCCGCACCCCAGTTCTGATCGCTCTCTACCGGTAGCAGCTTGAACTCATGTCCCTTGATTGCGCTCGACGCGAGCTCCGCCTGCATCTCCGGCGAAGCGGCTACCACAGCCGCCTTCGGCCCGAACAGCACGATACTTACCGGCCCTGCCGGAAGATCCTTTTGATGCGGCCCCGCGTAGTCAACGCCATCCTCACCCACCCGTGCATAGGGCGCCTGCGGCGTCTGTGATGCGGCGGAAGATGGTTGCGGCGAAGCGGAAGACACTGGCCGCGCCGCAGGCGCTTCCATCGTGGCAACCTTGTAAGTGATCGCGCCATTGTGTACCGTGCCCAGGTACAACGGCGCCGTGTTCTTCTGGTTGGGATCGAAGACCATGTGCCCGGTTACGCCATCGTATTCCTCGATATCGGCCAGCGCATCGTGAATGCGGGCGCGATTCAGGCCGGCCTTGCAGATCGAATCCAGCAGCAAATTCATCGTGTCATAGGCCATCGAGGCAAACTGCTCCGGCTTTTCGTGGAACCGGTTCTCGAATCGGCGGTTGAAGTCCAGCCAGCGCTGGTCGTTGCGGGTGGGATCGTAGGGATAGACGGCCTCGAAGCCTTCGGCGGCATCGCCAGCCTCTTTCAACAGCGTGTCGCCCAAGGTGCGAAATGCGCCAAAGGCGCGCTGCTTCATCCCTGCCGCCCGCATCTGCTTTAGAATCGCCGCCGCCTCCAACTCGTCTCCGACGATGAAAACGGCGTCCGGGCGCGAGCTGCGGATCACCCTCAGTTGCTTGGCGTAATCCGTGTCGCCGGGCTGGAAGATCTGCTCCATCACCACCGGATGGCCCAGACGGCGCGAGACATCGAAAAACTTGCCAAGTCCAAAGCGGCCGTATCGACTGCTCGCCCTGAGAACCGCCACGCGCTTCAAGCCAAGCTCGGTATAGATGTGCCGAGCCAGCGTCAGATACTGTTGCCGGTCATCCTGCATGGTCCCGAGGTACCACGGAATGGTAGTCTCGGGAACGGTGGGATCGCTGTTGGCCGAGCTGACGACCGGAAGCTCCGCGCGCAGGGCCACGCGCAGCGCAATGTGCGTTGACTCGGAGCTGATCGAGCCGAATATCGCCCAGACCTGTTCGTCGTAGGCCATCTTCACCGCTTCATCCGAGGCCGAGCCCCAGATGGCCGCGTCGGTGGGCCGGACATCGCCATAGACCGCCTTCGCCTGCCAGTTGTTGTAGTCGTTATGTAGCATCAGCTTGAAGGGCTTGCCCCCGTAACCGCCGCGGGCATTGGCCTCTTCCACCGCCAACTGCGCGCCATGCAGCATTCGCAATCCAAGAACCGATTCCGAATTGTTCTCGATTGGCCCGAAGAAGCCAATGCGCACCTCGGTCAGATCCTTGGGCTCGGGGATATTTCTTGCTGCGCCCATATAGATGTTGGGACGCGTGTAGTTGGTGTCGTAGGGCGCCGTAAACTTGGCATAGGGTCGCATGTCGGCCGGCTCTCCTGCATAGGGCACAACTTCGCGATCACGCGGAGGGCCTGGCGGATGCGCGCCACACTCGCACACTTTCTTTCCTGTGTTCGTGTCCATATTCATGGCCGCATCCTGGGCACCGCAACGAACCGCTGCACCAGTAGCCAAGATGCCTGACATAACCAACAACCATCCCTTGCGCATCGCAACAACTCCTTGTTGACTTCAGCCTGTTTATCCATCCAGAACGTCCATTAACTTCGAAAACCCGAGCCCATGCCGTTATCGCGATTCTGTGCCCTTACGGTTGACGAATCCCGTGACTCAATCCTTGCGCCGTGGCAACCCAGATATCATTCCCTTGAAAGTCGATGCCAAGCATGTAGTTATGCGCCGGCGCGGTGGTGACGGCGACGGGCGTCACGATGCCCTTTGCATCGCGCACCGTCATCTCCGGCTTGCCGTCGGTGAGCGAAGGGCGATAGACGGCCCAGTTCACGCCGTCGTAATAAGCAAGTCCCTTGTCGGTGCAGAACCATGCACGCGTGCCGTCCACGCCTTTGACCTGATTGGTAAAGTTAGAGGGCAGCCCGCTGTCCTTGACGAGAAAGTTGTGCCAGTAGCGTCCGTCATAGTGACTGTCGCCAAAATATGTGGCCGCCCATAAAACATTGTCCTTCTCGATATAGCTGACCGATGTGACGATCTCGTGGATCAGGCCCTGATCCTTGAATAGCACCGTCTCTGTCTCTCCGTCGGGATCGTCGTACCTGTCCCACTTCCCGGTCTTCTGGTCGTACTCCAGAACGCCGCTGCCCCAGATTCCGTAGTAGACCTTGGTCGGCGTGGCGGAGACCGAATAGGACCAGATCTCGAACATAGGCGTGTTGCGCTCGTTATAGAGCGACCACTGATTCGTGTGCAGGTTCAGCCGGCAAGCGCCAGCGGCCGTGGCGATCCACACGTTCTCGCCTTCGATGGAGACGCTGTAGACCACATCGTTGCTCAGCCCCGAGTTCAACTGCGTGAAGCTGTCGATGTGTCCGCCGGAGATGCGGCTCAGCCCGCCCATTGTTCCAGCCCACACATCGCCGGTGCGCTTGTCCAGCGCCAGCGAGAGCACGGCCCGATGCGCCAACCCGTCGGCGGTCGTGTACACCTTCCAGGCATGGTTCTCGTAGACCGCCAATCCGTTGTCGGTCCCCGCCCAGATGCGGTCTCCATCCACAAGCACCGCAAAGACGTGATCGTTGGGCAAGCCATTGGCGGTAGTAAAGTTTTCAAAGCGGTATAGCGGCATCCTCGGCGGCGCGGCAAGCGCCAGCGAGACAAAAGCAACTGCGCTGACTACCAATAGCATTGCGATCATACAGAGCTTTTTCATCACGTCCTCCTTATCGAGTCTTGAGGTACTCGATCAGATCGTTGAGTTCATCCTTGGTTAGGTCGTTGGTCCGGCCATGTTTGTCGTCCGGGTTGTAAACCGTCCATATCTCTTCCAGCGAGCGCGCCGACCCATCGTGCAGGTAAGGGGCTGTGAGCGCAATGTTGGTCAGCATTGGCGCCTTCAGCAGTCCTGTATTGTCGTTGGACTTACGCGTCCCCACGTCGAAGATTCTCTGATTCGTGCCTTTGGGTCCGCTGTGGCAATAGGAGCAACGATTGCTTTCCGGGATCGGTTTCTTGAACTTATCCACCGTGCGCTCGAAGATCGCCTTGCCTCGTTCCTGGGCTGGCGTCAACTCGCCGTTTGCCTGCCGCCAGCGATTAGGACGCGGAGCCAGACTCCGAACATAGACGGCCAAATCGGTAAGCATTCGATTATCGTAGTTCTCAGAACGCCAGAAGTATTTTTCAGTCCTGGGTCCGCATTCGGTGGGAATGTTAGGGTTGGTTCCGGTCCACTTATATGGCTCCGTGTCCGTGATGTCTTCAAGTAATTTATTGTCCACAGTGTTGCGGCCAAATCCATCAGGTTCCAAGTTCCATTGGATTCCGTCGAAGGTGGAATCGATGTGGCAACTGGCACAACCGATTTGGCCATGAAATGAGTAGCGCGAGGTATAAAATATCTGTTCGCCACGGCGCTGAGGCGAGATTGTTTTCGATCCATTTGTCGCGAGATCGGAAACCGATAAATTCTTGTGCTTGCCAATCAGGTTCTGCAAATCCTCAGAAGTGGAGGCATATTGACTTTGCGTACGGCCATCGACGTGGCATTTTGAGCAGGTGATCTTTCCATCGGCGACGCTACTGGCTATGTTGAGATCGCTCTTTCTTAGATGTGGCGACGGGGTTGTTATTGATCCGGCCAGGGTGATGGTGGAGGCAACGCGATTGGTGCGCGTGTCGATTACGCTTACGGTGTCATCCAGACGGTTGGCAACAAACAGCCTGCGCCCATCACGAGAAAGTGCAAGGCCCCTCGGATTCAGTCCCACGGGAATGCGTGTCACAACATAATTGGCGCTGGCAGATAGATCCTGCGCGAAGGGACCATTGTGCGTGTGAATGAAGCGGAGTAGGCGCGGCACGTTGACCACGGTCACTATCTCCGAACCGCCGCAGGAGACGTAAATACTCGACTTGTCCGGCGCTACAGCGACGCCGAAAGGCTGCGAGGCATAGCGCTCCAGTTCATCCAGCGGAACTTCGACAGGCGTCTTGCCCACATCCGCGCCAAACAGTTCGAGCGAATAGGTGAAAGCTCCACCGTGTTCCACGTGCGCCAGCGGCACAAGGTTCTTGGGGTGATATTCGGCCGCAACGCCCAGCCGTCCATCGGCGGAGAGCGCCACGTGAAAGACGCCTGCAATCCCGTGCAGTTGAACGCGATCCACAACCACCGCGCGCCCCGCATCGATCACCGTGAACTCCGACTCAGGCGGGAGCCGATTTTCCAATCCGGTCTGACGCGGAATTATCTTCGGGTAAACATGAGTCACATAGATGCGGCTTCCATCTGGCGAGAGTGCAAGATAGCTGGCGCCGCGCCCAGCCAGCAGGCGCTTCTCCTCCACGCCGGTTTGGGCATCCAGAACGGCGATGTCGCTGCTGATTCGATTGGCCACAAACAGGCGCTTTCCCGACATATTCTCAACCACGCTCGACGGCTCTGCTCCAACCGGCCATGTATGGATGACTTCCAGCGTCTTTGTATCGATTACCGAGAGCGTGTCGTCCCAGGTGTTGGTCACAAACAACCTGTCTCCCTTGGGAGACAGCGAGAATCCACGCGGTACACGGCCCACTGCAATGTTCTTGATCAACGCGAAGCTGGTCGCATTCAGTACGCGCACCTCGTTGCTTTGCTGGCAGAGCACATAGAGCCGCGCGCCGTCCGGCGAAAGCATGACCTCAAGCGGCGAAGCGTAGTCTTCCGACGTGCTCGTCTCTATCTGCGCGGCTGCGCGAACATACCCGCCGGTCCACAGTGCGGCCGAAAGCAACGCCGCGCCCAAGGCGACAAAACCCGCACATACGCCAAAGCGAAATCCATTTTGCGCTTGCCGGCTCATTTAGGCTCCTCCACAGTAAGCACACGATCCACGGTCAGGTTTTCGAGCGTCTGTTCGCGTCCGCTTGGCCAATGAACGATCAGCTTCTCCACCGCCGACGCCGCGCCCAAACCGAAGTGCAGGCGCTCGTCGTTCTGCGACATATAGCCCGATCCAGCCACGCGCTCCGCCGTTTGGCGCTTACCTGCCGCAATGACTTCCACCTTTGCGCCAATACCGTCGCGATTGCTCTTGGTTCCCTTCAGTTTGATCGCGATCCAATGGCCAGTATTCGTCGAAACGTTGTGCAGCAGCGTTCCCTTCGATCCCAGATTCACCACGAAAGCATCCACTTTCCCGTTGTTATCGTAATCGGCGAAACATGCGCCGCGTGCCGTGGTGCGCACGCTCAGCACCGGGCCGGCCTCGCGCGAGACATCTTGAAACTTGCCGCCGCCCAGCCCGCGAAACAGCGTGTGCTCCTCCGGGATCAGGTGAATCAGCCCGCCGTGAAAAATAAGAATGTCGAGCTGGCCGTCGTTGTCGAAGTCGTATACGCCCGTGCCCCAACTCGCGTATTGCGCATTCGCTTGCGAGACGCCGTTGGATGCGCCAATGTCCTCAAAACTCATCTTTCCCGTGTTGTGCAGCAGCCGGTTGTAGCGCCCGTCAGTCACCCAAAGATCAAGCAATCCTCGGCCTTCGAGATCGGCAAAGACCGGCCCCATCGACGAAGTGGACTCGCCATTCTGTCCGTAGGCCGTGTTCGTATCGCTGCCAATCTCTTCAAAGGTTCCATCATGCTTGTTGTGAAAGAGAAAGTTCTCCGTGCGGTCGTTGGAGACATAAATGTCGTCCCACCCATCGTTATCGAAATCCGCAGCCGTCACACCCATCGTTCGGCCCACATAAGCGCCAATGCCCGACTTGTCGGTTACGTCCGTGAACGTGCCGTCGCAGTTGTTGTGGAAGAGCTTGTTGGTCTCGCCCTCGTAATCCAGCGGTCCCGGATAATTGGTCGGCGCATAAAATGCGCGATAGGTTGGATCGAACTTGACGTAACGGCCCACGAACAGATCGACGCAACCGTCCTTGTCGTAATCCAGCCAGGTCGAACTGATCGCCCAGCCGTCCACATTGATGCCGGCCTTCTTCGTCACATCTGTAAAATGTCCATTACCGTCGTTGTGATAGAGAATCGTTTTGCCGTATCCGGTCACCAGCAGATCGACAAAGCCATCGTTGTCAAAATCCGCCGCTGTCA
>Ga0302156_10002623_pt1 | contig 14532 bp, 6 predicted proteins | sample I_Bog_N3_2_FD_193503 | JGI IMG/M metagenome (GOLD analysis project Ga0302156, IMG submission 193503) | Peat permafrost microbial communities from Stordalen Mire near Abisko, Sweden - I_Bog_N3_2 | ecosystem: Environmental > Terrestrial > Soil > Wetlands > Peat | place: Sweden: Abisko, Stordalen... | reverse complement strand
CCCAGGGCGATCTGACCAGCCAGAACAATCTGGTGGCCAAGGATCGCATCAGCCTCACCAGCGGCGGTCAGTTGACCAACAACGGCATTATCGAAGCCGGGGTCAATGCGGATAAAACCCGCAATGCGCTCGCTGACGTCAGTATCACTGCACAGAACGTTACCAACAACGGCCAGAGCGTTATCGCCAGCCGTGATCTGAATGTCAGCGCCACGCAAGCCCTGAGCAACCAAGGTGGGACCCTGAGTGGTCAGCGGAAAACCACGGTTGTGGCTTCCACCCTGGATAACCAGAACAAGGGCCGGGTCATCAGCGCCGACACCCTGAATCTGACCGCAGACACCGTGCTCAACGCCCAGGGCGGCTTGATCAAAGGCCAGAATGCCTTGATCGCCACCCTCGGTCATCTGAACAACAACGCCGGTGAAGTCTCCAGCCAAGGCAACACCACGTTGATCCTCGGCTCCATGGACAACCTCACCGGCCTGGTCATGGCCAATAACGTTCTGGACATTACCGCCAGCGGTGCAGTGAACAACCAGAACGGTCGCCTGGGTTCGAACAATATCTTCACCTTCAAGGGCCAGTCTCTCGACAACACTCAGAAGGGGCGCGTCACCGCGCAGCAAAGCCTTGATCTGACCGCGACCCATCTTGATAACACTGGTGGTTCGGTCATCACCAACGGCCCGCTGAACCTGACCGCCGACACCGTGGACAACGCCACGGGCCGGATCTCCAGCCAGGGTGACCTGACTGCCAACGTCACCACCTTCAACCAGCAGGATGGCGCGCTGGTCACTGACGGCAAACTGAGCCTGACCGGTAGCACCCTGGACAACCGCAACGCGGCGCTGATCTCGGCGAAAAAGCTGCTGACCCTGAACGTCGGCAATATCGACAACCGCGCCGGTGAAATCTCCAGCGTGCAGGCGGTCAACCTCAACGGTCAGTCCCTAAATAACAGCGAAGGCGGCAAGGTCCTTTCCGACACCGCGTTGGGTCTCAAGGTCGCGCAAGTGATCAACCAGAGCCTGGGCCAGTTGGTCAGCCAGGGCAGCACCACGCTGACTGGTAGCAGCCTGGATAACAGCGGCGGTAAACTGAGCGCCCAGTCGGGCCTGGTGATCACCCTCGACGGTGCCCTGACCAACCAGCTCTCCGGCTTGATCAGCAGCGAAGGCACCCTGACGGCTCATGCCGCCAGCCTGGATAACTCGGGCGGCAGTTTCTCCAGCGCCGGTCAATTGAGCGTCACCAGCGCCGGTGTCTTGATCAACCAGGGTGGCCGACTGGTGACCGACGGCGGCATCGACCTGCACAGCGCCAGCCTCGACAACCGCTATCAAGGTACGATCAGCGGCCAAGGCCCGGTGTCGATCACCACTGGCAACTTCGACAATAGCCACAGCGGTTTCCTCAGCAGTGCTGACCACCTGGACCTGACCACCGCCCAACTGACCAACCAGGACGGTGGCCGTATCGGCGCCGCAAAAGCCCTGACCGCCAAAGTCAGCGGGCTGGACCAGCAGGGTGGCGAACTCAAGAGTGACACCTCTGTTGCCCTGGACCTCAACCATGGCCAGTTGAACAACCAGGGCGGTGTGATTCGAGCGCCGTTGCTGGTGTTGAACAATCTCAAGGACGTGAACAACCAGGGCGGCGAAATCTCCAGCGCCCAGGCTTTCACGCTGGCCGCCGCTAGTCTGAATAACGATAACGGCCAGTTACTGAGCAACCAGCCCCTGACCCTGCGTATCGACCAGGCCCTGAGCAATATCAAGGGCATGATCGCCGCTGCCGCCGTTGATGTGCGTGCGGGCAGTCTGGATAACACAACCGGCACCCTGAGTAGCCGTGCCGGGCTGGAACTGACTGTCGACGGTCAACTGATCAACCAGAACCTGGGGCTGATCAGCGCCACCAATGGTCTGACCATCAGCAGTGCTGGACTCAACAACCAGGGCGGCAGGTTGCAAGGCAGTGCGATTAGCCTCGACCTGGCTAACGGCGACCTGAACAACGCCGCCGGCCATATCACCACTGATGGTCAGTTGAGCATCAATCGTCTGCGCGACTTGAATAACCAAGGCGGCGAGCTGACTAGTGCGCAAAGCCTCAACCTGATCGGGCGTACGCTGGATAACAGCAATTCCGGCAAGCTGATCAGCAACAACCAGTTGACCCTGACTGCCGACAACCTGATCAACCAGAACGCTGGTTTGCTGTCGGGTTGGCAAGGTGTGACGATCAAGGCTGGTTCGCTCGATAACAGCAACAGCGGCACGGTTTCCAGCCGTAGCGGCAATGTGGATGTGACCCTCAGCGGTGCGTTGCTCAACAGCAATGCCGGTGCACTGGCCAGCCAGCAAGCCTTGACCATCAAGGCGGTCAGTCTCGATAACAGCGCCGGCACGCTCTCCAGTGCGGGCGCTCAGAGCCTGACTGTCACGGGATTGTTGAGCAACGGCCTAGGCGGACTGATCGACGCCGGCACGTTGCTGACGCTGAACGCGATGGCCCTGAACAATAACGGCACGGTTCAGGCGCAACAGGCGTTGAGTTTCACCGGTACCGACCTCGATAACAGCAACGGCAGCCTGAGTAGCGGTGCGGCGGTCACCCTCGATCTGCTCGGTACGCTGACCAACACTCATGGCAAACTCTCCGGCGTCGGTCCGCTGGTGGTGCAACGCAGCAATCAGATCAACAACCAGGGGGGTGAACTCTCCAGTCAAAGCCTGCTGACCTTGCTCACCGGTGGCCTGGACAGCAGCAATGGCGGCCTTGTCAGTGCCAACGACAAGCTGCTGATCACCTCGACGGGAACGGTACAGAACGGCAATGGCGGCCTGATCGCCAGTCGCAACGGTGATCTGCAACTGACTACCGCCAGCCTTGGCAATGGCAAGGGCTCGCTGCAAGGCAAGGGCGCGGTCAGCCTCGACGTCAGTGGCGATATCGACAACCAGAGCGGCAAGGTGATCGCCCAGGACAGCGACCTGTTCATCAAAGCGACCAACCTCGACAGCCGTGGTGGTCTGCTGTCGAGCATCAGTGGAGCGTTGACGACCCGTGTCGTCGGCGTACTGAAAAACGGCTATGACCTGAACAACAACCGCCAGGGCGGCCTGATTCAGGCCCAGCGCCTGGATTTGCAAGCTTGGGGCGGACTCGATAACTACGGTGGTCGCATTGCCGCGCAAACGGGTGATGCGCTGGTCGACACCGGGGCAGGGGACTTCGACAACCGCAATGGCGCGATCCATGCCCAAGGTCTGGTCCAGGTCTCGGGCAACAACTTCGATAACAGCGGTGATAACGACGGTCAGATTTCCGGCCGCCAGATCAACCTGAACCTCGTGGGCGCCCTGAATAACCGCCTGGGCATTATCGAGAGTGACAGTACCCTTTCGATCACTGCCGCGAGCCTGGATAACCAGACGGGCCAGTTGCGTGCACTGGGCGGTAGCGGCAAGACCGAATTCCAGATCGGCGGGTTGTTCGACAACAGCAACGGCAAGTTGGAAACCGCCAACAGCGATCTGACCCTGGGCGTTGGCAGTTTCATGAACCAGGGTGGCAGTCTGTTGCACCTGGGAAATGGCACCTTTGATACCGCCACCGCCAACATCACCAACGCCGGTGGCAGCTTTATCACACGTGGCGGCCTGACCCTGACGGCTGACAGCTGGACCAACAGCAGCGTGATTCAGGCCGGACGCCTGACGCTCAACGTCAACAACCTGACCCAGACTGGCAGCGGACAGTTGCTGGCGGCCAACAGCCTGACCGGTACCGGCGGCAACTGGAACAACGATGGTCTGATTGCCAGTGACGGCAACGTCAACCTGAGCCTGGGTGGCAGCTATACCGGCAATGGCCGTTTGAGCAGTCTGGGCACCTTGGGCCTGAGTGCTGCGCAACTGAGCCTGGGCAGTACCGGCAGCATCGCCGGTGGTGGTGATACGACCCTCAACGTCGGTAGTCAATTGAACAACTCTGGTCGGATCACTTCTGCGGCTGAGATGAGTGTTAGTGCTGGGGGAGTCAATAACTACGGAACGCTGGGCAGCTCAAAGACACTTTCGCTGAGTACACCGGCACTACTGAATGATCACGGGTTGATTTTCAGTGGCTCGGATATGGATGTGAGGGTGAACGATTTCACCAACGACAATGCTGCACTGTATAGCCTCGGAAACTTAAACCTGACAGGGACGGACGGTGGTAGAGCTAATAGTGTAAAAAATCTCGCGTCCACCATTAGTGTTGACGGTGATTTTTTGCTGGCGACAAAACTGTTTGATAATAGGGTCAAGTCTTTTGAAACTCAGGAGAAAATCATATCGGGTGACATAAGGATGTCTCTCGGGGCTGGTCCCGGCAATATGTGGGACACTCCACTTGTGTTTGAAGTGATTGAGGCTGGGCACTCTGACTCAAAGGCTGTAGGGGACGTGTCGTCGGTTTCTGTTAGGGGAGACTTTTTGGGTGATGCAACCGTCTTCTCAAATTTTGGGTCTGTTATTTCTGCGGGTAAAAATATAAGACTGAACGTTGATTCTTTTGAGAATGCATCGATAGAATCGGGAGACTTTACCCGTACTAGGAACTATGTGAGTTCGGGGGACCCTTGGGCTCTTTATAATCGTGTTATCGCCGACTATGCGGGCTCATATGGAGTGTTGACACGTTATGCAGAGAGAAATTCAAGGACTGAGTACCGGTATCAAGATCCAAACTGTGGAGGCGGTGATGCCGCTTGTTTTCAGCAAATTAATTATGGCCGGGACGCTGATTCAGGGCGCTATAATCCAATGTTTGGGGTTGGTCCAGAAGTCCCGGTCCCGGCATTTATTACAAATTTCCGGCTAGACAGTATATCTACAGTATATACGCGTGGCGCAAATGTGGCCTCGATTGTTCAAGCGGGACAGGCCGTAGAAATTAATGCAAAAAACACTATTCAAAATGGGGTTCTATATAATAGTACTGCCTTCGTTGGGAAGGATAATGGCGCGCAAAATACGGCCGTAGAAAAAGCGACCCGTGCGACTGTCACTAGCTTGAATTCACAGCTGCCACCTGATTTAGCTAAGCAACAGGTCAATCCACTGTCGTTGCCTGGCTTTACGCTCCCGAGCGGTTCAAATGGGTTGTTTCGCCTAAGTGGTCAGAGTGGGTCGGGTCAGCAGGGAGACCAAACTAACGCCGGGTTACCAAACTGGAACATAGGCGACACGATCAGTACTGTCGCACGTCAGCAAAGCTTGCCAAATGCGCAGGTGCGTGGCGTCCAGCTATCGGGGGCAGAGGGTGTGGTCGCTTCTGTGGGCGGCCAAAATTTGACCCGTGTTCAGGGATTGCCCGACACTTCAGGCAGGTCCAATCCGCAAAAGTACCTGATTGAAACCAACCCGGTTTTGACCGACCTCAAACAGTTCATGAGCTCGGACTATCTGTTAGCCGGATTGGGCTATAAACCCGATGAAAGCGCCAAGCGCCTGGGGGACGGTTTCTACGAGCAGAAACTGATTCAGCAGGCGGTGGTTGCGCGTACCGGGCAACGTTTTATCGACGGACAAACCTCGGACGAAAAACTGTTCAAGTACCTGATGGACAATGCCATCAGTAGCAAGCAGCAGCTTGATCTGTCGGTCGGCGTAAGCCTGACGGCCCAGCAGGTCGCGGCCCTGACTCACGACATCGTCTGGATGGAAAGGCAGGTCGTAAACGGCGAGGAAGTGCTGGTGCCGGTTCTCTACCTGGCCCAAGCCACCAACCGCTTGGCGCCGAATGGAGCGTTGATTCAGGGTACGGATGTCACCCTGATTGCCGGGGAGAACCTGGAAAGCAGCGGGACCTTGCGTGCCAGTAACAACCTCAAGGCCTCTGCGGACAATGATCTGGTCAACAACGGTCTGATCGAATCGGCCAATCGCCTGGATCTGTTGGCGGGCAACAGCATCGTCAACAAGTCAGGCGGCATCATTGCCGGGCGCGATGTGAGTCTTACCGCAACGCATGCAGATGTGCTCAACCAGCGCGATATCAGCCACTTCGATTCAGGTTTCGCACAAGACCGCGAGCACCGCGACCTCCTGGACAGCTCTGCGCGCATTGAAGCTTCCAACAATCTGAGCATCAGCGCCGGTCGAGATATTTCCAACAGTGCATCCGTGCTCAGCAGCGGCTCGGACATGAAGCTCAGCGCTGGTCGCGACGTGAACGTCAACGCGGTAGCAGAGCGCACGATGGACGCTCGAGGCGACTTCTATCTGAATCAACAGATCACCCAGCATGGCGCGGTCGTGACGGCTGGCCGTGACCTGCAAGTGAGTGCTGGGCGTGATATCAGTGCGATCGCCAGTGCTATCGAAAGCAAGCGCGATATGGCGTTAGCTTCCGATGGCGACATCCGCATTGAGTCTGCTGCAAACGAAAGTCAATTTGCCTCACGGGGCAGAAGCACACTGGAAACGCGCAGTGTCAGCCAGCAATCCAGCGAGCTCAAAGCGGGGGGCAATATTTCTGTCGACTCAGGTAAAGACCTCGACATTATTGCCAGTCGTATAAAGGCAGGTGGCGATATTGCCTTGGATGCGGTCCAGGACATGACCATCGCTTCCGCCAAGAACGAAAGCTCTTATTACTATTACAAAAAGAGCAGTGGGTCGTTTGGTCGAAGCAGCAGTAAGCAGGTTGAGAGCTACGACAGCACCAACGTAGCTTCGGTGATCGATGCTGGACACGACCTGACGGTTAACGCTACCAAGGCAGCAAACGGCAGCGTCAGCATCAACGGCGGCCGGGACCTCAGCATCATTGGTAGTAAACTCAAGGCGGGTGACGACCTGATATTGGCTGCGACCAATAATGTGGCGGTGCTTTCAGGTGTTGAAGAACACGGTTCCTATAGCAAGAAAACCAGCTCTGGGTTCCTGGGGCTCTCCAAAAGCGGAAAGAGCCAACTGCAAACGACGGCTTCTCAGGTAGGTAGCGAGCTGGATGCTGGCAACGATGTGGTTGTAGCATCTGGCAACGATATCCGTCTTCGCGCCAGTCAGATGGCGGCTGGTAACGATGTTGAGTTGAGAGCAGGCCTCGTTAACAAGGCGGGTGACATCAACCTGGTTTCGGCCAACGACACCGCCTACAGCAAAACTGAGGAATACAAGAAGAAAACCGGCCTTTCTGTCTCGGGCGGTTTCATTTCCTTCTCCTCGGCCAAAGAGGCCGGTCGTGAGGCTCAAAGCAGTACCAGTGTGGGCAGTCATGTCATTGCTGATCGTGACGCAACCTTGCAGGCCGAGCGCGATATCAACGTGAGTGGCAGCGGTATCAAGGCAGGGCGTAACGTCAGTCTGGATGCTGGGCGCGATGTGAATGTCGTTGCGGCACAGAACAGCACTGCGCAGCAGGACTGGGAAAAGAAAAAACAGTCTGGCATTGGGTTTTCCGGTGACGATAACGGCATCACTGCTTTTGTCGGGACGGAGATCAAGAACGAGAAAAATCGGAAAGAGCAACAAACTGCCGCCGCCAGTCAGATCGATGCAGGTGAGAACCTGACTGTTAACGCCAAGCGCGATATCAATCAGGTTGGCTCTGATCTCAGAGCCGCCAATGACATCAATCTGGCGTCTGGACGCAACATCAACATTGATGCAGCCCGTGAAACACTGCTTACAGAACAACAGCGCGAGGTCGAACGGAACGGGGTTAGTGCGACCATCAACCACAATTTCGGTAAAACTAAAGACGCCGTCAACGGAGCTGGCAAGGGAGAGGACGATGTCAGCAAGGGCTCAAGCACGCTTAAGGCTGTAGATGCGGTCAGTCAGTTTCTCGCAGGCCCAACTGCTGACGATAAGATCGGCAATAGCAAGCAAAGTGCTACCCAGCAGGTCATTGAGCAAACCAACCGCTCTTCCACGCTGAATGCAGGTAACGATCTTAATATCACTGCAAACAATGATGTATTGATGCGCGGCGGCCAATTGGATACTGGGCGCGACATCAACATCAAGGGGCGTGATATTACTCTTGATGTTGCTAAAGGCAGTACCGGTCAGGATACCCAGGAAAGTCAGAGTTGGGGAGGGATCCATGGCGGGACCAGTGGTGGCTTTAAAGTCGGCATAGGCGGGAGCCATGGCGTAGCGAGCGGTGATAGCAGCCAAAGCTCATCAGCGGTCACCCAGCTTGGTGCCGGAAGGGATGTAAATCTGCAGGCCAGCAATGACCTGAGTCTTATCGGGACCCAAGTCAATACCGGTCGGGATATCGATCTCAATGCCGGAAATGAACTGAATATTCGTTCTGCTCAGAACAGTAGTTCCAGCGAGAACAACAGGAGCAGCGGAGGTGGAGAAGTTGGTTTTTCCGTCGGTTCTCAGGGGGTGGGTGTATATGCCAGTGTCAGTCTGGGTAAGGGCAATCTTGAACGAGAGGGAGAGCATCAGCAGGAGGCTTATCTTTATGCTGGAGATCGCCTCAGCTTTACCAGTGGGAAGGACACAAATATTAAAGGTGCCAACTTACGTGGCAATGAGGTTGTCGGCCGAGTTGGTGGTGATCTCAATGTTTCCTCGGCAGTGGATACGGGGACGGTCAAAGGCAAAGAGTTTGACATCAACGCTACCGTCACTGTAGGGCTGGGAGTGAGTGCTAGCGGTTCGGTTGGTTACGGTGAGACAGCGGGTAAAACAAATTGGGTCCAGCAGCAAACAAGCATTACTGCGAAAGATAAAGTTGATGTTCGTACAGAAAGCCACACCCAAATTGATGGCGCACTCATTGCTTCTGATAGCGGTAATCTTAAACTGGATACCCGCACCTTAGGCTTCAGCGATATTGCCGGAAAGGACAAAGAACACGGCTATTACCTGAATATTGGCGGCTCTTACAATAACGGCGATGGTGGTGTCCAAGATAGTAGCCAGGTCGGTAAGGGGGCGGAGGGTAAGAATGGGTGGAGTATTGAGGGTTATAATTATGAAAAAGATCGTCAACAAATTGTGCGAGCAACTGTGGGTGCTGGTGAAGTTGCCGTTCGTAAAGATGCTGAGACAGGTAGTAACTCCGTCGCAGGATTAAATCGAAATGTAGATAAATCGTATGAAGTCACTAGGGATAAAGAAAAGAGAACTGATATCTACGCTTCAGGCACATCTGTAGCAGCGGTGTTAAGTCCGAAAGAAACATTTAATCAGTGGCAAAAAAATATCGCGTCGTACGGTGAGAAAAGCGAAAACGCTGCGATTAGTCTGATCGATTTGCTTATGGTAATGCCGCTGCTAGTAGATGATTCAATTAATGATAAGGAAATGAAGAGCACCATTTTCTACATGCAGGCAAGGGAGAATCGTCAGAAACTCATGAGCAGTGATCCTGTCAAAAGGGCTGAGGTGCTGCGGGCTCTATTAGTTAATGCAAATGTGGAGTTTGATGCAAATGCGGAAGCTCTTTTGGCGCGCCTTACCGACATGTCTGGCACGGATCTTAACGGTGCTTTGAAGTCTATACAGCTTCTGGCTGAACTGAATAAGCAGGAAAAATTAGATGTCTTGTATTTTGGTCCATTAGTCCCTGTTGCTCTTGGTGCTGCTTCCGCTTTAGGTGCGTTGCTTGCTTCTGCTGCAGCAACACCTGAGAATTTAGAGCGTATGAGAGAGGCCGCTAATGCTGTTGCAAGTGCTGCTTCTAAAGTGGGAAAGTCAGCGACAGAGCAGGCCAGGATATCGATTGAACTTTGGAAGTTTCTATTTGGTACACATTTCCCTGGTTTCTTGCTTAATGATGAAAATCAAAAGCTGGTCAACCCGATTGTCGATATTCAGGGCCCCAACCCTGCGAGTGGAGGATTTTTGGGGGGGGCTCAACCTTCCTCGCCTACGAATACTGGTGGCAGTCAAATCGTTGACTCTAAAGGGACTGGCTATACCAATCCGGTGACGGACCTTCCTTCGCCTGACGTTATGTATAATAGCGATGGCAGCAAAATCACATACGGCGAGCATGCTAAAATTAGGAATGCTGAAGGGCGTCCAGTAGGATTGGTCGTCAATGATATTCAAACGGCACGCCCATCAGATATTCTCGTTCAAGATGATGGGCGTTGGGTCATCAAGGGTGGTAATGGTCGGATACATATTTTAGAGCCAAATGGGGAGGTGGTGACTTCGTTTTCAAATCCTAACGCTAATACAAACAGCCGGATTCAGAGGGGGGAGTGGGCTCGGGCCTCTCAAGATGAGTTGAAAAAATTTGAAAATCAATTTTCTGATTATGTAAAGTGGTGATTATGGAAATTATAAGTAAAGAGTGCATAGCAAGCGTGACACTTTTTGATCTTAAGGTTTCAGAGGGCGAGTTAATGGTATTTGCCGATTGTATGAGGCTTGTCATGGAGAGGTTTAGCGACTCCGATATTGCTGCTTTAACTGTTTGTGAGTCCAAAGAGGAGCTTTCATATTTTCTTTCAGGAGTGACCGATACTCTGAAGGAAATGGTGCGTCAGGAGTATCTGCCCGATAGGTTTAAAGGCAAGTTGTAGTGGGATTTAAAAACTGACCGAGTTGCAGGAGATCGAGTGTCAGGCTCAACCGGTCAGTGTAGCAAGATCGCGTGTCGTATAGGTGATTAATATGAAGAGTGTTACTGGAAAAAGGGGGCGGATTTTAATGGCGCTTACTTAACGGCTAAGTACTTGATTCGAAAGCAGAAAGTGAAGCAGACAGGTCTTCGATAGAAGGGGCCGCTGAGCCCAGCATACCCACTTTTTCTTATAGCAATAAGTTGAAATGTCGAATGGCGTTCACGAAACGGGGAGGCTTGCTCCCCGTCCCGGACCCGATGTGGTATCAGCCACTGACATCTGTCATACGTTTATCCGGCACCGAATCCACCCACAGTTGCGCCATTTCAATCCGGAAAAGGGGACGGGAAAAGGGGACAGATTTATTTTCTCCTCCGTTTGCTATGCTGATATCTCCACGGAAGGAGGTTTTATGCCAAGAATGGGACGTGTTGTCTTACCAAACTACCCTCATCACATTGTTCAGCGAGGGCACAATCGTCAGGCTGTGTTTGCGGAGGCTGCTGATTTTCAGCGTTATTTGTACGATTTGCGTGAGCTTAAGAACGCATTCGGGGTCAAGGTCTACGCGTACTGTCTGATGACTAATCATGTACATCTGTTACTGGCTCCCGATGAGTCTACTGCTGGTCTAGGGCAGTTGATGAAAGCTTTGGCTGCACGAATGACGCGCTATCGAAATAAGCTGGAAGGGCGTTCCGGCACGCTGTGGGAAGGTCGTTACAAATCAAGCCTTGTGCAATCAGATTGCTATCTGCTTGCATGCAGTCGTTACATTGAGCTAAATCCAGTTCGCGCTAGAATGGTTTCTCAACCCGAAGATTATGTTTGGTCAAGTTACTCGTTACGCTTTGGTGAGCAGACTCGCGATAATTGGCTTGACACGGATCCTTGTTTTGAAGCTCTCGGTCATACCTTGGAGGAACGGAGACTTAAATATCGGGACTTTGTGAGTCAGGGTGTTTCATCTGGAGAGTTGAGATTGATTCGAGAAGCTTTACAGCGCGGGCAGCTGACTGGGAGCACTCGTTTTATTGATGAAATTGAGGCGGCTATGGGCTTACGAATAGAGCTGCGTGGGCAAGGAAGGCCAGCCCGTCGCATCTAAAAATAAATCTGTCCCCTTTTTCTCAGTCCCCTTTTTCTCTTCTTTTTCTCTTTTTCTGCGAAAGAAGAGCTTGACTGGTTTAATAGTATTAAGTGGGATTAGGTTGTGATTGATTTGATTACTGGTCAAAGAATTGTGGTTTTGATTGATAGCGTCTATGGACCATATGTGAGGGTTTCAAGCTATCAGGATGCGGGGGCGTTGGAAGATATTCTGGATGAGAAATATTATGTTCCTTACTGGACAAAGGCACCGGTAGAGTTGAGGGATGCTGGAGGATGTGAATACTATTTTGGGCTGGCGGCGGATCCTGAGAAATTACAAAAAATCCTTGATGACATAGAGTTTGATTAATCGTCGCTCTTGGATCGGCTAAAGAAAAGAGGACTAAAGAAAAGAAAGAAAAGGAGGCAGATTTGAATGGCACTTCCTTAGCGGTCAAGTATCTGAATTAAATCAGAGGAATTAAGAAGGGCTGGTCTTGGTCTACGATGAGCAAATGTCAAAAAGAAGCACAAAACGGGGAGCCTGACTCCCCGTCCAGCCTTCTACACAACGTCACCCACTGACGTTAGCCATACGCTTATCCAGCACCGAATCCACCCACAACTGCGCCAGCTCAATCAGATGAACCACACCCATCGCCACCTTGCGGTTGGTGCCGGTCTGATTGTCGGCGTTTTCATAAGCTGTGGCTGCTGCGGATTGCAGTATGGAATACGCGTTGACCAAGGCGTCTTCATGGCTTTGCGCTTCAGGCAACAAGTCTCGCATCGATGTCGCACGGGCGGATTTCGCCTTTGTCCCAGGCATCAGGTTGTAATGAGCAAAGGCCCGCTCTGCCGCCTGCGGATCGATAGCCTCGGCACTGGATAGGACGGGCGGGTTGGGTGTGATCTTGAACATATCGTATAACTCCCTAGTTTGATTGGAGCCGCCGCTGATCGCGACTAAACGATGGGGTGGCGGCCGCGCGCAGGTTAGTCGACCGGAAACTAGGGAACCGGCGCACCCGAAGATGCCCTGCGCACGACCACCATAAAGTGCAGGCGATAAAAAAGCGCCTGTCTCAAGGATGGCGCTGTGCGCCGTAGTTTCGCGGGCGACTAAACCCGATCACTGATGTGCAGTGACAAGGCTGAGACTAGCCAGCGGAATTGGCAGGCGCAAGCGAGTTGGATTTTCTAGGAAATTTCAGTCAAGGGAAAGGGAGATGTCCTTCCTGGACTCCCATGACCGTATCCCTCGGCAGCACAATCGCCGGCAAGCCGGGTTCCTACAGGACTGCGCCGCACCGCAGCATTGGGCCTCGTGAAGCTCCAGCCACCTATCTTCAGACCTCCGCCGCCGATCCCAAACCACCCCACAATTCCAATACATCTTTTCGATGGGCGATCTGTAACAAAGATTGTATATTCACTGGTACAGTTTCGTTACATGATCCTACTCATCCCTTATTTCCACCTTTGACAGGACTCAGCTTATGCCCGCCTTGCAAGGACCTCAGCAGCACGGTGATACCCCCCGCGGCCGTATGGCCGGAGGTCAGGCATGAGCGGCGGATCAGTAGTCGCCTGGGCCACGGCGCTCAGCACCCGGGTCTTTGAGCGCAAGGCCGCCGATGCGAAGAGCGCCAATATGCAGGAAATCAAGAACAAGCAGGTGCTCAACAACATCCCGAGGGATCCGACCGCCCTCGACACCACCAAGATGCAGAAGGACAAGCTGCAGTCGCAGTTCCAGGGCTTCGACCCGAAATCGGTCACCCCGGATCAGTTGGCCAAGTACAGCACGATCCTCCAGGAAAATGGCCTGATCAGCGCCACCACCGCCGGCCTGCTGTCCAGCGCCGGGGCGAAAGGCAAGTCGGGCGAGAAATTCAACGCGCTGGACTATTTCGCCAGCCAGATCAGCACGCTGCAAAGCGGCAGCTCGAACGACCAGTTCTCCAACCATATGATCCCGGAATACAAGAAGGCGATTAACGTGCTGCTGAACCTGCAGCAGTTCGCCAGTTCCGGCGCCAGCATGTCGATCGATACAAAGGTCTGACTTGTTTACCTGCCTGCCAGGTAAAGAAACGGGGAGCCTCGCTCCCCGTTTTGTCTTGTACGCACTGTCAGCGGCCTAGCGTCCGGCCCCGGCGTGCTGGCTGGTGCAGGGGGTTAACGGGTCGAGTCGGCGACTCTAGCGGTTTCTTCTCTGTCCATGGCGTTGCGGTTGGCTTCGCGCCGGTTGGTGAGATGATCTGCTCCTGTGCTTGCCTCTGAAGGCGGGCAGCGCGCTTTCTCAGTTTTTTACTGATATGAGCCTGAAGGGCGGGGATCATGAAAAAGAACAAGTAGGCCGTCAGCACCAGCGTCAGATCGACCCAAGACTCAGCCACAGGTTCATTACGTGCCCACTCAATCAGTCGTTTGGCACTGAACAGAGCCACAATGCCAAGCATCGCAAGGCCAAATGCGATTTTCTGTGATTTGACGAGGTTCAATAGGCTGAGTCTCATTGTGAGCAGCTCTCCGAGCTTTTTTGTACCGTTATCTGTCTCTGTGATCATCAGAATTCCTTTCAGTTCCTGTCCTGTCCATTTATAGCTGAGATTGGCTATTTTTTTTGCTATAAGTAGTTTTGTTATATCTTGTAGTGCCTTTCTATTTTATCGGTTATAAGGCGGTGATGACAATCACAGCTTGTCCGATCAAACACGATCCATGTTCCCAGCCATCACCCTCCCGCCATTGATGGTCCGTTCCCGCCGCCTATGATGACTGTGACGTCTGTCGGCCTGCCGCCGTGATCCGACAGCCTCGCGTACTTTCAT
>Ga0302156_10002622_pt1 | contig 14537 bp, 14 predicted proteins | sample I_Bog_N3_2_FD_193503 | JGI IMG/M metagenome (GOLD analysis project Ga0302156, IMG submission 193503) | Peat permafrost microbial communities from Stordalen Mire near Abisko, Sweden - I_Bog_N3_2 | ecosystem: Environmental > Terrestrial > Soil > Wetlands > Peat | place: Sweden: Abisko, Stordalen... | reverse complement strand
TGATAGCCACGCGTAGTAGCCGCTGGGATGAACCTTGAGCGTCAAGCAAAGGCGTCGAATCGCGTAAAGACCTGCTTGCTGCTTAATAAAGGCGTACTTCAGCCGCACTCCTTGGCAAAGTACGCGGCGGCCTTTTTTAAGATGTCTCGCTCCTCCGTCACCCGTTTCAGCTCGGCACGCAGACGACGAACCTCAGCGCTCTGATCATCCTCCTCGACGCGCTGTTCCTGGGGTTTGGTGTAGCGCTTAACCCAGGCATAGAGGCTGTGCACGGACACACCCAATCGTGCAGCCACCTCCGAGACAGGAAGCTGCTTTTCGGTCACTTGCTTGACCGCCTGGATTTTGAATTCTTCGGGATATCGCTGGTTGCTCATGGCACCTCCTAATGGGCCTCATTTTAAGGCTTGGAGGTGTCTACGAAACTAGGGGCGATTCAGAGGGCATGCTTTGGATGGTTTGAAAAGAATGCCCCCAATGGCCTGCCACGTACTGCGTCGAATCCTAGACTGAGCAGAATAGAGGCCAAGGTAGCGGCATCAACATGCATGCGCCTGCGCAAAAGGGTACCGACGGCATCCAGCGAGCCAGGGTAAAACCGGCAATGAATAATGTGAGAAGGAAGGAAAATTACATTTCGGGTACTTCGGCATGCCCATCCCATGAGCGCCCATCTTCACGTCGCCTTTATAAACCCGGCAGTTTCAATTCCGGCGTAAAAGCGTATTCGGCGCCACACCAAACGCCTTGCGAAACGCATGGCTGAAATGGGAGAAGTCAGAAAACCCGAAGTCCAGCGCTGCCTCGGACACACTGCGTACCTGGCCGCGTTCAATCGCTTCACGACTGGCATTCAGTCGCTCTTTCCAAATCTCTGCCACGGGGGTTTTCTGGTACCGCGCGAAGGCGCGCGTGACGGTGCGGGTGGACACATTGTGGGCTTGAGCTATGACTTCAATCGACAGGTCCGGCTCGGTAAGGTGCCGTTGGATGTACTGCATGATGCGGCCGTAGAGGTCCAGCTCTTGGTGAGTGGTCTTCAGGTCCTGGAGTTCCAGGCTGATCACCAGCAGGTCGAGCAATGCCTCTGAATAACGATTGGAAATGCGCTCATCCTGCAACGACGCAGGCTTACTTGCCGCCTGGCGCAACATTTCACGCAACGGGATCACCCCAGGCCGCCGGTCGTCGAGGACCATCGCGGTGTACTCCGCAATACGCGGCAGGCGTTCGGTCAGCAATGCTCGCGGAATACGGACTAGGTGGTTTTCGGTACCACCGAAGCTGAATCGAAACGCTTGAGTTGCGTCATAAAGAAACAAGTTGCCAGCTGCCAGGCTGGCTTTTCTTCCGCCCTGCTCAATTTGGCCATGGCCATTTCGGGCGAAACCCAACCATAAATCTTCGGCCGGACCACTACGCAGATGCCGCTCGGAGCGCTCCCAGTAATGCAGTGGCGATGACAGTGAACAGATGTCCAGACCGCCTAAGGTATTGATCGCGAGCGCGCCATCGAAATTGCTCTGGGACAGGGGTTTGCTATCGGCCGCCAGGCAATGGCGGCAGACCACTTCTTTCCAGTAATCAAAGCGACGTGGTGCAGCAACGGCAATGGTCGAATACTGAGTGCTTGGATTCATGGCACAGACCTCGGTGTAGCGATGCAGTAAGAGCAGGAAAAGGTGTCACCGGCTTTTCAGCGTAGGCAATTAACAGGCCAAGCATATTTAGGTTGCCCTCACGTGCTCAACGGCGCAATTCTCATCGCGGTGCCCTGCATCAAGGTGTGGCTGTCAAAGCCCTCGTCATCCCCATTAAGAGGCACAGAACCCTGCGCGTTCGACACCGGCGCACCAACGCCGATCATGCGTGAAGCGCCCCTTGCAGCGTTGTCTTTTCCAACCAAACGGTTGTCTCGATAAACCAAGCGGCTCCTCGCCGTCACGCCTAATTTCCATCTCACAGCAGCTCATACCCCCGCTGATGAGGCTCGCCATGCATCGACACTGTTCACAACAATTGACTGATTCCATCTGGCTCCTGCAGAGGCGCGACCTCGCGCCTGAAGAGTCGGCTTATTGGTTGATTGAGTGGGGGGCCATGAAACTGTTGCACCGACGACAGATCGCCAAGCGCGACCAGTCGCCCAAGCACTGATGCCCACCCGTAGGCCTGAACGAAAATAACGAGGAGCTCAACATGGAATCCGCAATCGACACACATCTCAAATGCCCACGCACCCTGTCTCGCCGCGTGCCCGATGAGTACCAGCCGCCCTTTGCGATGTGGGTTGCGCGCGCTGACGAGCAGTTGGAACAAGTGGTGATGGCCTACCTCGGCGTACAGTATCGAGGCGAGGCGCAGCGCGAAGCCGCCCTCCAGGCCATGCGTCACATCGTCGGCAGTTTCAGCCTGGCAGATGGTCCGCAGAACCATGATTTGACACACCACACCGACAGCAGCGGCTTTGATAACTTGATTGTGGTCGGCTACTGGAAAGACCCGGCGGCACACTGCCGCTGGTTGCGCTCGGCGCCGGTGAACGACTGGTGGGCGTCACAGGATCGGCTCAACGACGGCCTTGGCTATTTTCGTGAAATCAGCGCACCGCGCGCCGAGCAGTTCGAGACGCTGTATGCCTTCCAGGACAACCTGCCCGGTGTCGGCGCGGTCATGGATGCAACCAGTGGCGAAATCGAAGAGCACGGTTACTGGGGCTCGATGCGCGACCGTTTCCCGATCTCCCAGACCGACTGGATGAAGCCTACAAGTGATCTGCAAGTGATCGCCGGTGATCCCGCCAAAGGCGGACGCGTCGTGGTGCTGGGGCATGACAACCTCACGTTGATTCGTTCCGGCCAGGACTGGGTGGACGCCGAAGCGGAAGAACGCTCGCTGTACCTCGACGAGATCCTGCCGACCTTGCAGGACGGCATGGACTTCCTGCGTGACAACGGCCAACCGTTGGGCTGCTACAGCAACCGGTTCGTGCGCAATATCGACCTGGACGGCAACTTTCTCGACATCAGCTACAACATCGGTCACTGGCGCTCGGTGGAGAAACTCGAGCGGTGGGCCGAATCCCACCCGACTCACCTGCGTATTTTCGTGACGTTCTTCCGCGTGGCCGCGGGGTTGAAGAAGTTGCGGCTGTATCACGAAGTGTCGGTGTCGGACGCCAAGAGCCAGATCTTCGAGTACATCAACTGCCACTCGCAGACCGGCATGTTGCGTGACGCGCTGCCACCAGCAGCCTGAGCGCCATTGGCGTTTACCGCCCCGACTCACGCCCGCTTGCCACCTTTTTCGGGTGGTGCGGCCTCCCTGCGCAAGGAATAAATGATGAATAAGATCCGCCTGCTGACACTTTCCACACTGTTACCCGCGCTGCACGCAAATGCCGGTGAAGTAGCCCCTGGCGATTATGAGCAATACCCGGTCGGCGCGACCATCGGTGCGATTTATTATCAGCACTCAACCACGGACTCAGCTTACAGCAACGGGCACAAGACCAGCTCGGACTTCAAGTTGAGTTCAGACGTCGGCATCCTGCGTCTGCTCCATGTCTATGCGCTCAGTGACACAGTCACCATCGACCCGCAGTTCCTTTTGCCGTTCGGTCACGTCTCCACTGGAGCTGACGCCTCGACGCTGGGCAGTACCCGCGGCATCGGCGACTTGATCCTGACTGCGCCGGTCAAGTGGCGGCTCAACGAAGCCCGCGACACCCTCAGCCTCGCCCCCTATCTGTATGTGCCTACTGGCACCTATGACAAGGACGACGCACTCAATATCGGCGAGAACCGCTGGAAATTCGAATTGCAGAGTGCCTACGTCAAGCACTTCACCGAAAAATGGGCACTGGACCTGGTCGGCGGCGCAACCTGGTATGGCGACAACACCGATTACGGTACGAATGCCGACCGCATGAAACAGGACGTTTCCTACGCCGCACAAATCATGGGGCGCTACATGCCGGACGCGACCACGGCGTTTGGTATTGGCTTCGGGCGCACCTGGGGAGGAGAGACGAACGTTGAGCACGTCAATCAGGATAACGAGTTCGGCACCACCAACTTCCGTCTGACTGCCACCAAATTCGTCACCCCTCAGGACCAGATCCAACTGCAGTTGGGCAAGGATCTCTCGGTGGACAACGGCACCAAGGAAGACTTTCGCATGAACCTGCGTTACGCACGCATTTTTTGATCCGCGCACGCACCGCACAGCGAGCGCAGCCCTGCCGCCTTGGCGCTGGGGTGTCCGGCTCAGCCAAGTCAGTGTCTTTTTCAACCAAGCCTCCGACCGGAGGCACGGATTATCTTGAGCGCCAGGCCCATTAATATTGGTGAGCATGCAGTGCTCTTCGGCCACCTACGATAAGGAGAGCCAACCATGGCGATCGTTCGACCCACCCTTGAACAACTACTGGATATCTCGAGCAGCCTGCATATGCAGCTCAGTGCAGATCAAGCCAGTGAATACCTTGCTCTTATGCAGCCAAGCTTCGACGCTTATGACCTGATTGACGAACTGCCTGACTTCATCCCGCCGGTACGGTACGAACGCAGCGCGGGCTATCGCCCCTCGAGTGCACACAACCCGCTCAACGCCTGGTACGTCCGAACGGAAGTCAGCGGTGCCCGCGAAGGCAAGCTGGCGGGGAAAACGGTCGCACTCAAGGACAATATTTCACTGGCGGGCGTGCCAATGATGAATGGTGCCAAGCCCCTTGAGGGCTTCGTTCCATCTTTCGATGCCACCGTCGTCACCCGTTTGCTGGATGCCGGCGCAACCATCCTCGGCAAAGCAACATGCGAGCATTACTGCCTGTCGGGTGGCAGTCACACCTCCGATCCTGCGCCGGTGCACAACCCCTATCGCCAAGGGTTTGCCTCGGGCGGATCATCTTCCGGCAGCGCAGCGCTGGTTGCCGCGGGCGAGGTCGACCTGGCAGTCGGCGGTGACCAGGGCGGGTCAATCCGGATTCCTTCCGCATTCTGCGGCACTTACGGGATGAAGCCGACCCACGGACTGGTGCCTTACACCGGGATCATGGCCATCGAGGCGACTATCGATCATGCCGGCCCCATCACGGCAAACGTGCGGGACAACGCCTTGATGCTGGAGGTGATGGCGGGAGCGGATGGGCTCGACCCACGACAGGCCGCGCCCCAGATTGACGTCTACAGCGATTACCTGGGACGCGGGGTGAACCAGCTGAGGATCGGCATCCTGCGCGAAGGCTTTGAACTGGCCAATCAGGACCCGCGTGTGGCCTCGTCTGTACGCAATGCCATCGCCGTGTTTTCGCGACTGGGCGCCCATGTCGAGGAGGTGTCGGTGCCTGAGCACAAGATGGCCGGTTCGCTGTGGCACCCCATCGGTTGTGAGGGCCTGACGATGCAGATGATGCATGGCAATGGCGCCGGCTTTAACTGGGAAGGCCTGTATGACGTCGGGTTGCTGGACAAGCACGCCGGATGGCGCGATCAGGCGAACGACCTGTCCGCCTCTCTCAAGCTGTGCATGTTCGTCGGTCAATACGGTGTCGAGCGCTACAACGGTCGTTTCTACGCCAAGGCGCAAAACCTCAGGCGCCTGGCACGCTCCGCTTATGACGCGGCATTGGCGCGCTATGACCTGCTGGTGATGCCTACCGTCCCGATCATTGCCCAGCCCCACCCGGAGCCGGGTTGCTCGATCACCGAGTACGTTTCCCGCGCACTGGAAATGATCGGTAATGCCTCCGCCCAGGACATCACCGGCCATCCGGCCATGTCGATTCCCTGCGGTATGGTAGATGGTCTGCCTGTCGGACTGATGCTGGTTGGCAAACACTATGCCGAAGGCACGATTTACCAGGCGGCCGCGGCGTTCGAGGCCTCTGTTGACTGGAAAAACAGTTAACCGGTGCACCCCATGCAGCGCAAAAAGAATAAGCCGCCAGGCGCTGCCCAGAAGCTCAACGATGAGGAATCAACTGATGACCACTCCTGAAAAAAACACATCAACGCCAGGCGAGCGAGCACAGGCGTTACTGCAAGTGCTCAAGCAAAAAGACCTGATCCCCGACGGTTACATCGAGCACATGACCCAGCTGATGACCAACGAATGGAGCCCGGAAAACGGCGCCCGCGTGGTCGCCAAGGCCTGGGTCGATCCGCAGTTCCGGGCGCTGTTACTCAAGGACGGTACCGCCGCGTGTGCCCAGTTCGGCTATACCGGCCCGCAGGGCGAATACATCGTTGCCCTGGAAGATACGCCCAAGGTGAAGAACGTGATTGTCTGCAGCCTGTGCTCCTGCACCAACTGGCCGGTGCTCGGCCTGCCACCCGAGTGGTACAAGGGCTTCGAGTTTCGTGCGCGCCTGGTCCGGGAGGGGCGCACCGTGCTGCGCGAACTGGGCACCGAGCTGCCGAGCGACGTGGTGGTCAAGGTCTGGGATACCAGCGCCGAAAGCCGCTACCTGGTGTTGCCGGTAAGGCCTGAAGGCTCCGAGCACATGAGTGAGGAGCAGCTTCGGGCACTGGTGACCAAAGACGTGCTGATCGGCGTCGCCCTGGCCCGCGTTGACTGAGAAAAACAACCCATCATCGTTCAATTCCCGGAGTGTCCATTATGGATGGCTTTCACGATCTCGGCGGTTTCCAAGGCTTTGGCAAGGTCCCTCACACCATCAATAGCCTGAGCTACAAACAGGTGTTCAAGCAGGATTGGGAGCACCTGGCCTACAGCTTGATGTTTGTCGGTGCCGACCACTTGAAAAAGTTCAGCGTGGACGAAGTTCGTCACGCCGTCGAACGCCTGGACGTTCGCCAACATGTCGGCACGCAGTACTACGAACGCTATATCATCGCGACCGCCACATTGTTGGTCGAAACAGGCGTCATCACCCAGACAGAACTCGACGAAGCATTGGGCTCCCACTTCAAGCTGGCGAACCCGGCCCATGCTGCGGGTCGCCCGGCGATCACCGGGCGGCCGCCGTTTGAGGTTGGCGACCGGGTAGTGGTCAGGGACGAATATGTGGCCGGGCATATCCGCATGCCGGCCTACGTGCGTGGCAAGCAAGGCGTTGTGTTGCATCGCACCTCAGAAAAATGGCCTTTCCCGGACGCGATTGGCCACAGCGATACGAGCGCGGCGCGCCAGCCGACCTACCATGTGGAGTTTGCCGTGAAAGATCTGTGGGGCGATGCTGCAGATGAAGGCTTCGTGGTGGTCGACCTGTTCGAAAGCTACTTGGACAAGGTGACCCCGTGATAGCCAGGGCCCAGACGGGCCGACTACCGGTGACGGTACTCTCTGGCTTCCTCGGCGCCGGCAAGACCACCCTGCTCAACCATATCCTGCGCAATCGCGAAGGGCTGAGAGTGGCGGTCATCGTCAATGACATGAGCGAGGTCAATATCGATGCCGCCGAGGTGCAGCGCGATGTGTCGCTGCACCGTGGCCGCGATGAGTTGATCGAGATGAGCAATGGCTGTATCTGCTGCACGCTGCGTGCCGATTTGCTCGAGCAAATCAGTGCCCTGGCCCGTCAGCAGCGCTTCGATTACTTGCTCATCGAGTCCACGGGGATCTCGGAGCCGATGCCGGTGGCGGAGACGTTCGCCTTCCTTGACACCGAGGGCTTCAGCCTCAGCGAGCTGGCGCGGCTCGACACCCTGGTGACGGTGGTCGACGGCAGCCGTTTTCAGGCATTGCTCGAGTCGCCAGATACCGTGGCCCGTGACGATGCAGTGGAAGACGCACCCAAGCGCCCTCTGGCGGATCTTCTGATCGAGCAGGTGGAGTACGCCAACGTCATTCTCGTCAACAAACTGGACCTGGTCGACGAGCCGGCTTACCAGGCGCTGCATGCGATCCTTGCCGGCCTTAACCCGACCGCGCGGATCATGCCGATGACGCAGGGCAACGTCGGGTTATCCAACATCCTCGGTACCCACCTGTTTGATTTACCCAGCCTTGCAGCCTCGCCAGGCTGGATGCGGAAGATGGAGGACACCGACGCACCGGCCTCCGAGTCGGACACCTATGGCGTGACGTCCTGGGTGTACCGAGAGCGCGCCCCTTTTCACCCGCAACGCTTGCTGCATTTTCTCCAGCGCCCCTGGCGCAACGGGCGCCTGCTGCGCAGCAAAGGCTACTTCTGGCTCGCCAGCCGGCACCTGGAAACCGGACTGTTGGCGCAAAGCGGCAAGCAGTTCCAGTGGGACTTTGTGGGGCACTGGTGGCATTTCATCGAGGCGTCGCAATGGCCCAGGGATGAATATCGGTTGCAGGGCATCAAGGCCAAGTGGGACAGCATTGTCGGCGACTGCCGGCAGGAGTTGGTCTTTATCGGCCAGGACCTCGATACCCAAGCGTTGCAACGCGACCTCGACCACTGCCTGCTCAGTGCCAGGGAAATCGCCGCCGGCCCGTCCACCTGGCAAACCCTGCCCGGGGCGACGGCCTTTGACGCCCGTACCTTGTCGGCCAGCCCGACACAAGCCTTGCAGGCTGATCCCATTTAACCGAGGTAGAGGTGTTCCATGCACTTTTTCAGCCGCACCACCCGCTGGGTATTGGCGTCGCTTGCCGACAAGCTGGAGCAGCCTGACCAAGCCAGCACGCCGCTGTCGTCGAACAACCCGTTACTGCGCCGTATCATGGCCGGCGCAGACCAACTCCTGCAGGAGCGGCGGGTCCTCAAGGACCAAGCGCGCGCACTGGACCTGGAAGTCGGCCAATTGCAGGAGCACCTGGCCGGCCGCGACAAACAGGTGCGCCAATTGGAGGCGTACTGGGCCCTGGTCACCCGAGGCGCGGGTGACCTGTTCTGGGCGCTGGAACTGGAGGGCACCGCTGCACCCGCGCCGGACTGTGCGATGCAATGGACGGGGTCTGCGTCGATCCAGGTCCAGGGTGTTGATCAACTGGGGCGTTGGAGCGAGCAGTTACACCCGGCTGACCAGCAAGCGCATCTGGAGGCGCTCACCCGGCATCTCGCCGACCGCAGCGGGCGCACGCCGTTTGCATTGGACGTGCGCATGAAGCCTGCCGACGGCGGTGACTATCGCTGGTGCAGAGTCAGCGGTGTGTCGCAACGTGACGGGCAAGGCATGGCGCTGGCCATCGGTGGGACCGTTCGCGATATTCACGAGCAACACCTGCACAACGAGGCGCTTGAACTGGCAACCACCCGTTTCGATATTTCCCGGGAGATGCTGCATGACGGGCTCTGGGATATTGAGGTGGTGGCCGGCGACTCGGCGAACCCGAAAAACACCATTTGGTGGTCGTCGCAAATGCGTCGGCTGCTGGGATGCAACACGGTTGAGGAGTTCCCCAACACCCTGGAAAGCTGGACCTCACGCTTGCATCCCGACGATAGCGCGCGGGCCATCGCTGCGTTTGTCGCCCATGTTGACGACCGTAGCGGCAAGACACCGTTCGATATGGCCTATCGACTGAAACACAAAAACGGCACGTACCGCTGGTTTCGCGGCCGTGGGCAAACGCGCCGTGGGCCGGACGGCTCACCGCAAAGGGTGGTGGGCGCCATCACCGATATCCATGCCCACCATGAAGAAAGCGCGATGCGCGAGGCTCAGGCACAGCAGCATCGGGTGATGCAGGAAACACTCAGCAAGCTGACGCAGATTGTCGCCACCATCCAGGGCATTGCCAGCCAGACCAACCTGTTGGCGTTGAACGCCGCCATCGAGGCGGCGCGAGCAGGCGACGCCGGGCGCGGGTTTGCGGTGGTCGCCGATGAAGTGCGCAAACTGGCCACGCGAACCAGCCAGGCGACCCAGCAAGCGGCCGAGATGATGGACAGCTAGCCACACCAGAGCACCTGTGCGATGGGCGCGGGTACAGAACATATTTCAACAATAGCAACCAGGTATGTTATGCGCGATTACGACTCAGCAGTGGCCTCCTTCGACTATCTACAACTGGCCGCCCAGGACTTGCACGGCGAGCTGGGTGCCTTGAACGCCTGCATCGAATGCTGCGACCGGCACGCCCACGGGAATGCCGTGGCGTTGTATTGCGAAACGCGGGATGGCCGCGCCACGCACTACACCTTCAGCGAACTGCAGGCGCACGCTGCGCGCTTTGGCAATTTTCTGCGAGAGCAAGGGGTCCGGCCGGGAGACCGTGTCGCGGGCCTGATGCCACGCACGGTTGAACTGTTGATTGCCATTCTGGGCACCTGGCGCATCGGGGCGGTCTACCAGCCGCTCTTTACCGCATTCGGTCCCAAGGCGATCGAGCAGCGATTGGGTTGCTCGAGGGCACTCTGGATCATAACCGACGCCCTCAATCGTCCCAAGCTGGACGACGTCACCGACTGCCCACACATTATCGTGACCGACGGCGCCCTACAGCACCCTAGCGATTACGATTTCTGGAGCGCACTGGATAGCCAACAAGCGGATTGCGCGCCTGAGTTGCTCGACGCCAGCGCACCTTTCCTGCTGATGTGCACCTCAGGAACCACTGGGCCAGCCAAGCCGTTGGAGGTGCCTTTAAGCTCCATCCTGGCCTTCAAGGGCTACATGCGTGACGCGATCGACCTGCGCGAGGACGACCATTTCTGGAACCTCGCCGACCCGGGCTGGGCGTATGGCCTGTATTACGCAGTGACCGGGCCACTGGGGTGTGGCCGCGCCACCCTCTTCTATGAAGGCCCGTTCAGCGTAGAAAGCACCTGCCGAATCATCGCTAAGTATGCGATCAGCAACCTGGCCGGTTCGCCGACGGCGTATCGCCTGCTGATCGCTGCGGAGGCCGAGTTCGCCGACGCAGTGGGCGGCCACCTGCGGGTCGCCAGCAGCGCCGGCGAGCCGCTCAACCCGCAAGTCATTCGTTGGTTTGCTGAACAGCTCGGCGTGGTCATTCACGACCATTACGGCCAGACCGAAATCGGCATGGTGCTGTGCAATCACCACGGGTTACAGCACCCGGTTCGTGAGGGCTCGGCCGGTTATGCGGTTCCGGGGTACCGGATTGTCGTGCTAGATGCGGCGCACCAGGAATTGCCAACAGGCCATCCTGGCGTGCTCGCGGTGGATCGCGAGCGCTCGCCCCTATGCTGGTGTACTTCGGCATGCCCACCAAAGCCTTTGTCGACCATTACTATTTGAGCGGTGATATTGTAGAGCTCAATGAAGACGGCAGTATCAGCTTCGTCGGCCGCAACGACGACGTGATCACCACGTCCGGCTATCGCGTCGGGCCTTTCGACGTGGAAAGTACGCTCATCGAACACCCGGCGGTTGTCGAAGCCGCCGTGATCGGCAAACCCGACCCGCAACGCACCGAGCTGATCAAGGCGTTTGTCGTGCTGAACACTCAGTACCCGCCAAGTGCTGAGTTGGCTGAAGTCCTGCGTCTGCATGTCCGACAGCGCCTGGCTGCACATGCGTACCCACGGGAAATCGAGTTCGTCGAACAACTGCCCAAGACGCCCAGTGGCAAGTTGCAGCGGTTCATTCTGCGCAACCAGGAAGTTTCCAAACAGCAGGCACTCGACGCATGACCCAGGGGCGGAAGTTCCTATGCTGAGCCGATCGGAGTTTCAGCGCAGAGCCCTGGAGTTGTTTAAGGAGCGTAGTTTCGGCCAGGTCAGCATGCGTGAATTGGCGGCGCACGTTGGAATTAGCCCGGGAGCGATTTATCACCATGTAGAGAGCAAGGAGGCAATGCTATTTGAATGGCTGATGGAGCTGTATCAGGCGTTGTTGTCGAACGTTGACCTGATCAAAACGCGAAGATTGACGCCTGCGCAACGCGTGACAAAACTGATCGAAGGCCATCTTCAATTGCATGAACACATGACCGGGCACTTCAAGTTAGCGGTCATGGACGCCAATTGCCTGGGCGCCCCGATGCAGGCAAGCGTTGAGCGACTGAGGCGTGCCTATGAGGCAGAATTCATGAAGTTGGTCGGCCAGCTAGGCCATCAGCCTGGCGGGCCGTTGCGCGAGGGTGCGCTCACCGCCATTCTACCCATGCTGAACAGCCTGCCTAAGTGGTTAAGCCCGATGATCGATGATTCTGAGCGCAGAATAATTACGAAGACCATCGCCGATGCGGTATTACAAGCAATAAACACCCTGCCTGGAGTCCCCATACCAAGATCTGAAATCCATCCGTATCCATCCTGGTCTCTGTCAGGAATCGCCACTCGCGATCGATCACAAACCTGATGCAACAAGGGGACAAAATTGGGGGCATGTTTGAACTTTTTCTGCCTGAAAATATTGTTCTAGAGCCCAGTCAAAATGTTTTTTGGACATTTTTACCTTCTGCAGTACCCCGACCGCTTCGCGCCCTCCCGCCAACGAGCACCCGGGTGACAACGGGAGCTCGCCGAACGTAATCAAATCAGTGGCAAGCCCCGTCAGCACTCGAAGATGGACATTAGCTCGAGCCCAGGGCCCTGCAGACAACCCGCGCGGTAATTTCGAAATTATCCATGGTGAGTCCATCGATTGGCGAATGACCTTTTAGTCGCTCATGAGGTTTACACAGCGTCCGATATAGCCTCCATGCATCCACATCCGGAGACCGCGTTAATACCGTGAGCACCAACTTGTGCCGTAACGGATCAAGCTGCCAATCGGGAATGCGCTGCCCGCGATTACCCAAACTGAGGGATAGAAGGCGCCGAGCCTTGATATCGCGATTGATCTGATCTCGGGATTTTCCTGCCAGTCTGGCGAAAACCAGCAGCGGTAAGTTACTCGACGCCTCAAACGTGGCCAACATTTCGGCCCGTTCACGCTGGATGTCAGACACGTGAGAGTTGTGAGGTTTTTCAGTCCATATTGGACCGGGCACGACAGGCGATTGGCTGGGCCCAATAGGGGCTTTCTCGCTACTATCCAGCATCGTCGATGAGACGGTCGCCGATGCAAAGCTGCTGCTGTACAGAACGGCGTTTGCGTTCGCGTTTTCCAGTAAGGGCAGCGAAGCTGCGCCCTCCAAACGAATAGTCAGCGGAGAGCTTGCTGCTTTCGGTTTACCCTGCCCCAAAAGGTCCAATCTATTCGCCCAATCCTGCATCATGGTCCGACGCTGCTCGACATATTCCGCGTGGTTGTAGGCCGCACTCACCTTGTCTGAATCGGCGTGAGAAAGCTGCGCGTCGACCCATACCTTGGGGTAGCCTATCTCGTTAAGCGCCGTCGAAATCGTAGCCCTCATCCCATGCCCGGTCAGTTGGTCGGCATACCCCATTCGACGCAACGCTCCATTCAAGGTGTTCTCGCTAATGCGCTTGTTTAGGTCGCTCCGGTGCGCGAACAAATAACGCTGCGCGGGGACAACTTGGTTCAGCATCTGACGCACTATTTCAAGCGCCTGGACCGACAATGGCACGATGTAAGGCGGTATGTTTGAGGTCTGCTTCCCCGCCTTGCGCATGCCCATCTGAAGCTGCTTCACCACCTCCGGCGGGATAATCCACAACCGCTGCTCCAGATCAAACTGGTCGGGCGTCGCCAGACGCAGCTCTCCGGTACGCACCCCGGTTAGCAGCAACAAGCGAAGACCTAGACGTGTCTGGATTGCGCCACCGTAGCCACGAAGTGCAGCTAGCAATGCAGGCAGCTCGTCCATACGGAGAAAGGGATTGTGTGCGACAGGGGGTCTGGGAAGCGCTACCACGTCAAGGTCCGACGCGGGATTCTGGTCAAGCCCCTCCACCTTCACCAGGGCGTATCGGAACAATTGCTTGAACCAGGTCCGACATTTTTCCGCTGTCGTTAACGCCTTGCGTTGTTCGATTCCGCTCAGTAGGTGCATCAAGTCGTGGCGATTAATGTCGTAGATGGACCGCCGACCAAGCGTTGGCAGGACGTCTTTTTTGAAGATTCTCAAGATTTGCGAGAGCGTGCTCTGGCGACCTTCCTTCAGGCTCAGCCTGCGGAACGCGACCCATTGATCAAACACTGCTTCAAAGTTGTGCTCTGCCGCATTACGAACAGAGCGACGCTGCTGTTTACGATGCTCATAAGGATTGATGCCTTGAGCAACCAAGGCACGCGCCTCATCACGGCGTCCACGCGCCTCTTTGAGACTTATCTGCGGGTAACTACCCAGAGACATGCGCTTCTGCTTACCTGCCCAGTAGTACCTGAAATACCAGATCTTTCCCCCACGGGCCGTCACATTGAGCGCAAGCCCATCCGTGTCGCCGAGGGAATAATCGTTGCCGGTAATTCTGGCTTGCCGAACGGTGGTATCCGAAAGTGCCATAGCGAGCTCCTGATCAGAGTCAGGGCCAGATGCTCATCTCACTATCCAAGCTGCTCCAGCAACAAACCGATTCAGTGCGCGTCCGAATTCAAGACTCTCATTCAGGACTCAATTCAGGACTTAAAAACACTGGATGGTGCTGGACTTCAGTGGTTCCCGCCGGAACGAAAAAAGGACCCGAAGGTCCTGATTTCAATCACTTACAGAATTCAGTGGAACTCTGCAGCGCAATATTTGGAGCGGGAAACGAGACTCGAACTCGCGACCCCGACCTTGGC
>Ga0302156_10002611_pt1 | contig 14576 bp, 8 predicted proteins | sample I_Bog_N3_2_FD_193503 | JGI IMG/M metagenome (GOLD analysis project Ga0302156, IMG submission 193503) | Peat permafrost microbial communities from Stordalen Mire near Abisko, Sweden - I_Bog_N3_2 | ecosystem: Environmental > Terrestrial > Soil > Wetlands > Peat | place: Sweden: Abisko, Stordalen... | reverse complement strand
CAGGATCACCACCATGCTGCCGCCGGCTGCGGCGTCAATGACCAGGTGGCTGTGTCGAAAGAAATGGTGGTCGAACCCCTGTGGGCGATGGTGGATCATGATCGGCCACCAACCGGACCAGGGTGATCAGGGCTGTCTGTCCCAATCATGCGCATTACCCGTCATCTGCCGCATCCCGCGTCATGATAAAGATGCGGCTGGATCAACCATGCCCGACGCCGCCCCCTGCGAACCATTCAACGTTGGGAAGATGCCGGTCATATCAATGTATGAGTGAATGCGGCGCTGTCGCCCGGTTAGGAATGGCGTGATCGGCTTCCGGGCCGTTCCGAGGTCGAGCCGGCCCTCCCGGTGCAATGCAGGCGTGGCCTTGCCGGTACAGCGCACGCGATTTTGCGGGCAGGAAGCCGCTCGAACGGCCCCCGGCAGTCCGCCTGTCGGAGCCCCGCCTCGATTTGCGTGATCCTGGAGTGAATGGCTGACCTGTCCTGCAGCCAATGTGGTGGAACCGGGAAAGACCCATGGATCGCATCGACGCCATGAAAGTCTTTGTGTCGGCCGTGGACGAAGGCAGCCTGGCTGCAGCGGGCAGGCATCTCGGCAAATCGCCGGCGGCCGTAAGCCGTGCGATCGCCTCCCTCGAAGCCCATGTCGGTGCCGAGCTGCTGCATCGCACAACCCGGTCACTCAAACTGAGCGAGGCGGGCGAGCGCTATGTCTCTGCTTGCCGCCGCGTCCTGATCGATCTCGCGGAGGCTGATATTCTCGCCGCCGGCGAACGGTCCGCCCCGCGCGGCACGCTGACCCTGACCGCGCCGATCATCGCCGGCGAGGATCTGCTGCGGCCGACGCTTGACGCCTTCATGGACGAATACCCGACGGTGTCGGTCAGGCTGTATCTGATCGACAGGCAGGTGAATCTGATCGACGAAGGCATCGACGTGGCGCTCCGCATCGCACACCTCGTCGACTCGAACTTCGTCAGCATCCGCCTCGGCGAGGTTCGCCGCGTCATCGCCGCGTCACCCGGCTATCTGGCGCAGCACCCGGTCATCCGCCAACCCGCCGATCTTGCCAAGCATCGGATTATCTCGATGACGCACTTCGGAATGGATTCCTGGAGCTTCCCTCCGCTCCCAGGCTCGTCGATTCCAAGAACCGTTCAGTTCGCGCCACGGCTGGTCATCAACACGGTTCGTGCGGCGGTTGCCTCGGCGGTGGCGGGACACGGCGTCACGCGGCTGTTTTCCTATCACATCGCCGAGGAAGTCGCGCAGAGGCGGCTGCGAATCCTCCTTGGCAAGGACGAATACCCGCCATTGCCGGTTCAGCTGCTTGCCCCGGAAGGTCGCTTCGCCGTGCCCAAGGTGCGTGCGTTTGTCGATTTTGCCGCGCCGCGTCTGAAGAAATACTTCGCGGGCCTCTCGGGCCAGGCCAGCCGCGTTGCGGGCGCCATTCGTTCGTCTGCCGGAAGGGTGTCTGCCGAGTAGCGGGCATTCGCTGCATGGCCGGCCATGCCTAGCTTGATGACCATCGACAGGATGATCATGGAGGCCAGTCATGGCTACGGAACAAAAGGTTGCAATTATCACTGGCGCATCCCAGGGCATCGGATCGGCCCTGGTGAAGGCCTTTCGCCGTCGCGACTATCGCGTGGTCGCCAATTCGCGGAAGATCAGGCCATCCTCGGATCCCGATATCCTGGCCGTTGCCGGCGACATCGCCGATCCGAACACCTCGCAACGTATCGTTTCCGAAGCCGTGGAGCGTTTCGGCCGCATCGATACGCTGGTGAACAATGCGGGCATTTTCATCGCGAGGCCGTTCACCGACTATACCGAGGAGGATTACCTCTTGATGCTCGCGGTCAACCTCGGCGGCTTCTTCCACGTGACCCAGCGCGTCGCCGCCGAGATGCTGAAGCGGGGGTCGGGCCACATCGTGCAGATCACGACGAGCCTTGTGGACCACGCCAGCAGCAAGGTACCCTCGGTGCTGGCCTCCCTGACCAAGGGCGGATTGAATGCGGCGACGAAGTCGCTGGCAATCGAGTACGCATCGAAGGGCGTGCGGGTCAACGCCGTGGCTCCCGGCGTCATCAAGACGCCAATGCACGGTCCGGACACCTACGACCATCTGTCGAAGCTGCATCCAGTCGGACGCATGGGCGAAACCAGCGACATTGTCGACGCCATCCTGTTCCTGGAAAGCGCACCCTTCGTCACCGGCGAGATCCTGCACGTCGATGGCGGCCAGAGCGCCGGCCGCTGAGGCGCGAGCCGATCGCCCCGGGGCGGGGATCGCGCTGACGCGGTTCACGCCCGGGAGCGGGTAGGTCGCGGCGATCAGGGCTGATTGCGATTCGAGCTTGTGGCGCAAGCATGCTCCAGAGCCGCTTCGATACATCTAATCAAATCGTTTGTTTCAAATGGCTTCTCCAGAAAGCCGGCCGCTCCGGCGGCTACGGCCCTCGCTTCCAGACCCGCCTCGGAATGACCGGTGATCAAGACCACCGGAATCCTCGAGCCGGAAGCGGCGAGATGCCTGATCAGGTCCAATCCGCTCATACCCGGCATATGAACGTCCGTTACGATCAGGGTGCAAGCCCCCGGCCCGTTCCCGGCGATGAAATCCCGAGCCGAACTGTATCCGCTGGTCTCGAAGCCATATGAAGAAAGCGAGTCAACAAGGGCCACCCTGAATGGATCGTCATCATCGATGACCGCAATTGCCAAACCTGCCTGCACTCAAGCGTCCCTGCCCCAAGCTTGATCAGCCAACCGACATTTTGCTATACTCGCATGTTACTGCATGCTGATATATTATACACGAGTGTTATTACCGCCGAGGTTAACCATAGATATCCCCGAGACCCAACTTCGGGCGCGCGTTGCGTCGACCGTGGGCTCACCCGATAGCTGGTTAGGCGAGACCAACGGCTGGCCGATTGGGCTTCCCGGCGCGCCCGACATGCTTGATGTACCCATCGGGCATCAGCCAGGCGCTGCTCAAACTCCAGATTCTCGGCGACCTGCGTGGCGTGGCCCACTCGATCTCATGGCCCAGTCGCACGCGTTGGTCCGGATGAAACCGATCGACGATCATGTTGAGATCGGCTTAATTGCGACCCCTATTAGATGTCAGTACCGAACGCCAGCCAATCAGCCCGCCCGGGGATGGCGCGGACCTCCGGCCACCGCTATCAGATTTTCAGGTTACCCAGTGATCCCCATATGCTATATTGCTTTCCGACCCGAGCAACTATTCTGTCCCGATGCCAATGTTCGCAACGTGCACGAGTTACGAAACCGGCGATGAATTTGGGGGCTGCCGGTATCTACCCGTTTGATGTTGCGATAATTCCGCAAGCTAATGTTACAGTCTAGCCTAGATTTGAAAAGCAGGATTGTGCGTCTCGAATCCGTAGGGGCCGGCCATGAAATTGATCGGTATCTTCCTTTCTCCCTTCGTTCGCCGAGTGGCAGTTAGCTTGAATATCCTGCAGTTGCCATTTGAGCATGAGGGGGTTTTTGTCTTCGGAGAACCCAACATGGTTCGCCGCCATAACCCGCTTGTGCGCATCCCCGTACTGGTGGCCGAAGACGGCGCAAATCTTATCGAGAGTGGAGCGATCCTTGACGAGATCGACCACATGGTTAGTCCTGAGCGGCGTCTGACACCAAGCGATGGTTCGCTACGACGGCGCGTGTTACAAACTGCGGCGATGGCGATCGGGTGCGCAGACAAGGCCCAGTGGGCATTCTATGAGGATCGCGTAAGGCCGGCTGAAAAGGTCCACATACCTTGGATCGAACACAATGACCGACAAGTGCTCGGCGGCTTCGAGCACCTTGATATGGCTGCGGCGAAGATCGATGACGGCGGTTGGATCGCCGGAACGCCGGATATAAGCCAGGCCGACGTGACAACCACCGCCGCCTTCACTTTTGCAAATCTTGCTCGACCCAACCTGAAACTGGCAGAACGATTTCCCCAGCTATCGCGCTTTGCCGAGCGTTGCGAATCCTTGCCCGCATTCCTGAAGGCTCCGTTACCCGGAGCCTCCCAATTAAAGAGTGTACTGTCTCAGCCATTCGTCTCCTAAGGCGCCGCCTTTAGGAACTGAAGGTGAAGCTGCCGTGCCGATTGATCGCGCGATCTGGTTTGGGCCGTTTTGTCTACGTCCCGCGGCGCATTTGCTGCTTGAAGCTGATACCCCCGTTCGCATCGGCGCTCGTGCACTCGACCTCTTGATTGTTTTGGTTGAGCGCGCGGGCGAGGTCGTCACCAAAGACGAATTGTTCGCCCGTGTCTGGCCGGGCCTTACTGTCGATCAGGGCAACCTCAGAACTCAAGTGGCATTGGTGAGAAGGGCCCTTCGCGATGACCGGGCTGGCGCCCGCTACGTGATGACTGTTCCTGGGCGCGGCTATCGTTTCGTTGCGCCTGTCTCGGCTACGGAAACAACAAACCCTGTCAAGCCACGAGCATCTCCTGTCGAATCGGCGCCTCGTCTGCCTGCTCGCCTGACACGGTTGATTGGTCGCGCAGATGCTGTTGTCGACATTGTCGGGCGACTAAGCAAGCATCGCTTTGTCACGATCATCGGGCCGGGCGGGATAGGCAAGACGTCAGTCGCCTTGGCTGTCGCCGAACAGGCGGCGATTTCATATGGCGACGGAATCTGCTTGGTGGATTGTGCGCCTCTCTCGGATATGTCATTAGTCGCACCTAAGCTGGCTTCGACACTCGGTCTTGAGATTGCCGTAGACGACCCAACCCGCGGGCTGGTTGCATTCCTGCACGGCAAGCGGATGCTGATCGTCCTGGATTGTTGCGAGCGAGTTGTCGAGGCCGCCGCTGTACTGGTTGAGAACCTGCTCAAAGGCGCCGCGGGCGTCGCCATCTTGGCTACAAGCCGTGAACCCCTGCGAGCAGAAGGCGAGATTGTGTATCGTCTCCCCCCTCTCGAAATCCCTCCTGCAGCGAGCGAATTGACCGCGAACGATGCGCTGACTTACCCCGCTGTTCAGCTTTTCGTTGAACGTGTTACATCAAGCATTGGCCAGTTCAGACTGAGCGATACCGATGCACCCGTCGTCGTCGACATCTGCCGCAGGCTCGACGGGATCGCGTTGGCGATCGAAATGGCGGCCGGGCGCGTTGACGTATTCGGACTGTGGGGCGTGGCCGCGCGGTTGGAAGATCGGCTCCGCCTTTTGACGCACGGCCTACGAACCGCACTTCCGCGGCATCGAACTCTCGCCGCTACCCTCGATTGGAGCTACGACGCCCTTCCGGAACCTGAAAAAACGGCTCTGCGCCGGCTTTCCGTGTTCGCGGGAGGCTTCACGCTCGATGCCGCGCAGGCGGTAGCGGCGGATGATTTGGTCGTCTCGTCCGATTTTGTCGAGGTCGTCGCGAGCCTGGTCTCGAAATCGCTGTTAAATGCCGATGTCGCAACAGCAATCGGCCAATATCGCCTGCTCGACACCACGCGAGCGTATGCCCTGCAAAAACTCGCGGAAAGTGGCGAATTTGACCAGACTTCTCGGCGACACGCCAAGTACATCCAATATCTGCTCGAGAGGGCGAGTGCCGATGCTGCGAGATCGTCATCGATGGCCGCGGCTGCGGGGCTGTCTGCGGAATCAAAACTCGTAGATGAAGCGCGAGCGGTGATCGACTGGGCGTTTTCTGCCGGCCGCGACATTGAATCCGGTATCGCACTCACCGTCGCGTGCGTCCCTCTGTGGACCCATCTTTCCCTTAACCGAGAATGCTGCCGGTATGTCGAACAGGCCCTGCTCGCAGGTAAGGCGACTTTTAGACAGAATGACCGTCGGGAAATGCAGCTATTGGCCGCACTAGGTGCGGCGCTGGTCTGGACGAAAGGCCCCGGTCCAGAGGCAGATGCGGCCTTCGCAAATGCGTTGAAGATAGCCGAGTCACTCGACGAAGCCGACTACCGGATACGAATACTTTGGGGCTTGTGGTCCAGCCATTTCAATAGCGGCCGCATTCGGATGTCTCTTGAAACCGCGAAACAGTTTCGCGATGTGGCCGCGAACCATGGCGATGCCGCAGCGGCGCTCGTGGGCGAACGCACAATCGGAATGTCGCTATTTTATCTCGGCGACCATACCAATTCACGTCGTCATGCCGAATCGATGCTCCGTCATTACCTCAGGCCGGGAGATCGCTCGCACATAATCCGTTTTCAGTTTGATCCGCGCATTGTGTCTCGCACATTGCTTTCAAAGCTTCTCTGGGCGCAGGGATTTCCTGATCAAGCGATGGATGAAGTTCGTGGCGTGGTCGAGGAGGCCATGACCGTCGGTCACGCGATGTCGCTGGCTCTTGCTTTGGCTCAAGGCGCTTGCCCCGTGGCCCTCCTGTCCGGCGATTTGACGGCAGCGGAGCGTTTCATCAATCTGCTGCTCAGGCATGCGGTGGAGCATGCATTGGACCTCTGGTGCGCCTGGGGCACGTGCTTCGCTTCCATGCTGCTTATTGCGCGCGGCAGAAACGATGAGGGACTTGAAACGCTTGATAGGACGCTCAACGAACTGCCTCAAGGTGCGTTCTTTGCGCACTACGCCGGGATCCACGCGACATTAGCGGAAGCGCTTGGGAGGGTCGGCGCGATCCCGAGGGGGCACGCAACCATCGACGATGCCCTGATACGGTCCGAACGCGATGAAGAACGCTGGTACTTGGCTGAGTTCCTGCGCATCAAGGGCGAGCTTCTCCGACTTGAGAATACGCCAAGGGCAGCGCGAGAAGCGGAACAGCAGTTTCGAGGCTCGCTTGACTGCGCCCGGCAACAGGACGCTCTGTCGTGGGAGTTGCGGACGTCCATAAGCCTTGCTCGCTTACTTCAAGCGCAAGGACGAATTATTGAGGCTCGGGATGCGCTTGGACCGGTCTACAGCCGGTTCGGGGAAGGCTTTCAGACCGCCGATTTAACCGCGGCGAAGGCTATCATGGAGACGCTATTCTAAGCCGGCGGACAATGGCGGTCCGTGACCTCGCTCGACCCGCGAGCCTCGCTGCAGAATACGATGAAAAGTTTTTGAAAAATGTAAATTAATTCAAGTGCATAGACGCGAATTCACAAGAATTCACAACGATTGATGCGGGAATGGCCGCCGCAGCGTGCAGATAAGATGGTTCCTCGATCGAAAAAATGGGCGCCAAATGACCGAGAGCACATCGCAGGCCCCTTGGCAGGCGCAACGTCCGCCTCTCGAGCCCAACACGCAGGACTTCGTCGATGGCCTGGCGGCGGCCGGCTCTGAAGTCAATGAACTTGCGATAGATACTGCGCGCGCCGCGCTAGTTGCGATGCAGGCTAAACCAACGGGAAAACCCGTCACACGATCCGAAGTAGTTACAGCTCCTGTTGGCCCGAGAGGCTCTGTTATTTTGCGTCTCGTTCGACCGAAGGAAGCGGCGGGTCCCTTGCCTGTCGTAATGCTATTCCACGGAGGAGGATGGGCGCTAGGAGACGGGACCACCCATGATCGCCTCGCTCGCGAACTTGCGGTCGGCATACGCGCAGCCGTCGTGATCGTCGAATTTAGCCGAACTCCCGAGAGCCAATTTCCCATTCCTGTCGAGGAGGCATACGCTGCCACAAAACATGTGGTGGAAAATGCAGCCGCATTCGGTCTTGAGGGATCTCGCATCGCCGTGGTCGGTGACGGCAGCGGTGGGAACATCGCGGCCGCGGTGACCTTGCTTTGCAAGGAGCGCGGAGGTCCAAAAATCGCTTTTCAGGTTCTCTTCTACCCAATTACCGGAGCCAACTTCGATACCGCTTCGTACCGGATTTTCGAAAACGGACCCTGGCTGACGAAGCGAGCGATGCAGCGTTACTGGGCCGCGTATATACCGAACGAGGCGGAGCGCGAAGTCATCACCGCGACCCCTCTCAACGCCACCATCGATCAACTGCGCGGTCTGCCCGATGCTCTTATCATCACGGCGGAAAGCGATATTCTTCGCGATGAAGGCGAAGCGTATGCAAGAAAGCTATGCGAAGCGAACGTACGCGCAACTTGTGTACGTTACCTTGGCACGATTCACGACTTCGTCATGCTGAATGCGATTGCGGACACTCCCGCAGCGCGAGGCGCGATAACTCAGGCCACATACGCACTCCGAGGCGCGTTAGATTGAATCAGCGGCAGACATCGAGTCCGAGGCAAGCGGCTTTTGAGAGGCACGTTCCGCGGGCGGGAACTAGTTCCGTGAACACGACCGATGATCGTAAAGACTTTTGGCCTGTGCAGAATTGGGGGTGAATTCGTGGTCAGATCGGGACGGGGAGACGAGCCGGTGCGTGGGTGCCGCCCGCGATGACCGAGTTCGCATGGGTCGATACTGGTGGCGAACACCTGCCGCTCGAGCCGCTGTGGGATGACGGCGAGCGCCTTTATTGCCGAACGTGGCGAAATAGTGCGGAGGGTGGCCGGCACGCATTGATGGCCGTGTTGGCGGCTGCCGAACACCCCGCGCCCGCCACCATCAGTCGACTTGCCCACGAATTCGCGCTCAAGGACTATCTCGACCGCGCCTGGGCCGCGCGGCCGCTGGAGCTCGTGCACAGTCGCGGTCGAACCCTGCTCCTGCTCGAGTCCGACAGTACCTGTTCGCTGGATTCGTTGCTGGGCAAGCCCCTTGAGTTTGGAAGGTTTCTGCGGCTGGCCCCGGAGATCACTCAGGCCATCGGCCGGTCACATGAGCGCGGCCTGGTCCACAAGGACATTAAGCCCGCCAACATTCTTCTCGCCCCCCTCACCGAGCAGGTCTGGCTGACCGGTTTCGGCATCGCCTCCCGACTGCCTCGCGAACGCCAGGCACCCGAGCCTCCCGAGTTCATCGCAGGAACCTTGGCCTACATGGCGCCGGAACAAACCGGACGAATGAACCGCTCAATAGATTCGCGCAGTGACCTCTACGCGCTCGGCGTTACGTTCTATCAAATGCTGACGGGAGCGCTACCGTTCGCGGCGACCGATCCCATGGAATTGGTTCATTGCCACATCGCGCGCAAGCCGCTGGCGCCGAACCAGCGATTCAAAGGAATACCACCTCCCTTGTCTGACATCGTCATGAAGCTTCTCGCCAAGACCGCAGAGGAACGCTATCAGACGGCGGCGGGTCTGGAACAAGACCTGCGGGATTGTGCAACCCAATGGGAGAGCCAACAGCACATCGAGCCCTTCACCCTCGGACGACATGAGCCGCTCGGACGGCTCTTGATTCCCGAGAAGCTGTATGGGCGCGCCCGCGAAATAGCGGTCTTGCAGCACGCCTTCGACACCATCGTCAAGCACCCGACGACCGCGCTAATCCTCGTGTCAGGCTATACGGGTATTGGCAAATCGTCGGTGGTGAATGAACTTCACAAGGCCCTGGTTCCGCCACGCGGCCTGTTCGCATCGGGCAAGTTCGACCAATACAAACGCGACATTCCCTATGCGACCCTGGCACAGGCCTTTCAACGACTCATCCGCCCGATCCTCGCCAAGAGCGAAGCCGAACTCGGCCGGTGGCGGGAGGCTTTGCTCCATGCGCTTGAGCCCCACGGCGGTCTCATCGTCGACCTCGTTCCGGAGCTGAAACTCATCATCGGGGAGCAGGGGCCGGTCTCTGAGCTGCCGGCACCTGATGCCCAGCGGCGCTTCCAGTCACTACTGCGGCGTTTTATCGGCGTGTTTGCTCGCCCTGCACATCCGCTCGCCCTGTTTCTCGACGACCTGCAATGGCTCGACGCGGCAACTCTGGACCTGCTCGAGGATATCCTCACCCAGCAGAGCGTCCCACACCTGCTTCTGATTGGCGCCTATCGCGACAACGAGGTCGACGCCTCTCATCCGCTGATGCGTAAACTCAGCTCGATCAAGGCGGCCGGCACGTCCGTCGAGGAGATCACGCTAGGCGCGCTCGATGCGCAGCACGTTTCGCAGTTGATCGCGGACACGCTGCAATGTGAAACGGATCGGGTGGGAGATCTAGCTCAGCTGATTTTGCGGAAAACCGGCGGTAATCCGTTTTTCATCAATCAGTTCCTGTCGACACTGACAGATGAGGCTCTGATCGCGTTCGATTCCGTGCATTCGCGCTGGTCGTGGGATCTCGAGCGCATCCACGCCAAGCGTTACACCGACAACGTGGCTGACCTGATGATAGGCAAACTCGCCCGGCTTCCTGCTGCAACCCAAGAGGCGCTGCAACAGCTCGCCTGTCTCGGCAATATCGCGACCAGCGCGATGTTGGCTGTCGTTCAAGGCACCACCGAGCAGGAGCTGCACGCCAGACTCCTTGAGGCGCGCCGCCAGGAGCTGGTCGATGTCCTCGAGAGTTCCTACCGGTTCGTTCACGATCGCGTCCACGAGGCTGCTTACGCGTTGATCCCGACCGAGCGGCGCGCGGCGGTGCACCTGCGGATCGGCAGGATGCTGGTCGCGCATACGCCTCCCGGCAAGCTGGACGAGGCCGTCTTCGAGATCGTCAACCAACTCAACCGCGGCGCCGCCTTGATGACCTCGCGCGACGAGCGCGTGCAGTTGGCCGAGTTCGATCTGCTCGCGGGCCAGCGCGCCAAACAGTCGGCGGCCTACAATTCGGCGCTAACCTACCTCGCTGCCGGGCGGGCGCTGTTGCCCGAGGATTGCTGGGAGCGGCACGGCGCGCTTACCTTCGCGCTTGAGTTCTGTCGCACCGAGTGCGAGTTCTTGACCGGCGCATTGGCGGCCGCCGAAGGGCGGCTGTCTATGCTTTCCAGCCGCGCTGGTCGGCTCGTAGACTTCGCCGCCGTCACCCATCTGCGGGAGGAGCTCTTTACTACCCTTGGCCGGAGCGACCGCGCCATTGAGGTATGTCTCGACTATCTGCGGCGCGTCGGCGTCGATTGGTCGGCGCGCCCGATGAAGGAGGAGGTCCGGCAAGAATACGAGCGGCTGTGGCGCCTGATCGGGCGTCGCTCGATCGAGGAACTCGTCGATTTGCCCCCAATGACCGACCCCGAGTGGCGCGCAACCATGGACGTCCTCACTGCGGTCGTCTCCCCGGCGTTATTTACCGACGAGAATCTGCTCTGTCTCGTCATCTGTCGGATGGCGAACCTCAGCCTGGAGCATGGCAACAGCGACGGATCGTGCTTTGCCTACGTCTGGCTCGGCATGCTCCTCGGGCCGCATTTCGGCGATTACCGGGCCGGGTTTCGCTTCGGTAAACTTGGCCTGGACCTGGTGGAGCAGCGCGGACTGCATCGCTTCGAGGCCCGCGTCTACCTGATCTTCGGGCACCGCGTCATTCCCTGGACGCAGCCCATCCGAACCGGACGCAGCCTGGTTCGGCGCGCCTTCGATGCGGCCAACAAACTCGGCGACCTCACCTTTGCAGCATATAGCCGCGACAACTTGATTACAAATCTCCTTGCCAGCGGCGATCCGCTTGGTGACGTTCAGCGCGAGGCCGAAGCAGGGCTCGACTTCGCGCGTCAGGCGCGGTTCGGCTTGGTCATTGACCGCATCACCACCCAGCTCAGGCTTATCCGGACCCTTCGCGGGCTGACTCCTGAGCTCGCCTCATTCAATGATACCGAGTTCGACGAGGGCCGGTTCGAACGGCATTTGAGAGAGGAGCCGGACCTGGCGATCGCCGCCTGCTGGTACTGGATCCGCAAGCTGCAAGCCCGCTTTTTCGCGGGTGACCACGCTTCCGCCGTCGCGGCAGCAGCGAACGCCAGCCGCCTTCTCTGGACCTCACCTTCATTCTTCGAGTTGGCAGAATACCATCTCTACTCCGCTCTGACCCGAGCCGCGTTATTCGATAAGCTCGACGTGGCGGAACGGGCCCACCAGCTGGAGGCATTGGCCGTCCACCACCGCCAGCTCCAGGAGTGGGCAGAGAATTGTCCTGAGAATTTTGTCAACCGGGCGGCACTCGTCGGGGCGGAGGTGGCCCGGATCGAGGGGCGGGACGTCGATGCCATCCGACTGTACGAGCAGGCCATTGGCTCGGCCCGCGAGCATGGTTTCGTGCAGAATGAAGCTCTGGCCTATGAGGTCGCTGCCCGGTTCTGCAGCGCGCGCGGCTTGGAGACCTTCGCCGACGCCTATCTGCGCAAGGCCAGGGATTGTTATCTTCGCTGGGGCGCCGACGGCAAGGTGCGGCAGCTCGATCGGCTTTATCCACATTTGACCACCCTGGAAGAGCAGCGTCCTGCCGCGATCATCGGCTCCCCGGTCCAGTATCTGGACCTGGCGAGCGTCGTGAAGGCCTCTCAGGCCCTGTCCAGCGAGATCGTGTTGCCCAAGTTGATCGAGCGGCTAATGAAGATCGCGATCGAGAACGCAGGCGCGGATCGCGGCCTTTTGATACTGCCGTCAGGCGATGAATATCTGATCCAGGCGGAGGCGCGAGCGACCGGCGATCAGATCGAAGTCACGATGCGCCAAGAGCCGATGACCCGGATCGCCTGTCCAGAATCCCTCATCCGCTATGTCATCCGCACGCAGGAGAGCGTGATTCTCGATGATGCCTCCAAACCCAACCTGTTCTCCGGCGATGACTATCTTCACGACCAGCAATCCAAGTCGATCCTCTGCTTACCGCTGACAAAGCAACGGGAATTGACCGGGATCCTCCTCCTCGAAAACACATTAGCTTCACGCGCGTTCACACCGTCTCGGATCGCGGTCCTGGAGCTGCTGGCGGCACAAGCAGCGATCTCGCTGGAAAACATCCGTCTCTACGGCGATCTCCAGGAGCGGGAAAGCAAGGTCAGACGCCTTGTCGACTCCAATATCATCGGCATATGCATTTTCGATCTCGACCGTCGCATTATCGAGGCCAACGACGCGTTTCTCAATATCGTAGGGTACAGCCGCGATGACGTTATTTCCGGTCACCTGAGCTTTACCCGCTTGACACCTCCCGAATGGGCCGAAGCCGACGAGCGGCTGTTGGCAGAGTTGGTTTCCACCGGAACCTGGAGACCTTACGAAAAGGATTTTTTTCGGAAAGACGGCAGCCGCGTGCCGGTGCTTGTGGGTGGGGCAACCTTCGGCGAACTCCAGCACCAGGGTGTCGGCTTCGTCGTCGACCTGACCGAGCGAAAACGCGCCGAGGCAGAGCTGGCGCACGCCAACCGGGTTGCGACAATGGGCCAGCTCACGGCCTCCATTGCCCACGAAGTCAACCAACCTATCGCCGCTCTGCTTACGAATGCCGAAACCGCCATGCGCTGGCTCGCCCGCCAGCCGCCAAATCTGGAAAAGGCCAAGCCGTTGATCGACCGCATCATCGGCGACGGTAAGCGGGCCGCCGATATTGTCGGCCGGATTCGTGACTTCTCCAAGAAGGCGCCGGCGCGGAAGAAAGATCTGGAGATCAACGAAACAATTTTGGAAATTATGAGACTGACCCGTGCTGCGATATCAGAGCACGGCGTCTTGGCGAAGATGCAACTGTCGGAGCGGCTGCCGCACATTTTGGGGGACAGAGTCCAACTGCAGCAGGTGATTCTGAACCTGATCATGAACGCCATTGAAGCGATGAGCGAGGTCAGCGAGGGATCGCGCGAGTTGCTGATCAGCACCAGTGAGGTGGAGTCGGGCAGCGTGCTTGTCGCGGTAAGCGATTCGGGTCCGGGGCTGCCCGCAGCGAGCCACGCACGAATCTTCGAGGCCTTCTATACCACCAAGTCCAGCGGTTTGGGGATGGGCTTGTCGATCTGCCGCTCGATCGTCGAAGCACATGGCGGCCGGCTCTGGGCGACGCCGAACCAACCTCAAGGCGCCGTGTTTTGCATGACGCTGCCGATCCACGAAAAAATTGCCTGAGAAGCCGGAGTCATCTGAGACCTGTTGTTGCCAAACAGATGAACTCGACCGGCCGCACACCGGGCCAATCGGCGCGATGCCGCTCTCCCAATGACGGAACGCGCCGGAGCCCAATCGGGGTGACGCGCGGGTCGACCAGCAAGTTGTGGAATTTCTCCATCCCGCAGGCGGCCGTCGGCCCGGCGCGCAGGCCAGGGGTGTCGTGCGGGCGGCGCGCGCCGGCGGCCATTCAGCGGGTCGTGCCGTGCCCGGGTGCATGAGAATCTTCCCGCTCATACCTTGATATGACGGCTTCTTACGAAGGTTGGATGGCGGACGGAACGATCGTGACAGAGATTCACGCCAGATAATGGAGCGGCCGGCGTGCAGTTCTGCTGCGCCTCAGCCGCATCGCTTGCGGCCAACCCCGGACCACAAGATTGAAGTACCAGCCGCTCGGAGCTCAGCGTGAAGCAACCCGGACAAGGCCTCCCTGTGCCATCTCGGAAAACCCGGTGGAGAAGGCAATGACCACGAGCGACGGAAGACGGCAAGCGGAGAGACCGGTTCTCTTGTCCCGCGGCTCCGGGCCGGACGCTCCCCCATCCAGCCGCGCGCTGTCTCCCCCGATCGCGATCGTTGCGTGCGGCTGCGCCGGCGCGGCTTGCAATTGTTCCTGCAGTCAGGCCGATCCGATTAACGGCGGTGAACTGATTTATGCGGTCTACCAGGCGGCGG
>Ga0302156_10002608_pt1 | contig 14588 bp, 18 predicted proteins | sample I_Bog_N3_2_FD_193503 | JGI IMG/M metagenome (GOLD analysis project Ga0302156, IMG submission 193503) | Peat permafrost microbial communities from Stordalen Mire near Abisko, Sweden - I_Bog_N3_2 | ecosystem: Environmental > Terrestrial > Soil > Wetlands > Peat | place: Sweden: Abisko, Stordalen... | reverse complement strand
AGAAAGCGCCGTCGAGATCTTGAACCAGATCGCCAACAGCGTCGCCGCCAAAGCCAAACCCACCCAGAGCGCGCAAAGAGCCCAAGTGTTCGTCATGAATACGAACTCCTAGATTGTCGTTCAGGGAACTCGGCCGGGACACAACTCCGCAACAGGATCCCCTGTCAGGAGTTATCATCTGTCCGGCCTATTGGAATGGACAGCGGTTAAGGGTGAACTCCTTCACCACAACCAACAGCTTAGTAGATACCTGTTCTGCTTCGATGTCAAGACTGACTGACTGACCGCCGAGCGCGCTGTCCAGGTGCCGATCCCGGTGCACGATTCCAGCGAACCAGAATGGAACCGCTTATGCGCGAGTTATCTCGATGGCCTCACAATTCGCAATCCCACTGCATACGGTACGAACTCGTAAAGAAGAACTCCGATCTCGCCGTGACCATTTCTGGCTTTACGCTAAATCGCCGAGGATCAATTCGAGGAGCGGTGCAGCGGTCCAGAGCCAGATGGTTTCCACCAGACCCATCAACTAGCATGGATGCTCTGATATGCATTTCAGAGCTGCTTTTACCGGCATCGGAGAGACGCTCCCTAGAATCTGCTGCCGTAGGCAGCGTAGTGGCGAAACGGAAGCTTGGACTTGTAATCGATCGTTTTATTGAAGTTGTATATGCCAGTACAGCTCCAATTAAGATCCGATCTCGAAAGAACGTCCTGAATCTCGCCGATCGAATCTCCGGGGATCGGAGTACATGCCGGATTGTCGCACCAATGATTCAGCGGAACTCCGGCGTTCCCGTCCAAACCTGCCGTAAATGCGAGGCTCGTCAGAGACTTTAGCCGCTTACGGTCGGCGGGTTGGTCTGCAATACGCGTCTTCCCGCAACCGGCGCACACGAACTCGCGAAACGGTAGGCCCTCTTGTCTCTGAATGTTGAGGAATTCATGTAGCTCTCGAGGTATTCCCTGCACGTATTGATCAAGGAAGGCCGAATAGGAATCTGGGTACAGCAGTGAATAGCGATTATGGCCGAGCGTGATTGCGGCGCCGCATTCGGATTTCGCCTGAAGATCAACCACACCAAAGAGGTAGATCGTGAACCCGCATGACGGGCAATAGGTCCTCCAGAGATCGACCCTCGCCTTTACTCCTGTCACCGCCTGGGACTGTGAATACCTCAGTTTCTTTGTTAGAAGATCGCGCACGAACTGCCTCAGGGGCCGCTCTGCGCCGTTCACCTCGACGGAAAAAGAACTTGGGCTCTGTTCACGGTAGTGCAACAAGAACATCGGGGTTGCATGCTGAGATAACAACGAGAGTTGTTGGTGGCTGAGTGCTTGGCGCTCGGGAACAGAGCTGAAGAGCCAGCAGCAACGGATCTCGTCGTTTCTGTAGGCTTGTTGCCTCCGAATCGTTTCTTGGAAGGTTTGTGGGCTGACCTGAACCTCAAACACTACGTTCCATTTCGGGTGCTTTACCAAGACGTCCGCGCGCCAGCCGTTTCCTTCGTATTCAGGAACCGCTTGGAGCTTCAGTTCGCGGCACGCCCTGACAATCTCCAGCTTAGCCAACTGATGCACTTCCGATTCGGACTGTTTACATCCGATATCAACTTGGTGAACGAAGTGCTGTGTACCGGCTGGGCTGACGCGCATGAAGCCCTGGCCATTGCAGCAGGGCATGGTTAATTGGATCTCCTTTGAGCGAAGCCGCTGCTGGAGTTCCTCCCACTCAGCGTCATCGAGGGGCAGGACAACTTCCTTACCATCAAGCGAGGCACGGAGATTCATCGGTATCGGCCGTCTTCTGTTTCAATGTGGGGAATGGGTCGCTCTACGACCTGGGCGTGTACGGTGGCGATTGCCAACTCTACCGCAATGAAGCCCAAAGTGGCGGGAGTTGTTTTCATGCCTTGAGCTCCTGAGTCAAGAAGTGCGAAAGTGCGTTTTGATTGGGCAGAGTAAATATAAACCGGGAGGGCCACATGCGATGGGAAATTCCGCTCCTCCCCGTTCCGCCCTGGCCGGCGGGCTCCATCCGGCGAATGCAAGGCAGTTGTTGACGGGCGCAGGCAAGAAAACCTCAGGTCAGGTGCTGGTAAATCGCCAACGTGCTCGCCAAACACTGCAAGCGGAGAAATCAAAGCTCCCGTCTTCGCCCTTGATTCGCCCCTCTGCCCGTGCTAACGTACTCTGAAAGGTGAACAGATGGAGAAAACCAGCAACGCCCTCGGCATGATCGCAGATAACTCGGCCGCCTTCTCCCTCGTCTCCCCGACTCCCGGTGAACACGAGGAACAGATTCTGCTCTCGGTCCTGAGCAACATCGAGCAGGAACATTTGGCGCGATCACGCCGCCACGGCAAGAAGCAGTCCTTGCTTTGCTTCAGTGCCAAACTCACCTATGACGAGTTGCGCACCCTGCAGGATCTTTCAAAAAAATGGAAGCTCCCCCAGACCTACCTCGCCCGGTTCCTCCTCCGCGCCGTCATGCCATTGCTCCAAAGCCCGACGGAGGCCGTCAGGCCCGCCCTTGAAGCGTACCTTGCAGCAGAAATTGCTCGCGAGGAAGCCCGTGAACGCAAGCGACAAAAGAAGCTTGCCGAGTTCGCTGCCTAAAGCCAGAATCGGATATAGCCGCCTCGCAGACCCTCCGGGGCGGCTTTAATGCAGCAGAGATGCGAACCTCGCTGGACAACGTTTTTTTAACGGCACTTCCAAAAACATCCCGCGTCCATGGCTTACTGCATAGGCTTCCCTGCTTCAACCAGTCCCCGTTCGCCGTCTCGCGGCCGAGAGGCGCGCATTTTGCTCGCGTTTTTTGCGTGATTGACCTTCCCCCTCGGATTCGGCCGGGCTACTTTAGGCACAATGCCCAGTGCAGCAACAGATCACGGCACCCCCACACCGCTGCTCGACCCCGCACGGATTACACCGCTCATGGTCGCCGAGTACAAGCTGTGGTTCATCAACGGCACGGACTTCTATTTGCAGAACTCCTTCCTGTTGCCCGCCGATAGTGAAGCTCTTGCCTGGGCACGCGTTGCCGCCCCTCTTACTTCTACCCACATCCAACGCCATCTTGACGGCCAACATACGATCGGTGTCTACGCTCTGACCCCGCAGTCCAGTTGCGGCAAATGGTTTGCCCTCGACGCCGATTACCCAGGCGCAGAGGAACACCTCGAAGAAATCGCCAGGGAGATGAGAGAGGATGGTTTGTCCCCCGCCCTCGAGGATTCCCGCCGCGGTGGCCACTTGTGGGTCCTTTGTAGCGATCCTATCCCTGCCCGCCTCAGTCGGATCTACCTTTACTCGCTTCTTGACCGCCTCGGCCTCGCCATTCGCGGCCCACGCGGGAACAAAGAAGGCATCGAGATCTTCCCCAAGCAGGAATCGCTCGAAACCGGCCAGGTGGGCAATGGCCTGCGCGGTCCGCTTGGCGTTCACCGCAAAGTGATGAAGCGTTTCTGGTTCCGCGATGCAGTACCGGAGATCGAAGCACAATTTGCTTACCTTCGCAGGATTCCCAGGTGCTCACGCCGTGACATTGAGTTGCTGACTAATGGCATGGATATGCCGGTAGACCTGATTCCCACGAGACCTTCCGAGTTCCTTGGACCAGCCCCTCAAAGCCAATTCGATATCCGCTTCTTCATCGAAGCCTCACGCCGCCATGCGCGCACATACCACGTCCAGTGCCCCTCTTGCGCCGAAGCGGGACGCGATACTGGACGCGACAACCTCCACATCACCGAGACCAGCGGACGTCCGCCGCTCTACCACTGCTTTGCGGGATGTGGCGGCGAAGACATCCGTGCAGCCTGTTACCGGCGTGCCGGCACCTACTCCGGCCGCAGACTGGAGTAGCCCATGCCCCCACGTCCACCCGCCACACGTTCCTCGCCCGGCTTCGCCATGGGTCTGGCACCGTTGGAGCTTGAAGCTCTCAAGAAGGATCATATCTACACCAACAGCACTATCGCCGCCGTTCGTCAATCCAGCGGACGCCTGCTGCTCCGCGGCGAGGAATCGGGAGGCGCTGGGCGCGCTGTAGGCCACTATGCCGGCTACGCGCCCCTCGATGGTCATCCGTTTCAGCTGGTCCAGCCGATACGAACCGTCATGCCCAACGCACAGCACCGGCGCATCTTTGGCACCGTGATGGTACGCTTCGAGATATTCCAATACAGCGAGAATCAGGTTCATACGCACATCTCATTGCATACGATCGTCCCATCTGCCGACCCGAAACATCGCGCTGCGGACAGCCACCTGCGGCGAGTGCTCTTTGAGGCGCGCTTCGGCGAGATTACCGAAGACAACACACCCAGCTTCATCTCGTTAGCCGGCGAACCGCTGGCTATTCCAAGCTTCCTGTCCGAAGGCTTCCGGCAAGCCCTGAAGGGCAGCCGTTGCCGCGCATGCCGCCATAGCCACCTCGATAAGGTAACGCCCATCACTCTTCCGCCGGGTCTGCTGTCTGCTCTGCGCCTCGTGGCACCGAAATCCACTTCTGGGGAAAAGTAACCGATGCGGTTTATCGTCACGCTCTTAGTTCTCGCAGGTTTCGCATGGGGCGGCTACCGGATTTATGAGCAGGCCGTTGGCGACAACGCCGGTCAGATGCACCACAATTCCGCCGCCGAACCCCTCTCCCTGCTTCGCGGTAGCCACAGCACGACATCCCTGCTTGCAGGGCTACTACATTCCGCTACCCGCGCGTCATACGCGGGCCAGTCGCCGCTCGTCTCCCGGTCAGTTCCGGCCGCTACATACCACGGCGCTGTTCACTACGCCCCAAGCGAAAACCTCGAGGCCATTGACGCATCGGCCATAGTCAACTCCCACTGCGACCATCTGGATGTCGCCATGTATTCCTTCACTGACTGGGAGTTGGCGGAGGCCATCACACGCTTTGCCGGTAACGGCCGCAAGGTAAGAATCTACCGAGATCGAGAACAGTACGATCAGGAGGATCGCCGCGGCTCTCATGTCGGCAACCTCTTCCACGGAAACCGCAACATCGCCATTCGCGTGAAGGGTTCCCGGATCCTCATGCACATAAAAGGCTGGTCCGATGGCTGCACTCTCCGCGAAGGAAGCGCCAATTGGTCGCCCAGCGGCGAGAAGCAACAGGACAACACCTTGACCCTCACGGCCGACCCTGGCGCCATCCGCGCATACGAAGCCAACTTCAACAAGATGTGGAGTCGCGCCGACAACCAGATCATTCAATAGTCGCGGGGCTCCGGGCCGCCGCGACCCTCCCCTTTGGAGCCTGGAGCCCTTAATGCCCCTTCGCCGCACGCTAAACGCCACAGTACTCCGCTGCCCGCATTGCCGCCTGGTCCAGTATTGCACCGCGAACGGCCTGTGCCGCCGCTGCCGGCGAATCCTCCAACCCACTCCCAGGATGCCCACCTATGCCAGGAACATCGGCAGAGGAATCCGCATGCTCCGCCAGGAGCACGGTCTCACCCAATCCCAGCTGGCCGCTTCACTGAACACAAGACGTACCTACATTTCTACTATCGAACGTGGTGTGGCGATTCCGTCTATCCTCACCATTGAGCGCATCGCCGCCATTTTCGATCTCGACATTGCGGGGGTGTTCCTTCTGCTCCGCCGCATGCAACGCATCTCTGATCGCGCCCAGATCAAGACGTTGTAAGTGGTCAACAAATATTTACGGCCGCATTGAGGAGTGGTCGACTGAAGTGCGCGCGCAAATGGCCCTTGCGGAGTAACTGCGGTGGTGACCCTGCGGTTACCCTGTCGTTTTGAATCCACCTGGCCGCATCGCCTTTTCTTATGCGGCTCTTCTACACTCTCCGGCGATCGTGCAGAACAGCGCAAATCCTTTTGGTTATTGTCTCTCTAGTTAACCTAGTACTCTAATTAAGCCTATCCTTGCGCACGAAGGTAACCATCGATAGAATCAGTTAGACCTGTAAATCGCCGTATAAAACAAACGCGAATGGCTTCCCCGGTCCACTTCCCTGCTGGCGCGGCCTTGTGGAGGAGTGCTGCGGAATGTCTGGGAAGACCATTGGGCCTGGAAGAAACCCTGTCCTGCCGACCGTTGATCAAACCTTTTCGCTGCCTGACTGGCAGGACGGCGAGTTTCCGTACCTTGGCCGTCGCGTGCTAATCATACGGGAAGTCGCGAGCAACATAGTCTGCTCCGCCGTTGTAACTCCCCGCATGTCCGTCAAGGAGATGGTCCAGGACTATGTGGGCTTGCGCGCATTCGAAAGGTCTGAGACGCAGTTGGCAATGACCTTCGAAGTGGTTGCCAACGGTAAGAAGGTCGAGCCAGAGACGCGCGCCATTGCGTCCCGGACAGGTCGCCGCACAACGCTTCGATCCCCTGTGCGCGATATTCAATGGGCACGCGCACTCCGCGCCAATCGCGATCGGCCTCCCCTCAGATCGCAGTGGGTTTAGAGGAAACTCCACTCCCGCAATTAGCTTGAAATTCAGCTTTCTTATATGCTACAGAATCTCACTTTGGCGTATTCTGTAGTCACGTCGCTCAATTTGGCAATGAGTCTATCGTTGTCACAAACGAATGAACGGAGCAGCTTATGGTGTCTCCTGCCCATGCACGAACGCTGCTGGTCAAGGGTTGTCTGCCTGAGAATTCAGTGGTTATTGCAGGGCTGTGCGTGGTTCCCCAAGCGCCTGTCGCCGCACTGCCGGAAGGTCTCAAGGTTGAGGGCCCTCTGGACTGCAGCGATAATCCGGCCCTTACGACTGTCCACGCTCGTGTACGCATTGAAGGATCGCTTCTACTGAGACGAAACAAATCCCTACAGACAGTCGGCAGTGACCTTTTCGTGGCCCTGGATTGTGCTATGACCGATTGTTCCGCCCTCAAGAGCATCGGCGACAACTTGTACGTTGGCCGCGACCTGGATCTCTCCGGCTGCCCAACGGCTGTCCTTTTGCCGCCGGTCGGTCAAATCGGCCGCAATCTGGTCCTGCCCGACGGCTATGACGTCGCCTGTATATCAAAAACCTTTACGGTAGGCGGGAAAATCATGACGGATAAATCGCTCCGGGCAGACCCTCAATACCCTACAAAGAAGCGCTTTCGCGCACCATCATGGGCTGAATCGCGGGGCGCGCTCCGCAAACACCGCTGAACATTCAGCGCGTCTAGACGTTCCCTCAGCGGTTTGCCTTGTTGTACCGTCCTGCCATGCCCACTCCTTCAGTACTCATTCATCAGCATTTTCTTGCCTTTATTCTCTGTGCCGGATTGGTAGTCTGGGGGGCCTTGGCCATCTTGGCCGCCCTTATCTTCTCTCGCGTTATCCGGTATCGCAACGACCCCTCCTGTTTCTCCCACCGTAGGCGCGCCCCACAAGAGTGCATCATCCTGCACTTTTTACCCCCGCCCTCATGTAAAACACTCATTTGCCCGCGCTAGCCGCTCTCTCTGCGGCCGAGGATGCTTGTCATGCCACAGACTACGGCCCTCATCGAATCGGAGCCACTCGACGGACCACCGCGCGCCAACAGGCGTCGGCTTCCGGAGGTGCGGCCGTCCGTGACGCATCACTTCCGGATCGCCAACCACGAAGGTTATCTCATCGTCGGGCTCTACCCCAATGGCTCTCCCGGCGAGATTTTTATCAAGATGGCAAAGGAAGGCTCCACAATCTCCGGCTTGATGGACACCATCGGCACGACGGTTTCCGTCGGCCTCCAACACGGGGTTCCGCTCAAGGTGCTGTGCGAAAAGCTCGCGCACATGCGCTTCGAGCCTTGCGGCTGGACTGGAAACGAGCAGATTGGCTACGCAAAAAGCCTGATGGACTACATCTTCCGCTGGCTGGAGTTGCGCTTTCTCAAGGGAGAACAGCTGACCATGTTTGCCCAGACCGCTGCGCAGTATTCCTCGCAACCGCAAGAAGATGCCACCACCCAGCACAGCATTTCCGATTTGCTCGATTGTGACGATGCTCCGTCGTGTCCGAGCTGCGGGGCGGTCATGTATCGAGCCGGTTCATGCTACCAGTGTGAATGTGGCTCCTCCACCGAATCCATCTGATGCTCACAAACGTACAGACGGGCGTCCGTCCCGCTTGCACTCCATCGCGCCCAACCGCGCCCCGCCCGCATTCTTGCCGGACATCCGTTCGGCGCTGAGGTTAAAATGGCAACTTCACTTTTGGTAGATCCGCGTGGAAACTTGGTCACAATACCGGACCAGCCCGCTGCTCCGGCGCCTTCACCCATTGTGGCCCTCGACGAGAAGAAGCGTATTATCGCGCGCCTGTGCGCGCCCTTCGCCTTCGACGACGTCCGCTGGCGCGTGATTGAGAGGACCAGGGATAAGAAGCGGGGTCTCTTCGCCGCTTACGTCAAGACATCGGTCATCATTGACCGCCTTAACTCCGTGCTGGGCGAAGGGTGCTGGAGCCGTACCTACCAGCAGCAAACGATCGAAAACATCACTTTGATCATCAAAGAGAAGCCCGTTCTGAAGGGCAAGATTGCCCTCATTTGCGAGCTTGACATTCCCGGTGTCGGAAAGAACGCAGGCACAGGCGAAATGTGGTCCGACGACGCCAACGCTGTCACCAGCGCTGACTCCCAGGCCTTCAAACGTGCCGCCGAATGTTTCGGCATTGGCCTGTATCTCAAGCGTGTCGAGAAAGTGTGGGCTTCAATCGATCAATACTCGCAGCCTACAGATGCGAGGGAGTTCCGGCGCGCAACAGCCGCTTCTCTGAGTGTCACGCCCCCCGGCTCGCGCCCAGGCCAGGCGCCGTCTGTCGGTAGCCAGAGCGGTGACAAAGGTCAAACCAACGGCAGCACCTCGCGTTCACAGTCGCCAGCGCAGGGCAGGAATACCCGCTCCGCACCCCAGTCTGCGAATGGCCCCAGCATGGACGACCTGCTCGCGAAGAAGGCCGTGTACATCCAGGCGCTCGGCGAGCCACTCTACAACGACGCTGTGGCCAAAGCCCGGCGAGCCATCGCCCCAAACACCGCCGCGGCCGAAGCGAACCAGCAGATCATGCGCTCACTCGACGACAAGTGCATGCTGCTGACCCAATCCAGACAACTAGCCGCCGACGTGTCTCCTCAGACCGTCGACCAAGTGCTGGATACCTACAAGGCCCAGACTTTCGCGACTGTACCTTCCGTGGAAGCCCTCTCGAACATCCGACTCGCTCTGGAGACAGCCAGGAATTCACAGGCCTAGCCGCAAACCCGGTGCGGAAGCGTCTCAGTTCCCGCACCTGTCCGATCCGGCACAATCTAACTTACCCCATCTACCTCCGAGGTTCGCCCTATGGCATCGCTTGCCGTCGCTCCACCTCCCACCATCGCGCCTGCTTCACTCCCTGACTTCCTGGTCAACCGGAAGGAGTTTCTTCAGGAAGTTGCCTTGGCGCAGTCGGTACGAGAGACAAAGACCACTATCCCAGTTCTTTCCTGCTTGCAGCTGCGGGCCGACGCGTCCGGCCAACTGTCCATCGTAGGGACCGATCTGGATCAGACCCTCCATACGACCTGCTCTGCCCGCGTGGCCCGCGGCGGGTCAGTGACCGTGCCCGCCCGTAAACTGTTCGACTACCTGCGCCTGCTGGAGGGTGAGGACGTCGCAATCAAGACCCTCGACAATGATCGGGTCCAGATCCGCTGCGGACGCTCCAGGACCACCATGGTCGCTATGAGCGCGGCAAACTTCCCGGCCATCCCTGAGTTTCCAGAGAAGGCCCATGCCCGGCTGTCAGTGCATCAGTTGCGGTCACTGTTGGGGCGCGTGGTGTTTGCCATCAGCACCGAAGAGAGCCGCTACACCCTCAACGGCGCACTCATGCAGCTGGAGCCCGGTTCGATCACTCTGGTCGCTACCGACGGCCACCGTCTCGCGTTCGCAAAGGCTGCAGAGAGTGTAGAAGGCGTCGCAACTTCCGTGGAATACCTCATCGCACTCAAGGGGGTTCGCCAGCTCTCAGCACTGCTTGCCACTACAAAGGAAGACTTCGTGGACTTCGTTTCCAGCGAATCTTCGTTGTTCTTCCGCATCGGCACGCGCGTCTATTCCGTGCGCAAGATGATGGGGAAGTTCCCCGACTATCGAGCGGTCATGCCCAAGACGAACGACAAAAAGGCCATTGTTGCCGTCAAGGATCTGACCGAGACCCTTCAGCGTGTGGGACAGTTCGCCAACGACCAAAGCCCTTCCGTCCAGTTATCCGTGGGCGCCAATCAGGTGCTTATCTCGTCATCTTCGGTCGAAAGCGGAGAATCGGAGGAGACGTTGGCCACAACGTATTCCGCAGAGGCACTCGTCATCGGCATCAACCCGAGCTTCCTCCTGGACGCATTGAAGGTCTTGGGCGGCGGCGAAGTAACGATGGAGTTCCTGGACCCTATGCACCCCATCGTGGTCCGTCCGGAGACATCTGACAATATGCAGGAGTTCCGCTTCATCCTGATGCCGACTCGTCGGTAGTGTCTTCGGAGCTGCATGATCGCACCAGGCTGCGCGGATACGCCGTCCGTGCAGCCTATCCATTTTCCCACGCAGTTTCTCTCTTTGTTGCTCCCGTAGCCTTGCCTTCCATATTGCTTCGGGGCAGGATAACCACGGGGTACTTCGGCGCTGAGGGTCGCTGAATTCAGGTTTCCCGTTCGAGGCCCGCTTTGCTCATTCAGCAGATTGCAGACGACGTTCACTACACCGTGGCCCTGATGGAGTGTTACGGCATGACTGACACGCTCACTTATGCGGACCTCACGCAATTTGCAATCGCCATCGACCAATACAAGCTGGTGCGCTACTCTCCCGACGCACCGCGCTATGCCATCGCTCTTCTCGAACGGCTCCTTGCCATTGTTGGCCACCCCTCTCAGGCCAGGCCGGCTACCGACCGTGCCGGTGACATGATTGCCTACCTCGAAGAACACATCGCGACTCTCAGTGCGCAAATACGGAAGTTTCAGCTAACCGCCGCCGCAACTAATTGAATGCCGCTTGTATTCCTGACACGGCACCCATTGCCATGATCGGATCAGGACATTTCCTGTGAGCCATTGTGCTTCGGAGGATCCTATGTCTCCAGAAGAACTCCACGCCTGGTATCTGGACCGCTCCGGACAGGTCCTGGCCTATCGCGTGGAGAGCCAGTTTCAGCTATTCACCATCCGCCCGACGGCAATGGTGAAGTTGGTCGACTCCGCGCGTCATTCCGTGATCGTGAGAAAGGCAGTCTTTGAACGGTTTCGTGGCCTCCTACCCGCGAATCAACGCTCTCTCTTGCCTCTGCGAAGCATCTCATCGAGTCCGCGAACTGGCAGGACGGCCACTGCCGACGTTTGAAAAACAGCGCCTTGCGGCAAGAGATGATGTCTCGTCCTATTTGGCCTCGACGGCAAAGAAGCCGGTAGCAGTAGCTGCGCGCTGGATGCGCAACACCCAATGGTCCGCATGACGCCGCCGTCACACCCAAACCGCGCTTCACCGCTATGCCCCAGGACGAAGTGGCACATCCAATCAAGACGCGCGTCCTACACCGGAGTCCTTTATGGCGAAGTCTTTCTGTAAGGCACAAGTGCTGGGCAGTGTAGGTGCAGACCCAGCGATCACAACGCTCTCAAATTGCAGGCTGATGGCGTCGATTCACATCGCAGTTGCCGTGACTTTATTCGACGCAACCGTTTCGCAGAACGTCGAGCGCATCGTCTGGCATCGCATTGTAGGCTTTGGATTCCATGCCGAGAATATCCGCGACAACATCACCAAAGGCTGCCGCGTATATGCCGAGGGAGTACCGTTTCCCTACACATGGGAGGACCGAGGCGGAAAGACGAAATCCTGCAATCAGATTGTTGTTTCTAAGCTCATTGTTGTCCAGACTCCGCAGAGAACACCGCGCGCAACCACGGAGTTGTCTCCGGTAGAACCACCCATATTGCCGACTGCCGACGCTACTCCGGACATGGACCCAGAGTTCGATGACCTACCGCTGTAGGGACGGCACTTTCGACTGATTCTGTACGTTGGTCAGAGCTCTCAACGCACCTGCTGCCTGAGCCAAACCCCGGCCACATGGATAAAATCCCCAACCCGAAGGAAATGCCGGGCAGGACCAGCAGCATCATGAGGGCATCCTTGCTTATCGTGATCGTCGTTCCCACTTGCGCTCCTTGCCGCAGACTCCCACGGCGCTTTTGAGCGTATCGCGAGCCGCAATCCTGGCGGAACGTCTAGGAGCACTCTTTTTGAGGTGTTCCAGTGACTGCGAACGTATTGGCTTCGGCGCTTGTCTGCGATTCCGATTGGGCCATCACCAGGAAAGGCGGGCAGTTCGTTGCATTGTGCGCCGGCACAACCTATTCCGTCAGAGATCCAAAGCCGCCAAGGACACTGAAACAGACGCAGCCTAGTGGGCGTATCGCTCCCACCTCTTTCCCCATCGCCACACTCATCTCCACCACAAAGGACAAACTATGTTCACTGAACTGCTGCCCATAGTACGGAACCGTAAGGTGACAATCATCATCAAGCACGACGCAGATGACACGTTGACGGTCAACGTGGTCCCCATCCAGCTCCGCGCGGATGAAAACCCAGCCCTGTGCACGCCCCTTTCGGATGTCGGCGTGACCGGAACGGCCGCGGAGCTCGACCGCGATTTTCCGCAAGCCCTGACTGGGTACGTTGCCCAACATCTCACTCTGGCACAAGCCTTGAATCAGTCGGCCGCCGAGATGGAGGCAGCCAAGAAATCCGCCGCGGATGCTGCCAAACAGGCATCCAAAGACGCCTCCGAGAAATGGAAGAAGACGAAGTCCGGTGGACCCCAGGCTCCCGCCAAGCCCACACCAGCTGCCCCGCCGGCGCCGCCCAGCCTGTTCGACGCGGCTCCGACCGAATCGACCCCCGGCGCTCCTGGCTTGTTCAACACGCCTCAGCTTGAGACTGCTTCCGCAACCTCCACCGCAGCCGATTCCGAGCCCGAGAGCAGCGAGGATGAAGAGGATTCCGAGACTGAGGGAGACGAGGAAGAGGAGCTCGCCTGCGCCGTTTAGCGCAACACCCCAGATCTGCCAACTGACAGGCCGTTTTCAGCGTATGGCCTGATTCGTCCCATCGTGCGATCCCTCGCACAGACCAGAACTCATTCGGAGAACAACTCATGGCACTCTTAGTCAAGGCTCTTCCCAGGGCATTTTCCTACGGCGGTTTGAAGCTCCCGGACATACCAGGCCTCACCGTCGAACAGGTGCGCGACCACTACACGACGCAGTACCCCGAACTCACCACCGCCTCCATCACTGGGCCCGAGGCCACCGGGACGAGCATGCAGTACACCTTCTCCCGCGCCATCGGCTCCAAGGGATAAGACATGCCCAGGCGCACTCTGGCTCCCTGCCCGGCATCAACCCATGTGCATGACCTGCTGAGTGAGATCGACCAGCTCGCTCAGCAGGCGGCGCAAACTCCTATTTCCCTGCTCGGAAGGCACCTCCAATGCAAAGCATCGCAAATGCGGTCTCAAATCATCGCGCAAGCCGTACAGGGCAGCCGCTTCAACAGTCGCAGAGCCCTCGCTCCGCCATCAGCGCTTCTTCCGCCCCTCGCCTGAGCGCACTGGCGCCCGCGACGCCTCTCTCGCTGCCATCCCTGGCCAATGTTCCCTCTTCTTACGAGTATTACGACGGCGACGCGCGCTTATTCGCCCTTTTGCGCAGACTTTCTGAACACGGCATGGCCGCGACTGAGCCTATGGCGATCAGAAAACTGCGCACATCGCCGCTGGCCTATGTCGAAACGTCTCTAGCCTCTTGGGTACAGGCGCATGGCGGCGACAAAATCGACGGCAATATTGACTACTACCTGGCCATCTCGTCCGAGAGCGATGAGTGGGTTGCAGAAGCGAACGGAAATTCCCCGCTACTGATTACGGCTGAGGCCGTTGCATGTGGCTACATGGTTGCCGGCGCCGCGATTGGCGCCCTCGAAGCCGAGGCCAAAGGTCTGGGTTTGACTTTCTACCGTGTACTGGCCGCATCTCTTGCGAAGTGGATGCGTGTCTACGACTACTTCGATGCCAGATGCAACGTGGAGAAGCTGGAAGAATGGCGGGACATGGAAGATGAGGGACATCGGGAACAGTATGAAATTCCGGATGTCGAAAGCGCCATCCCCACATTTCTCCGCAAAGCACGCCTCAAAGTCATGCGCTCAGACTTCTCCCGGTTACGGAAGCACCAGAGCGGGAAGTTCGGCACTTGGATTCGCCGGCTTCTCGATATGTACCGGCTCGGCCAGGGCCCGGTAGAAGGCGACGTGCGCGAAGTCATCAGCTCATATTACGAACAGAGTTGCCTGCCTTCCCAGATGATCGTCTTCCACAAGAACGACGCTATCCAAGGATGCTTTGACGAAGAGTCCGATCATTGGCTTGAAGCAAGCTCCGAGCCCTGCTTTGCAGTCGGCTTCGACCCGGCAGACATTGACCAGACCGCCGTGGCATTGCGGTCCCTTGAAACGTTTCTCCACCTCAACAGTGAACTCTGCCTGCTGACAGAGGACTTCAACAAATTCGCCGACT
>Ga0302156_10002605_pt1 | contig 14603 bp, 7 predicted proteins | sample I_Bog_N3_2_FD_193503 | JGI IMG/M metagenome (GOLD analysis project Ga0302156, IMG submission 193503) | Peat permafrost microbial communities from Stordalen Mire near Abisko, Sweden - I_Bog_N3_2 | ecosystem: Environmental > Terrestrial > Soil > Wetlands > Peat | place: Sweden: Abisko, Stordalen... | reverse complement strand
ACCTGGCGCAGTTCGAGAAACTCATTCTGTCTGTTTGATTTTTTTTGGTCTGCGCCGTTCTCTGTCATCCCGCCCCCAACCTGCTAGATTAAATGGGTCAACCACCATGTCCGACGACTCCCAAATTCTCATCCCCCGCGGCTTCCGATTCGGCGCCACCAAAGCCGGACTGAAGAAGAGCGGCCGCACTGACTTTGCTCTCATTGTTGCGGACGCGCCTGCCAGCGCAGCGGCTGCTTTCACGGCTAACCGCGTCATTGCCGCCCCGCTGATTGTGGACAAGGAAAATCTGCGCGCCTCAGGCGGCCTGATCCACGTAGTAGCCATCAACGCCGGCAATGCCAACTGCGCCGCAGGTGAACCGGGCATGGCCGCCGCGCGCGCCACTTGTGCCGCTGCGGCAGACATTTTTGCATGCCCAGCGGATCAGGTTTTCCCCTCGTCCACCGGCATCATCGGCGTCCCACTCCCAGCGGAAAAACTTATTGCTGCTTTGCCCGCACTTTCCGTCTCACTCGGCCGTGAATTCGATCACTTCCAGCAAGTAGCGCAGGCCATTCTCACCACCGACACAGTGGAGAAAACCGCCTTCGCCCGGCTTGATGTTGCAGACGCGGAGGGATCGTCGCGCGAGGTGCGCATTGCCGGCGTCTGCAAGGGCTCGGGCATGATCCACCCCCAACTCGTTCCCCACGCCACCATGCTGGTTTACATCCTCACTGACGCGCTGGTGGAACCTGCCGTGCTGGATGCGTACCTTCGCCAATCCATTGACGTCAGCTTCAACCGCATCTCCGTAGATGGCGACACTTCAACCAACGACACGGTGCTCCTGCTGGCCTCAGGAGCAAGCGGCGCAAGCATTGGGACGGGTCATGCGGAATTCTCCGCAGCGCTCACCCAGGTCTGCACGTCGCTAGCCCGTCAGGTTGTCGCCGACGGTGAAGGAATCACGCACGTAGTCGAGCTAAGGATTGAAGCAGCAGCAACCGACGCCGACGCCCTGAGAGTCGCCAAAGCCATCGCCCATTCCCCGCTTGTGAAGACCGCCTGGGCCGGCTGCGATCCCAACTGGGGCCGCCTCGTCGCCGCCATCGGCTACTCCGGCGCGGACATCGACCCCAACCGCATCGATATCGATTTCGGCGATCTGCCCATCTGCCGCAACGGCGGCCGCGCAGCCGAGTTCGACGAGTCCGCAGCCCACGACTACATCGCCCAGCCGGAATTCTCCATAACCGTTCGGTTAAATAACGGCACAGGCTCCTGCGTCTTCTGGACCACCGACCTCACCGTCGAATACATCCACATCAACGCCGACTACTCCACCTAGCGCGCGCCAGCTTCAAGCCATCAGTCCTGCCGAAGCGCGACCATCGGTTCCACGGCCATCGCGCGCCGCGCAGGAAAATAGCATGAGGCAAGCGCGGCAAGCGCCAGCACCGATCCTACCAACGCGTAAGTGGCAGGGTCCCACACGTTCACGATTACCACTGTGCCTACCGCACGCGCCACGAGCAACGCCAAAGCCAGGCCAACTCCAAGACCGGCAGCGATAATCACAACGGATTGACGGTAGATCATGCGGAAGACGGTGCCTCGGGTGGCGCCCAACGCCATGCGCAGGCCAATCTCGTGAATGCGGCGACCAACCGAGTAGGAAACAACACCGTAAAGCCCGATCACCGCCAGCGTCAGACCAAGTCCGCCCATCATGGCGGCGAGCGACGCTCCGATTTGGAACAGCAGAAGCCCGTTCATCGTGTAAAGCCCCTGGCGCATGGATTGCACCTGAAAGACGGGCAGTTGCGGCGAAAGTGTATGAACCGTCTTAACCACAGTTGGGACAAAGGAAAGCGGATCGCCTTCGGTCTTCAACTGGAAGACCATCAGAGAATTTCCCTTCATGTGCTGGGCGTAAGGGATATAAAAGAACGGCCTCGACTTACCTCCGCCAAAGATCTGGAATTCGGCGTCGCGTGCGATTCCTACCACCTGAAGCTTGCGGTCCTTTTCGCTAGCCATGCTGAATGTGCGGCCAATTGCATCTTGATCCGGCCAGAACTTCTTGGCTGTGCTCTCGCTGACAATTGCCACATCTCTACCGAGTTCTTTGTCCGCATCCGTAAATGCCCGTCCACTGGCAAGACCTATGCTCATCACGTTGAAGTAATCTGGCGAAACCACGTTGTAACCGGCATCTCGGTCCGTGGGATTGGCCGGTGCCGGGGCGCCGTCAATCGTCAGCCGATCGCCGGCGCCAAAATAGCCCAGCGGAACAGAGTTTGCATGGCTCACGAATTCAACTCCCGCGAGTTGCTGCAACCGCGCGGTGATGTTGGCCGCCAAGTCGCGCGTTTGCGCATCGGTCAACCCGATCTCATTCCCGTCGAGCACCAGGTTCAAAACGTGATCCGGCTTGAAACCGAAATCCGTTGTCTGCATGGCCTCAAGACTGCGCACAAACAGAGCGGTAACAACCAGCAACACAAGAGAACCGGCAATCTGCAGCGCCACAAGTCCATCGCGAAGCCAGTGACGGCCGGTTGTGACGCCACGGCTTCCTTCGTGCAGAACCGCGTTCACGTTGGCTTTTGCCATGCGCAGCGCAGGCACAAATCCCACCACGCCCCCCGCAAGCAACGCCGCAGAGAACGAATAAATGAAGATGCGCCAATCGAAATCAAACGCAAAATTCACTGGGAGATCAGCATGAATGTCGAGATGGCTCAACGCACCGCTGCACCATGTTCCCAGTAGTACGCCCATCCCTCCGCCAATCAGCGCCAGGGTCACGCTCTCGGTAACCATTTGACCAATGAGACGAGAACGGCGCGCACCGAGCGCAGTGCGAATGGCCATCTCGCGCTCGCGCACCGTCGCGCGCACCAGCACAAGGTTCGCTACATTGACGCAGGCCAGCAGAAGAACCATTCCAGCAAGAGACAAGAAGAGTGCGGCGACAATGTAAATCGTGTTGGAATTGCCGGCGTTGATGCGGAGTGCCGGCTCGGGATAAGCTTCGATGCCAAGCTTCTTCTCAACTTCAGGATGTTGGCGCATCAGGTCCTGTGCAACAACATTCAGACCGGCGTTGGCCTGCTTCAGAGTCACATCCGGCAGCAGACGCCCGTTAACAATCAGCATCCGGTTCTGCCAGTTATTCATGGCGTCAACTGGAGTGCCGGCCAAAGGTAACTCCGACAAAGGCAAATACGCTGCAACGGATACAAAACTCTGCACGCCGTGAAAACCTTTGGGAGCCACGCCGGCAATGGTCACCGGGTGTCCGTTGAGCGTCACTGGTCGTCCCACCACGCTGGGGTCGCCATTGAACTTCTCTTTCCAATAGCTGTAGTCCAGCACGATGACGGAATCGCTGCCGGGAACCTCGCCTTCGCTTGGCAGAAACAGGCGTCCCGCAGCCGGCTTTAGCCCCAGCCCATCAAAAAAATTGCCGCTGACATACGAAGTCATGATGCGCTCTGGCTGTTGGCCCGCCGTGGCGAATCCATCGAGCGAGATGGTGTACGCAAACACCTGGCTGAATGAACGCCCGCCCTGCGAACGGATCTCCTTGAACTCCGGCCAGGAAAATGCGCCCTGAAGAGGTCCGTTATTCTCGCGCGGAACGATCGTCGCAATTTGCTCAGCATGGGGCACGGGAAGCGGTTTCAGCAGCAGTGTGTTCACCAGGCTGAAGATCGCCGTATTGGCGCCTATTCCGAGCGCCAGAGTGAGGACGGCGGTAACGGCAAAGCTGGGCGCCCGGCCCAGTTGACGGAAAGCAAAACGAAGATCCTGAAGCAAGGTCCCCATAGAAGCCTCCATGCACACGACGGAATGCCCATGTCAGTGCACGTCTGCTTCCAAATCTGCCGCAAAGGCAAGCAGTTCATTTCGTGGCAGATACGTCCAAGCGGCCAAACTTGCCTCACCCTCAATTCGTGCGGATTCGCATTTCTCCGTCCGAATTCGAACAGAGATTCCAGGCTGCCATCCGACGCCGGCCCCGAAGATCCGCATCGCTTCTTCCCTCTCACTCATCCAAAATGGATGAGCAATGGGTTGGCAGTTTCGGTACTCGATTTGGTCGGTATGCATACCGGCGAACAAGCGGGCAGTGCGATTGCGCGGTCGGTAGATCTGGCGCAGCATGTGGAGCAACTCGGTTACAAGCGCTTCTGGCTCGCGGAACATCATTCGATCCACGGCCTGGCCTGCTCCGCCACTTCTGTTCTCATTGGGCACGTCGCCGGAGCCACCAGCACCATCCGCGTCGGCAGCGGCGGCATCATGCTGCCCAACCACGCACCCCTGGTCGTCGCAGAGCAATTCGGTACGTTGGCATCCATTTATCCCGGCCGAATCGATCTGGGCCTCGGACGCGCTCCCGGCGGTGACTTCCAAACCATGCACGCCCTCCGTCGCGATTCAAAACAGACTGGCGACGAATTTCCCGAACTGCTTGAGGAGCTCCGAACTTATCTCGGGCCGGAGCAACGCGGACAAGCCGTCAAGGCGATTCCGGGACAAGGCAGCAACGTACCCATCACGCTTCTCGGGTCTAGCGGTTTCAGCGCCCAGCTTGCGGGGCGTCTCGGGCTTCCGTTCGCTTTTGCCGCGCACTTCGCGCCCGAATATCTGCGCGCCGCCTCAGCGCTTTACCTTGCGCAATTCCGACCCAGCGCCGTGTTGCAAAAGCCACACCTCATGATCGGTGTGCAGGTGATTGCCGCCGAGACCGACGCCATTGCCCGGCGCTTATTCACCACACCGCAACAGCGTTTTCTGCGCCTTATTCGCAGCCAGCCAGTCGAGTTGTTGCCCCCGGTCGATTCGATGGAGTCAATCTGGACCGATTCGGAGCGCGCAGCCGTTGAGAGCAGACTGGGCGCTGCGATTGTGGGATCGGATGCGACGGTAAAGGCGGGAATAAAGAAGTTAGTCGACGAAACCGGCGCCAATGAGTTGATTGTGGTCACCGATACCTATGAGCATCAGGACAGGCTCGAGTCGTACCGGCGTTTGGCTGGCATTGCCGCGACCATCGAGAGGGCCGGAGTTCCCGCTGTTGCCTGAACTGAGATGCAGTTGTCTTAACTAAAAATTGGCATCAGGAATGGTCCACTCCTCCCGATTGAAGTCGCCTATACAATTGGATCGCTCCTCTTTCGGTTCGGATTGAGTCGATAGAATAGGGATTGGGATTTGGACCATGCCGCATTTGTTCAGGAATCTCTCGGTGATTCTGGCGCCCGCGCTGCTTCTCCTCGCGGGTTGCGGGGTTGGACGCGTCACGGCCGATCCCTCCAATGCGACATTCTCCATCTCGCCCGGCACCAGCGAAATTGATACCAATTGCACAGGTTGCAACACCACCAACACGCAAGGCAAGGTGGTGGAGCAATTCAATGCAACACTTGCCGGCGGAGGCGCGGCGAATGTTACTTGGGCAGTCTCAGGCGGTGACGGCAACAGTGGGCCCGGCACCATTACGCCTACCGGCCAGTACACCCCGCCAAGCTACCTCACTGCAGACCGCGTACAAGTCCTGGTCACCGCAACTCTCAGCGGCATTACGGCCACATCCGTCTTGACCGTGACGCCGGGATTCCTGCAGCCACTGACTCCGGAAAACGCGGCTCTGGGAGCAAACGGACAAATGACCGTCACCGGCTACCTGGCTGAAGCGGGTGGCACTCTCAACATCAACTACGCCCTTGCCGGCACACCTACCGGCACAAGCGGCGGACAAGGCACGCTTGGCGCAACCAACTGCCAAACCGGCACGGAAGCATTCACCTACTGCACAGTAACCTATTCCGCGCCTGCCGCGGTAAGCGCCACGGGATTGACCTACGTTGTCGCAACGGTTGGAGGCTCGGCATCGAAAGCCGCGACCCAGGTACTGGTGAACACTGCGGGAGTCGCCAGTAATCCCTCGGCCCACCAATCCCAGATGGCCACGCCGGTTTTACTGGGGACCTCGGGCGGAAACAACGACGACTACGACACGCATGGCAACCAGATTGTCGACTGCTGCGGCGGTACCCTCGGCTCGCTCATCCAGGACACCAACAACCACCAGTACCTGCTGAGCAACAATCACATATTGGCCCGCAGTGATCAGGCAAGCGTGGGCGACGCCATCATCCAGCCCGGCCTCATCGATAACAACTGTACGCCTAACGGCGAAGGCCCAGGCACATCACTGGTGGGCTCGCTCACCGGCTGGCTTCCGCTGAGTTCAAGCGTAACGAATGCGGATGCGGCCATTGCCCAGGTGAACTCGGGAGCGGTCAGCACAACGGGAAGCATTCTCGAACTGGGCACGCGCCAGGCGGATGGTACCCTCTCCGCCGCGCCTCCGGGAGTCTCGTCAACTGGCGGCAAGGGTGAGATAGCCACGCTGAATCAGACCGTCGCCAAGAGCGGACGGACCACCGGCCTGACATGCGCGAGTGTTTCAGCGCTCGCTGTCGACGTGAATGTGGATTACTATCTCGACTGCGCCGAAACCAAACCTTACCTGACCAAGAGCTATACCAACCAGCTGGCCGTTAGCGGGAATCAGTTCAGCGACGCAGGCGACTCCGGATCGCTGGTGGTTGATGCCGCGGACGCGGAGCCCGTGGGACTGTTTTTTGCAGGCGGAATCGATGCGTCCGGTGTGAGCCAGGGGGTGGCCAGCCCTGCTCCCGATGTGCTAAACGAACTGAGCGCGCAGCTTGGCGGCGGCGCAACATATTCATTTGTAGGCGGAGCGGATCACGCTGTCAGTTGCCTGAGCTACGGGGACAGCACGGTCGGCGCGGCCCAAAACTTTACCCTCAGCGGAGCGGAGAACACGCGGGCACAGCAGGCCATGGCGCAAGCTCGCTCACTGATCAACTCCGCCACTGGAATTCTCGGCGTGGCGCCAGGCAAAAGCAGCGACCATGCAGGCGAAGCCGCAGTGATTCTCTACGTGGACGAGGGCATGAACATTGCTGCTCCGCAAACTGTGTATGGCGTACGCAGTTTGGTCATCCCCACCACCGCACGTGCGGTCGCCAATGGCTCGGCGCCGCTCACTCCGCTGGATTCCACAGTCACACCGCTGCCGAGCGCGGCGCTGAATCAGGCTGTGAGCCTCAAGCAGCAAATCGCACAGCGCCTGATGAAACAGAATCCTGGATTCTTCGGCGTTGGCGTGGGGCAAAGCCTCGACAACCCGAAAGAAGCTGCTCTCGTCATCTATGTGGACCGCAAAAATGTCCCGGCCAACCTGCCACAGATGATTGATGGCCTCCGCACGCACTACGTGGTGATGGACCGAATGCATGTCACGCGTTCCTATGCGTCGCCAATCCAATCGAGAAGCCGCTGCATGCCGCGATCAGGAAAGAGTCCCGCGTTCTATCTCGGGAGTGGCGGGTTTGATCCGGCCAATCTGCTCAATCCGCTTGATTTGAATTCAAACTAATTCTCGTCTGTTCGCGTCCATCGTTATCGTTGCTGGAGTAATCCGGCTTGACGGAGATGTGTGAAGGGGCTCGACTTTAGTCGTGCCATAAACACCCCTTTAGTAACTGAGGTGATGGGGCTTCAGCCCCATCACCTCGGCCGTTTCACTGAATTCGACCCTATTGCACAGGCCGTGCCTTGCCGTTGCTCAGGCTTTGATCGATGATTGTTTTCACCTTGCGATCCGCTTCCTCTGCCAGTTTGCCTTCCCGTTCGCCCAATCTTCCCTGCTGTTCTCCCAGCTTGCCCTGCAACTCGCCGAGATTGCCTTGTTTTTCGCCAAAGTCGCCCATCCTGTCGCCCATGCGCCCTTGGATCTCGCCCAGCCTGCCCTGAAGGTCAGCTAGTTTGCTTTGAATTTCAGCCAGTTCCTCCTGGCTCACCTTCGCATTGCCCTCCGCCTTGAGCTTGGCCATGGCTGCGTCAACCTGGGCGATTTCACGGGACATGTCGGGCGTGGGCACGCGGGCCTGCGACTGTTCGTTGGCCAACGCGGCCTGTTCCTGGCCCAGCTTCTCCTGTTGCCGGCCCAATTCCTCCTGCTCCCGACCGAGTTCCTCCATCGGCTTGTACATCGCCTGAATCTGCGCCACCACGGCAGGGTCGTCGATCAGATAGGACTTGCCACCGTGTGTGAACCAAAGGAATTTTCCGTTGGACAGTTTGCGCGCTTTTTCGATCTCATCTCGCGTTCCGTCGTTCCACTCGCCGTTGAAGCTGATGTGCTGACCCGGAGCAGTCACCACCGCCCATGAATCGCCGTTGGAGGAATACGAATAGGAATAGCCGTGACCAACCGAGGCCCCGCGAACATGCTTCCCATTCGCATCGGTGTGACTGCTGGTGAAGACATTGTCCCCCGATTCACTGGAGGATGAAGACTGGCTGGAGCCTTGACCATAGGCATTGCCGTCCGCACTGTCGTGAATCTCGCCGTATGCGTGCGGATACGGCGCAGGCGCTGCGGGAGCCGCTACATCGGGTGCCGGCGGCGCTAGGTCGGGTGCCGGGGGCGCCAGAGGTGCTGCTGCCGGCGCGGGAGCGGGCGCCGCGTCAGGGTTGGACACACCAGTGAGCGGCTCCTGAGGCGGTGCAGGAGCGGGTGCGGGAGCAGGAGCCTGGGATTGCAACGCTCCGATTGCCAGCGTCTGTTGCGTCGATTCCGCGGCTTCCACGCGGAGAATTGCCGTGGTCGAAAACAAAGCCACCGGGACCAGGAGCACGGCAAGCAACAGGCGGCGCTTGCCCGCAAAAGCCTGGCGGAAAATGGACTCATCCAAAAGACGATCGATTCGAAGAGAGAGATTATTGGTGCGGGCCATGGCTACTCCTATCAGTGTTGGGCGCGGCATGGCCGCGAATTCGACAAGAAGTTGTGCGTAGGTAATGCGGCTGGCAGCCTCTTCCAGCCCAGCGAGATCGCTGATTGCTTCACCCAGTTCAGAGAGTCTGCGCTTCAGCCACCAGCCAAGCGGGCTGAACCAGAACATCGCGCCATACAGCCCCGCCAGCACTTGCAGGTAGAAGTCTCCATGCCGCACGTGCGATTCCTCGTGGGCCAGAACAATGCGAAGCTTCTCATCGCCCCAATGTTCATAGTCAGGAGGCAAAAGCACACCGGGACCGACCGTTACTGGAGAAGACACGGCCGGAGTGCAGCGAACCGCAAGGCCTGAACTGAACCCAAGACCTGAATCCAACGCGACTGGCTTCGCCGCATGCCAAATTCTGGCCGCCATCACAAGTCCGTAGCCCAACCGAATCAATAGCACACCGAAGACCACGAAATACAAGCCCCATGCCAGCGTCACCCGGTTGATCTGCCGCAACACACGCCACAGTGCGCCAAGCCCGTCCGTGCGAGGCGCAGTCACCACCGCCGCGGGCTTCTCCACCGCGAGTGCTCCCGTGCTCAAGTCCGGCTGAAGAACCAGCGGAGCCGAAAAGCGATTCCCACGAGAGACCGCAGGTTCGACCTGAAATCGCTGAACAGCCGCTCGTGATTGCAGCGACGCGGCTTGCGAAGCAGCCGGAAGCGTCTGCGCCTGCCCCCAAACCGCTGCGGGCATATGGATTGTCATCGAAACAGGACCGCGCCAGTTTTTCGGCATGGACTGCGCGATGGGCATCACCAGCGCGGCAGCCAGAACCAGGCTCCACGCCGCCTTCTGCGCCAGCACGTTGCGCACACGGAAGACGCGCAAACCGATGCCCACAATAAGCGCAACTCCGATTGACCGGACTGCAGCTTCCACAAGCGATGAAATCATCGTATCGTCTCCTTGCCGCGGCTGACTTCTTTCCCTTGAGGTTCGGCGCTCTTCTGCACCGCTGCGATCCGCTCCGCGAGGCGCTGCAATTCAGCAGGATCCAGAGTTTTAGAGTCCACCATCCCCACCAGCAACGCCTCCACTGATCCCTCGCAGAACCAGTCCACAATCCGCCGCACCGCGCGCCCGGCAACCCGCTGCCGCGTCTCCGCCGGCCGATACACAAATGTCCGGTTCTCCACCGAGTGCGCCAGGTAGCCTTTTTCTTCAAGCCGTCTCAATACGGTGCGAATGGTTGAGTCCTTCAGCGGACGGCCCAACTGCTCCCGCACCTGTTCCGCTGTAATCTGACCCTGGCTCCAAACAATGGAGAGAATGCCCCGTTCCAGTTCGCCGAGTTCCGAAGGATCATGCGCCATATGAATGTTACTGTCCATAGTGTTACTGACTGTAGCACATAAATTACGTGAGCGTGCAAGCTCTTTTCCAATAAAAAAATTCTCTTGGGGTTTGCTCAGACCGCCAACGCGACAGGATGTACCGGCTCAACCGTCAGCTTGGGATCGTCTGGGAAGAAAAGCATAAACACCGTTCCGGATTGCCGCGCCTGCCCCTCCAAAGTCTCTGCACCGTCCGAGGCCGTGCGCGTCCGCACCCGAACCAGCCCCTTGTGTTTCATGATGATTTCGTGGCTGACCCACAGACCCAGGCCGGTTCCCGTCACCTCCTTGGTGGTAAAGAAGGCCTCGAACACACGCTCGGCGACATCGGGATCCATCCCCGAGCCTGTATCCGCCACCGCGAACCGGACGCCCTTCTGCCGAGGATCTTTCCAATTGCTGGAGCGCCGCACCCGAATAGCCAATCGGCCGCCCGCCGCTGTTGCGTCAATTGCGTTGCCCACCAGATTGGCGAATACCTGCCGGATCTCGCCTGCAAAACAGAACAAATCCATCCCCGGATCGTAGTCCCGTTCCACCTTGATATTCAGCGTATTCAGGCGCCCCTGGTAAAGGCTCAGAACTGAATCCAGCAGCTCACTCATATTGGCGCGCGCGGGCAGCGTGGATTGTCGATAGAAACGCAGCGTCTGTTGAGTAATCTCCGAGATACGCCGCGCTTCGTGCTGCGCCATCACCACGTAGTTCAGCGCCGGATCCTGCAGCTCGCAAAAATTGTTCAGCAGAAACAACAGGTTCGTAATCGCTTCCAGCGGATTATTGATTTCGTGCGCAATCGAGGCAGCCAGCCGGCCAGTGGCCGCCAGCTTCTCCGTCTTGCGCAAGGCGTCTTCACTGCGTTTGCGGTCGCTGGCATCCAGCACAATTACGCCCACCCACCGCACCTGGGTCGGATTGGTGCGCACCGGATAGGCACTGGCCAACCACGTCCACGGCCGCCCCGGCTTCCCACCTTGCCCGGTCAGTTCAAGGTCGCGTACCGGCCCTTCCTGGCTGAAGACGCGCAACACTGTGTCTTCCAGCTCCCGTGCCACCAGCTGCGGCAGCAACTCGGGCAGCGTTCGGCCCAGGTGGCGGCTCAACGGAACTCCCGTCATGTCGGCAAATACCTGGTTCACACGTACAATCCTGCAGCGGCGATCAAAAAAGGCCAGCCCGATCGGCGCGTTGGCCAGCATCGAGTCCAGCAGCGAAAGCGTGTCGTTCAGCCCGGCCCGCTGCTCCGCGATCGAAGCCACCATTCGATTGAATGTCTCAATCAAGTCCCCGATCTCGTTGTGCACCGACACCGGAAGCGGAAAATTGCCACCGTGTTCGGGAGAATCCATCAACGCGCGCGTTCCGCGATGCAGAGTGGCCAGCGGTCCAGAAATAGAACGCGCCATCAGCAAAACCAACAGGGACGAGGCCACAATCCACACCGCGCCAAAAAGCACTGTGCTTCTCAAGATCGAGGCGAGTTCCTCATTGTCCCAATTGCGGTCGGACTCAACCCAAGCAAATCCGCGCAGATCAGAGCCGGTATAGATGGGCTTCGCGCCCTCCCAGCGATCCTTGCCCAGGTTGAAGACCTTCGGCTCATCCCGCGTCATCAGTGGAATCTGCGCGCGCTCCGATGCATCAAGCGTGTACTGCTCCGGCTCACCGGCACTCACAAAAATCACATTCCCAACCGGATCGGTCACCTTGGCAAAGGCCACGCTTGGCGCCTCGCCCATCATCTTCACGGATAGCCCAACCCACTGAGGCCGCTCCTGCAGCAATGCCTCCTTGGCCTGCAGCGCCTCGGAGGTGGCCTGATGGGCCAGGCGGTGCTGTGCGCGCTCAAACACATCGTGTGTTTGCTGGTGGATCAGAAGCGCAGCAAAAAGCGCAAGCGAGAGCGCCTCAAGAAGCAGCAGCCCTGCCAGCATTTGCCATCGAATCGATCGCGGCCACCAGCGTACAGGCAAGCCTTCAACCTCCGATCAATACACACTTCGAGTCTAACGGATTCTCTGCTCAGCAGCCCGCCTCACAGCCTTCATCGCTAACATTCAGCTTTCAGATTCGCTGCCAGCGCCGCCGCAATTTGCCGACCGTGGAAACGACCGTTCTCAATGAAAATCTCATTGGTGCGCGATCCCGCCACAATCACCCCGGCCAGGTAGATGCCCGCAACGTTGCTCTCCAGCGTCACCGGATCGCAAACCGGCAACCGGTCTTCGCCCTCGAAACGAACTCCCAGGCTCTCCAGAAAACTGAAGTCGGGATGGTAGCCCGTCATCGCAAAGACAAAATCATTCTTCAGCGTGAGGCTGCCCTCGGGCGTCTCCAGCACCACCGCATCCGGCGTAATTTCCACTACCTTCGATTCGAAATGCGCCTTGATCTCGCCGTTCTTGATGCGGTTCTCAATGTCCGGCTTGATCCAGTACTTCACATGGGGCTGGATACCCGGCCCACGATATACCAGCGTGACCCGGGCGCCGCTTCGCCACAGCTCGAGAGCCACAATCGCTGCTGAATTCTTGCCACCAATCACCACCACATCCATCCCGAAATAGGGATGGGGATCGTTGTAGTAGTGGTGCACCTTGCTCAGGTTCTCGCCAGGAATGTTCATGAAGTTGGGCAGGTCGTAGTAGCCGGTGGAGACGGCCAGCCTGCGCGCCGTGAGCATACCTGGCCTCCCAAACCGGTCCTCAGTATGGACCTCAAACGCGCCTTCCGAACCGGTAACCCTCTCCACGCGATGATACTGGCGCACATCGAGTTTGTAGTGAGCGGCCACTAGGCGGTAATACTGCAGCGCCTCATTGCGGTTGGGTTTCGCGTTGGGACTGGGAAACGGAATGTCGCCTATCTCCAGCAACTCCGGCGTCGTAAAAAACGTCATGTGCGCCGGGTAGTGAAAGAGTGAATTGCAAATGCATCCCTTGTCCACCAGGACGGTGCGAAACCCCGCCTTTTGCGCTTCAATAGCGCAAGCCAGCCCCGTGGGGCCAGCGCCAACCACCAGAAAGTCGAAAGTCCCGTCCTCAGCCCCACGCAATGTCGGATCGTCCATCGTTCTAGATTAGGGCATGGGGGGGTAATTGGGTGCAATCTACCCCCTCCCTGACCAAACATCCCTCGAATCCATTACCCTAGAGGGTTCGGAAGGAGCCACCCATGACCGTCATCCGCCAGGAAGACTTTATTGCCAGTGTCGCCAGCGCATTGCAGTACATCAGCTACTACCATCCGGTGGATTACATCACCAGCCTGGCGAAGGCCTACGAGCGCGAACAGTCGCCCGCCGCCAAAGACGCCATGGCGCAGATCCTCATCAACAGCCGCATGTGCTTTGAGGGCCATCGCCCCATTTGCCAGGACACAGGCATTGTGAACGCCTTCGTCAAACTCGGCATGGACGTGCACTTTGAAGCGGCACCTGGCGAGAAGCCACTGGATCTGCAGGAGATGGTGGACGCGGGTGTGCGCCGTGCCTATCTCGACCCCGACAACAAGCTGCGCGCTTCGCTGCAAGCTGACCCCGCGGGCAAGCGCGTCAACACGAAAGACAACACGCCCGCCGTGGTTAACGTGGAACTGGTGCGGGGGGCAACGGTTGAAGTCACGGTTGCAGCCAAGGGCGGAGGCTCTGAGGCAAAGAGCAAATTTGCCATGCTCAACCCATCGGACTCCGTTGTGGAGTGGGTGCTGAAGACTGTGCCCACCATGGGAGCGGGCTGGTGTCCGCCGGGCATGCTGGGCATCGGCATTGGCGGCACGGCAGAGAAAGCGATGCTTCTGGCGAAGCAATCGTTGATGGATTCCATTGATATACAAGACCTTATCGCCCGCGGACCGCAGACCACCGCGGAGAAGCTGCGCGTAGAGCTTTATGACAAGGTGAATCGACTGGGCATCGGCGCACAGGGGCTGGGCGGCCTGACAACTGTGCTTGATGTGAAGGTGCTGGACACCCCGGCCCACGCGGCCAATCTGCCCGTCGCGATGATTCCCAACTGCGCGGCGACACGGCACGCGCACATCGTGCTGGATGGATCGGGGCCGGTTTATCTCGATCCTCCGAATATTGAAGACTGGCCGAAGTTGACCTATGACGTGAGCGGAGCTCGACCCGTCAACCTCGATACCGTTACCCGCGCGGAGGCCGCCACATGGAAGCCGGGGGAAGTGCTTCTGCTGACAGGCAAACTGCTCACCGGACGCGATGCAGCGCACAAGCGCATGACGGATATGTTGAACAAAGGAGAGAAGTTACCAGTCGACTTTACGGATAGGTTTATCTATTACGTGGGGCCAGTGGACGCGGTGCGCGAGGAGGTGGTTGGGCCGGCTGGGCCGACGACGGCCACGCGCATGGATAAGTTCA